>Ga0247760_1000024_pt1 | contig 124263 bp, 147 predicted proteins | sample UWRJL171409R4_FD_179936 | JGI IMG/M metagenome (GOLD analysis project Ga0247760, IMG submission 179936) | Plant litter microbial communities from Arlington Agricultural Research Station in Wisconsin, United States - UWRJ-L171-409R-4 | ecosystem: Environmental > Terrestrial > Plant litter >...
GAGGGGGGGGGGGGGGGGGGGGGGGGGGAGGGGGGTGGGGGGGGGGTGGAGGGGGGGGAGGGGGGGGGGGGAGGTGAAGTCGGGGAGGGGCATTTTAACGGACGGTTGGTTTTGGTTGTTTGGGTTGCTGTTGGTGTGTTGTACGTATATTTTTTTGTTGGAAAGGGGTTGGGAGAAGGGATGGTGAGTGAGGTTGGCAGTGAGCTTGAGGTGAGTGAACGGCCATACCTATTGGGTTGGCCAAGACCTCCTGGCTGGGGTGGCCTAGCAACCAACGTTGGGCCTTGGCGGCATGGTGGAGACGATCGTTGTTGCGTGCTGCAAATCATGGAAACGGTGCAGAGTACGTGCCCGTTGCTCAAAGGTTTGCTTTCCTGCACATCGAACGAAGTGCATTGGAGTTCCTCATTTTTCTGGCTCCAACCTAGAGTAGGATGGCACTACAGAAGGGATACAGTCCATCAGATTAGAAAAGTGGGTTGCCTATCAACCCTCATGTGGACAAGCTCAAAAACTAAGCGCCAGAACCTCATCCCATGTCGGAATCTCACTGCCGCCCCTAACGCTCATAAGAAACTCAAGCTTTCTCTGCATTACCTAGCGCTGACTGATGGCACCACAGCCAACGACAGTCAACAACCCGTTATTTGTTGTCACTCCATGTCGTCACTCATCCCTCAGATCACCTGTCAGCACCTGATCATAACCTTTCTGTCCACTTCATGCTTCACTTGGCACTGCCAAAGCCAGCTTCAATCAACCATAACTGACGTGCTGAATGCGGAGACCCAAAAAGCAATATATACACACACCAGCCCCTTAGACAGGGCTACAAAATATGTGCAGATAACCCCGCTCAGAAGGGGCCGTCGAGAATGCAATCTATCCTTCGCAATACAGTGCCGCCCGAGGGAGAAGCACAACAGCTGTGGAACCAACGCCAAACGCAGCATGCCTCCCTGTATCCCTCATCCCAGAGCGTCCATTCGTTCGTTCATCCGTCTTTCCCAAAACGCCGTATAATCCACCGGTGGGGGAAATCGTAACAACAGGCAAAGAAATGATTAGTAGACCCAATGCACAGCAGTGAGAAAACAACGTCCGCTCGAAACCCAACGCTGAACGCCGTTGCGCCAGCACTATGATCCTTGACCAGGCTCTCCCTTATAGACCGGTGCTCATCCAACCAAACGTGCCTACTGCCGTACCTAGGATGATGAATGTGAGAATACCGGCGCCTGCTTTGTCTCCTGCCGTCGGTGGCGCCCGTCTGCCGTCAAAGGTGTTTGACCCACTGCCGGCATTTGGATTGCCCCTGCTGGTACCTCCGGTGGTGTTGGTCAACGGCGGCAGGGCCTGCCCAATGAGAAGCGATGACACGGCCCCAAGAACGTTCATCTGCTGCCCTGCTCCGTGGCTTCCATCGTACGCCTTGTCGTGCCACTTGAAGCCGCACGCTCGCCCGGTGTCTTCTCCGGTACACGTGGCAACGGCGGCCTCGGCTGACGTCTGGAGAACATTGAGAATCTTGGGGGCTGTGAACGGCGCAACCTGAGTCACGACCGACATCCAGCGGGCGACGTAGCCCTTGAAACTCAGCATGTCGGTGGTGCAAGACATGTGCTCTTCGCATGCAAGCTCGTAGGCGATGTTTCCGGGGAAGAAAGTCTTGATCGTTGCGTCGACAAGCTTGTCAACACGGTCCCTCCATACGTCGCTTCCATCCGTCTGCGTCGATGTTAGCGACTTTGAAAGTTAGTCTTCACGGTGAAAGCTATCAACACACATAGTTGTACATGTACGCGGCGCCGAGGAGGAAAACGCCGTTATTGTACGAGAACTGGGCTTTGTTGATGTCGGTGCAGTTATGTTCGACGTGGCCACCGTCGTAGATGTTGTATTCGCTGTCCATAAATCCGACACCCACCATCCAGTCCCAGGTTTTTTCGGCCCAGTCGGCGTAGGTCTGATTATTTGTGTAGCGCGCGAGTCTCGCACCGAGGTTAAAGAAGCAGCCATTCGCAATACCTATAGTCCTGTCAGCGATCCGCGCACACCTATGTGTCGACTTCATCAGGCTGGCGCTCACTGTTCTTGTAGTTATATCCGTTGTTAGACAGCGGAATCTGCCATCGCAAACCACCGTTACAAGTTGTATCGTGCCGATCGGGATTTGCCTGGGTATGGAATACGGCCTGGGCGAGCGCGAGCCATTGAGGCTTATCTGGCGGAGGATCGGGAAAGCCGTTCTCGGCGGCCAGCATGGCGGACATGCCCCAGAAACCTTGGTCGTCGTTCCCTAGCGATACCGTGACGTTTGGCGGCATGTAGTCCTCGCCCGGTCCGGTTTGCCAGAGCATGGCTTCGGTGACGACCTCGTTGTAAGAGGAGTCGCCCGTCAGCTTCCAGTAGTCGATCAGCGTCCCCCACAGCGCGCCTCCCTCCCACCAGTAATAATCGCCAGCCGGAGGAGGGCCCGGCAGGATGCCCGGTGTCTGGCCTGACTGATTCCCCTTATAGTACTGCATCAGGTCCCAGGCGACTTGAGCCGCTGTCGCTTTTATTTCGGCTGCACTCCGTTAGCATTGGCGATCCGGCGATGGTGTGCAAACGTACCAGGCGAGCCAATACTGTAGGCGGCGTTTACGTGGGCGGCTCCGATCAGGGAGGCCGCCACGGCGATCCGTGGTATCGACAGCATCGTTTCGTAGGTAGCGAGCGACTAAAGTGGAACGAAAGGAAAAACAAAACCCAAAGTCTCCTCGAGCAGATGGCGATTAGATAGCGGCCATCAACGGGGAAACGGTAAGGATCACAAGTTGGCACGGAATACTGTGTGAATGGATATCACGAAGACGTTGAGTGGACAATGGAAGGGGGACAAAAACATGGAAGAGGGAGTGGTGAATCTGGGGAGGGGGGTTGCGCCACTACGCAGGCAGGTGTGTGTGTTTCTCCCCGTTGACGGAGTGCCCGCGCGAGGGTGGGGTGTCAATCAGGTTTTTTTTTAGGGATGCCGCAGGCTCGTGTACGATCTGACTGGCGGCAACAGTTAGGGAAATGCAAGCTAATCTGTGTTGACGGCTAACTCCTGGGAGGGAGGGCAACCTGGTCCAGATCTCTCGTTCCCAGGCGGGAGGGTGGGCGCATATCGCTGCATATGACCCCCCCCATTTCCAAAGTACGACCCACGAGTCCCCGGGAGCCACGGACAAACAAAGCGAATGCAACCTCGTGCTTCTTCTGCCCGCCCGACCGCAAACGTCCTGCAGCCCTCACCTGGGAATTCCAGGGCGCAGCACCGGGAAGCCGCGCATCTCTTTCAGTTTTCATCCCAGGTCCGGGTGGATACGGCGATTACGTCGTTGTTTTTATTCCCTGCGCAAAGCCACGAGATTCTCAAACTTGGCTTTCTGGAAGGCTGGGCATCGGCATCGAGGCTTGCAGGCGAACGCTAGTTTATGGCGACACCACGACAGGGGCAGGCATGAGTCTTGGCAATTCATCGTTGCCGGCTTGGCGGGGTGCTGTGGATGGAGGGGGGTCCCGAAATTTGTCGAATTTCGCAAAGGCGAGAAGCGATGAATTGAGTTTCCTACTGAAACGACCGCGTCGAATTTGACGTTTGACAGACAGCAAATGACAGATCAAGCTGCCTTTGTCAATCTTACCCGCTACTGCCTCGCCGTCCGATAGTATCGCGTATGACACTGTCAGGCACAAGCAGCGGCACGGTTACCGACCATTCCGGCTCAATTTTAGGGCATCTCTTTTGCCGGTCCTTTCTACGTCGAAATTGATTGCACGGCGCAATCCTTCCAGGTCTAAAGTTGCTATTTCCTTTCATCATGGCTGCCACCTAGCCTTCCGCAGACACGGTGCAGACACACTGTACATACCAATTCTGGAAGAGTATTGCGCACAATCTCGCGATGCAGAGCGAGCCTTCGGCGTCAATTCCCATTCCACTGAGACCAGCGAGCTTAGAAAAGGGATCGGTCGCCATGACGCACCAGATGAGGCGTATTCGTGTAAACCCAAGGCCTCCCGAAGGGAAGGCACTACGCTACCATGTTCCCTGCGGAAAGGCGAGCTCTCGGGGATGTCAGGCGATGGGGTAAGACATGCCCCGCGCTGCATGCAGTGCGCTGAGACATGATGTGATGATAATGCGGCATCGTCCGACCTCATTGTTGGCCGTTGCGCAATACGACCATCATCGCATTGCTTGCCAAAAACCTTCAAAGGCCCCCCCCTCACAACTCAGTCAAGTGCTTGAGGCAGGTGTAGTTACTAGCAACACATTCGCACGGCATAGCATAAGCAGCAGCGCCAGCAAGATGACTTCGTGGGTGGGGGTTAAATCCTCCGTGACGCCTTCGCAAGTCGATGCCGTTGCTCGAGCTATTCGCGTCACCCCTATTGTTGACAACCACGCCCACCCGCTGCTCAAGCCTGAGGCTCTGGGCAAGCATCCTCTCCTAGCTATCACCACCGAAGCAGCAGGCGATGCAATCCACGCGGCGACAACCTCGCTGCCTCATCTGAGAGCTGTGCGTCAGCTAGCAACGGTTCTTGGATGCGGCTTCACGTGGGAAGCGGTCGTTGCGGCCATTGAACAGCAGCGCATTGATTCGTTTGAGGACTGGGCGGCCCAGTGTCTCTTCGGCATCGAGACGATTCTGGTCGACGATGGCCTTGATGGAGACGATGCCGAGCACTACTCTTGGCATGACGACTACACTCGCAGCAAGTGCAAGCGTATTGTGAGGATTGAGAAGGTCGCCGCCGATATCATCAAGCGCTTGGGCAAGACATGCGATGCCTCGAATCAGACCGGCAACGATGTATTGGACGATGCGTACGACGATTTTGTCCGGGAGTTTGACGCTCACATCACTGGAGCTATCGAAGACCCGGAGGTTGTGGCTTTCAAGTCTGGTGTGTCTGCTTGATTACCCCTTTTCGGCTGGCTCCGGCCAGTTCGTGTGTCAGGGGAGAATACTGACATCCGCGAGTTATCTGCTACCGAACCGGCCTTGATGTGCTTGCTGCTGCGGACGAAGATGCCGCACGTCGCGCTTTTGGTGACATCATTGCCAACTTTGCTCTCTTGGATTTTGAGCGCTTGCAGGAAGTCAGCTTGAATGACTTGGTCGTCCACCGCACCGCGACGCTGATTCGGGACTGCGCCGCTCGGCAGAAGAAGCCGATTCAGTTCCACACGGGCCTAGGCGACAACGATATCACGCTCTCCAAGGCATCCCCATCGCACCTACAGGGCTTTATCCGCGCATACCCAACGGTTCCTATTGTCTTGTTGCACGCCTCTTATCCATTCACTCGCGAGGCTGGATACTTGGCTTCAGTTTATGAAAATGTCTACGCTGATATAGGCGAGGTGTTCCCTGCTCTGAGTCAAGATGGCCAAGAAAGGGTGCTGCGCCAGATCCTGGAGCTGTGCCCATGGTCGAAGGTCATTTGGAGCAGCGATGGCCACTGGTTTCCTGAGACCTACTTGCTTGCGAACATGCAGATGCGCGAGGTCTTTGCGACGGTAGGATATCTTTGCGTTCGGACAGGATACCTCAGTTGGCTGACAACGCCATAGGTCCTCTGTGAATATGTTCGCAAGGGTCATATAGGATGGAAGGCTGCGATCGAACTGGTGCAGGACATGCTGTTCAAGACTTCGAACAAGCTGTACCGCCTCGGTCTTGAGTTCTATGAGCTGGACGATGGCTCAGATGTTGATGTAGGAGCCTATCTGACGGATGCCGAGCTCTTCCAAAACTTCCTCAAGACCAACGACCAGCCCAACTTCATCAGAATTTGCTGGAACGACTTTACAGCGCAGCCAAAGATGCGTATGGTGCCCTTCCGGAAGTTTATGTCTCTCCTCGGCGATGGCAAATCGACCGACATCGGCATCACCAAAGCTGCCTTCAGCATGATCCAGAACGACTGGTTGATGCCAGGTGCCGTGGCTACCGGCGAGTACCGACTGCACCCAGACTTTTCATCCTTGAAGAAAGGCCCCATCGATGGCCATGTGTCGATGTATGCCGACTTCCGCGAGAAATCAGGGGCAAGAGTCGCTCTCTGTCCACGATCGTTGCTCCAACGGGCCGTCGAGTTCGGTGCTGAAAACAACCTCGCTTTCCTCCTCGGCTTCGAGATAGAATTTCTACTAGTTGAGCGTCTTGAAAAGGCACCCAACACTGCTAACGGCAGCCGGTTCACAACTCTCACCACTGACGGACATGCTTGGTCAGTGTCCCGCTACTTCGCCGATCCCAAGATTTCTAAGCTTCTGCACGATATCGTCGCAGCGCTCGAGGAAATGGGCATTTTTGTCGAGCAGCTCCACGCCGAAAGCGCTACAGGCCAATTCGAGCTCGTCCTGCCGCCCTACTCCCCCATCGAAGCTGTCGACACGCTGCTGCACACACGAGACGTGATGTGCGCCCTCGCAACAGCAGCGGGCTTCCGTCTCACGTTGCACCCCAAGCCTTTTGCTCACGCATGCGGCACCGCTGCACACACTCACGTGTCTATCTCGTCTCCCGGCGGGTCCCGCCCAGAGATATACGAATCCTTCTACGCCGGCGTGCTCAAGCACCTACGCGCTATTACTGCCTTCACATACAGCAACCCCGCCAGTTTCGAGCGGTTGGTCGATGGTGCTTGGGCCGGTGGTCGCTGGGTGACATGGGGTACTCAGAATCGGGAGACGGCGCTACGCAAGGTCGAAGACAGCCACTGGGAGCTCAAATCCATGGACGGGCTGGCGAACCCCTATTTCGCCATGTCGGCGTTGTTGTTCTCAGGTATCCACGGCGTGGTAGCGCGGGAGAAACTTGTCTGGGGCGACTGTGAGATTGACCCGGCCAATCTGACCGAGAATGACCGCAAGGAGATGGGCGTGACGCAGATGCTGCCTGGGAGTGTGGAGGAGGCGCTGGGTGCGCTTCGCGAGGACGAGGAGCTGGTGGGGCACATAGGGGCTGAGCTGGTGGAGCGGTATACGGCGCTGAAGGAGTTTGAGCTGAAGTTTCTGCAGAAAATGGACGAGGAGGAGAGGAGGCAGTGGTTGATGGAGCGGTATTGAGATTTGAGATCTGAGATCTGAGACCCGGGATCTGATACCAGGTACCCTGAGTTACTGGGATTGGGTTGGGTGTTTATGTAGGGTATACTCTGTGCAGGATACGCCATGCAGCTGAGGAAGATTGACATTGGCATTTCGCAATATCACTACATTCAGCAATACTCGCGGATGAATGTCCAGGCTATAACCTATCTGTTTACTGTATACATGAAAGTCAATGGTCAGTAGTACAAGGCTTACGGGGAGGAGCAACTTTCGGTCTCAAAGTGAGTGACGCCAAAAAACCACAAAAGCACAGCCATCATCCCGCCCCAAGATCATTTCGTGAACGTGATGCCAATTTTCGCCAGCTCTAGAATGATGGTATATGATAGAAAGGTTTTGACCCCAAAATCGTACAACTATTTTGCCCTGTATGTAAACCTGATAACAGACGCCAAACAACTTCCCCTTACTCGCGGAAAGACCCCTTCCCACCCAGCATGCCATCGCTGTGGCCGCTGCGCCGCCTCCTCCCCAAAACCTCAACAGCCCAGTCCGACAGCCGGTACCCCCAGTGGCCGGCAACGAGCGCGCCGCTCAGGATGTTGACGAGCTTGATGATGAAAACGAAAAAGCTGTCGCGGGACTCGACGATGTTGAGCAGGATGGGCTCGATGTCGTACTTGAAGAATATGCCTGGGATGGTGCGGTCGCTGACCTCGCGGCTTTGCTGGGTCACGGCGTACTGATTCGTGACGATGGAGCGGGAGCCGAGGCTCGCCGGGTCACCAACGCTGTAGACGGTTGGCACGATGGACATGAAGTACTGGAACTTGTGGAAGTGGGCGGGCGTGGTGTCAACGGTGCCGTCGAGGGGGTTGACGAGAGAGGGGAGGTAGGGGCCGAAAGAGAGCTCCGAGATGATGTGCGAGAAGTTGAACGCTGTCTGTGTTAGCATGTGCGCGAAGACTTAGGGGAGGGAAAGGGAGAGCTTACAATTGTGATCCAGATGCTCCCCAAACTCCATATAACCGTGTCCCCTAGCGGTGATGTGGAAGTCGCCCTGCACCTTGTTCAACTCCAGACTGCCGTAGACGCGGCAGCTGTCGCCCTCGGTACCCCAGAGTCGGGGCGTCTTGCCCCACCGGGCCTTCCTACGACCCAGGGAGACGATATCGTGGACGTGCTCCTCGCCGAAACCTTCCTCATGCACACCGGATGTGTAACCCTCCCCGGTGTTGACTGCGCCGCTGGCGTCCCTCCCCAGCTTGTGGATGCCCCGGTTGTCGACCCATTGCGACCAGTTCGTCGGGTCCCGCTTCAGTAGCGATGCGGCAAGAATGCGGTCGCCGGCGGCATCCTGGACGTTGATGTGCAAGTCGGGGCACCGCATGCGTATTACGATGTCCAGGTTGATGTTGAGGACGTGCGATACACCCTTCTCGACGGCGAAGGTGTGCGTCTCGGAACCGCGCCACCACCGGGAGAGCTCCGTCCAAGCGAGGACGACGGATATGAAGATCATGGCGACGGTCCACTTGCCGCCGCCGGCTGTCCGCTGGACATATTGTGGTTTTGATTTGGCTAGAGAGCGGCGCAACAGGGTCTGGTCAGCGAGCTCCGCTAGACAGGGATGGGCGCAATGGGAGACCACGTACGGAATGCGTCGAATGCGCTCACAATGCCACTCTTGGCGCCGAATGCTTCGTCATCCAGGTGCTTTTCGTTCATCATGGCGGGTGTCCTCACGAGCGTGAGGTTGCCCAGCTCGAATCGTCCAAATTGGTTGCTCGTTTAGGTCCCCTCCTTTCTCAAAAGTCTACAGAGTAGAAAGTGGTACGCGCTCACGTCGTCGGGGCACGCGGACAGTTGGGCGTTGCTCCTCGGTTGTGTCAGGGCCGCATTGGCGAATGCTTCCCGTTCTCTCTCCAAGGGCCACGCAGCAGGAAGCCTCGAATTCGTTTTACGGGTCGGGTTCAATGCTTCGAAAAACACCACTCAGCCGCCGTTGGGAGTTTACTGTGTCGAGACTCGACAGCCGCAAAGGACACCTAGCTTGCCGGGGCGGCAACTGGGGTGGGGCCCACGTGGCTTATTCCATCCCTGGCTGAACCCTGCAGGGCAAGCCGCTTCACCAGCTCTCACACTTCACTCTAACCCGATACTATGTTTTTCAAGAACGATGGTTCGAGATGAGATGGAGTAATGGTCATAGCTGTGTAGCAAATGTAGGAGAAGCGTATCCATATCCCTTCTATGAGACCCGTGACCTATAGCCAAACCTCGAGTACAGGACAGCAATAATCTGAAACTACTGAATACATATGCGCCAAGCCGCGACCCGAACTCCAACGAACAGCACTTTCGGGTGCGTCTGTGGCATTCCTTCGTGGCGCAATTGGCTAGCGCGTCAGACTGTTAGTTCACTTGCAATCTGGAGGCTGTAAGTTCGACCCTTACCGAAGGAGTTATTTTTTGCCTCCCTGTTCTACATTCTTGTAGTTTGCATCTCTGAACCCCTATTTTCCTTTTTTTCTTCCCGGAGCGTATGGACGGAAAGAATGGCATCCCCCTGCTTGAGATTCGGTAGCTCCTCCTCGTTTGGTCAGAAAGGAGTTCTTTCCCACAACTTTTGTTTTGCATCGCTTCTAACCCCTTATTCAGGGTATGCTCTTGTGAAGAAAGAAGGAAAGAAAGGGTATGGAACTCCTTCAGTAAGGGTCAAACTTACAGCCTCCAGATTGCAAGTGAACTAACAGTCTGACGCGCTAGCCAATTGTGCCACGAAGGACGGCCTGGCTTCGCCAGGGCGGGCCGCGGCGAGAGAAGAGTCCGTCCCTCCGTGGGTTCTTCAGAAAGAGACGAGTGGTAAACTTCGCTGTCGACGTCCTTCCCTTGCATATGGCGAGATTCAGAGGTAGCCAGGCCGGAATTGTGCGGTTGAAGTCCGGGTTGTTACTTGCAGATAGGGAGCTTTCAAATGGCCTTCCTCGCCTCCGAACAATCCCGTCGAGGTCGATAAAATGCTTGCTCCGTTGTCCAGCAGCCACCAGACTTAACAACATTACAGTGGCCAGCACAAATTCTATGATTCAACGGCGTTGCCTGAACATGCAGCATCATGAGGAATAAGTTGCCTGGTTGGTCTCTCGGGCACTCGGTTCTGGGAAGCAGTAAATCACAAACCCCAGCATCACAGAAAATCCCCTCGGAAATCCTCAGTTTATGGATCCGGATATCCACTCCCTATGTCATTCGGGTACGAACAATCAGTGCGGAGGATGCCTTCATGCTGCCAAGACGGGCCATCAGCTTAATGTTGTAAGTATGTTGCATTATCTCTAGAGGCCTTTTTGCATTTTCCAACGGTCTAAGTCAGTGTAATCGAAGCCCACTAGAACACACTTACAGCCTTCACAAAATAGATAAGGCCTTCTATATTGTAAGCGAGGCGATTGATCTTGCAAATATGGCCTCTCACAGTGCAATATATGCCGCCGAAGACGAAAGCAATGCATGTCAAAATGTAGGCAAGCTTTCTCACAACGTGGCTAAGTCCTATTGAAATATAAATAAGGCCTTTTATAATGCAAAGAAGGCCTGACATACGCAAGGCCATGCCTCGCTGTTTTGGGAGAAGCTGTGTGAGGGGTTCTCCAACGCATCTTCCCATCAGCAGAGAAACCATTTACTTTAGCCAGAGCCCTCGCACATGAACACAGTGATTACTCAAACCCGCCGAGAGACATGAGCAAGACCTCGAATCATCCTCCACCACGACCAGAGATGTTTCTCAAGCCATCTCTCCCTTCGGCTAAACCCCCCAACCCGCTACAAATGCACCCATCCCCCGTCTTCCAAACTCGTTACAACCTCATTAACACCCGGCACCCTCCGCCTCACAATCTCCTCACCATTAGGAAGATCATTCTCCACCGCTCGGCGATCCCCCTCCTCCAAGTTCTTCACAATACCCGCGGCCACATGTCGCCGGGCAAGACGAACCCGAGCCACAGCAGGATCCACATCCACAAACCACCTCAAGTCCATCAGCTCTGCGGCAGTAGACCAAGGCAGCTTATCCAGCAGGACATCTTTCCTCCAGTTAGTCCCTGAAATGACACCACACCACCCCCAGCACACGCTACTAGGAGGGACTCACAATTCCCCTCAAATACCACAATCCTCTGCGACGCAAGGACCGCGATATCATCCTCCTTCGGATCCTTGACTGCATGATCAAACGACGGGGCAAAAACAGTCGGGCTAGTCGGACCAAGCGGGGCCCGGAGAGCTTCCACGAGCTTGAGGAATCCTGCGCCGTCAAAGGTGAATTCGGCGCCGCGACGGGCGTGGGCGGTTGCCGGGTCTGGGAGGGCGTCGAGCTGGGCGCGCGTGAGGTGGTAGCCGTCCATGGGCACGAAGGCCGCGAGGGGTGGGGAGGAGGGGTGCAGCGCTGCGTGCCGGGCGTTGAGGGCGTTGGTGACGGCGAGGGAGAGGGTTGTTTTTCCTAAAGGGGGAGGGGGGGGTTAGTTTGGGAAGGGAGGGGTGGGCGGAAAGGGGGTACTACGAACCGGAGCCGGGGATGCCGCCGATTGCGATTACTGGGGAGAGTGGTTAGCTAGGTTGCGGGGGGATAGGAAATAGACAGGGAAATGAGTTGAACGAGGAGAAAAGAAACCACATACACAATCGCCGCTCAGGTGGTGTCTCCTCGAACTTCTTCCAGGCCTTCTCGACCAGTTTCGAGAGCTGCTCTTCCATGGTTGGTGTTGGAAGCTGCCGTTCGAGGTGTGGTATTGGACTCTCGGTTTTGTATGCCGAAATCAGCAAAATAAATTAAAGTCACAGTTTGAACTGCTTCAGGAATCGGAAGGTAAACAAATTGTTGTGAACAACTGCAAGTTCATGTGGTTGCCAGAAACAAAACTGCCAGCCTTGTGGAATTGTCGCACATGACAAGTCGGGCGGTGACTCCCCGCAGCCAGCGCGAAGATCCCGCCCTCAACATCTCCAATTCAGTCCGAGGCGTACCACACTCCAACGAGAAATAACTTGCTGCAAAGGCAGATCCTATCAGAGACAGCGCATCTTTCGAATTGGACGTTATAACTGGATGAAATAAGTCCTCCTCTCACCATCAATCCTGGAGTTATTCAAGCCTGGAATACAGTGGACCGACTTACTCCACCACCCAAACCCCCAACTTTCTTTCTCACCTCACTCACACATCAAACTCACTCACCTTTGAGACCCCTCAACTCACTCATTCACATTCATTTTCCCGACTTCGACCCTCCCGACCCTCACCATGGCCTCCGACTTCGACCCCGGCCTCCTCGGCATGAACCTCTCCGACTCCGACTCCGACCAAGAGAATTCCACACCCACACCTGCCGAGGGCGCCGCAAACAGCACCACGCGCGCCGACAGGACCGCCCTCTCCGAGGAAGCCTTCCAACTTCTCAAGGCAACCTACCGGCCAAAGGTAGAGAATGGCGAGGTGAGTCAGATTCAGCACCCCCTCCAGAAAAGAATATCCATAATTCCACTGACCTCCCACGTAAGATCTGGTCCACCATCGACGTCCCCGTGGGTAATTCCAAGCCCGAGACGCAGGAACTGCTCCACGCTGCGGAGGAGCTGTACTTCTTCCGGCGGTATGACGAGGCGGTGCGGTTCGTGCAGAGGGTTTTCTCCGAGGAGGAAGGGAATGGTGAGGCGCGGCTGGATGCCGACACCAAGCGGTTACTCAGGTACTATGAGACAAAGTCTAAGGAGAGGCTCGCTGGGTTGCAGATATCAGGTGTTACTAGCAAGGCAGAGAATACTACATGATTACGGGTCTTTAGGTTTTATGAGCAGTGTCACGATCAAGACTGAGTGATATGAGTGGTAATCAGTAGAGTGGATTATTCTCTAATCATGTAGGTCTACCCAGTCCGTTCTCTCTATGCTCTATGCCGACAGTCATCAAAGAGCAGCAGCAAGACGCATGCTGCCTTTGTATGAGCCGCGCCCCCAAAATAGATGTGTCTAAAGACAACCAGCTCGCTTGCCGGACAGAGGGGAGTGTCAAGCCTTGCTGCGGTCTCGCCCGCTCATGGCGACCATCAGCCCCTCGTAGAAAAAAACACGAGTAAAGGGTATTTCCGAAACTCCTCGAGGAAGCGAACAATTACAATGTAAATGCAGAATGCCTCCCGCCAAGGACGCCAATAATATCAACCGTTCGCCGTCTTATGTCTATGCCCTTGTATGATGAATAGCCCTTTTCCGTAACCAGCCCGGCAAGGGGCAAAAATGCAACTGGTACCCCATCAAATCGACGGTGTACCTTCGTCCTCCCCAATAATGTAACGTGTTGAACTGGCCCATGGACGTTCAGACTTCGTATGTACTGGTCGATGTTCGGTGTGACTGCCGTGATCCCATCCGTCGTCGCGACTGAGCCCAAGACTTGGGATTTCTCCATAACAGTGTTGGCAATGGCCTTGTGGGTCGCGCGTTCCATTCGCTCGTGGATGCTCTCCTAGATAGCGTGGGCGAGGCGGATATTGGGGGCTTGTGCCATGATCATCATCATCTTTTCGCGCTCCCGTTCCTCGGCAAACACCCTTCTGCTCATCTCCAGTACGGCTTCAAAGCCCTCCTTGCCCTTGATGGCGTTCTCGCGGAATCGCTTGACGAGCGTATCCTCAATGCTATTCTTGATACGCTGCCAGCCACCACAGAGAGCAGTGATCTTGGCGTCCTGCGTGAACTGTGTCTGATGCTCGTTGAGCGGCTTGTAGATGACCGTCTCCTGCACGTTGATGAGGTTGCTCCACGTGAGGTTTGCCGATACCATGGTGACTGTCTTGTGTGCTGGGTCGACGTAGGAGGTCTCGAGAACCTGGGACTCCTCCATTGTGCAGCCCATGATCTTCTTGAGCCAGTCGGGCGCGGTCTGTCGACATGTGATGAGACGTTCTGTGCGGAGGATGCCCGTGGCCGCGTCGACGTGCCGGCTGATCGTGTCAACGGCCACGACATGTGTTGATTTGTCGTTCCATGGGCAGTACTTTCGCCAGTTTGCTGTCGACACTTCCTCCCACGAGTAGTCGAAGGTTTCGGAGTTGGAGAACACCTTCATCTTGATTGTTGCTCCTCAATGGAGTCTTGAGACTAAAGGGACGCGAATCCGAGGGTAGGTTTCTGTGCGTTCTCGGCAGGGACAAATATCACTCGACCGGATCTCCGATCGCGCTCGTCAGTTCAATGCTGACTCTTCGGGGCGTGTCGGTAGGGAAGTGGCGCGACGAGGAAAAATCGCCGGCTGAGCAAAACTTTTCGACAAACGGCCTTCGCGTTGTCGAGATAGTGGTTCAATTTGTGGACATCCAGTGGACAATTCTGAGCGAGGGTGAATTGCTGTTGACCGGCAAAAATGAAGGATTTCTAAATCGGAGAGACTCGGCTCTCGGGATATGCGTCTTTATCAGAGCGATTAAAAAATCTTGCCGGAGCACGTGGTGGGAATAATCAATCTGATTTTCTTAGGGTAAAATCAATGCCAGAAAACAAGGAACGATTATTCCCACTATGTTGGAGGCAAGGGAGAGGGTCCACTTCGCCTCGTCTAACCCAAATTAGCGATGGCGCAGGGGTTCAAAAATCAGACCTCGGAACGGTACGGCCGGCCTGTGACCGGTAGCCCAATCACACCGACCGATTCTTCCCGGCAGAACGCCGAAGATGTCATCTGAATTCCGCTGACCTCATCCCCACATGCTCGGCGCGACGCCGACCGTCACCGTCCGTCATCCGATTGCAGATCATCCCGTCTACGATCGGCGCGCCTGTCATTAACCCGAAGATACTGCCAATCTCGAGCCGGCCGTCCGGCTTCGAACACAGTCATTACAGCCAAGCAGCTAATTACCTAATGTGCTGGTGTCCAAGCTGCCAAATTGATCAATTCAGCGAAGCGAAGTGGATTCGATTTTCTTTTGATATGTCAGGAACTAGCTCTTATGACAAGAGAGCTGTTTCAAGCATCAGTCAGCCGTTGTGCGTAGGCCTAGTTTTCGAGCTTTTCTACGAAAGTTATACCGGGATCACCCTAATGAACCAACAACGGCCTGGATCTGATCCTTCAGTCTGTTGCGCCCCGGCCAAGGACTTGGACACTTGGACAGCACGCTGGCTCCACATGGATTGTTTGATTCATGGGACCTGGGGTTGCCTGCCGGGACCCTCTACCGTGTCTTCCAAAACTTAGAAACGCGATTCACTGTTGGCCAAGCGTTGCATATCAAATGGTCCAAGCGGTGATGCGACATATATTCATTTATATCATCATTTTGCAGTTCTAGTAATCGTCTCCACGGCTGATAACCTCCTTGACCGTGGGTCGGATAAGGATGGTCTGCACTACAGTCAGTTCGGGCTATCTCTCATCGCTGCTGGGGTAAACTCACATGCTCATACTGGGCCGTGTAAGAGCCCTTCTTATCCACTAGCGGTGGGTAGGACTCAATAATGCCGTTGGCGACGAGGTTGTTCAGCTGAACTTTTGTCAATAGCATTCGCGGCAGTTGTGTTCGAGGAAACTTACTCCAAGCAGATACTTTTCCTGTCCTAGCCGGTCAAGATACCGCCTACAGAACGGCAGCGTACCGAAATTCTTGTTGATCACGTTCAACAACGACTTAGCTGACGAGATACGAAGATCGACCTTCTGCGCATCGCCGCGCTTTGCATAATGCGATACCTCACCCTCTTCGTGCACATAGCCATTGCCCGTGCTTCCGAATGTCTCGATAGCGAAAACATCACCCTCTTCCATCTTGGTTTGGTCGTTCGTCTTTACGATGGGCACACTCTTGGTGCCGTGGATACTGTAATGGTTGATCGAGTGGCCGTTGAGGTTGCGAATCGACTTGATGGGGTAAGTCGTGCCGTTGAGCTCAATTTCGTAGCTCTCCATAACCTCCTGGATAACACCACCAATCTCGCCAAGTCTGGCATCGATACCAGCCTCCTTGATGCCCGCGTTGGTGGCTGCCCTCACGGCGTCCAAGAGAGGGTCGTAGCGGGGGTTGAAAGCCATAGTGAAGGCGCTGTCAACAATGCGTCCGTTGACGTGGACGCCAATATCCACCTTCAACACATCGTCTTGCTGAAGAACAATTTTGTTGCCGGCGTTGGGGTTGTAATGCGCCGCACAGTGGTTAATGCTCAGGCCGGTGGGAAAGCCCATGCCTGCTTTCAGGCCATCGGCCTCTTCGAGGCCCTGGTGGCCAACGAGGGCGCGCACACTGTCTTCAATACCATCGGCGATCTCGGTCAGTGTTTTGCCAGGCTGGATGAACCTCTGCGCCCACTGGCGGGTTTGGCGATGCGCTTCAGCTCCGTGGCGATAATCCGTCAGGAATTCACTGTTGATGTTGTCCAGGTGGCGCTTCTCCTCGCTGGTCGTGCGAAAGCTGTTCTCACCCAGGTACTCCACCTCCTCGCCCTTGGGGTAGCTACCATTGGGAAACAGCTGCGAGATCAAGACCCGGGGAGGGTCGGACTGCTCTGTCGGGTTCTTCTTCTTCTTCTTGGGCTTTCTCTTCTTCTTTTTCTTAGCAGCTCCTGTCACGGCGGCAGCCGCGGCCGCATCTTCCGCATCGTCGTCGGAATCATCGTCATCGTGATTCAGATTCCCGTTGGTGGCCGTAGCGGTGTTAGGTCCCGGCTTGGTGTTCTTCGCCGCAGCCTCACTCACTGTTGCCCATCTCAGCTTATTGTCATGCAGCGCCAACGGCAAAGCCGGTTAGTAACCCACCGCTGAGCTTGCTGAGCTCTTCTGTTGGGGCTTGCGCTGCCATTTTGGTCGATTTCCTCGGCTAGCTAGAAAAATCTCTCGAGTTGGGCGATAAGGAGCTTCTAAAAACTCGACCCCACCAAAACAGGCGATGTTATTCTCTAGGGCGCACTTGCGATCCTATAGGGCGGCGACGCGGGGCACTAGTGAGGCGCAGCACTGCATTATGCGCCACTTTAGCTGATTGGAGAATGCCCCCAGTCCCAGGCGCTTTATCGGCAGCCGTGCTCATCGATTTCGTCACTGCCAGCTTTCCAGCTCAGGTCCGGACAGTCAAACCCGTCAACCTCACCAAGGGAGCCATGGGGAAAGCTCACAACCTCCAGCTCCCCCTTTAAGACCTCCTCTGGTGAAAACCACCATCCACGCCAATCCGCCAATTGACCATTCGGGATGAGGAATGCCATTCCCCTATCCACCCATCGGTGCGGCGCTCTCGCACCATCTCCTCCATCAACCTCCTGCCCTCCTCAGGCCAGCAACCTCCTTCCGGGCCTTCCACACCTCCCGGCCCCTTCAAGATGATAACCCTCCCGAAAATGAGAACCACTATGAGACCCTAAATGTCCACCCGGAAGCCTCTCCCTCGGAGATCAAGCGCTCCTTCTACGCCCTCTCCAAAGCCCACCACCCAGACCACAACCCCTCGGATCCGCACGCCTCGCGGCGATTCATGCGCATATCCGAAGCCTACGCGATAGTCGGCCACACAGAAAAACGCGCCCGCTACGACCGCGACGTTCTGCGGCGCGCGCCCGCAGTGCCGCATCGCCATCATCCCAAAGGCTCATACCACTCCTCGCAGACGCAAGCGGGCGGCCGTCCAGCATCGGGTCTATCCCGACGACGCGGGACGTTCCAGGGTCCTCCGCCGTCATTCTTTCGGTCAGGCGGATGGGGATCGCAAGCCGAGAAGAGACGGGCAGCGCATGAGGAGAGCACGGGGACCGGGTCAGCAGCGGCAGGATCCGCGGGCGCCGCTGCTGGCGCCAGCTCGGGAGCGGGCGCTGAAGGAGGTACAGGAGCAAATACAGGAGGGATGGGCCCAGGGCAGAACCCATACCGCGCTCGGAGTGATAGGTATAACGATGTGCCACACTTTGACCATGTAGCGCACGAGCGCACGCACCGGCGGCATCAAGAGCGGCGGGAGCGACGCATGCGGGAAGCCAGAGGATTGAATCCATTCGGGTCCGAATCAGGACCGGTAGCGGAGTTCTTCATTGTAGCGGCAATCGTCGCCGCGGGCGTCCTGGGGCCATATCTGCTGGTGGGTATGTGGATGGCCAGTGATAGCACTGGACGGAAAGAAAAGAGAAGAGCAAATGAATGAAATGAAGAAATTGGAACCTACCCGAAGCCTTCAATAATGGTGATTCAACCTCAACGAAAGCAGACCCCAGTTGTTACGAATGCAAGAAAACCCATATGTGGAAGCATGCACAATCGATTAGAATGGATGCCACCGGTAGTCTAATATACAGCATGACAAAATCCACGCAGGCTTCGCCAGACTAGTACACCAAATCTGCAACTCCGTCCCATCCCGAAGGAAACGCGAAGTACAGATCATCCCTGAGCGTGAGCACAGTACCAACGCACGCCCTAAACCCATTCACACATTACGACTCAAAGGTGAAGCTGGTGCCAACCTGTCGCATTGTTAGCATTGTGGAGAGGACTGCAGCTGTACTAAACATACCTTGTGGGTGGCCTGGTCAAGCTTCTGGGTATCGAACGAGGCACCAACACCGAAGGTAACACCCTCGCGGAGGAGGACGTTGTAGGCAACGGCAGCGACACCACGGTCGTTGATCTTGGCCTGTTTTACTTGTTAGAGCCTGAGGCCCGAATCACTCCAAGTTCACAGAACATACCTTGACGAAAGAGACGGGGTCCAGGCGGTACTTGGTGGCGACCTCAAGACCGACGGTGTTGCCGCTCTTGGAGTTCCAGGTGGCCTTGGAGCCGGCCTCGACCTGGCTGTTGACCTTGTGATAGTAGCTGGCGGCGAAGACGCTCAGGTTGTCAGTGGCAGTGACGGCGGCGCTATAGGTAGGGGCCTGGAAGCCGACGGCGGCGCTGTAACCGGTGATCGCAGCCTTCTGGACATCATAACCAGCCGAGGCACCGGCGAGGAAACCCTCGTGGCCAACGATGGCGTCGATGTTGGCAGTGGGGCCCTTGAGGAGATCAAAGAAGGCACGGCCGTGGAAGTTGGACTGCTTGAAGTGGACGTTGAACTTGGCGCCCCGGGCCTGGGTGGCGGGGAGGAAGCTGAAGATACCCTCGGCCTTGAGCCCCTTAGCGAGGTTGTCGGCCATCTCGATCTTGGTCTCCAGCGCGCTGCTGGTGTTCCACGACTGTGTGAGGGTCAAGCCTGTACGGGACCAAAATATTAGCAGCTGTGTCTGCTGGGGCGAAAAAACCGCTGATCCCCGGACAGTGGCACCGAACAAACGCGGCCCGTTTATTCGAGCCAGCGACAGTTGCAACCTGGTCAAGCTGTTGCTCTTCGACCTGTCCGGGGGTTTGCGCGGATTGTCATCGCTCCGAGATCGCGAGGGGCGGGGACTGGGGCTGTTGTATTCACCATTGGGCTTGTCGGTGTATTTCCCCTCAATCTGAACCATTGGGAATCCTTGTCAGTGTTTGGCGTTCGAATGGCAGACAATGGATCAAACATACCGCGCCGCCGGTAGCCTTGTCATGGCTGCTCTTGCCGGTCACCTTGAAGGCGACATTGTTGGGGGTGTTGCTCTTGACCTCGAGGGTACCAGCAGAGAGATGGTAGAAGTCCTTGTTGAGGAGCTATAACGGGAACAAAACAGAGTCAGTAATTGTACTCGTATTGCGCGAGGACAGAGAGCAATTGAGGTTCGGAAATGCCGCTCCAAGGAGCTCCAATCCGCTGCTCCCCTAGCAACTCGGCTGAGCACTTACGTCGTTAGACGACTTAGAGATGTCGGAGAAAGCCGGGATAGACATGGTGAAGGGCTTTATTAAGGCGTGTGGTGTGCAAAAGGTTTATGGGATGGTGCAAAAAAGGCGATGCTTGTGGTTGACGGAAGTGTTTCGAGGAAGATGCGAGAAATTTAATCTGTACAACGTCCAATTATCCACCCATGTCAAAACAATTGTCCATGCGCTCTGGCCACCCTCAGCACGTGGGGATTCGGGGAAGCCCCAACCGTGAAATTGGATTGCGACAGGCTGGGCATTGGTCAATGCATCATGAAACGGCCATTCAGCTAGTCGGGGCGATATTTCCAGGCCTTCCTTGCCATTTGTTGGGTCTCAACCGTCCACCCCAGCCGGCAGTTAATCAATAACCGGATCTTCCTCGTACAAAGGCTATGGCAGAGAGAAGCGCTCAACTACAGTGGAAGATTTCTTCTTGCTTTTAAAGCAGGGATCTTCCGTTTTGCGTGTGACGTCGCATCCCTAGGGGCCCTTCTGCGTTCTTTCAGATGCCTCTATCCATTTTACCAGTCTTTTTGAATACAAGTTTGGACTGTTTCGACGACAGCAAAGTCTTACTACCTGTGTATATGGAAGCCATGGTAGGGGTTCTCCAATGCCTTTCATCCTTCATCGGGAGTATGGCGCACCTCCCTTTTCGCCAGAGCCACCTGTTTGGAACTCAGGGACCATTCAATCAGAGCCGAAAATGACAGGAGCCCGCCCATTCTTTCACCGTATGCTCAAATCAACAGCGATACTTGGAATCTACAGTGTAAGTCGGCAAGATAATATGCGATTCAGTACTGCCTAGGTATTTGAGAAAAATATGCGACACCATTGAACAAAACCCACAAGTCACCCCCCATCGCTCAAGACACTCACGAACACCTCTCTAAGCATCTTCGTACTTGGCATTGTGGGTAGCGATGGCCCTACAGCCTTGTTAGCACAGTTCCACGAGACGACTTGGCACAGATTGGATGCTAGGGGCTGGGGAATGTTTACCGGCCGCTAGGGTCTGTCTGCTTAACCCACTTCGGTGTCCACCTCATGACAGTCGATGCACACGAAGGGGGGAAGTGCTCGTCAAACATGGTGCGATACCAGTAGCTGCCCGCCGTGTTAGTATTAGACGACATAATCACCTGTAGCCTAGTCACTTACGCCTCCTTAGAATCCGGGATATCGGTACCCCACTCCGGCTTAGGGTTCTTCATCATCTCGTCGGTCACATGCAGCTCAGCGTTGTCCTTGAGGGCGTCAATCCACCCGTATCCGACACCATCTGAAAATTGCTCCTTCTGGCGCCAGAGGATCTTGTCGGGCAGGTAAGGCTCGGCACTCGGGTCGTCCGAGGTGTCGAATGCCTTGCGGAGAATATACTTCTCGATCTTCTCCTTCGTGATCATCTTCTCCTGGGGATCAATGTTCATAGAAACCTCAAGGAACTAAACATCGAGTTAGCGCTGTGACGGTCCAGGCCTCGTTCTACAACTCACCTCCTTGTCCAAGAACGGCACGCGAGCCTCCAGACCCCATGCCGAAGTCGACTTGTTGGCACGCAGGCAATCCGCCAAGTGGAGGTTCTTCACTCTCGCGACACACTCCTCGTGGAACTCCTCCTTGTTGGGGGCGCCGTGGAAATAGAGATAACCGCCGAAGATCTCGTCACTTCCCTCGCCACTGAGAACCATCTTGATACCCATAGCCTTGATCTTGCGAGAAAGTAGGTACATGGGTGTAGAGGCGCGAATTGTCGTGACGTCGTACGTCTCGAGGTGGTAGATGACGTCCGAGAGTGCGTTGAGACCGTCCTCAATGGTGAAAGTCATGACGTGATGCTTGGTCCCGAGGAACTTGGCGACTTCAACAGCGGCAATGTTATCGGGCGCTCCAGGAAGACCGATGGAGAACGAGTTGAGCTGGGGGAGGAAAGTCATTGTCGACAATTTGTTGTCATCATCAATGCCGACCAGCCCCTCACCCTTGTCGAGGTCCTCGGGCTTAGCCTCAGCTGTCCCGTTGGCCTCCTCGTGGAGCTTCTTCAACCGCAGGGTTTCCCGCTGGGCGATAGACGCAACCAAACTGGAGTCAAGGCCGCCCGATAGCAGCACACCGTAGGGAACCTCGGCCATCAGCCTTTTCCTGACGGACTTCTCAAGTGTCTCGCGCAGAACCTTCAAGTCGAGCGGGTTCGAGGGGGTCTTGAGGCCATCCCACCACGAGGGGTGGAAATAACGTGTCGTCTGATCGGTCTTGCTGTCATAGACATGTCCAGGGGGGAAGGCCTCGATCTTGTCGCACACCGGGTGCAAGCACTTCAGCTCCGAGGCAAAGTACACGGCATCGGGCTGTGCCGACGAGCGGCCCTGATAGAAGGTGGTGATACCAATGGGGTCGCGCGCAGCTATTGTGCGGTCCAAGTTCTTGTCGTAAAGAACAAAGGAGAACATACCATCGAGGTACTTGGGCGCATCGAGGCCATATTCCAGGTACTATCGTCGCTTCTGGTCAGTCCTGATACTGCAAACCGTACATCCCAGTCAGGCGAACCCACCAGAGGAATGATGACTTCGCAATCCGAGGTAGTCTTGAAGTGGTACGGCGTCTTCAAGTGCTTCCGGATCAATCGGTGGTTGTAGATCTCGCCGTTGACGGCGAGGACAATGCTCTCATCGGCATTGGTGAGTGGTTGAGCTCCGCTCTCTACTTTTTGGTGAGGATTCGCCTTCGAGGAGAGATATACGGATCTAGACCCACCAACACCGACGATACTGAGCCGTTCATGGCAAAGTACTGTAGCGTTGTGTTAGTCCATCCTAGTGTTCGGTTTTTGGGGGAGATCAACGGGCCCATTCAGGTGCCCAAGTGCGTGTCATACTCGTGTTGTTAGAAATGACGCTACCGCCTACAGAAAAAAAACCGTTAGTAAAACTGGAGCGTTAGACATCGTGCATTATCTCTTGTGTGACTCAGTCAGGGGTATCAGGGGGGCCAACTCACTCCAATCAGGTCCCCTATGCCGAACTCTGGAGATAAGACAGTCAATTGAGCGCTCCCTGGTGCAGATACAAGGTCAATTGGGTGACACGTACGCCTTGGCGAGCTTGAGAGCAGTTGGCTTGAACTTGAGCACGTCCGGGTGACTATGTGGCTCCTGTTAGGGCTTCTGATCTCAAATCCGGGATGTTTTTGTTGATCTGAAGAATGACGCATCGCGATAAGGGAGCGATAGCGGGGCAACTGCCCCTCCACGGGCGGGACAGCAGCCCAAAACCACACCACCATGACAGAGCAAAATGGGCAACACGGCGTACCTGTGACAGGCGAAAATGCCACACATTTTGAAGATCGTCAAACTTTTGGGCAATATGTGATTGGGAACCTGAGGGAGTCGTGCTGTGCTGAAGAGCGGAGCCTATTTACCACGATCAGCGATGAGGCGGGCAGCTTTATACTCACTCTATGGCCGTCAGGGCGTGTCGTCGGCGGCGGAACTGGGCGCAAGGGGTACGCGCAATGTAGCTTGGGAGGGTCGCGGGATGAACTCGTTGCTTCGGGCTGCAGGTCGAGTGGGATGAAAAGGTGTATGATGAGGGTGAGAGGCAGAGGAGTGTGGGAAGGAAGAAAGAGGAGTCACACGCCCACGAAAAGCTTTTGTGTGTGTGGTTGAGCCCAGATTTCGGCTCTCCGGGACGTCTTGATACAACGGGTTCCAGGGACTTGACAAAGGGGCAAGGTATAGAGGCTCAGTTTCCACAGGGGCTATTGACAATTCGTAGCAGCTCGTTGGCCACCGGGTGCCACCCTGCTGGGAAGGGACCTTCAGACAAACGGCGAAAAAAAGCCCCTCGAGTCACTACCGGGGCCGATGTCGGGCCGCGCCGTGATTGGCCTGGCCGCCCAGACTGGGGGCCCCTCATTACCTAAAGCGGGCTGATAAGAGACCCGGAAGAGCCTCGCAGCGTGGTGAGCGCGTAGCGTCGGTCCACGTGAGATCGTGCATCTGTGGGAGGGAGGCGTATATCATGAATCGTTTTTCAGGAGGGTGTTTTTCGGATTGGTGTGATCTGACCAGCGGGCAGCCGCAATCCTTGCGGCCGGCAACCCCACAAAGTGAGACCTCACATCTCCGCGTGGGGGCGGCTCCAACCACAACCCCGAGCAGGCATCAGCGCGCTGCCGACAACCTGGAAGCGCGGGCTGCAGGCTCGGGGTGGGCGTGAGAGCTGGGGTGACACGGCCAACCGAGAGCCTGTCCTTCTGTTCAGCATGTTCTGAGGCGTAGGTCACGGGCTCGATGGAGCTTTTTCACTATATCCAAACCGACTAACACTGTGGGCGAGGCTGCTGCGGCGGGTATTTTCAGCGATTTTTATTTATGTCCTTGTAAGGCCTGCGTGGCATGGACGAACCCGGCCCAGCTCTGAGAGAGGGCTCGATAACCAGTTCAGGCCTGCCATCTAAACTCCCATTCATACGAGCTGTAAGCCACCTTGATATTCCCCAAAACTCCGTAGTCCCAAACAACATTGAGTTCCGCCTGCCACCTCCTTGCGCCCGCCTGCCTAGACCGTCGTGATTGAATCGCATGTCGTCGTAACGTCATCACCGCTCAGGGCGCTGCATTCTCTCGCACGATGCGCTTGATACGCTTCTCGTACTCAACCCGGTCTTTCTTAAACAGATTGTATGCTTCGGCCTGCGCGGGCGACTCGGGATTTGGGTCGTTGAGCAAATCCTGTACGCCGAGAAGGATTTGCTTGATCGTGATGGCCGGGCGCCAACCCTCTTCCTCGTTGAGGATAGATAGACAGACGGTGCCAGATGGGTAGACGTTGGGGTGAAAGAGAGGGGGCACGAATTTGCCTACATCGATACCTGCACGTTAGTCCCATGACCGTGTTGATCGTGACGTGTCTTCGCGCGGGGAGCTGGACTTGCATTTGGGGGGTTTGGTGGGATACTCTGCAGAAACGACGACCGGTCAGTTAAAATCCCTCTGATACAGTGGAGGTGGATGTTGCGCCTACCGTCGGGAAAGGTAACCGTCATCTTGAAGAGGCCGCCCTCCCACATCGTCTTCTCTTTACCAGGGATTCCGCACTCCCAGACCTTCAAATCGAGAACGCCGAGATTGTTCTTCTGAGGGCGCGCGTAGAAGCCGAACGGGTGGTCTTTACGCCACTGCTTCCTGCAAAGCGAATGAGCGATCTCTGGTTGCCGGCGATAGAGGAAGCCTTGCCGGGCGACTTGGCGCCGAGGTCAAGGAAGCGGGGAGGCGGACTTACCGTTCTTCTTGCAGGCGGTTCTGGCACAGCGCCATGGTGACTCTAGGACCAGTTTAAAGAGTTTAGTGAGCTATTTGATGTAGCGATGCTACCTGGTTCGAGTCTCCGCGTCGCGGTCGAGGCGGGAGGCGGGAGGCGCGACTGAGTGGGGAAGGTGCGGCGGTAGGGGCAGAAAACCAGAAGGCGGAGAGCGGGGTAGAAATGGCCGGAGTTTAAAGTTTTTGGCTTTCACTTTTGCAGATTAGAGAGTGGCCTTGGTAGATTCCTGAAGCCAACTTGAACATAATAAGAACCAGAATGCGACGACACCCGCCGCAATTAGTGCCTTCCTCACGTTTTCAAAACGCGGTGTGGTTTTTTCACCCGATTTCTCTGCACCGAGCCGTGACCATTTCTTCCATTGTGACTGGGGTCTTTCAGACAGTATTATACACCATATAGCAGTTCTAGAATACAACGCACCGACAATGCTGGTCACATTGAACCTGGCTATCCGATGGCAGTCTATGTTAGCTATCCCCCATTGTATGTACCTAGTTTCAATCTTGACCCGGAAGCCGAACCGGTAGCTGGGGTCCATGGTGTAGGCCAGCCAAAATCAATCCCACATGACCCCACCACCCACTTACTCCCAGCTGCTGTCACATGCGTAGGTAAGGAAGCTCACCTCACCAGCTCCCATCGCATTCGGGATTCCTTTCTGCCTCCTGATTAATGTGCCTTATTAATGCGCTTTTTCACCCCACGGTCTTGACCACATAGACTTCGAGCTACACGGCATTCTGCTGGCCGTGCATTAGCCTCTTTGACTTCATTCTCACCGGGCGTCTGGTGCAGCGTGGGGTTCACGGCTTCACACCCCTAACCACGGTACTCCGGACACGCCCCCCTTTCACCTCATTCCCCTGAGCCTTCCAGACCACCAGGCGGTACTTTGAGAGATATTTCCAATGGCAACCACGACAGGCGATATCGGCGCAAGAAAGGAGGATGTAGATCTACAGGCCGCCGCTCCCTCCGCTCCCCCAGCCCCAGCTCCAGCTCCAGCTCAGCCAGAAGCAAAGGTGGTAACCGTGGATGATGACGTCGACGTACCCGATCCAGATGAGGATGACCTCGATGACCTCGATGGTGAGTATGAGTGTGCAAGGCACTTTGAACGTAGGGCTTGCCATGACTAACCACGAGGTCCGTAGACATGCTTGAGGAGTTCTCCGCGGTGAAGGTCGACGAGAAAGCTCCAGAAGTCGCGCCCGGGCAGGGGAAGCCCGCCGCAACAGGCGCATCTACTCAGGAGCCGAAGCTTGAAGATATTCTGTCTGACGATGACTTCGCCAAGCAGCTCCAAGCCGGCATGGCGGATCTGCTTGGGGAAATGGAGAGCTCTGTAAGTCCAGGGATATTGTCTATGTGAAGATTTTCGACCTCTAACGAACGCTCTCAAAGCCCGAGATGCAGGCACAGTTTGACAGCATTTTCAAAGAGTTAGGGGCCGCAGCGTCCGAAACTGCAGGCCATGCGGCTACAAACATCCCTTCTTCCGGCGCGGCCCCCGGAACGACACCTGCGAATGCAGCGGCAGCCGCCGCAGCGGATGCGAGCTTCCAGGAGACGATCAAGCGGACCATGGAGCGCATGCAAACATCCGGCGAGCAGGCCACGGCAGCAGCAGCGGCCGAAGGCTCGGACGACTTCCTAGCAGAGCTGATGAAGCAGATGCAGTCAGGAAGCATGGAGGGCGAAGGAAACGAAGAGGAGTTTTCCAAGATGCTTCTGGGCATGATGGAGCAGCTGACGAACAAAGAGATTCTGTACGAGCCCATGAAGGAGCTGAACGAGAAGTTTCCTGGCTGGTTCGAGAGTAACAGGGAGACAACTCCCAAGGATGACCTCAAGCGCTATGAAGAGCAGCAAGGGCTAGTCAAGGAAATCGTCGCCAAGTTTGAAGAGCCGACTTACGCCGATGCAAACGCCGCCGATCGCGAGTATATCGTGGACAGGATGCAAAAGGTTTGTACAATTGATCCCACTCTATATACTTCAGCCGCTGACTCTGATGAAGATGCAAGCCGCGGGATCGCCGCCTCCCGATCTTGTTGGGGATATGCCTTCCGCCCAAGATGCGTTGAATATGCCTGACGAGTCCTGTAATCCCCAATAACCGGCTATTTACGTTTGGACACGATGTCCTTTGGTATACCGCAAAGCCCTCCCTTGATGTGCACCATATATAAGCCGTACAATAACACCACCGTAATATAACCATCCCAAACTCCTGTGAATTGCCTCATTAACTCCGGCGAACCGAATGCATAACCCAGAACTGCAAATTTTGGCTGATTTACGACATCTCAATATCGTCATGGGCGGCTGTGGGTTGGTTGTTTTGCTGCGCCGAGAGAAGTTCCATAAACATCGAGTCGTAGTCCTCATCGTCGAAGTGCATCGACTCCGGTCGACTAGGTGATGGCTGTGTCTCGGATGGTAGCGAGGCAAGGAGGGCGTCAATTTCCGCCTGCTCCTCCTGCTCCATGGCGTCGAGCATCATGGAATCAATGTCGACCATATCTGGCCCACCCTGCAGGTCCAGCGGAGGTTCATCGTCGATTTCTTCTACCCGCACAAATCCCTCGATGTCTGACTCCTTAGCCTGTTGAAGCTCGCGGTTGAGTCGCCACCACTCGAGCTTGAGGAGCTACGGGAAATAGTCGCGTTAGCGTCAAGACCACCAAGAACCGGACCCGCCGGACCGGGACAGGAAAGCAGGTATACCTCGTTGTCGCCTCCCCTCTTCTCCCATTTCTGGTCTTCTGCCCGCTGCCGCACGTTCTGCAGGAACAATTTTCGTCGGCCCTCCTGTGCGTCCTCGCGTCGCTTGACGACCGGGTTTGGCTTGGCGTTGCGCGTCGCGTACTTGAACCGGCTGTCCTGTTGGTGTCTTGCCGTGAGCGGTGATGATTGTGTGTCGCGCAGGTTGAATGTGCTGAAATCGCTTGCGGTGCGAGGAGGTGGTGAGACCGAGGACGCACGAATGGGCAACGAAGAGAGTGGTGATGGAACGACCGGGCGGTAGATTGATGGCGGGGGTGGGGGTGACGAGAACGCGTCGAGGCCGAAGGAAAAGGCCGGGGTTGGTAATACGGTGAACATTGTAAGATTTTTTGTGTGGTGTTCTCTACGGCCAGAAGAGAGGGGAAGGAGAGGTGGTGAGATTGTAAGGCGTAGATTTTGGTTCGGGTCTCTTGAGGAATCCCGGGAGGTCGAGGTAGATAAATAGTGCTCGAGTGTCGGGGTGCGCTACGGGGAGTTTAATTGACGCGACCATTAGCGTGGCGCGACGCGTCGCGCTTATGCAATCCGGGGCATTGAGCACCAACTCAGGTCTTCCAGGGCCAGGGGTAGCTTGGTCCTCTTGCAACAAACACAAGCTCAAGATTCTCTTCCGGTCACTATCTCGCGAAACTTTGTTCTGCAGATACCACGACAGGATGATACGATTGGTATGTTTCTGATGCCGAAGATTGTTGCTCCGACTTCGCCTTCAGTCCTGAAAACTTCTGTCGCCTTTTGGGCCTTTTACGGACATTGGGGGCTTGCCAAATCCGCACATCAGCTGCCATGTTTTCTCTTGTCAAATTGACTGGCTTCGGCATTTCTTACGCAATTGAGAAATTTTGTAAACGCCAACTGGTGTATTAATCGGAGTCCTGGCTGAATCCCAGAGCATCGCCCGCAAGTCTTATCCGTCTGACCCCGGAGATCCTGATCCCCTCGCCGAGTTGAAACATCAGCAGAGAAGTCTTGTCATGTTTCTTCAACCAGGCACACTCCCACTGGCTGTCATGGAAGCCCGTATTCCTTCCAGGGACCTTTTCAGGCTCGATATTCTTTGGCTCTACCGCATCAATCGCAACTGTATTTTTCTCTCTTTCTGGACTCGCCTATACATCAACACCTGAAATAGTTTTGTTTACTTGCCGTTCTGCCTTTAACGCCGAGGAAAGTTGGGACGAATGGCTTCGCTCTCAGTCTAGCTAGGCCATAGCAAGTGCAGAAGGCCTAGGGGGTTCTCGCTTCTATTTCTTTGCATGAAGCGTGAGAAAGTCTTAGGCCTTTGATCCGAATGTGGTATATTAAACCTCCCTGGCAACATCTGCTTCTCCCTGCCCCTTTTCAGTTTTCTCTCTTCACTTTCCTTGGGCCTCTACTCTTCGTACCGACAATGGCAGAATCCGATGCAGAAACATGTCTTTTCCGACATGCTCGCGTCGTCTTCGCAGTAGATGTCTTCGGCAGTACCGCCGGTACTATTCTTCGGTGTGAGCAGCAATTTGTCAGATGGGTCCTTGATCGTTTATCGCCGCTGGCAAGAAACACAGCTCTGGTCGCGGCTTGGAGTGACCACCTATCCATTCTCAACACGCCAAGCTGACATCGGGACGCGGCACCCACCCCTCCGTTCTTGTTGATTCTTTTTAGGGCCTCCAAACTCTCGTGCTAGCCAAGTTGTGGTTCCTGATGACGGACGGAGAGATCTTTGAGGCAAGTCGTATCGACTTTACCGAAAAGCTGGTCCGGCATAGGCTCCATGGCAAAAGCTGCGTAACCATGATATTTGGCCGTGCGTCGAGCTCAGGGGGTCCCTTTGATTGCAACATCTCAGTCGGCGTGTCATGTTTTGGGCTGTCGCCCAACCCCCTTTTCCTCTTTGCCGACACAGGATCTACGAAGATCTACATTCTATAGGCCAAAGTAGTCTTCGACTCCGTCTTGAGGGGGAAGAGTTGTCCAGCTATCACTCAGTCCACCAAATGGGACGAGCTCCCGATCCTTGTTCCCGACGACCTTTCTCTCTGGACATACCCAAACCTGCTAGACTCGGGAAAGACGAAATCATTATTGACGGCACTCTCGTTGTCAACTTGACTGAACTGCTCGAAGGTAGAGCTAATCCGCCGCAAGCGCGAGCGGTCCTCAGTTTTCGGGATGGGAGTACAGGGGTCCTCGCCCTGGCAGCCAATGTCAGTGGGCACAAGAGAAAGTTCAGCGAGTGGATTCAACAACAAAGCACTGACATTGATGATCTTCTATTCAAACTTTGCATCGACGTTGATCAGCGAGCGCAGATCAAGTTTCTTGCACTATTATTTTCTCTGAGAACCGGTTCGCACGATATGACCACTCTCCAAACAGAGTTGCGGATAGCTCACAAAATGAACATGGTCGCGTTTCTGGAGTCCTGCAAAACACAGAGAGAGACTTCAGACAACGCAAAGCGGGTGTCGAGAGTATCGGAAGGCGTGTTCAGTAGATCCCTGCATAGCAGCGAATCACTGTCGTGGAACAGGGAACCGCCGTCGAGGAGAAAGGCATACTACGGCCCGGATCACCACAACCCAAGCAGCAACCAGGATTCAATCTCCTACGGTGACAGCTGGACTTCTCCCGCGATATCGGGGGCCCTGCAAAACATCTTGTGGACCCCAGGATTCCAGACAACCGAGGACAAGCTCCTGGGCTCTTGCAAGATCTGTGGCGCGTCTGGTGTTTCGCCTGCTCTTCTCTTTCGCAAACCGTCGACCACGCCGGACGCGCAACAGCAAACTAGTTCGGGCTGTTCTCTATATGAATGCCCCATTTCAAGCAAGTCAGCGCCGGTGTAGCCACTGGCCGCTTCATCCATTCCGGAGAACAACGTCATTCGCCCTGATATATTATGCTGCGATTTCTGCGCTGCATACTCTAGGCAAGCGTACTCGGCGCAGAAAGATAAGGATAACTGGCTTGGCTGTCTCCCTATCGTCCGCTACGAAGCCAACAAGGATGCATTTCACAAACCCCTCGGAGAGATCTTCAGTGGTCGATTTGCTACACCTTACGATATGCTGGTTTTCATGTCGGTCCTCCTTGAGGTCTACTCGGCACAAAAGACCCAAAGAAAACAAGCCTTGTAGGAAGGATCAGCAACGAAGATTCCTGAGGGGACAGTGCAGGCTCTGGAATGGATGTGCCGCGATCTTCTTTACAGTGTTAAGATCACACGCCGGGACTCACCTTCAATTCCCTTCGCCAATTTCAGTTCTAAGTCAAACATGACGATGACGATAGCAACGGCTATATCTCAAGTGTACCGCAGACGCAGTCTCAGCAAATGTTTTCTGCGTTTTCTGCAGTGCCCGCTGTCAGGCTTTATCACAGCATTGCGAGCCGCGGCTCTCGTCGCTGTGTCGAGAGAGTCTCGCCATAATGTTGCACTCTATCAATATCTCTTCTTGCTTTTCGAGACGTTCGTAAAGTCGTCGCCTCAAAAAAAGCAGCAAATGAAGTCCGACTTCCCAGACCATCTCGACCGACATCGTGAGAGTCCTCCTTCGCCTCAAGGAGATGTTACCATGGGTATGGTCGACCCGGTGGACGGGCCAAATGCGGGTGATTTAGTTAAGCCTGTTACTCTGGGTCAACTTCGTGGAACGGCGTTCCTTCCGGAAGAGACGTATCAAGGGATGCAGGCTGCTGAGGAATTTTGCTGGTTAGAGTCTGGGAAGGAGAACATGCGGGTTGTACGCATCACAGCATTATTTCTTGGTGCTACGTTTGAGGTCGTGGGGGATCTTGGCGCCCGCCAGCGCACTTTGCATTCACAGCCTCCTCTTTTGATCCACTTGGACAGCGATACTGACGGCAACGACGTTGATCAAACGCATGTTAATGCGAAGTTCGGTAGCGAGGACACCACCAAAACGCCACCGCTCCGGAGAAGCCAGCGTATCAATCCCAAGGATATGGCGACCAGCGCCACAATTTCTGCAAATAAGGGACAAACCGGGCGGGATTCTCTTCAAGCGAAGCAGAATGAGTCCCCCAATGGTATTAATCCTGGTGGCCTCACGACGCTCCCGCTACATCCTCGCAGGCAGCCACAACCAGACCACGATGGTCAAGGTGGTGACAACCAAACAACCAAAACCAGACCAGCTGGGAAGCCCCGCAAACGATATCCCTCGTAGAGACACTGTGACGCTGGCGCTACGACCTCGCAAGCACTCGGATGCGAACCAAGCTGCACAAGGTGGCGAAACCCAAGCGAGCAAGACACGGACAAACGGGCGGACTCCCCGGGGGATGTCCGAAATGATCTATTTGGAGACTCTGAGTCCAGCGACGATGAATTTCCTGGTGATATTGACGAAGTTCAACTCTTTTTCGAAGTGACCAAGAGGGGAAACATCACTGAGCTCCTGGAGGGTTTCCCGGTGCAAAGGTGAAGGATGGGAGTGACTGGAACTTCGGCAGGTTTTGGGCACTCTTGGGATAGGATCCACTGTGATGGAAGTGGCTGGTTCTTTGGTGCGTTCTTGGGGCGGTTCTGGGCGGTTTGTGTTTGATCTGGGCTGCCGTTACATACTGGGCTATCTGTATGCCATGTGCATTGGGGGAGGTAGCATGATGGAGTTGGAGGGGATATCTCACCTAACTTGGGTGTCTGGGTACCCCTTGCGAAATTAGCTAGCGAAGGAAAGGGCGGCCGTTTTGAGAGCACCGAATCACGCCTATCTGAATGATTAGACGGCGTGCAACTGGAAGTCAAGCCAGTCGTAGGAGACGAATCATATTGATTGCATGAGTTAGATAGACTAAGCCCCCTGAGAAATCCAGCTGGGCATTTTGAGACTCTATTGTTGCCCCGTAAAGTATCAGGCGGGACAATGATGGGATATGTACTTATTTCGACGGTAGATCTTTTGGCCAGCGCTTCAGTTGTCACGGATGCATTGTTTACTTTCAACCACTAGACCCCCTTTTCTCCTAGGGACAAGCCTTTACCCTAACCCTTGTGACGGGGTTAGGGTTCGGCTGGATTCGTCTCACCTCTCCTTGACAAGTGACGGGCGACCCGATCCCGTCTCAGCATGATTGAATCAACACTACTCATGAACCATAGTTTTTCCTAAATGAACATCGACTATGATGCAAATGACATGCAATGCCCGACCCGAAACAGAAAACTATGGGTCTCCCACCAGTGGTGCGTTCCTTGGCAGGCGAAGGAGCGACTCGTTGTTGACGACTTGATCTGACATGGGCCTAGACACCTGCACCTTCCCGGTTCTTACTCCCGTCAAAACGACAAATCACCCAGCAACCACATCACCAAGACCAGACACCAGACCAGCATAGCCATGGCCCTCATCGATTCCATGCAACTCCCCGCTTTTCTTCAGTTTCAACACCCGGGCCCTCCAACTACCCGGGAGTGGCTTCCACAACACCAGTGCTCCCCGCTCTCACCGTCAAGTCAGGGACAGGGACAGGCAGAACCTCAAGGACTCAGCTAGTCCAGGACATAATTGATGATGAAAGCTCGGAGATTTCTTTTGCGGGGTTAAACTCCACGTCCCCCGTCGAGCGTCAACCGCACCTCCCAGAACCCATCGACATTAACTCATCTTTTGTCTCACAGTCTCCGTACGGGAAGCCAGGCCATGTGCAATATGGGTCGGGGAATGACCGCTCGCCCAAGCGGCGCCGCATATCCATCGCCTCCTCAGAGTCCGATCCGGAGCTGGTAGCCGACTCGCAAGCAGTTACGGTCAGCCCCTTCAAATCTCGGCCCGCATCACCCCACATCGAGGATCACATCCTCCCCGACACTCCCAGTGACGATGACGACGACACCAAATCCGACCACGAAAACGACGCCCTCAGTATCCAGCTAGCCTCATCGCCCATCCCCTCCGCCCCGCGATCCCCATCCCTCTCCATCAAACAATCCCCCTCCTCCCCTTCAGCTTCCGACTCCCCACCTTCCCCTTCCGCCGAACACCACCAAAGGCATCAAAACCAACAGCAACAACCCATCTTCCACAAAGCCCCCCGCTTCAAAATCTCTTCAGACCAAAATCCCCATCACCAACAACCCCAACTCGACGAATCCCGTCTTCCCGATATCTTCTCGCCCCAGCGACGCGGCGCTCGCTACCTCCCAGGCGGACTAGCCTCCGAACTCCGCGACTGGCTGGTCGAAATCAAAGAGAACGACCTGGAGCCATCAGCGCATCAATACGCCGCGGTACGGCTAGCAATAGAGCAGGTACGGCATGGCGGGCCGGGGATGACGCTTATTTCGGGGCGGCCGATTGGAGAAGGGGGGCAGTTAGGGCCGTCAGCTAGGGCGATTTTGACTGGAGATGGCGTACTGGAGGAGGATGTTGGGCTTGGTGGTGTGGGGGCGAGGAGTAAGGTAGTGCCGGGGGGTGTTGTGGCTGTTGCGCCGCCGGCGTGGGATGTCGAGATTCCGGAGAGGTGGGCTATTGCGTATCGGTGGGGGTTGGTTAGAGAGGGCGGTGTTGGTGATAATAGTTAGCATAAACTTAGCGCTGTGGTGTCTTTTTATGAGAGGAAGTAATGGAGAGGATGCGACTATTCTGAACATAAAACCAACACTTACATCTAGCACAGAAAACGTTAAAACGGCGTTCAGTTGAACATAGGGAAACCCACAGGTTCTGTCAGGCATATCTCACTCTATCCCCGGTCTGGCCATCAAAAGCATTACACATTAATATGTAGGGGTTTCTATCTCTGTCCATTACTGTAATGTCATATCAAGGGTATCAGTGAAAAGCAACATCTCGACACCCCCTTACTCCCGCGTATCCAGCGATCCCTCCTCGTAACCCCGCCGCAACTGTTTATCAGTTCGCAAAAATCCTGACCCTCCCTTCTGTTCCATCCACGCTCCCGGTAGCCACAACACAACGTATCTGAGTCGCACTAACGGCAGCTTTCTTGTCCGTGCCGTTCGCCGCGGGATCCTTGACAACGTCAGGTGCCCATCTGACGCAGCTTACAAAGCCCTCGTACACACCGGTCAGCACCTGGACGCATTTGGCTTCTTGGCTTAGGTCCCAGCACCGGAGCGTTCTGTCGTCGGCGACCGAGATGAGGTACTTCCCGCCGGGGTGAAATACCAATCCTTGGACCCAGTTGTCGTGGCCAATGAGAACCTTGATGCAGTTGCCGCGGACATCCCAGAGTCGGATTTGTTTGTCCCGGGAGCCGGTTGCCATGAACTCGGCGGAGCTGCTGGTTGGAGGGGCCTTGTCCAGACCGGCAAGTTTGGCCAGGTGCGGGTAGGAACTGGCTGGGGCGAATGCGCAGCATAACTGAAAGCTGTTTGTTAGAAGGTGATGTGCTTAGGTTGGTTGGTTAGGTTGGGGAATCACACTCACGTTGAAGTTCTCATGGCCGAATAGAGCGAGCTTTTGCTCCGGCTCGCGGGTGGAAATGTCCCACAACCGGGCTGTCTTATCAGACCCGGTGGATAGGAGATAACGACCATCAATAGACGGACAAACCGCCCGGGGCCAGTCAGTGTGCCCCTGAATGGTTTTCACGCAATAACCTGTCGTAACATCCCATATTTTTAAGCTGTTGTCCTTACTCGCACTCACGAGCAGATTGCCGGAGGCGGGTGCGCCAGCCGCGCCTGACGGGATGAAGCGGATCGAGCTGACAATATGGTCGTGCCCGGGCAACGTGCGAATGTTCTTATAATCGTCGGAGGGGTCCCAGAGCTTGATTGAAAGGTCTGAACTGCATGATGCGAGTAGAGTACCACCACAAGGACCGCCAAAATCAACATCCAGAACAGCCTTGGTGTGGCCTTTGATCGTTCTCTCAAGCTCCCCGAGCTCCCAATCCCAAATCTTGATCGTATAGTCCTCGGAACCAGATGCAAGCGAGGAGAAAACGGGGTGAAAGGCGACGCATGTTACGGGCTTTCGATGGGACTCGAGGACATAGCGGGGAGGCGCTTTGGGGAGCCAGTTCGCTGGGTCCTGGTTGCGGCGCGACAGCGACAAGGGCGTTGCATTCTCGAGCTCTCCTTGGAGAGTGGCATTTCGCGTTTCGAGGTCGAGAATCTGTGGACAGGAAGCGTTAGAGGCCTTCGTGGCGCGTTATGCGGTCTGTTGGCGCCAGGCCGAACCTTCTTCTGCAAGCGCACGACGCTCGTCCACTTCTTCTCAAGCAACCCCTCGTATTTTTTCGACTTTTCGCTGTCGAAGATGTCCTCTCCTATCCCTAGCTCCCCTCGCAAGGTGGCCGCGGTTTGGGTCAAGTTTTGCGAGGAGAGGTAGGCGATAAGAGACTTGTGTCTACGCACATCAGCACTAAAGGTCGCGTCGGTGAGGAGGAATGGTGTCCGGATGCGCGGCACGACAACTTACAGCTCTTCAGCTTGCCGACTCGTCAAAATTTGTGCCATTATGGCTGCGACAAGGTGTCCACAGCATCAATTGCGCCCATGAGGTACTTCCCAACTCTGGGACGCCGCATTTATACATTCATGCCCCCAGAGCGCAGTTGGGTCGCGGTGCGTTGACTGGCACAGGGGAGCTCCGAGCTCCCGAAGCCCAACTGGGATCCACACAATTCTTATCGTTATCAGCGCTCGATGTAAGTCGACCCCTGTCTGAGCTGCCAAGCAACCTCTTGTCTTTCATCTCAAACATTATCAATGCCCTCTTTTCATTTGAGCCCTTTCATTTTAGTACGGCGTTTCTTTCTCCCAGATGACGCTGAGTAAACCGGTATCTCAGACATGATATAACTGATTCTCGTATCTAAAAGAGATCAATTGGTGCAAAAGCGTAAACTCTAGGGAATGTCATGATTGGCAAATTTCATTTCAGCGCCAACAAAGAACAATGAGGTCTCTGGGTTTGCTGACTGCACTACGACCTGCAGCAGCAAGGCTGTCATGGCTCCCAAGGTCATGTTATAACACACAGCCCAAGATCTCAGACCCTTTGCGCATTCTCTTCTGCGGGTCGGACGAGTTCAGTTGCGCGTCTCTGCAGACACTGCAAGATGAGCACAGGCGGAACAAGGAGCTGATCCGGTCCATTGATGTGGTGGTTCGGCCTCCAAAACCCACTGGGCGAGGAAACAAGGTCCTTCGAGAAGGTAGCTACCCACACAATAGCTTCAGGCCATGAGAGGAATCAAGCCGTCTGACACAAAAACAGTCCCCCTTCAAAAGCTAGCTCAAAAGTTGGGGCTTCCCGTTCACGAGCGCGATACCTTCACTGGGTGGAGTGTAAGCTACCTTTCCCTTTCTCAAGCCCATAGAAGCCCATGCTAACCCAATGCCTAGATGCCACAACCCGAGGGGGAGCCCATCAACCTGATCATTGCCGTCTCCTTTGGGCTATTTGTCCCTCCCCGTCTCCTCCGGGCCGCCAAATATGGTGGCCTTAACGTGCACCCCTCTCTCCTCCCCGAGTAAGCCATGCCACCCCCTCGTATTTTAGGGGAGAGTTGTCCCTACTAACCTTCCAGCCTCCGCGGTCCCGCCCCCCTTCATCACGCCCTCCTCCTCGGGCGCACACACACTGGCACTTCACTCCAGACCCTGTCAGAGAAGACCTTCGATGCCGGTGCTGTACTCGCCCAGACACCCCTACCAGGGATCCCCATCCCGGAGCCCTGCACCCTAGCAGAACTCCATGCTCTCCTCACCCCGCCCAGCGCCGCCATGCTCGTTGATGGCCTCCGCGCAAACCTCCACGTCCCTCCTCACATCAATACCGGCTGGTCACCCACCCTCTCGGGAAGCACACAACTCGACCACGCCCCCAAGGTCAACAGCAAAGACAAACAAATCCGCTGGGCCACATCCACCGCTGCCTCAGTCGTACGACAGGCAAATATCCTCGGTCCATTGTCCGCTGAAATTAGCTGCCTCCCCGGAAACGCCCATGGCGACCCTCACCAGAAGCACATCATTCTAGAGGACCTGTCAGCTACAACAAAGGTGCCTTCGGTGTTAGGAACAAATTCAACATGCTTCTCAGTCCTGTTTGACATGGAACGGGTACGGGTTCCATACATAACCGATGAGGACGGCCAGGCGGTCTGGATGTGCATGCCTGCCGGAGGATACCTGAGGATAGCCAGCATCAAGGTTCAGGGCAAAAGATCGCAGCCTGCGGTAGCTGCGCTCCGGCCATTTGCTGAAGCTCATTCTTAGTTTGAGAGGGCCGGTAGTCTGCGTGCTTGTAAGAGAGTGTTATACCCAGCCAGACTGTTGGCCACAACAATATGTATTATTACTCCATCCAATCGTCGGTGGCTGAGAAACTGAAGCCATGTCGGAATCTATGTCAACAACGCATCCAATTCCTTCGACTGGAGTCTTGGTAGCTCGGTCAATTGTCGGTGGAGAGAGAGATATCCTGTAACCCGTGGTATCTTGATGTGGAAATTCCGGCTGGCAACAAGAAGCTGACCAGTGAAGCAATTACGATGGAGTTTTTCTAGGTTCTGTTCAAACGTCTTTTCGCTCATCGAGAACGATGGATTACCTTACCTAGCCCCCTATTGTGGAGCAAGATGACTGCAACCCAGGCGCCCCACTTAATCAGCATGACGACGACGACCATCGAGCATCACCACTTTGATTCACACTTGCAACTGTCGACGAGATGTTATCATCAGTGGGGCTTCAGCCCCTTAACCATGAATTGAATACTGTACAACGCGGTGTGCTAACCGCAGCACGCAATTGCTATTTGAAAGCAAAAGCATCACTCCTCAAATAGGTAGCCAGATAGAAGACATTCCGTGCTGGATCTCCCAGCCAGAAATTGTCCTCCGCCAAATGTATTGGATTCCCGCACAATATGCGCAGGTGGCCACTTTATGTATGGAATGCACCGTCCTCTTAGGCGCTGGAAGAGGTCTCGGTCTTGACGAGCTCGTCCTCATGGTCGCTCTCCGCACCATGCATGGTCTCCTCAAAGACAGGCTCGGGCTCATTGAATTCGAACTTGGTCTTGAAGTTATCCAAGCTCGAGAGATTACTGCTATTTGAGCGGCGTCGAGCGTTGACGAGGTTGAACGACTCATCGTTCACCTCATCGCCAGTACTGCCCCTACAAGACAAATGTGTCAGCATTGGTCTCCCAGGGCGAAGCGCCGACGTGTAACAAAATATCGATATTGGTGCGAGCGTAACTTGAGACTCGAACGATGATTGCGAAGGTGATGCAAACGAAAACTTGGAGTCTTACCAATTGCCCTTTCCACCACCATTCTTCTTGGTTTTCTTGGGGTCGGCATCGGCAAAGCCATTCTTGGCAAAGAACTTGGGAACATGCTCCTGCGGCAGGACAGTGCCATCAGCCAGACCGGCGTGGTTCTTGTCTCCGAACTTGTGAGAGCGAGTCACTAAGCAGGGTGACGGTTAGCTGCCGAAGACGATGATGTCACACCCGTGTAATCGCGGAGATGGCAGCTACACCTACTCTTGATGAATTGTGTGAAGGGGGAGCTTCGTATCAAGTGGAAGGGTTGGAATTGTTGATGGTATGGCTGTGGAAACGGATCCTCGTCAGCAACGCGGGGTTGATAAAGAGACAGCGAGGCTGTGGCGTTGAGTTACCTGTGCCTTTGTGATATCACAATGAAGATCGGATGGAGTGGGTTTGGTGGGTATGATGGTGTGGGAGGTCTTGGGAGGTCTTGGGAGGAAGGAGTTGGACTTGTGTGATGGATGGGATCGAGAAAGCCGATGTGTGTTGATGGTTTGATGGTTGTATTGGGAACTGATGAGGTAAAGGTTGGGAGGTCCTGGCCGCTTTTAAGGCAATGGAAGCTCCGCTGGATGCGATCAGGCGAGCAGGCGAGCAGCTCCAAAGGGAAGCGACCGGGGGCGTGGACAGTCGCGTGACTTCAATGCAAGAGCGATTGACACCCCTATTCGACACCCGGGGGCCAGCGGAGCGGGAGCTAAGGGGTGTGCCTAGGATGTGAACACGGATGGCGAGCTCAGGGTTCCCTAAGAGGTGACGATCAACTTCACGCCGCAATGGCACCTCCACTTTGGCGTTTGTAGGTCCAATTTATCCATAGCAGGAGTTGCACGCCTTTTGCTTCCCAATTGGCACATTTCCCTTCAACATTCCAGCGATACTGCCTCTCGGAAGCTCGTTGTTCTGTCGGGCGTGCCTTCTCAAGCAGATACAAAACAGTCACCAAACATCTGACGGGCTGCGTCAAGTGACATCAGGCATGGTCCCCAAATGCGGGGTATGGGGTATGTCCGGCGCTATTCTCCTTACTGGGTACGTACCCCAGTTGATGCATGGGCTGAATGTCTGTGCTCACAGCTCCGCTAGAAGCTTCTCTCCAACTCCAGAAAGCTCCCAACAACCACCCCCAACCCCCCACCTGGAGGTCACTTTCAGCTTACATGGTGAGGAAATTTGGGATGCGATAATGCTTCACCGGTCTCCAATATCCCAAGGGGCAATTGTACCTGCGTCTTCGCCCGGAGGCCCAGTGTGTAGTATTGGATGGGCTGCAGGACGAACATAGGATTGTGGGAAGCTCACGGATTCCTTCGACTGACCTGACATGCAAGCCCGCCCTTCCTGGGGAGTCCCCGCTAGTCTGATTCTAGGGTCCATCAGGCGATCCCGTGCCCATTGGTGAATGACTCAATCCGTTTCGAAGGAAGCTGAGCTTCGAAGATGCCACCTAGATCATATTGGAACTACATTCCTCTCAACCCCAAACCTTCAAACAGTCTGTCATCCCGTCGGCGGAGATCCAATTACCTGGTCCACTGAGCCAAAAGAGCGCAAATGACCTCAATTGACCTGTACGAGTCTTATAATTGGTTCACAGAACTGATGGCTACTCATGGTCTCACATCTCCGGGCTGCCCGCAATGATTCAACGGCGTAAACGGCAACTTTTCAAGGTGGCCATATGTCAGACGCCTCAGAGGCCATTTGGCGCCCCTGCGTGATAGGTGCAACCGGCTGATCGATCAGGGAAACTCCCCGAAGGGTAAAACCACTGTGGACATGGGCATCAAATGCGTCGATATCTTCCGGCTGCAATTTACAGATGGCGTGTTCAGCCTTGTCTGTCTCTGCGTCATCGAATGATTGCTGTGTGTTGTTGGCGCAAGGCTCAACGACGGCCGATATCGGATCAGAACCCACTTGTGATCGTCGTCTGGGCCACCGACCACTGAACGAAATCAGCGATATCCACATTTCATGGCCGTGAGATGCGGACAGCTTCTCGACCTCCGAGGTGCCAGTCTCCCAATCCCTCCAACAAGGTGTCACGTATTACGGGCTTGGTGGGACCTATGGTCGAGAACTGGTGTGGCGAGTCGACTCCATGTGAAAAGGCGTTGAAGTAACCCACACAGTTGATCCCAGAACCGCAGTACCAGTTTATTACATGGTAATACGGATCTGTATCAAGCCTCACTTGAAATCTGGCTGGCCCTGGTCACATCAACATATGTATTAATTCAGCATGATAGACCACTGAAGGATACATGAGCTTCCGAGGCTGTGATATCGCCTGTATCCAGAACTCAGATTGTCTTGAGTCTTAACAGTGAGAAGATACTTCCCGCACTGGCCTGGTGGGCCTTTCTCCTAGCCCGCGGGAGTCTTCGTTTTTGCAGTGACAAATCAACCACTGCGCAGAGAACCCCTCGATCATAATCATCTCAAACATCAACCTCTCTCGCTCCCAACCCTTCATCGAGACGGTATACAGGCCGGCCCCCTCCCATCGTGAACACAACGACCGACCAGTTCTACCCCCAAAAAATTCCACGTCGAATTTTCCAAACCGCCAAAATGGCACCCATTGTGCTCGACTTCACGTCCGACTTCAACCCCTCCAACGATGGCCCCGCACCTCCCACCACATCCCAGCGCACCCTCCTCCTCGCGCCGCCCTCGCTCGCCGCGCACGAGGAGCGCGTGAGCGCCCTCTTTTCGACCTTCAACCGCAGCACCACCGACCTGCACATGCTCGATCGCCTCGCCGCAGGGCTAGTGTCGCTGCCAGCTGCGACGTATGACCTGATCTTGGTCCTGACCGACGTAGACGGAAGTCGTCGCGCCGAGGCGGCTGCGCTGCTGGCCGGTCGCGACGTCTGGGCACGCCTCGTGCCAGCGATCAAGGCGGGCGGTGCGCTGCGCAGTGAGGATGGGACCTTCAGGACAGCTGCGCCCGAGGCGCGGGAGGCCGTCCTGGCGGGGTTGGTCGCAGGGGCCGAGGGGTTCACAAAGCCCGAATATGCCGAGGAAGAGGTGGTGCCGTTGCGATTTGGGCTGAAGAAGAAGGGTATTGCAAACGGGGGCGTTGCGGCGCCGGTCCCGGCCCCCGCGGTTCAGAATATACAGCCCGCTGCGCCGACGGGTGTTGGTTTCGTGGACTTCAGCGACGATCTCGACTTGGACGCCGAGGAGGATGACGATGCGCTCATCGATGAGGATACCCTGCTGACAGAGGAGGACCTGAAGCGGCCGATCCCCCAACCGCCAGAGTGCCAACCGCAGCCGGGAAAGAAGAGGCGAGCGTGCAAGGACTGCACTTGTGGACTGGCTGAGCGTGCGTTTCTCTGATCACACTGGCGACTAACACGGCTTGGCTTGGCGCTAACATGGATACAAACACCAGGTCTTGAGGCCGAAGACAAAACTCGGCGCGAAAAGGCTGACAACGATATCAATGCGCTCAAGCTCAGCTCGTCCGACTTGAATGATATGGAACTTGATCTGACCGTCAAGGGCAAGACTGGTTCCTGTAATTCATGCTATCTGGGAGATGCATTCCGTTGCGCAGGTAGGTTTTCCACCCCACCCCCTTTTTCGTCTCAACATCGAACGCATGGCTAACGCTCCACGCATCAGATTGCCCATACACTGGGCTGCCAGCCTTTAAGCCCGGCGAAGAAGTTAAGATCCTGAATAACGTAGCACAGTTCTGATACGAGACACGGTGCTCTTGATACCTCACTATCTGCCGCGAGAATTTGTGGCACCATACGACCTATTACAAGACGAATGATGAAGGGTTACCTATCGTCGCCAATAGCAACGAGTTAGACGGAGGCTATGTCATGGAGTTTAGGAATTGGGAGACATATTCAAACACATTGCATTTCTGGGGTGAAAGCAAAAGAGTGCTGGCGGATTCAAAGTTTCCTGTCTTGTAGTTCAGATTCGGTTCAACGAGCTGTGCTGATGCTTCTGTCGTATCTATATACACGTGACGTGTTTGTTTTCCCACGGGAAAACTCCGTTCGAGAACCAAAGAAACTCAACAAATACGCCATCCCACACTCCATAGCATGCCTCAAACAGTGAAATAATAACAGCCTGGCGAAACATACCCCAAACAATCCAAAAAGCCAGCTCTATTCCTTGCTGCTCTGTCCATTCTGTATTTGCCTCCTGCCCTTTTCGTCCGATGAGTCATCGCTCTCTCCACCCACGCTATATGGATCGTCGTGGGGTACATCTGTGGGTGTTTGTAAATGTAAGTCATCCAGCTCGCTCTCGTCGAAATCGCCGGCCTCAATATCCCGATTTCCCCGCTGGTTCCGGAAGCCTTCCAAGGCTCCCGTCCTGCCCCTTTCCGATTTTGCAACCCCGCGCCGTCCAGCTACGTGTCCATTCTCACCTCCAGCGAGGACCTGGTACTCGCGACTCTTCCGGCGGTCCCGCCAGACATAGTACCCCCAAGCGGCTGCTGCGATTGTGACAATGACAAGGACAATCTCGCCCGACTTGCGGTAGGCCTCCCACTTAGCGGCATCGAGCTTTGCCTTCTCAGAGTTCTGTTCCGCCGTGCCATTGCCCGCCGCGCCGCCAACCGTTGTCTCGGGGCCCTTTTCCCCGTCCAGACGACTGTCGGTCGGCTGGCCGCCGATATTGCTGATGTCAACGCCCATGAAGCGGTCGAGCATGTCGCGCGTGCGACGGGGGTAGTCGAAGGGTACCATGTGACTGCTGTTGTTGAAGAGCACGTAGGTCAAGTTGCGCGCCGACTGCCAGAACCCGGCCGCCTCGCCCTCAAAAGTCCAGTCACGACGGGGCGCCCAAGTGCCAGGGGCTAGCTCGAATCCACGTCCGCCGTTCCATGCCATGTTGCCGATGAGGGACTCGGTACCAAGGTGGCTGCAAATCAGGTCCTCAGCGCCTGAGAAGAGAACGATAGGAACCTCCTTGAGAATATCGGGCAGCAGCTCGACGGACGGCCGCGATTTAGTAGCGCGGAACTGGGCGCCCACAGAGCCGTCGCATTCGTGCCAACCGGTATTCTTAGCAGCGTTGATGTGGAGGGCATCCGTGACGTCCTTACGGCGGAGATAGGGTGTTACGGACGTCAGATCTGGGGGCCAGTTCATTCCACATGAGGGATACTCGTCCTTGAGGCGAACGTCGTACATGTTGGTGCATTGCAGCTTACCGGATGGACCGGGTTTTGCTGTCAGGCGCAACATTTCCTGGAGGACGGCTTCACATGACGAACGATCAACCTCGTTCACAGCCAACTCCTTCTGGCAAATGCGATGCTGGACTTCGAGCTTGTTGGCAGTGTCGCTGCCCTTTTCGACAATTCCTTTGGCGTAGCCGTACTGGAGATAAGCTTCATACTGCTCCTTTGGAGATATCCACCCGTTGCCGATAAGAAGACCCATTAGGTTCCACTGGCGCTCAGCATTGCCCTTCTTATTGCGGTCGAGGATAGCCTTCGCGATGTAGGGGATGTATTGGCCAGCGTATGATTCTCCCGCGAAGTAGAGCTGCAAGGCGCACAGTTAGACAAGATGACAGGCTAAAAGACAAGATACTTACATCATCGTGTTCATATTCTGGGAATAAGGCAAACCACTTCTCCAGAAAGGTGACAAACTGGTTCGCCATCTCGTCGAGTTCGTGCACGTAGCTGTTGGTGTCGACGTAGCTGAAGCCGGTGCCGACGGGATTGTCGACAAACATGATATTGGCAAACTCGTTCCAAGACCCATCGTTGTAGACTAGCGTTTTGTCGTCCTTGAGTCGATAAGGGCCGATTTCCATCAATGCGCCGTCCATGGAGCTACATCCCGGGCCACCGTTCAGCCAGATGACGGTCCGCTGCTTGTTGGCGATGTGCTTGTTCTGGAAGTGCCAGAAGAATAGGTTGCCATTATGCTCAGGGGTGATTTCGATGTGGCTATTCACATTCGCAGACACGTCAGCTTACGTTCAGGCCTGTCGCATGCGGAGGACTATCGACGTCTTACCCAGCGTGCATCTTCAGCAGAGGACCTTCCGGGGCCCCCGGTAATGAATGGACGAAGTAATCGCCGGCTGCCATAGCGGCCATTGCCGGCGCAGCCCATGTGATGGCGAGGGCGGCGACGAGGGCAGGCAGCTGTTTCCAGCGCCGCGATGCCCGATTCCCAGCCATGACTGCCGCCAAAAGGGGGTCGCCCAGGTCACTAGATGGACCCGACGCGATAGAAACGAACTTTAGTCCCAGGATGCCCAAAAACAAGGGGCAATATCGTGTTGGCTACCGGCAAACGCTAGGCGCGGTCATGGAGAGGTTTGGGGACAAAAAGAATGTCGCGGCACAAAATGAGGTGGAGGTTGCAGGACAGATCTCCTTGAGCAGTACATCGGGGCTGAGGCATGGAGCTAACGCGCGGCACACGGCAGCTGCAAGCCCTCAAACACCCCAGAGAACCTCCACAGCCAAGCCGCCCTGCACGAATGTGTCGACTAAGCAAGGGTCATTGTGGGGCGTGCGCAACAAGGATTCTTACTGTATAACTCCCACCGTTGGAGGGCAAATTCTTGATCTTTGGTCTTCAAGGTCTCATGTATTGAGAGCTGGAGGTCCTGCTGTATTTTTTTGAGGCCCAATAATACAGAAAAAGTCTATTTAAATGCAGGTAAGGCTTATCACAGCTGATGTAGATTTTTTTCCCCGGAGGAAAGCGAACACCAGAAACGATGCCTCTAGGCAGTGCGCAAAGACAGTTGGTGGTTTATCGCACGGAGCAGAGTGACCTTTTCGAGCCTCCCATACCTTCCCACCTCCACACTCCGGCCCCTTGTGTTGTACCCCTTTGAAGCCCTTTGGTCTCCTCTTCCTCAAAGTTATAGCAATAGACCCCACCCGGAAGGTATGTGACAGTTTCTGGGGAAGTTCAAACGCTTTGGAACAGAGCGGTGAGAAGTGTCGTTCTAGACAAAGTGCCAGTTGACGGATCGGGGCCTTAATAGTACAGCTTACGTTCGTGCCACATGAACAATGAAACCTCCCATCCACGGCTTTTGCGGCGCATACTATCAGACATAACTAACCTCCTTTGTGGGGCCGTCCGCCTCCGCCTGTACACGTGCAAATTCAAAGTTCTCAGCCCGGGCAGGATCAGTCTTGATGTTTGCCCTCAGGGTCATGTCATTGCACGCGCGGTGTTAAACTTACTGTGGACCCGAGCGGCTGGGCCCTGTTTTTGAGGCGGTCTTGGCACATCGGATCCACCACTACGTCGAAGTCCAAAATCTCGGCCCTGAAGTGCAAAATGCCTTAATCTGATTCCGAGTCTCACGGATTTCGCTTACATCAAATTTTGCCAAGCCTTCCTCAAGTTTGGACCAAGCAGAACTAACGGCGCACTTGTCTTTAGCTTCGAACTTACCCACTTGGAACCCGGAACCTGCCAACCCCACGTTCCGCTCCTGTCCGTTCTTGGCTCCCTAATATTTTATTGCAGGCCGAGTTGGGTTTTTAAGCTCATCGATATCCCTTCCCCGGATCAATACCTCCACAATGGCTTCCACCGGCAGCAAGACCTACATAGTTGAGCACCTGGATGAAGAGCTGGGACCATGGTCGGAGTTGGAGTACATTGCCATTGCGACTGAGTCTGGTGAAGCAGGCGCCAAATTCCTGCTTTCTTCTCTCCCTCCGTCGTTCAAGGTCCCAGAGTCTTTGAGCGCCGTCCCGGCATTTGCAGCCGAGAATAGAGGCGTTGAGGAGCTCTATGCAGCTGACAAGTCACGAGTGTGTCTTCTCGACCCTGCGGCAGCCAACGACTTGGCTCCCGAAGACGGCGACAACTTCGACGTCTTTTTGTTTGGAGGCATCCTGGGTACGTGATGATGCCGGAATATCAGAGCTGAGCGATGAACTTTGGTTGACATGGCGCACAGGAGACGATCCTCCCCGAGGTAAGGGCCCGCAAGCCGCCTATCTACCGGCTCTCGCTCTAACCCTTTTGAAGACAGAACCTCGGAGTTGCGGAAGAAGGGTTTCGAAGGCCGCAGGCTTGGCCCGAAGCAGATGACGACGGACACGGCAGTACGCGTAACACGACTGGTTGTCGAGGGTAAAAGTATGTCCCCTTGACCACTAGGCGCAGACAACTAGGATTCAAGCTGACCACACCCCAGCGCCACTGCTCGAGATTTCATATCTGGATGACCCCGACTTGAAATTTAACGAGCATGAAAGCACCAGTATGCCCTTCCGCTATGTGAAAGGTGATGATGGAAAACCCATCATGCCCAAGGTACGGGTCCTTTGAAACTCTCCCGTCAAACCATACTGACGACTGTCTGATCTAGGGGATGGTGGACCTGATTGGGAAAGACGGAGATAAGACCATTGACGACATGTTCTGATGCAAGATATCCAACTGCAAGTAGAATGAATTTGTAGGTATCTTCGGAGTCTTGTACATCACGGATACTCAACCTCAACTTGGCGGGGCTGCAGAACTTATCTTATCTTTTAACCCCGCCTCCAATCTGTCCTAACCGACATCGCCCCACCGCAGTTCCCATGTGCGAACTCATACCAGCGCCTGGCACTGACAGCTATCTTATAAACGAGGGAGGCTAGATCGCCGAGCGCTATTCAGCGATGGATGAGCTCCCCCCCGTCTTAAATATTAGCCCGCCGTTGATCAACTCGGCAAACCCATGGGCAACAACTTTAGAGGATCTGAAGGCATTGTACGAATGCCCATCTATTGGCGCGGTCACTACGAGGACTTCGCTCATCCGCGGTTTCGACCACGACCCCATCAAGCATCAATATATCTTCTTCGACCCAAAGAGCCACACCGTACCGTCCGAGACCAACGCTGGCCAGAGCGCAAGTCTCAATTCACTAGGGTATAGCCCATTCTTATTAGGGGAGTATCTGAGCTTCATCAAGCAGATATGTCTTCCATATTCTAGTTCTGCAAACGTGGGGGCATCAAAAGGGTTTATCGTCTCAGTCACCGGCACACCGGAGGAGGTTACGGACAGCTATCAGCTCATCGCCGCCGCCCAGGCAGGGCTTGCCGGAATCCCTCTAGCAATGGAGGTTAACCTGAGTTGCCCCAATATTCCTAACAAGCCGCCCCCTGCATACTCTAAGGACGCACTTGTTCAGTACATCGACCACCTTCGACGGTTTATTGATGCTACACCCGACCTCCCCCGCGTTCCCTTCGGTTTGAAGACACCCCCATTCACTCACTCGGCCGAGTACGAGGCTCTCATAGACGCCTTGGAACAGTCCGCTCGCGGGGGTGTCTCCCCCGTCAGTTTTCTCACAGCCACGAATACACTTGGATCGTGCATGGTGTTTTTATCTGCTACCGAGCTGGCCTTACCCGGGGCGGGTATTGGTGGAATGGCTGGAGCCCCTCTTCGTGAGATCTTGCTCCGTTACGCGACATAGAAAATGGAAAGACTGATTACTTATCCCAGACCCCCTTGCACTTGGAAACGTTGCGACGCTGCGGCGGATGTTGGACGAGAGGCGGGAAAAGCTTGGCCATATCATCATAGTCAGTATTATACATGGCCTTCTTCTCGTTCCGTCCTTACTCCTATCCCTGAAACACAAAGCTGTGCCCCCAGCCGTGGAAATTATGGCCGAGACTGACGGTACCATAGGTGGGAATCGGCGGAGTTTTAGATGAAGCTGGGTATCGCCGCATGCGCGATGCGGGAGCACATATCGTCGGGGTGGGTACAGGTCTTGGATTGAAGGGGCTTGAGATATTTAGCGAGATCGAGAAAAGTCTAGAAGGGCACTGGTGAGAAGCCGGTCGGTGGGTTCCAGAGATTCCCGACCCAGAACCTCGGCTTTCACACGGAGTGTGAGGCAGTACCATGGGCCGGAATTTGCAGATGCATATATTTCCTCCAATCTCGTCTCCGTCACTTGAACACCGTCCAGGTTCATGGGTCGTTGATTTACTGACGAAGGAGGGTAGGGATGCTTGTTTACTCGCCTCAACCCAGGCGACTGATGGAGGGTTAGGGTCTGGCATAGTCCCCAGCGTCCGCCCTGGACGATGAATCTCGTCGCTGGCCTTTCTCCCAGCACGGATAAATTTGTCAAGGACATTCAGCGCCTTCCGGATTCTCCTGACGCCATCCCATCATGCTGGGGGAGCCGTGGTATCCCGGAGCATTACAGCGTAGTGGCCAATGGATCGCACATCCAGGCAATATCCGGGTAGATCTGGACGCTACCGTCGGAATATTCTTTTCACTTCAGCCTGAATGACTGCTGGTAACCGCTGCTGCGTTTTGGAAACGGACGGCAGCATTGGACATTCATGCTGCTGACGCTACGTTATGGCTTCACCCGGCTGCTGCCACCGTTGATGCAGTGCACTGCTTGGCCGAACACGCGTCCGCACAAGGCTGAGACGTGCCAAACATATCGTCGCGGCGAGGCCACGCCTCAGGAATAGGGGATTTTTCCGTGCAGTCGTATTGTCGGCCCACAGCAGTGAGTGAGCTCAACCTTCCATTTCGAAGCCCGACTGTAAAAGCATTGGGCTTGCCTGCCATTGGCGGACTTTCCACAAGAGATTCTCCAGACAAGGGAGAAATGTGGAGGGGTTGCGGGGCCGCTCATTCCACTGAAGACACACCCGCACCTCCACAAGGGGCCTACCGAGCTTCCACACCGTGGGTTCTCCAACCCGACGCGGGATGTATCACGATTCACCAAACCTATGCCCGGGCTCTCGTCATCCTCGGGCCTGCGTCTTGGGTATACCACCCCTCTCCCGATCAGGCGCAGATGCCGTGAAAGTGAGAGCCTGCCTGGACTTCGTCGCTAAATGATATTCCTTCCTCTTTCCTCCGCGAGCTCAATGCCCTTCCTGGGAAGCTGGCCCGTCTCATTTTAATCTTAGCTCTTTGCCATGTCCCCTACCCATTGTCACCATTGCCACCTGGGACCAGAATAGACACTGATTTCCGGTCGCCGGAAGAATTCCCCGAACCACAAGGCGCTCGACGAACCTATCCATAGGCCTCGTTCCTCAACATTTAACACACCACCTCTGCATTCACAGCTATCGGCCACAGCTGCTCTATGATTCCTCGGGCTCCATGTCGGCTTGCACCCAGCTGACCACCGATTGCACCACGCTACCGGTCCAATTGCACGCCAACATCCCGCCTCGGGGGGACGGGACTCTGACCAGCGTTCCTCCGTCCTGACCCCTCCCCTCCACGCCCCGCGCCCCTTCCCTGACTGCTTGTCTCGTTGTCTGCGTCCCATCGTGCGTCACTGACCCGGCCGTTTGGAAGCCAACGGTGCGACAAAACGGTCAGGCCAAATACCTGGCTTCGGCAGACAGCTTGGCGTCTGCGACAAGAGCAAATATACCCTATCTACCTCTGCCACTACTTCTGTACTTTCCCACTGTCACAACTCTCTCTGCTCTCGACTGCCGACCTTTGCTTCTCAACGCGATGACACGACACTCGCTGCTTCAGCCTCACACCTGCTGTCACCGCCGACACCGCCAGTCAAGAATCTGAGCGTTGTGGCCACCCCCTGCGGCTTCACTCCACGCAGTAGAAGTAGCCGCTCACTCTCGTGGGGCCTTCTTATCCGGATCTGGTTCCGGGTCGAGTCTCGTTGACCCTGGTTGATAACAACCCTCGACTTCTTGAAGTTGTCACTATTTCAGCCTTTCGGCCAGTGGAGGTTCATTCCAGCCTTATCACACCGCGCCAAGCGTGTTGGTCGCCGTTGGGAATCCATCGAAGAGCACAGGAGCCGGGCAAGTCTGATATCTCACCAGGAACATAACGACACCATTAGCGGCACTGCACCGCATTCCGGACCTCCCCTGGTGGCCTGTCCACCCCTTCATCTACCCGGTAGTGCCACCTCTCTCGGCCGTTGTTTCCGGTAGCTGAGCCTCGGCCCTATCGCAAGCAGCCAGACCGCAGTCGGGAACGAGGAAGCCTCTGCTGGTCAGAGGGCCGTGCAGACTAGGTCTCAAGACGACGCCCAAGTACTTGTTGTTGGACTCGGTGGAACGAACGCGACAGCTAGGGAGGCCCACTACCTCCCCTGAGAAGCGAGAGATTGAGACATCTTTCGCTGCGGTGTGCTCAGAGAATCCCTGGGGCTTGACGGACACCTGAGACGCCGCCCGAAGGCTGGAGAGGAAGGATAATGGCAGCGGTTCACCAGTTATTGGAGCCATTGCGAACGCCGGCGCGGCCCCAGAGCATCAATGGCATGGCACTCAGCATGAATGTCAGTATGGGGTTGCCTTCCCCTCCCGCAACCTCCGATATTACCTTTGGCAAAGGCCCGCAAGGCGGAGTGACGAGGACGGTCATCATCATGTATGGCCACGGGCAGGATAAGATTGTGGCCGTATTTGCTGAAGTTCTTGGAAAACCCTATCGAATCGGGGGTGGCTTCAGTGACGTGACTCGAGAGGACAAAGATCTGGTCGTGGGGATTCCTGCCAGGGCTGCCAATACTGACATCTCCACACGGGATAGAACATCTGTTGTCGCAATTAACGCTCACTGCACCAGCTTGGGCATGCCTCCTGATGTTTATCTCTCGGCCCAGTGTGATTACGAATTTCTCTATACCGAGACGCCCTTCTTCCGGCGGGATCTGTCGCGCTTTATATCCCACACACTGGGTCAAATCAACCACCACAAGACGCTGATGGCAAAACCGAGAACATATTTTATCTCAACCACGTTTCCCGACGTTCGCGCCGCACTCCCAAACATAGACATCCTCACCGTGGGCTCGGATGCCGTCGAAATTCGAGTCGACCTTCTCAAAGAGCCGATCGGCGAAGGAAAGTTTTCCGCGATACCTAGCCTGAGCTATGTCGGCGAGCAGGTTATGCTTCTGCGACAGCGAACCGAACTACCTATCATATTCACAACGAGATGTACCAAGGAAAATGGCAAGTTCCCAATGGATAACCCGGATTTATATTATGAATATCTTTATCGCGCCATTCAGTGGGGCGTTGAGTATATTGACGTTGAGCTCTGGCTCCCCGAGGCCATCAGGAGAAAGCTATATGAGCAACGAGGCAGTAGCCGCATTATGTCTGCGTTCCACGACTTCTCGGGCACATTCAAATGGCCTTCGAAACAAGCAGAATCGATATTCCTCGAGTCCCAGCGATATGCAGACATTATCAAGATGATCGCCATCATCAATGACTACAATGAGAATTTCGAGCTAGAATACTTCCGATCTAAGACGAAAGCCGAGTGCCCAGACTCACCCCCTTTGTCGGCGGTAAATATGGGCGAGACAGGACAGTTTTCTCGAACACTCAACAAGGTCTTCACGCCAATCACCCATCCATTACTTCCCATCATTGCGGCACCTGGGCAGCTGAGCGCAGCTGAGATTAACCAGGCCCTCGCGCTGCTGGGGCAGCTGCCCAAGAAGGACATATATGGAATATGCAGTCCTGCAACCCGGAGCGCAACACCTCAGGCGACATTCTATGAGAAGTGCTTCAACGAACTGGGTCTGCCGCACCACTTTGCGGTGGTGGAGCGTCAGCCAAAGGGATCTGGTGGTATAGAAACCTGGTGTAATCAGAGAAACTTCGGCGGTGCCTACCTGAACCCGGCGGTCTCTGTTACAAGCCTGACGGCGAACAATGGCTTCTTCTCATCTCTAAACAACGGGACCGGGCCAGTTCTCAGCGAGGCTGCCCAGCTCATCGGCATGGTGGACACCATCGTCGTGCGTCAGAACTCGTCTGGGTTCGCATCTTCGGCACCTGCTTCAATACCATCAAGTCCGCCTCATCACAATGGCGACTCTTTCGGGCCCCATGGGTCGGCACAGGGCGGGCTACCCCATAACACGTCCCTCGTCTTCGACAATGCGTCTTGGAAGGGTATTCTGAGCACATTGACCCGCGATCTTGCCCCGTCAGCGTATTTTGGTCGCGCAGCCGTCGTTCTTGCGGCGTCAGCGGATGACGCAGCGAGTGCGTTGTTTGCTCTCAAGGCTCTAAAGGTCGGAAAGGTTTATACCGTGGGCTTTAGGACCCCACTGGCACTCGCGAAAGACCTAGTTGTTGAGCCTTTCAACAGCTTGGAGAGTCTCCAAAGAGCACGGATGGTCGGTGTTGACGGGGCTGGGCCAGGAGCAGCCGGTGTCGGGTCGCCATTTGTGGTGGTGAGCGCTCTGGGGCCGGAGAAGGGAAACCTGGTGGGGATGTTGGTTCGTGTATTTGGGTCTCGGGGTTCGACAAAGACCCAGAAGGTGTTCCTGGACCTTGCGGACGGTCCCGTTCCGCGCCGAGGAGACCCAGGACTCATCGCGGAGCAGAGCGGGTTCGCGGCATACGGCGCTGCCGACGTCACGGCCTTCACTACGGTCGAAACCCTGCGTCTTTTGGTCGGACAGAACGTTCCATACAGTTTTGTTCGCCTAGCGAGTGGCCAGGCGCTCTTCTAAGCGGCGACTCCGCCCCAGATGGCCATCGACATTCATAAAGGCGGCGTAACCTTGGGCGCTTAGACTCAAGCGCCGATGCTGGCCGGAGGAATACGTCAGCTCGGACACGAACAACGCAAGAAAAATCCAACGCCGGAACACATATGCTTTTCGGCAACTGAAACTTGTGCGGTGCCGGCATGAACAGCGACAGCACTCACTAGGCGGACGAAGAGATGCGTTGGAGGCCTTTGGTGTTTTTCAGCCGCTAGCGAAGTCGCTTGGAGGCTCATCGAAGCGTCAATGTGCTCACTTGTCGCAAGGGAGGGCAGTAGAATCGGTGGCAAGCATCCCGTATTCGGAACACTCTCTCTGTACTTTATTACCTATCTATCTACCTGGGGATACCCAATCCCCTTTCTTTCCAGACAACCCGTTGAAATGGTCCAAGTGGAGGGATGTTGTTCCTCCACCTCGTCCACTGCGCTATCACTTTACCCCTTCGGCATTTGGCGAAAAAAATCTCGTTTCGGCGCTTAAGTCAACATCCAATATCCTGTGATAGGAGTGACATTGAACTCAATCAAGCGGAGTCCGAGCGGCAAGCTGCAAGTCATTTGTGAGCGGGCAGGTGGTACTCCCCAATGGCGGGTGATGGCTTGTTTACGAAGGCAAGTACCCAGCTTGATCACCTGGTAAATGCCGGCTTGTGGTTATGTCACGTACGCTAAGGTATCTTGACAAGTCGATGTTATACCATGTGTATCTCTGGGACACAGACTTCTGTCTGGTGATAGGGTCGTTTATACCGTGCATGGATCCCGGTCACGGAATAGGCCGGGCTAGACAGCGTCAATACTCCAGGCAAGCAGAGATATGGCAGCACCCTCTTCAAGTCTCGAATAGTGTATCAAATTTTATGCCGGTTGGACTGGGATGTAGATCTTGGCAGCCGAGATCTGGAGGGAGCCCAGGACGTAGCCGAGGAGCCGCAGTTGCACGGGCCCAGGGGATCCTCTCAGAGCAGTCTTGTTTATGGGGAAAGTGGACTTTCCAGCCCGATATGTCCTGGGGTAGCGAATGGGACCAAGTGGCAAAGTAGGGAGAGCCAACCTGGTACCTCGAGGGAGCTCGGGTATTGGTGGTGCGGGTGTTTAGGCTCGGCACCAAAGCTCCATGTGGTAAGCAGCCCCATTCTCGGAGCGCGTCTGACTATGATGGACGCGAGATGTTGGACCGCTCAAGCAGAGGAAGCTGGTTGAGTCAGCATACATCAGCACGAGACAGCGAGGAGTGAACTGCTATGTCCCAACAACACACAAGTCGCCGCCGAGCAAGCAGACATCAAATGAGTCGAAGTTTCACCCTGGCAATGAATGGTCTGTCATCAACCATGAGCTGGGACCAGAAAACACTACCGGGCGCCGGGAACCCAAGCCGTCGCGGCACTTGCCCAAGCGTGAGATCTGAAGCCGGGGTGGGTTTCATTAAGGCAGTATGAGCACGTTCCTATACCGTTCGCGTTATGGGGCTGAAGGAGGGGACGCCTTGAGACATTGAGGGGTTGCAGGTTCGATGGCGACGTAGTGGTGAGGGCGCGGTGTGGTGCTTCCGCTTCCAGCCATCATTTGTATTGTCGTTAGCTGACTGTTGGCTGACTGTTCGAACGACCTCGGCTCCGAGTACCCAGAAGGATGTGATCACGGGAAGCTGGGTAAAACGGGAGCGCTGAGGTTGTAGAGTGGCCCGTGATTGAGGCAGAAGAGCTCACGCTAGCGGCATGGTGATTGGTCTCCTCGATCTCTGCGATGTCGTTGCCGATGCCAAGGGCCGTAATTAAGGTTGCATCTGGTGGTGGTTGGATGTCTTGAACCCCCCAGAAGCCGCAACGGTCGTCCCAAGGAGCCCAGGAAACCAGCCTTGCTCCCACGAGCGCCAAGACGCCCCGACTATAGACACAATTTCACCTAGCAAGGCATTCCTTACCAAAGGTAGGAGAAGGATTGGATAGAGTCCCTGACCTTAAGACGACCGTAGCAGTGGTGGATAGCTGCCGTGTTTTCATGACGCCCTGGCATGGATGTTGAAGGGAGGATAGAACGCCCTGAGAAAGAAAGCTGTTGCTCATCGTCAGTCTGTAGGTCCTATGAGAACAGGGGGTTGACTGCCCTGAGGTGTGGGGAACAGGGCACGCTAATCTGTAGGGTCCCTCAAATTGCCCAAAGCGGGTGGCTTGGCCGTTGCTGGCGCCAAACCAAGATCCCGTCGCTGCCAGGGCCCTCCACAAACACGGCCTCGGCGATTCTCGGTGCTGCACTAGCAAATGACGAAGGGAGGGAAGCTTCAGGTTGCGGAGGAATCTTCTTCCAGCTTGTCCCTATTGCTGGTAAATGCTGAGGGAAAATATGTCGATACGAAACCCCAAAGTGAAACCGACAGACCAAATCCGCCATCATATCGCTGGTACATACCCAACTGAATGCCAGCTTATGGTGGTCGGATGTCCGGACTGGAGCTGAGCGGCTGTGATTCGCGCGGCAAACACTGCGTGCGGCAGTTATTGAGCCCTCGGTCGGAGTGTCTTCCGGCAGCAGTGTTCACCACACGTGGTCTTCCGGCCATCACTCTTCGCAGTGCCGTGACATCTGAATTTATTGAGCCGACCACCAACTGCTCACGTACTCCGGGCCGCCATTGAGGATCGTCGTTGTCGGCGGCAACTCGTCATGTTGCCACCCGTCCAGCCCTCGTTCTTACGAGAAGCTATCCAACCCAGATAATAGGCAATGGGCCGCAGAGCGGCTGAAACGAAACCCTACCGAGCAGGCGCAAACATGAAAAATGGTGAGTAGGGCGGCACATCAACGACAACCACACCGCGAGGGCGCCAGGGGAGGGAGGATGGGCGGGGCTCTCGAATTAGCAACTTCAACGTGAGCTCCATGCTTCAGTGTCGCAGGTCTGGAGTGCCGACCGCGCTCCCGATTGATCTAGGCGTTTCCGGGAGTGTAGCTAAGTACTGGTACCGGTATTTGGCAAGCCAGTTTGAGTATCTGTTGTCATGCGGATCAGAGCATATGATGTCCTGCCGCGGTGAGCTCGCGTGGGGTCATGGATGGAGGACGAGGTGGTGGCAGCGACCGCATCGCTGGAGATTGGCGATCATTCAAGGAACGAACTGTGGGCTAGCTGGCGGCGGGCCTCCTGCCGTCGATTGGCTGCGTGTGTGTGGCTCCCCCAGATTCCCAGGTTTGTGTGTTGACAGGCCCGCTCCGCTCTCTACTTGCGACAAGTCTCATCCGTCAGAAAAAGAACGAGATGAGTTGCGCTGGCGACAAGTGGCCCATCTCATCGTAGCCACTCGGTTTTTTACACAATGTCGATGGCTAATGACGCCCGGATGCTTTCAGTTCCAGGGTGATCCCACAGATTCCCGATACGCCGTGTCCCAGCAGCGACAGAAGGCGCGAGGCCGATGGTGTTCCTTCCCTTACCACCACTTACACCCTCCCTCACCTGCCTACTTGGAGATTTCCCCTCCCCACGCATTCTCCCAAGTGGTCGATACCTACTCACTCGGCAGGACCTACCTCCTCCCCGTCCCCCCGCTACCTTAGCCGCTTCGTAGGGCCCACCACACTACAACCTCGCCGCCCTGCAGCACACCGTCCATTGTCCTCGCTTGTCATGCTGTTACCCCGAAGCTTGATGCCACGAACCCACTCGTTCCATCACCAGCATGACTCCGGGGCGTGATGTATGAAAATTGTTTACCATTGCTTTGGACTCCCGTGGAACCGAACGGGGCTTTGGGGCCCTCTGCGAAAGCGAGCCAGTAACCAGACTTCGAGATTGGCCCGCCTGTCGGATCCAGTGCTGTGGAGTCCTCACTCCCGTCGGCTGTGGGTTGAGGAGGACGGTGTTCCATGGTCAGAACCTAGTGTGTTTGAATGTGAGAAGACGTTATTATCATCTCAAGAACACGCTCTGTTTCAACCCCCTCCCCCCTTGGGACCGCTTTCTAGCCCTTTCATCCCACATAACCATTCCACCTTCCGCGATATTTTCTTGTCAAGCTCCATTTCTAGCGCTTCCCGACCCCCCTATTGACCCCTCAGATGCTTCTCGGGGGCGAGTGCTCCATTGAGCTGCTCGACAAGCGAATGCTGGCCAATTAGTCCACCCGCCCTGGCTCAAAGCTTCTACCCTCATGGCCTAAGCCACGCGAGATCATCCCTGGGATCTGTCTACTCGAGCACATCACCAACTTTCGTCGGTATAATACCGCGAACTAAGCTTACAATCCCATACAGACATTGGAAATCTTGGGCTTCGACCACCATCGTATCTCTTCTCTGGGCCCACCCAAAATCTCATCGCTTTCCATCCCGGGCCACCTTATTCTCGGCAACCTCTCGCCTAGCTGTAGTCGACATCGATTCCACTACCTAGAGTCACCCAATCTCAGCTGCTTTGCTACCTGCCGAAGTATCAGGGAAACGGGGCGCCAGGACTGCTCTGGGAGCTTGAGCGGTCGTGAACACGCCCTTCAGGTCGTCCCATTATCTCTGTCATTTTTGTGTATTTGGAGGAAGTCATGAATGGTAAAAGAGGGTGAGGTGAGGTAGTCGGCTTTCCAGACAAATCCAATACACGACCTGCCATCTCGCCCGTCGTGGATCGCCCAGCAGAGTCACCGGCTATGGCCGTTCGGCCATATGAGTCCGGCTCAGTCACGGCCCTACCAGGCCTTCACTCTGTGGCAATCGAGAGGCTACCTACTCGCCGTATTTCAAGCAACGAGCCCCGCGAGTCTATGAACTGCAAGTCCTGTCGGAAGCGAAAGGTATGAGCGTCTTGAGAGGTCGCCGTGGAGAACCCACGAGTCTTGGTAGTTGTTGAGAGGAGCTGACTTGGGCTATTTGAGCAGATTAAGTGCAATCGCCTCCGGCCTGCTTGCGAGGCGTGTCAGGTATTCCAATGCCCATGCATTTATGGTAAGTGAATGGATGTGCCACGCGCTTGTTTAGTCTTTCCTGGGGCTTTCACTTGCTTATCATGGCTCACAGATGCTGTCCCCAAGAAAAGGGGGCCCAAGACAGACGTTCTTGAGGCTCTTCTCAAGAGAGTCGATGGTCTTGAAGCCCGACTAAAAGATAAAAAGACGGAACCAGAAACGGAAACCCCAGAGTCAGATGCCATTAGCTCCAGTGATCCTTTACCCATCGCGTCCACCTCCCACGCCCAAATCGAAAATAAGAACGATCTTTCTCCGACAGACACAGGTGTTGATGGTGGCAACACTGGAGAATCCGCCATATTTTCTCCAACCGAAGCCGAGTGAGTCCCCGCTATAGAAGTTACAGATCCTCTACAGACTCTAACGTGTCGGGTGTGCAGTGAATCCAGTACGGCTGTCCAGTCGGAAGCCCTTCTTGATACATATTTTAATCGTTTCCATGGAAAGCCTTTCAATATTGTGGATGAGTCAACATTACGGCAGCGCCTCCAACTCAGCCAGGTGCCTCCTTATCTCGTCCACGCTATTTATGCGGTTGCGGCCAAGTAAGCACACTAATGAGATGCAATGAAGATTATTCTACTGACAAGAGAAGGTACACGCCTCATCCTAACGGTTATCAGTCCGCTGTGAAGCTCAGCGAAGATTATGCTACTCAGTCGAGGGCAGAAATAGACACGGATGAGCCATCCGTGGATGCCCTCCAGGCCTTGATGCTTTTGGTGATAGCATTCACTGCCGCCGGGAAAGGGAAGAAAGCATATATGCTACTTGGTCCGCACTTCTGCCGCTACTGACAATTGTTGACTTGAGGCTAACAGGGACATCTAGCAAACGCGGTGGGCATGGCCATGGCATTGGAACTGCACCGCGAACTCGACATCAATTCCAGAGTTACACCGGTCGAGAGAGAATTTCGTCGCCGGCTCTTCTGGAGCTGTTTCTTGCTCGACAAATTCATGGCGTGCGGCTCGAAGCGGCCTTCTTTAGTCGCTGACAATACCATCCTCTTGAGGCTACCGTGCTGGGCCCCAAACCCAATCTCAATGCCGATCGATGGCGAGTTTTTTCAGAGCGGCTCCAATCTCCAATATTTGCAGAGCACTGGTAAAAAGAACCAAGGAAGCGGTGGGATGCTCATCGATATTTGTCGTATCCTCGGAACCACAAACCGATACTTGGCGGCTGGGGGCGTGAAAGGAGACTCCCATTTCCCCTGGCACTCACTCTCAAATTTATCGAAAATTCGCCAAGACTTGGATATTTGGGCGTCTGGAACAGCAGATGTTTTCTCTAGCCTGGACGCCTTGTTTGGACAGGCAGATTCGACAATACTGGTGTTGAGCAAGCTGATCTACCATCTAATCCATTGTCTGATTTATAGGCCGTTTCTTCCCATCAATCTCTCAGAACTTTCTGGGACGGGACAGCATCAGTCATGGCAGATTGAGGCCACCAATATGTGTTTTCTTCATGCGAATGCTATTACCGAGCTTGTGGAACTTGGGAAACAAGCGGCATCTATCGAATGGCCCGCATTCGTGGGCTATTGTATCTGCACGGCGGGTACTGTTCACATACATGGGGCGCACTACACGAGGACTGGAAATGCAGGAGAGATGAACGTGTTCAGCTCTTCGGCCGATTTTCTGTCGAGGGAGATGCAACAACTGAGTGAGCTGCGATATGCGTGGGCGAGTGTGCAACACCAGCGGGAGACTCTGCAGGGGATCTTTCAAGCGCACTCGGGGCTTGTAAAAAGCCTCACCAATAACTCAATGCGCTACTCGCCGGTGTTTCAGCTGGAAGATTTCTTTGATCGTTATTCCAAGATTGACGGAGGGCAAACATTCAGCTTCGACGCGGCGAACCTTAGCCTGTCCGACGTCATAGTCGACTTCACGGCAGACTCATACAATGGCCACGATTTATATGCTCCTCGTCTTAGAGCCAACGACATCGCCTCAGTTCGCCCGAATTTGAAGCGCAAGAATACGGCGCCCTTGAGCAGAAGAAGGCCTTCTCTAGTGAACACCTTGCACCTCCCATCATCACAGAGCCTCTTAACGCCGTCACGTTCTCGTTACCAGTCATTGCCGACACCCTCGATCGGGCCCCATCCGTCTCCTCGAATGTTGCACTCGCCAACTTCTACTACATCGCACCACAGTCTACACACGCATAGGAGCAGTATACACGGGGCTATTGATGAGCACTTGGACGAAAATGGCCCAATCACGGCATCTAGTGCAGCTGGTTTCTCTCACACCGCTCGGCCGCAGAACCAGAACAACGCTGGTCAGGGCATAGCCAACCACCCCAATCCAATATTCGACCCAACGTTTAGCTTTACACAACTCAGGTCGGCCACCCCTGGACCGAGTGGCTCACAGGAATACGATCCGATGTTTGGAGGAATCCCAACGAACGCGTTTTCCAGCCCTGCACCGTGGCAAGGGGAAGAAAGTGGCGGCGCAAAAAGGGCGGCAAGCCCAGAAACAAGAAGCCACAATGGAAGCTCAGGCACCGGGCCGGGGGAGGAAAAGGATCCATTCCTCAGTCTCCTCGAGCAACTGGCTGAGAATGAATCAGCGATGGGGACGGGAAGCGAGTTGGACTTTTTCCTGGCTGGCGCGCCGTCTGGGAGTTGAGATGCACATAATGTCTGGTCCAGTACATTTCTAAAGAGTGGCGGTGTATGATATCGTCTCCGGAGCTCACTACATAATGTTTGGATGTCATGCAAGTTTATGGCATAGGAAGCGTGCGGTTTAATGTAATTATAGGTTTGGCTTCTGGTCTGGCAACCTCTGCCCAGAGAAAGAAGGTACAATGGCGAAGTTTGTCTCGTGGGAAACTACAGGTAATTGATGGCGTTGGATCAAAATGGGCTAATTTTGCAATTCTGCTAATTACTGGAACTCAATATTTCTCATTCATGTTGATTTGGTACGTTTGAAGCCATCTCATATGAAATTCAAATAAACGTAAGCTGAACAGAAAAGGGCAAGGGCGTTGCAATATCTAGAATATCATTTCCGTCTCAGAAAGGGGTAAGGGTTAGGGTTACTGGCTCGATCATCGGGTCGCTCAATCGAGGTTGCCGAGTCCCCGTTCTTTAGGAGTTCGATTAACCACAAGGCGCTAACAAATTCTTTTTCCAACGAAAACGACGTCACTGCTTCTTCGAAGCAAGGACACCCACGGAAGAGCCTCTATTGACAGGTCTATCACAATGTACCAGTCTGTGCAGGCTTATGGCAAATTTGCTTTTGCAGCCTTGGATCTCGTGGACTGGACCTTGGTCAACTGTTCGATAGGTCAACAAGCATGAGCAGACAGAGTCGGGAGACGATGCCCGGAGCCGGGCGCGTTATCCTCACCGATAACCCCGCAGCTCCCCGCCACTCCGACAAGATTCCCCTCCACGATACTGCAAGTTGTCGGTGGACAGCTCCACCAAGTGCCGCAGCTTGTTCTCAATGCTGAGTGCCCGGCTGCCACGCTGCGCTCAATGACTGGCAGCAAACAGCGCCAAGCAAACAGTCGAGCGGCTCGGCTGGGGCTGCACAAGAGGCCATTGATTGGGCAGACGCCATGGCGGCCCGCTCTGCGATGTCATCGCCTCCTCCCTTGTTTTCTCACCACCTTGGCACGCCCTCGATGCAGACAGGGGGGCACTACAGCGACGGGGGCGGCGGCGGCGGGGAGCTTGTGCCCAACCTCTTTTGCGAGCCTGCTTATTCGGAACTTTCACCGCAGATGCAGACCTTGCAAGCTAGCTCTCCACACACCACCCGGCATGTTGGAACGGTCTCAGTCCCACGCATTGGCGTTGCCGACGCAGTAGTGTCGGCGCCCGCTCGCCTCCCGTTTTTTTTACCCCTCGCTGTACTTCGTACCCCCCCTGGCTCCAAGCTCCAGCGAGTTCGATCCCAGCCGAGAAGCACGTCCAAGGCTCTGCCGGTTTTTTCGGGTTGGATTTTGCGGGTTGCTGACGCATGGCCCGTCTCCCTTGGGCCCTTTTCTTCTCTTATCCTCTCCCTCCCGCTAGCACCGTGCCTGTACACCGACTTTTTCTCCTCTCCTTCCTTCTCCTTGCCGGTGCCCAGTGCCAGCGCCAGTGCCCTGTGCGCCCGTTTTATAAGTGGCAGCACCACGGGGGTTCTGCTTGACTCAGCGCCCTGTTTCGTGTGCTGGAGGACGCCAGGTCGACAAGCAAGCACGGCAACAAGGCGGGCAGTGAACAGCTTCAGAGCTCCGTTTCACAGAGTCAACTACCCTGGTCACCAGGCCACGGCCCGTCGCCCTTCATCATCAACGAGTGGGGCAGTGAAGCAGCAACATCCCCGGACACGGCCTTCAGACGCTGGTAACGCAGCGCTCCGAATTCTGGGTTCTCAACACAGCCCCCAGAGCCTCTTCTCGTGACCCGGACGTGGCTCTTGATCTCTATCTCCCCCCATGTCTCCCCCACACTGCCACGCCGAGGATTCGATATATCGTTGCCGACCCCCATAGGCGGCCTCGACTGAGCTTGTGCTGGGGCAGTCGGACAGCTCGCCATGTCGGCACTCGAGACCAGCGCCGGCGGGGACTTCCCGGACCGGGGACCCGCCGTGTTTGCCGTCACCACTGCCACCTTGGCACTGGCGTCTGTCTTCGTGGCTGCGAGGATGGTCTCCAGAATCGGCATTGTCCGGAGCATGTCGGCCGACGATTATATCATCATACTGGCCTGGTTCATCGCCTTCTTTCTGTCGCTCACCATCGACTTTGGGACCCAAAGGGGGCTCGGGAGGCACGACAGCGACATTGAGCACGTCGACAAACCGGGACTGAGGATGTGTGAATACATCTTTTCTGTCCTATATGTATGCCAACCTCCCTATTGCCCGTTTTGTGTGTTCTGTGTGGTATCTAACTGGACGCACGCAGAACCCAGCTCTCATGGCGACCAAGACGTCCATCCTCGTCTTCTACCTCCGCCTTGCTAAGAATACGCAAAAGATACTGCGCTTAGCATCGTGGGGGGTGCTGTGCATCGTAAATTTGGCGGGCACTATTCTGACGTTTATGAACATTTTCCAATGCCATCCAATCACTGCCGCCTGGGACGCCCGCGTCCGACCGGAACGATGTATCCCCTTATTAACCGAGTTCATTTGCTCTGCTCCCGTGAACGTAGCGACTGACCTGGCTATCATGGCCCTGCCGATCCCCGTCATCACGGGGATGCATCTTCCTCCGAGGCAAAAGACAATCCTCGTGATCACGTTTGCGTTGGGTGTTTTTGTGACGGTAGTCGACGTCGTCAGGATCTACTATCTTCAACAAGCCATCACATACGCCCCTCCCAACTCGTCAGATAACCCTTCGGCCATGTTCGGACAGAGTCCGGGCTTTAGCTGGAATGCGTCCTTTTCCCTGATGTGGTCGGCTGTGGAGGTTAATATTGGTATCATCTGTGCTTGTATACCTACCCTTAAGCCATTGATCATCAGGATTCTACCGTCTATGATTGTCGACCCCGACGGCACTCGGAGAAGTAGCGCACAGGTGCGCAGTGGCCAGGTTGCGAGCGAGGGCACGAAGCCAACCAGCAGCGAGAACAGCCAGCCTGGGACAAATGACGAGCAAAACAAGGATGCGATACTGCCATTTCCGCACCTTGCCCGCACCGGGGCCGAGAGGACGTCTGACGAAGAATTGTCGCTCAGTGAGTTTCTTGCGCGAAGACCGATTGTGGGAGAAAGGGCCGGAACGCGTACATCCTCCTTTTTCGGCGGCGCGAAGCCGGCACCCATTCCAAAACGATCTGTTTACTTTGGCTTTGTCAACGTAAGTAAACCCAAGAGCATGGTTAGGGTCTCAGCCGCCGAGTCCTTCAAGTACTGCACCATCGTCAGCGTGCTCTTCTTTCTCTGGGGAATGTCGTACGGCCTGCTCAACACCCTCAACGTCGTCGTTGCCGAGGTTGCAGACATGACCGAAGCCCAAACGTTGGGCCTGACGAGCATCTACTTTGGGGGCGGATACTTCTTTGGTCCTCTTGTGGTTGCCGAGTGGATTCTTCGACACGACGAACACCACCGTTCAAAGAAGCGATCGCATGGCGACCCAGAGTCCGTCGGGGGCTTCAAGGCGACCTTCATTGTGGGCCTTTTGATCTACGGCACCGGCACCATCATGTTCTGGCCTGGCGCAGTGCTCAACTCGTACGGTGGATTCATGGTCAGCAGCTTCGTCGTGGGGTTTGGTCTTGCCGTCCTCGAAACCGCGGCCAACCCGTTCCTCGCCCTCTGCGGCCCCCCTGAATACTCCGACGCGCGGTTGCTGCTCGCCCAAGGGGTCCAGGGCATCGGAAGCGTCCTCAGCGGTCTCCTCGCCAACAACGTCTTCTTCACCCAGGTCGAGTCGAGAATCGTAGACTCAACCACCCTACTTGACGTCCAGTGGACTTACCTCGCCGTTACACTCCTTTGTGTCCTCCTGGCCTTCTACTTCTACTACATGCCCCTCCCCGAAGTCACCGACCGCGAGCTCGAGCGCCTCGCCAGCCGCCTGCCCGTGGACCCGTCCAAAACAATCATCGGCGGCATCTCCCTCAAAACCTGGACCATCACCCTCGCCGTGTTAGCCCAATGGACCTATGTTGCCGCCCAAGAAAACATGAGCGTCTACTTCCAAGCCCTCGTCACAACCTTCGCCCCCGAATCCGCCTTCCCCTTCTCCGTCCTCAACTTCCTCCTCCTAGCCCACACCGCCTTTGCCGTCTCGCGCTTCTTCGCCGGACTCCTGGCCTACCTCTCCGTCAAATATCCCACCAACCACTTCCTCCCCACCACCCGAACCATGCTCTCCTTCTGCATCGCCATCTCCGCCCTCCTCGTCCTCATTGCTGTCGTCATGCCCGCCCCGGGCCCAACAGGCAACCCAACCCTCATCGCCATCCCAATCATCCTCTTCTTCCTCGCCGAAGGCCCAATCTACCCCCTCATCTTCTCCCTCGGCCTCCGCGGCCAGGGGAAACAAACCAAGCGCGCGGCCGCCTGGATAACAATGGGCGGCTCTGGCCCCGCATGCTGGCCGTTTGTGTCGTATGCCATCATCCATGCGGGGGGGAGCATTCAGACGTCGTTCATTGTGGTCGTGGTGCTCATGGGCGTAGCGATGGTGTACCCGGTGTTTTTGACCGTGGTGAAGGACGCGAAGACGATGGTGGATCCGAACCCGGAGGGGCCGGTGCCGGTGCTGGCGCCGGTTAGTAGTGGCGGTAGGGGGGGCATGCCGGAGTTGGAGAGGAGGGGGAGTGAGGGTTTGGAGGTGACGATGGATCAGATTATTGCGCAGAGGAGGAGGGAGGCCGAAAAGAGGGCCAAGGGGGGCGATGAGGAAAAGGGGATGTTGAAGAGGATGTCGAAGAGGTTGTCGGGGTGGGGACCGGGGACCGGAACCGAGGGTGGTGGTCCTGGGACGGGGACGGGGACGGGGGGTGAGACGAGGGAGGCGCCGGAGCCTTGGGAGCAGGTTCAGGTTGATACGAGGATTTTGCAGGACTGATGGTGATGCTTTCTGCCTGAGAGATTCGGGATAGGAGTTGAAGTTATGTGGGGAGGGAGAGGGGATGCGACCATTTGTACAGTGTGGTATGTATAGAACGGAGCGGGATACATATATGAGGTCGATTTTTCTGTAATTAGACGAGATACCCTTGGCTGTGGCAATAAAAGCGGTTTTTCCTACAAAGAGTGTCATGCTGTTTGCCTATATGTACATGTGAATGGTGTATGTGGCATTCGTGTTTGATACTTGAAGGCCTACATGTGTTTGCCCGCGTAACCCAAAACCTCTCAATGTCAGGTCGTAGTTTATCTCGGTCTGAGAGTGAAACTACTGGCACTCGCTGTCATAATCATCTTCTCACAGATATGGTGACGTAGTTCATACAGTTGAGGTTGGCTACATGGGGGAGATAGCAGATTGGCTGGAGTCATTGTGTCTATGTTTACCTACCTAGGTTTACACTGTTTTATCTGGTAAAGTGTCAGTAAAAAGGTTTCAAAGTATGCTTGAACCTGTATGTGCATCGTATTGGATTCTAACTCTTGCCCGAACTCTATCTGTCTTAATTGTTTTGTACTGTAATGCCACTATTTACATATACCCAATAGAACATCCGGTTACCCCCGTGCTATATACCTCATAGATCCGATATTTGCAGTCGTTACAACCATGAAACAGCCTAGGGATGTACTACGCCTCCATTCGCCCATCATGCTCGGCAATCATTTCTTCAATCACTTCCTCTTCCTCGTCTGACACCGGCCCTTTCCACCCCGTCGTAGCTTGCAACACCAGCACCAATACGCATAACCCAGCCGAAGCGCGATACAGCGCCCGAAGACCCGTCTCGTACCCCGCCACAGCGACCGCTCTCTCGGCATCACCTAGTTTATAGACCGATGCTGGACTTCCCACTAACACGGCAATCAACTTCTGCCGTGCAGAGTCCGGAGCCTGGCCATCAAGCAGTGAGAACCCCTCAACCAACGACGCGTGTAGCGTACGTCCAAACAATCCCCCACCAATGGCGGTTCCAAAGCTGCCTGCGAAGCCGCGGAAGGTGGACAGTAGCCCCGTGACGATGAAGTGTTCCGCAGGATCGCTCAGATGTAGCAGATGAGCAAGCGTGTAATTCAACGCCGCTCCCGTGCAAAGCCCGTTGACGAAGATGATCAGGATGTAGACCATGGCGGGCGTGGCCAAGGTGCTGGCTCCGGAGAGGGCGAGGAGAGTGACGCCGAAAAAGAAGAGGGAGACGACCGAGGCGAGCCAGAAGGATCCGGCGCGGCGGATGTGTAGCCAGCCGATGATCAGACCCCCTGAGCCGAAGCCGAGGTTGGTAGGGATGAGGGCTGCGCCGGCCGCGGCGGGGGAGAGTCCGCGTACGGCAAGGGCGAATACGGGTGCGTAGAAGAGGACGGTCCAGCGCGCGGCCATGAAGGTGAGTTGGGATAGACAGGAGAAGAGGATGCCGCGGTCCGAGAGGATGGAGAGGGGGAGGATTGGGGTCGGGGTGAGACGGGGAGAGGACTCGATGAGGAGGAAGAGTGGGACCAGGAAGAATAGGGAGAGCAACAGGGGGAAGACTAGGATCGTGGGTGTTGACAGCGAGTAGAGGAAGAAAACGATGGCAAGGGTGAGGGTAAAGGCACCGGCGTAGTCGACAGAAGCAAGCTTCTGGAGAGTGGTCTGCCCCTTGGAGGACGGGTGGGTAGCTGAGGGAGGTATGCTAAAGTAAACCCCAAGCCCGCCGGTGATGCCCAGAGGACATTGAAGCCAGAAAACGGCTCTCCATCCGATCAAGGGCATTAAGGCCCCGTAGGCAATGGCGCCCGTTGAGAGGCCAATTGTGAAGCCTGCATTCGTGAGACCAATCATCAGACCTCTCCTCCTCTTGGATGTCAGTTGGATCACCAAGATGAGCGACAAAGTCATGATGCCACCACCTCCGACGCCGACCAAGACCTAGTAGATATCAGCTCATTGGTCCCTTTGGAGACAAGTAAAAGTTAGACATACCCTGCCGATGATGAAGACGGCGAAGGTGCGGGCTTGTGAGGTCACAATGGCGCCGATAGAAAAGAAAAAGGACGAGAACAGGATCATCGCGCCCGGCGAGAATTGCTGGGCGAAGCGGCCAACGAGCGGGGCGACCGACGACATGGTAATCAAATAGGAGCTTGTGAGCCACATCGCCTCTTCGTAGGCATCGAGATCGGCCGCAATAGTGCCCTGCGTTGTCGAGATGCCGCTCATATTTGATGCCTGCAAGAATATGAGCACCCACATGCTCAACACGATGCATGTCGCCCGCGTCTTGCTGAGCGGTTCCTCCCCCGTTGCTCCGAACGGGTAGGCATCGCCCGCGCTGTGAGAACTGTGAGAGCTGGCCGCCTCTGAGCCCAGCAGAGGGGTTGTGTCGCCCGTGGCCGTCGCAGAAGCCGAGAAGCTATCGTCGCTTGTCATGGCCGCGGTTGTTGAGTTTGCTGGCCTTGTTTCCAAAGGCTTTCTAGATAATCCCACTCCGGAAGTCAAGTAAACAGAATGGCGGTCTCGGGCTCGGACGTCATATTCCGATGCCCTCCCCGCCGCTCCGTGATTGGTAAGCTCCCCTGCGTGCGGGATGCGGGAGATAGCTCCGGCGACAGGGTAATCGGCACTCTGTAACAGGGGTTGCGGTCCCGATTGCCGACTGCCGGCCGCTGCGCCAGCCCTAACCCGAAAGACTTTGCCAAGACAATGCTCCAGTCAACTCCGCTCAATGGGCTTCATTCACCATGATCATAAAACACTCTAAATACTTTTGTCCTAAATCAGTATACCGCAGATCTTTTAAGATTATCCGTTGATTTTAGTTTCATCTGATATTTCAGGCGCCGATATAACTTCACTTTCACACCAGCCAGCCCAGCATTTGCCCAACCAGACAAACCCAACCAAAAAAAGTTTAAACCCGAAAATGCCCTTGAAGGACTCATACGTGCTCCCCGCCGCGGCGGATATGCACGTACATCTCAGGAACGCGCCGGGACCCATCTCCCAGCTCGTCACCCCGACCATCCGTCCTGCCGGCGTCGATGTCGTCTTCGTCATGCCCAACCTGGCGCCGCGCCCCGTTGTGTCGGTCGCTGAAGCCCTGGAGTACAAGCGCCATCTGCAGGCCCTCGACCCAAATGTCACTTACCTCATGTCGCTGTACCTCCACTCGAGCGTCACCCCTGACGAGATCCGAAAGGCCAAGAAAGCTGGTATTACCGGCGTGAAGGTGATAACCACCCTAAAATCGCTCATCACAAGCTCTCATGTAACTAACACTCGGCATAGGCATACCCTAAGGGCGCTACCACCAACTCAGAATGGGGCGTCGTCTCATTTGACCCCTTCCACGACGTTCTCAAGGTCATGGAGGAGGAAGGCATCGTGCTGAACCTCCACGGCGAGGTGCCCAGCAGCCCAGCCGACGGCGTGACCGTCATGAACGCCGAGTCCAAGTTCCTGCCCACGCTTAGGAGTCTCATCCAGAAGTTCCCTAACCTCAAAATCGTGCTGGAGCACTGCACTACCACCGATGCTGTCGAGACCGTCCGATCTTTCGGAGAGAATGTCGTTGGCACCATCGTCCGTCCCCCTCGCCCCAACCTAGCTGTCCTTGCAAGACAAGCCACTAACTGAAATTATAGACAGCCCATCATCTTTCACTCCTGGTAGACGACTGGTCCGCAAATGTCGTAAGTCTTCCCACTGCATGAACCCACCATACTTATTCGCTAACCTCACCCACCCCCTAAAAAGAATAACTACTGCAAACCCTCCGCCAAAAGCCCCGAGGATAGACGCGCACTCCTCGACGCCGTCATCAATAGCAACGGCAAATTTTTCCTCGGCACCGACAGCGCCCGTACGTGTCCCGTTTTCCCCGTTTTCCCCTTTCCATCCACCAATCTACACTACTAACCACCTCCCAGCACACGACATCTCCGCCAAAAAAGGCAAAGGCAACACTGCCGCCGGCGTCTTCACACAGCCCTATGCCATCGGCTACGTCCTTACCGCCCTCGAAGAGGCCATCGCCCGCGGCGACATCTCCTCCGACTCCGTTACGGACGCCGCCCTTGCCGGCTTCCTCAGCGAGCACGGGCGTGCCTTCTACGGCATCAACAAGGCCTCGCAAAACATCCTCCTAACGCGCGGCGGTCAGGTGATTCCCGAGTCGCTCAAGGGCGAAGGCGCCGAGATTGTGCCGTTCCGGGCAGGCGAGACAACGTGGAGTGTTGAGTGGCAATAGATACCTTCTTAGGCATATCCGTCTTTGGTACGGTAGGCAGCCATTGTGTAACACTCTTTCTCGGGTAATACACGAACGGAACAAAAAATGGACGTCAGAGTAGGGTTGTATGTGATCCTTTAATGGCCACCAGACCGCCTGGGTGACGAGAATGATCATGGGTCAAATGACGGATTCGTCTGTATGGTTCGGACTCAGCTTACCAACGTGTCCTGCGCTCCTAAGGATGGAAAGATTATCTAAACGAAATCTAGATGACACGCTAGACCGACACAACGGCGCATTCTGGAAGGCGAGGCCACAGACTCAATCAACTGCGATATTCCAAGCTGTGTTCAGCAACCCGAATCTACCCACGTTTTCATGGGGCCCATGCCATGGGTGTTGTTGAGGTGGGAAAGATATGCCCGGCCATCGGCCACGCTCCAACCACATACATAGGCAGCTGCCCCAACAGCAGAGAGGACACTTGACTTGCATTAGTTCTCGACGGGAGTCCCGGAAGAGGAGAGCCGCCCATAAACCCCCTCTCCCCTCCACGTCGGTACCTCCACCACCGCATAAACGGTAGAAGTCACCCAATAACGACTGTTCAAACCACCAACTCACCCATAGTCCACACCATCTCCAACACATTATCCCGGCAGGCGCAGGCGCAGCAGGCACGGTACCCACCATGCCGAGGCAAAAAAATCAGATAAGCTTGACTAGCTCCCAAAAAAGGATGGAAGTTTCGATATCTGGAAGCTCCACTTGTCACTGGACGAGCTGGGAATTGAACCCAGGACCTTTCGCATATTCTGGATATGCTAAGCGAACGCTCTACCAACTGAGCCACACGCCCTGATGAGTTGTTGATGCTCTATGGCGATAGAGTGGTTGGTGGAAGGAGAGGAGGGATGACAGCCGCGGCCCGGGCATGAAGCCTAAGGTGATACTGGGTAGAGGAGCCGACGATAGGACGCAGTGCCGATGACGAAGGAAGAAGTAATCCAAGCAGGCTGATGGCGCGGTCGCGGTCCGTGTGTCGTCAAAAGGCGCGGGCTTGGCTACGGAACAGACGACCTGCTTCTGAGCACATCAAAGCCGGATTTCCACACCTCAATGATGAAGAGCGGGGTTAGAAGGTGTGATGGCGTGGATAACGTGGCTTTTAACAGGAAGTGTTGGTAAAAGTCCAGGCGGGGACTGGCTCCCAACAGTTCGAAGGATTTGGTTGTCATGAATGGTGTGCCTTGTTGAATATGTGTCATGGGAGTGCGTTCTCTCAGTTGAGGCCAACTTTGTACCTCAACTTCCCGCCCCTCCCCTTCGATCAATCCTTCCGACTAGCGTACAGCTAGGCATCATGGCAGTGCCATATCTAACCAAGTTTGATGTCCGTGGCGTGCGGTGCGCGGATAAGAGATAACGATGTGGCCCGGGTGAGCAGGTCTTTCGAAAGAAGCCAGCCGTCGGGAGCATACAGCCATAGCCTCGCCACTGGCCGACTTCCGTTCACTCGGTATAGCTGTTCGTAGATAGGAAACCATGGACTCCCACCTTGGCTGGGTAAATGGTTGTGCAATACCAAGTGCACCAGCCCACTGGGCGGGAAGTGAAGAATCATGCATGCCAGCTTGGTTTGAGGAAGAGGAAAGACAACGACTCGGCACTGAAGGGAAGGGTGGTAAGGCTGTGGGGTCAGTCTCCCAACAGCTTGTTCGATCTCTGTTGATACTCTGCTGTACAAGGCCGAAGCAGTTCTGCCTCAAGCAGGATCATGGATGCTCGGACTCGCAAGTTCGCCAAACACGACAACGACCGAATAGTTCCAACGGCGGTACGGGCGGGGTCGCGCGGCGAGCGGACGAGTCAGACGTTTCGAAGACCATCCCACATCTAATCTGGTGCGCTAAGAAGGACCAACTGCGCCCGTCTGGTGCATCCAACTGGGGGCCGAAGACGGGAACTCGGAGAGAGCCTAACAAGCTGCAGCCAATCCTAGGCAACGAGTGAGAGCACGACCAAGATAAAGCGAGCCGAGGCGAGGTGCGTTCGGCAATGGGTGAGGGATGTAAAGAAAGAATGGGCTCAAACGAGTAGGGCTGACTTTGCTGACGTTGACGGTGTTGTCGCCACCAATCTCGATGGCTACGGGAGAACCGCACCCCAGGGATGTTCCCGAAGAAGAAGATGACACTGCAGCTAGAATGCCGTAGTTGAATCCTTCCGCCCGGGAAGCCAGGCGACATGCAAGGGCGGGTAGCTTCATGAAACAAACCTAAGCTTATTGGTTCCCTCCGGCGCTTGTTCCTTTCGAAAATGATTTGATCGCCAACTTTGCGGATCGGACATGCATGGTGTGGGCTGTACATCCCCGGTTGGCAGAGAAAACGAGAGCAGAATGGGATCGCGGAGATAAGGGTGGGATTACCTCAAATGGAAAAAGACATACGGGGGTTTTCTGGTTCTTTGCCATGTTTTGTTAGTTGTCGCAGCCAGCATATTTTATTGTTGATGGCGGAAATATGAAGATTGCCAGATCAAACGCGCTCTCCACGCAGTGCTGTTCGTCGAGAAATCCACATGGCCCCGCCTTCTCCCGTACGGCCCCTGCGAAATGGAGCTAAATAACGGGACGCACAGGCCACCCGCTGAACTTGGCCGCTGAAACTTTTATTTTTCCACTATCTTGGAAATGAACAGCAAGCAATAGAGAAATAGAAAGAAAAAAAGAGCAGAATACCAAGCCATATGCTCTATAATACAGTTTATCGCTGGATTTCCATTTGACCTCATAAGTGAGAGCCCCCATTCTGCTTGGAACATCAAGTTAAATGACAAGAGCCAGGTCAAAACTGGGTCTACCCCCTCATACTCAGCACAGAATGCCGCCTGGCTGTCCGGTGCGCGACAAAATTAGCCAATCACTTTGTGGTTGTCTTGGCAGGTAGAAGAGAGGACCTCTGGAAACCCAGCAAGCCAAGATGGTTGCAACACCTTTGACTGTGCTTCTCATTCGGTCTTAGTCTTCCGTAAGGTGTGCTTGGGTGTTGCCCCGCCAAATCAGGCCAGGTGGGCAGCCGTCATGGACAGGGGGTAGCAGGGGCAGTCCCGGGCCCCCACCCCCCCCCCCCCCCCCCCCCCCCCCCCCGTGTCCGGCCACATGCCCCGCCCCCACCTACGAACCACCCCTCCATCAACACGCCGACCACAGCCGCCCCAGACGGGAGCAGTGCCGAAGCCCACCTACAGACGCCCCATTTTCTCATGCCTTGCATAAAGGGATCGAATCCTCAGCCCTGGGTGCCCTGTGCAGCACCCATCAACGGCATTGTCTCAAGTTCTGTTCTGTTGAACTGCCCCGTCCCATGCTTGCACAAACCAGGACTTCGGGCTACCTTCTCTTACCTAACCAACACACTGGCGGTGTCATCCGACAGGAAGCGCTAAGATGCGAATAGGCTGCCTCCAGTTCGCTCCGCAGGTGGGCGATGTCCCGAACAACCTCAACCGCGCGGACGCCTGCCTTTCCAGAGCGGATCCGATGGAGTTGGACAGCTTAGATCTGCTCATCCTCCCCGAAATGTCATTCAGTGGCTACAACTTCAAGTCACTCGACCACATTATGCCCTACCTCGAACCATCGGGCTCCGGAATCAGCGCTCTCTGGGCCCGTACGACTGCTTTGAAGTACGACTGTATAGTCGCCGTTGGCTATCCTGAAAAGGTTGACTCGTCGCGCCAACGCCGGTTCTCTGCCCCGCGGTATTACAACTCACTTATCATGGTGAACGGCGATGGCGAGACCCTGGCCAACTATAGGAAGTCATTCCTGTATTACACAGATGCCACCTGGGCAGAGGAGGGAAGCGGCTTTTTCGGAGGCAAAATCGACGGCCTCGGGCAAGTTGCCATGGGAATTTGTACGTGCCTACCAGCCAATACAAAGGTGTAGTTTTGATTGAACACAGCTAACAAATCATAGGCATGGACATCAAGTATGACGCCCCGTTAAACTCAAATGACGGTAGTGTTGACAACCTGCAGCCCCTACAAGTTCGAGTCACCATGGAACAAGTATGAATTTGGCTGCCACATTATTGAAGTCAAGGCAAACCTAGTTATTCTCTCCATGGCATGGCTTACCCAGGAAGACTCGTCCACATTCACCCCCTTCAACCAGGAGCCCGACATGGAAACCATCAGCTATTGGATCCAGAGACTTGAGCCCATTGTCAGGAGGGAACAGGAGGATGAGATCATCGTGGTGTTTTGCAACCGCTGCGGTATTGAGGACGATGTGGTATATGCAGGTACAAGCGCTGTTGTTGGTATCAAGAACGGCGAAGTTGCTGTTTACGGTCTCCTCGGAAGAGGCGTCAAGGAGTTACTGATCGTCAATACCGATCTTCCGCCCTTTGCGAAGCTCATTAGCCACCCCGCGAAGGCCGCAGAAGCGCAGGTGGAGCCCTCGACGACAGTTCCTGTCCCCTCACCAATCGCCTCACCCGCAAGAGTATCCCCGACAAAGGAAAGACTCAGCAGGCTGCCCGAGACAGAGGAACCTGTTGAGGATTCCACCACAACCGGCATGTCAAGTCCAATCAGCACCTTGGGGTCTCCTGGCTCAGCTACAAAGTCACCTACAACCACGGCTCCAATGACCCAGGTCACACCTCCTAGGTCAATGAGAGGAGTTACTAGCAGCATACCAGGTGGCATTGATGGATCACACACGGAAGGGAGCCGCCCTTCGGTGTCAACTACATCAGCACGCGGATTTGACAAACATACTGATCATGGGCACAGCAAAGGGGGTAACAATCAAAGTAGATCCCCTGGAAACTGCAGCGGTTTCTGCCAACATTGCCAATCGGACACGCTGGATACCGTTCTCCCGTCGACAGTGACATCGGCGCGACCCAAGCTTGCGATCTCAACAGGATCGGTTTCTCTCCCGGCCGTATCAACAAGAGTTCCGCCGGAAGCATCACAACTAGGGAATGTCATAACTGCCCGAGACCTTTGTACGCCACCAATGACCGCCTTCGACGAGGCTCCAATGACCGCCATCGACGACATCCCAATGTCTGCATTCCCCACTCGGTATTCTAGGCACTACCCACCACAATTTCCTCCTCCCTCAGCTAATGTGATTACCCCCGAAGAGCCTATATGGCCGACAATAGATTTCAAGAGAACGACAACGATATCGGCTCGCGTTTCCGTCCCCAGGTCAACAAATGAGACACACCGTCTGCCGTTCCAGGCACCACCCAGACCTTCTGGCCGACTAGACCAACCTAACCCAGTGCAGCAGAAGCTCACAGGCGAACCACATATGGATGGCAACGATGTACAAGCCCTTAAAGCTGCGGTCAGACATGCAGGGTTTGCTACCAAAGAAACAGACGTTCCACCAAGGCCTGAAGCACCTAAATCTCGAAATGCCAGTCGGGAAGCGAGCCGATCCCCCAGTAGGAATGTAAAGAGGAACCCAAGTAGAGACTCAAGCAGAGACCCGAAGAGTCGGGACTCAAGCAAAAACAGGAGCAGGAACACGAGTAGGAATGGCGGCAGCAGATGTCCCAGTAGAGACCAGAGCAGAGAGCCAAGCCGAAACCCGGGTCGAGGTCTAGGGGAGGATGAAAGACCACCTTCTTCATTTAGCCATCAACCATTGCATTCAGAGCCTGTTCGGGGGCGAGCCAAGTCTTCCAGAGCGAAGTCTTCCAGCCCTACCAGGCACAATACTACGGCAGTCCCCGAGATGCAACCCGGCCTGAACCGAAGCCGGAACACTGAAGGCCATATCGCCGCGAAAACCCTTCTTTCGTCCTTCAAAGCTACGATTCCCATCGCGATAAGCACTAGCCTTCTCCAAACCGAGCATGGACACAACGAAATCCCGGCAGTCCCCACAGTCCAACGACCCGCTTCAAATCCAGGACACAAGAGGAGTAGATCAGCTTCAAATGTGACTGGATATCACCAACACCAAGTTCCACTCGTGTCTGGGCATTCTCGCTTCACTGCTGATTTCTCTGCGGTCTGGTCGAGTCAGAGACACCACGAGGCCGAGCAGGCCGAGCTACAACGTAGCAAAGAAGGTGACGTCATTCATGCTGTCGCTTCCTTCGACAACCTCCTCCGGTCCCCCGTGGTTCCCGAGGACGAAGCTTTTTTTGGTCGGACGCTGTCCAGGGCTGAGAGTTGGAGAAAGAAACGAGCGCCCAGGCGGACTCTGTCTGGTGGCGGTGGTGGTAATTCGCTTTCTGCGCACACCTCGCCGGTGGAACGGGTGCAGCCGACATTCTTTTTTTGAGAACCGAATTTGGCTGTTTTTGACCTGGTCTCGTCATTTTTCTGCTGATAGCGGAGTATGGGGCACTGGTTGGAAACATGACTGTCTGGTAGGTTCAAGTTGGTATATTCTTGGTAGTTTGGCGGTATGGCGTGACGAAAAGGGAGGCTGGATACATAGGAGACAGAGATGTGGGAAACTGGGCGGTGAGACCGCGTTGGCAGACTGATATATCGCAAGCGTTTATGGTAATAGTTCGTTTTAGGGTAGGTGGTGTGTTCCGTTGAAATGTTTTGGAGGAAGAATCTGGTTATATTGTGTCTCCGCTCATCATTCTTTGGTCTCTAATTGTGTTTGGAAAAGTGTGTTCTTGGTGATTGTTCCGGCTGGCTCAAAGGGTGTTTATATAGGCATTTCCGATATGGACTGGCTGCGGTCGTGGTAGTCGTGGCAGTGACGAGCTCCTGGGGATGAAATGTTGATCTCTTGCAAGGCATAATCGGCTCGTTGATACAGATCGAAGCGTACCGGGAGTATTTGGCCGAGGAGGCAATGGGATTTTCGGCGGCGGGACCTTCACCCAGGGCTCGCCGGCCGGGTTCATGTACTCTCCTGGCCTCGTCTCTCCAGTGTGCTGGGCCAGCACTGCACACTTGGGTATCGTGGGCAATGAGTGTGGGAAGAGGTCGTCTTCAGTTCGGATGCCCTGTGTTTCGGGACCAGTCGGGGGCGGTTGTAAGCCGAATGGCTCCCATGGCGGGCATACGGGTGTCGTCGTACGGTGTTCTTCGTCGGGCACGTGGGGACGACCTCGTGTTCGACCATGCCGGTGGCGGCAGACTGCGATGATGCCGACGGCGCTGAGACAGAGGAAGGCTATTGCTCCCGCGACGGTCACACCAGTTTCCATCAATGGATAGGGCTTAGGGACATCCCTAATGTCTGGTGGTTCCGAGATGGGATACGATGCCAGCACCGACGAGGGAAGAGAGACAACAACAAATGAGTAAAGATATTTATTGTACGGATGCAGTTCGACGATCTACAAGGCAAGAATTTCTAAAGGAGCCATTTCTTAGGCACTGCCAATGTGCATACAAACTTGTTATATTCCATCTTTGACGGCAAGCAGGCACTGCCCAGCGTGTTTCCTGTCGCGCCGCCCGAGGCGACTGGACGGGAAACGTGATGACGGGAATGCTGAGACGCATATGGCTCAAACAAGGGATTGGTATTGGGATTGGAGGTTGGCCGAGATTTTTTTCCTATGAAGTCGCGGTGAAGGGATGTTTGGAGTGGTTTGGAATGCCGCTGGCCGCAAGCTCTGCAGGCAAACTCACACTTCGGTGCCCCTTTTTGGCAAGTGACGGAAGCCTGGGCATCACACAGATCAACTGATGCCCCCTAAAGAGGGCTCCCTGCAATTCTGTTACATGGAAGGGGAGTGTGATGGAATGGGAGGCAGATGGAAGGTAGGAAGAGAGGAGCCGAAGAATTGATTGATGTATTCGGGATGAGCGGTGTTCTTCAGTCGTGTATGACACTTATTGTCATCTGAAAAGTTGGATTTAAATCTCGGCGATTTTGATGTGTGCCTCCTGGTCCGTAGACACTCAATGATGTACAATCTATATTTATCTCGTTGACGACAGCTTTTTCAACTCAAGTGCCAATGCTTTGCAGCATGCTGTGTGATGATGTCGAGGTTAAAAATGGAGTTTTCGGGTTCTACTCCCAGTTGCCGCCCAGGTTCCTTGATCAAGAACTACACTAGCCCCTCTCCTGCCCCTGAGGCAGACGCGATGTGCCCTGGTCGACAAACAGACGATGATTGGGCAATCAGCAGCAGGGAGAGCAAGCTTTGCCGCCGTCCACAACACGCCGCGCACATGAACTTTTTGTGCTCGGACGGCGGACTCGACAAGCACATGGCTCAGGCTGGACCTGCCTCCGGGCGGAGTGTTCGTTCTTTGATCTGTCATCCCTCGATATACAGATACGGATACTGGACTCCTACCACTTGAGCTGGGCCTTCGTTGGTCAAATCCGCAGGTCTGCAACCGCGGGTGGCCACCACCCCCACATTCCTCCCGCATGAATTAGCGACCCCAATTGCAGAACGGCCAAATCATGTGCTGTGCCTACCTGTGCTGGATGGTGTGAGGCCCAACTCGGTCCCAGGTCCAGGCCTCAGAGACAGGCCGGCTGCCCTGGGCTGGAAGCGACAGCGGAGTTGCGGGGATTTATCAGTCGGGGGATGGATGAGGGGTTGAATGCCATCAAGCTGGGAGCAATGTGTTAGTCATCGCCATGGAAGGATGAGGTGAAGTGGCCGGGGATATGGTCGCCAGTCTGCGGCCGACTAGTAGCGTTGCAGGCGAGGATCCAACGACCTGTTCCTCATCACAGCAGCACAAGGATCCACCGCCAGATATTGGATGTTCTGTCATCCCATTGCCATGTTTCGACGGATTGCCGGTGCAGCGCCCGTCCACCGTTCGCTGCCGTCACATCCGTCATGCCATTAGATTGGGCCGTCGTCCGTCAGCTCCAGCTCCACATCATCTTTGCCAGCCGGAACCGGTCAGATCCTGCCATGCCCACAGGCTCCCCACCCTCCGAACAAGCGCAGGATTCACGACCTGCATTTGCAGGTCTGCTTGGGCCAATCAGTTGCTGCGATCTCGACCAGCGACCCATGCGATGTGCTCCCCTGATTGGACGAAGATTGGATTTCAATACCCTGTGGGCTGGAACCTGGGGCAGATCGCAGCGTGCGGCGCGTATTTTCGTTTCCTGGGAACTTGGCTCGTCCCTCCTCGAAAGCCCTCGACCGCTTTTTCGGACCTGACAGCGAACCCGGCAGGACGAGAGGCTTGAGGCGTGATCCTGACCTGCGCTTCGATGCTTGGAAGCAAGCTTCGAGCCCCAGCGAACATCCGTGGCACGGTGCGAGGACGGCGTGATGACACGGTCCCGGTTCTCCCATTTCGACTGTCTGGAGCTAGCTCCGGCTCTTTGATGCAGATCGCAAAGAGAAATTGTGCAGACTTCTGTAAGTTAGGCAGGTAGGTAGACATATTTTCGGTTATCTATCCTAGGTCTATCTCTAGCTTCTGTCTTCTCCACCTGACCCCTTCGTCTTGTTTTGCCGTTGGGACCTTTTAGAAAACCAATGGGGGCTGGATGCGCCGACAAGGCTGTCTCCCATGTGTACTTCGCACATATCACGTACACTGTGTCTAGCACTGCTCTAGGGGGCCAGCAGTCGTTGGCAAGGTGCCGCGAACGATGGAGCGAGCAGGGGCTATCGGCGCTTGCATGTAAGGGTAAGGGACCTGGCACTGTTCCTCCTTCCCCCACCGCTTGGTTTGGCACCATCCGTGGCTGCCCTGCGTGGGCTGCCCAGCAAGAAGAGGAACAAATAACTATCGCTTGTCCTCCCACCGCGTCTAATAAGGCGCTGCTGTCTCTGCTGCCCGCCACCGACCTACGCACACCGTCTTTCACCCCGCCGCGGACAGAGCACGTCGACACCCAACAACTCCGACAATGTTTGTTGGCCACGAGCTTTAGACACTGCCCTCGGATCGGATCAGAGGGCATCCCGGCACCTGGTGGGCCGTAGGAGGTTTTTACCAGACACCGAGGACGGCGCAAGGCTGCGGCAGATGATATTGGATAAAGGGTGGACCTGGCGCCATGAAGATCGCATGTTTGCAGTTTGCGCCTGTGGTTGGTGACGTTGACAACAACCTCAACCGTGCCGACTCCGTTCTCAACAAGGCCAGTGTCGAGGATCTCGCCGATCTTGATCTCCTGGTCCTGCCCGAGCTAGCTTTCAGTGGTATGTCCCCCCACCCCCTGGGCTCTACATCGGCCGAGCGGCCAACGGCCAGTGCTGTAGTCCACATGGAATTAACACCCACCCCTAGGCTACAATTTCAAGTCGTTGCGGGAGATCTCGCCGTTTCTGGAGCCTCCAGGATCTGGCATCAGCTCTCTCTGGGCTCGTACCACTGCGCTTAGACATGACTGCACAGTCGTCGTCGGCTATCCTGAGAAGGTAGACGTGACAAAACAGTGGCCAGCCTCACCCGAGTATTACAACTCGGCCCTGGTTGTCAGTAGCGATGGGGAGACCATCGCAAATTACAGGAAGTCTTTTCTGTACTACACCGACGAGACATGGGCTCTCGAAGGCAGGGATGGCTTCTTCCGGGGTCGCATTCCCGGCCTGGGGAGGGTCGCACTGGGGATATGTATGGACCTTAAGTATGTTTGTTCCTTCCTCGACCACGCCCATCTAGCCCGCTGACATCTCGACAGTCCATACAAGTTTGACGCCCCGTGGGATGCCTTTGAGTTCGGCCTGCACGTGTTAGATGCTAAGGCCAATGTGGTCATCTTGACCATGGCATGGCACACTCACGAGGACACGAGCCTTTACAGCCGCAGACCCCAGGAACCAGACCTGGAAACCCTCGTGTACTGGGTGCAGCGGCTGGAGCCACTGATTGCCGCCAATAAGGAAGAGGAAGTGATTGTGATTTTCTGCAACAGAACCGGCTCTGAGGACGACGTCATGTATACTGGTACAAGTGCCGTGCTTGGTATTCGAAGGGGCGAGGTATATGTCTACGGGCTCCTTGGCCGTGGTGTGAAGGAGCTCCTCGTCGTTGATACCAACAAACCCCCCATCAGTAAGCTTAGTGATGCCGAGGCGTTGAAGGCCGACGAAACGGAGCTTCAGGAGCCGGCCTGTAGCACGGAAAACGACATGGCCGAAGTTGCATACGAGGATGCCTCAGTTGAGGATCAACCACCGCAGCCAGCACCTCTGAGCGACAATGACCCCGACCTTCTCTCGCCCATTTCTCCCATTGGGCCATTCTCACCAACATTATCAATGGCAGCATTCTCGCCGACCTCCCCAACCGAGCCCTTTTCTCCAATGTCTCCCATCGCACCATTCTCGCCAGCTGGCCCCACCCCCTTAGAACTCCGTTGGGCACCAACGCCCCACGGCATGGAAGCAGTCCTAGAGGAGCCAGGGTCACCCGTGCGATTACACATACCGGCAAGACCATTTCCAGGGGAACCGACCGCTTCCATCGACAACACAATAATGGGAAGCAAACTACTACCCCCCAAAGAACCACCGTTAGCGACTGCTCCTCCACAGCTACTAGAGCCGAAGCACCGTGGACTTCCGAGGCTGGTGATCCCCGCAACTCCATGGAGATTCAACCGGAAGTCGAGTCCGTTCCCCTGGCATGTACCTGGCGGTTCGCAAGCTCAAGTCTTGACGGGCAAGGTAGCCATGACGCCGATAACGGCGTTTGATATCGACAGTGCCTGGGATTCGGCGAGTGTATCGGCGAGGCCTCAATCTCAATCCCTTCTGAATGATAGAGCCTGGAGAGGGGCTCAGACTGCTCGGAGTACTATCGGGCATTTTCCTGTTCAACGAAAAGAGCCAGTCCGTTCGGAATCGACGACTTCGCGCTCCATGGAACGGAAATATCGAAGGGCCAAGGTATACTCCCCCGAGTCGCCGAAGGCCTTGGTATACAAGAAGGAAGAGCAGATGCTGGTTGATCAAGCAAAGTCAAAACCAGTCCTGCGTGTGAATACCACCACAGAGGAGACCGAAAGACCGACTTTGGAGGGCGTATGGAAACGGGAAGAATTGGAGGAACGATGGAGAGGAAGTGGAAGTCAAGTCAAAGAGAGTAGCAACGACCATCGAAACGATGAGCTCAGCGAGCTGGCTATCACCTTGTCGGGCCTGGGAATCGTGGACACGCGTCCGAATTCGACATTCACGCTACCGATTGGATTCGAACTAGAAAGATGCGAGAGTCCGTGTCCGGATAGACCATTCTCGCCCAAGTCGCGGAACGTCTCGCGCAACGGAAGTCGCGCTAACATGAGAGGGGTGGATCCGGTACTGGGGGAGAGAGCATCAAGTCTTTCAAGGGGTTCCATACCAATCAGTGTGAGCCCGAGCATATTCGATACCCAGGAGGCGTGGCGGCCGCCATCGGTGCCTCCCTCCGCGCCAAGCGGTATTGTGAGTGGCAGTGATCTGTCTTCATCCATATCCATTGGGATTGTCAGACCAGTGAGCCGACTCGGCCAACGATTGGGTTCAGTTCCAAGGGGGCCAAGGCGGCGTTCGTTAGATGGCAAACCGAACAACCTCCGAAGCCGATCCCTACCGGGCGTAGGGCATGAGGAGCCGGTAAAGCCTCGGCTCCGGAGCGCGAGCATTGTTAGGCCACAGGCCGAAGGCGTCCGCCGACCGCGGTCCCTCCTCCGATTTTCCATCTCGACTTCAAGCCCCCTGAAGGAAGCCCCTGAACAAAGTTTCCGACGACCTCGCTCCGGACAGGAGCGCATGGCCAGCAGTGGTCCAATTCGGCCACGAAACGTCAGCCGAGGGCGACAACCGGGCGCGCGGGGAACCTCAGTCGAGCGATCAGATTCAGTGGGAGAAAAGAGAAGCGAAGCCTCTCGAAGGCGGTCAGTGCAAAAGGGCCGGGCATCGTCCGTTGTCGGGCACTACAATCGGGATGAAACCGAAGTGACGCTCGGGGACGGGTCTGTCGTCTCCATCGACCACGGTTATGTGCCGGGCGAGAACGATATCATCAGAACGGTCAGTGTTGTCAATGGTGTTGCTGCGGACAACAGCAATAGTCCCCAGCGAAGCATGAGTTTGACAAGGAGTTCTGCTTCTGTTCCACCGCCGATTTTGTTACCACCGCAGCAAAAGAAGCCCGCTCGCGAAGCCTCGACACCGGGATGGAAGAATCCCTATGACATATCGTTGCAGCCATTTGCAACGCCGCCTTTGGCGAGAGCACTGGCGGCGGGTGATTTGGTCCCGGCGAGTTCAAATCCAGTCTCGCCGTTCGGGGATAGCCCCGGGCCGCTAACGCCCAAGTACTTGATGACAACACCAGAGCCGATGATCTTGATCCCTAGTTCAGCAACTATGCCCCAGGCGGGCACGGGCATGGAAAACTATGGGCTGAAGCTCCAAGATGAGCTGCCGGATGGGGTCAAGGCGGCAACCGGCCTTTCAAAGGGTGATAATATGAACCAGGGGTTGTCAAAAGACGGAATGCCAGAGGACATAACGAGAAGCAGGGTTTCCTCGTGGTGAAGACAATGATCTTCTTGGAAATTTAACAGTTTTCTTTCTTCTCGTTCATGATCGAACTTATAGTTGCATGACTCTTTCGCGAGGAAGCGGTCACAAGATGGGCTGGCAGGCAACCTGTCAGTTCCTTTACATATCACGTCTTATGTTTATGAATATCATGGACCACAGCGCTTGCTGTCTGCCAGAAACTCGTCATTATCTTGGTCCGTGAGTGCCTTGGTACGTAAAGCAAGTGCCGTGTTTGTGCAGCGGATGGGTTACACTCGGTTTGAAGTTGCCGCCGAAGGCGACATCGGGGGAATATCTGCAGCACCCGAAGCTTGTTTGGTTCGCTGGACTATGTGTGCCTGGATAGGTACCGAGGGAGGCAACAAGCATAGAGACAAAATAACGTCAACTAGCGGCACCAGCTGGGAATATCCTCTCTCTTGAGCCAAGTGCTTGAACGGGCGTCAAGGAGCCGGAAATTCCGCATCCAGGCTACGAAACCAGCTTTCGTGGCATCATGCTTGCTACTCTAGAACATCACCTAGTCTTCTTCCTCCTCCGCCACCGGCGCGAACAAGAGGAGGCGCCAGCAACGCCAAATTTGGCACGCCACCAGTTTGATGAGGATGTTGTGACGGCCTCGGCGTGTTTACACTACGACGTCTCCTGTTTCGGGCGGATCGCGGGAAAGCAATAGAAAAGGGGTAAAGAGGAATTCTAGCTGTTTCTCTTCGTACACTACCCTTTTCACGGGAGTGCCGACCGCCCGGAAGGGATCGGAGAGGGAAGAGCCGGAGAGAGCTGCTTTGGCGCCCGTACTTTTGTTTCTTGCCGCCTGGCCTTTTGGGAGTGGAGTGCGTGAGAAACGAAACGGGGATGGCAAGGAGGAGGCTTCCCCGCCAGATGTGGACGTGTTGGAAGTGTTTGCTGCACATGGTGCATGCTTGAGGGAGGGCTTGGCCAATGGAGGGGAGAGGCTCTGGTCACGTCACTCCAGCGATGCTTGATGGTCTTGCCGCCCACACTGTTCCCTTCTGGTCCTGCGTCGTGCTGTGATGTCGTTTACGCGGGCGCTTTGGGGAGGGCTGGCGGATGGGTATCGATTGATTGGGCTGAGAAGGGGGCGGCGGTACACTGCTTCCTCTTTGGAAGGGCCCAGAACTGCTGTGGCAGAACTGGTGGAGGGATGTTGGAATGCGAGTCGCACCTGCACGTGTAAATTGTCTCATGCATGTTTTGACTTCAGTGTGAGGCTCGAGCTGCCCAGGACTCACTCTCTGTGACTGCCGTATCTCGCCTCCTTGCTGACCGCGCTGCGGCTTGTAAATTTGTCGAGAGGTTGTGTGTGTCTGGTCGTATGGGACTTTTGCCGGGCGCGAGATGAAAAGAGGCGTTTTGGTTTCCAACTCGTCCGCCACCTCCAGCCCACGACTGCCTGCTACCTTGCTGCTGTTCCGATGTGCATCTGGCAAAGTTCGAAAAGAAATACGGCTGCACTGTACACACTCGGGCCGGAGAAAATCGACAGCCTGATGAGCCTTTGCCGCTGCGTGTCCCGGTTCCCGTTTCTCGGGACTCTTTCCGAGTGAGAAGATGATCTCGGCGACAAGAGCGCCTCAGGTTATTATTATTACTATCGATTATTTACTTGCCGAGCGAAGCACGGGCGGACGGGAGACAGGCGGCATACGTATGGTGTTTTGACTTCCTGAGACTTTGGACCCATGGGCGAGATAAGATTGCTAGACAAGCTCATGTCATGCTGCCGCAACTGCTGCTGGGCCGAAGACGGCACGGTTCTCGGCTGCCTGCTCAATGATGTGGCCGTGGCAAGGTATGATCTGGGATGGGTCTGAGCTGAGCTTCGTTCTGACAGCCAGCTCCGACATTCTGCACCGCATTTCAGGCGGCGGGGCAAACACCGGGGAATGGGATGCAGTGCAACCGGGGGAGTGCGCTGGAAGATGGAAGGCGGTGTCTGGCGATGATCGTGGTGGTTGGGGGCGGGCACGGCGGGCCCAGGGAAAATCCGGCGAGAGCCAGGCGTACCAAGCCGAACCGGGACGCGAGCGAGACGAGGCATTGAGAGCTGAGTTGCAAAATCGATCAAAATCGGGGAATCAACACCATCGACGACAGTTTTTACCGAGTCGGGCTAGATGGCGACCATCGGCAAAAGGGCAACGGCCAATGAGGGGCGGGAACTTCTGTCGAGGCCGTCGGGGAGCATCGCGACTGGTGTGAAGACCAGGTCGTGACTTGCAGGGGACCTTGCAGGCCCCCTTGGATCCAGCAACAGGATTGGCCAATGGTGGCCGGGGCAGCTGAGCACCCGCATGAGGCTAGTCAACTTCTCACTGTGTGTCCGCCAAGGGGGGCAGGCCGCATTGGATGCTCCCGCCCCTAGTGGCCGCCCAAGGGCTGACCCCTCTCCCCTCCATCGATTGGGGCCCGGGGGGATCAATCTCTGCATGCCTGCTTGGAGCTGGCTCGGCTGGCAATGATGAGCACGCAAATCATCGATGCCTTGGACCCCAATCACACACGCCCGCGGCCCCCTTGAGGGTCGGGTGAGTGGATGAGTGGAGGTACCAGCCAGCATGGCGCACCCAGCACGGCGCCGCATGCTGCTACAGCACGCTTGGAGGGTCGCCGTCTTCCATGGTCGCGGGGGGATGGTGATAGTGGACATGCTGCCACCCTCATACTCTCCATCACTATCACATCCCGCACTTGTAATTCTCTGCAGAACGCCCAAACAGCTTCAGTTTCCACTGTGTGCGCGCTTATTACCAGGAGCCATTTGCAATAGTGTCCGCACTACCTCTTTGTTGTTCTCCCAAGACGGCCCAGAAGCACGCGCAGCGTTCGGGACGGAAGTACACGAAGTATATCTAGAATCCTTGGCCCCCAGGTCTCCGGGTCGAGCCACGCACCTCGACAGACCGACTCCCGCCACCTTGCGATCCGGCCCCCCTGGACTTCGAGAAGCAATGGTTATGTCGTATAGGATACCCGCGTGGTGATACGTGCCTCGGAGCTTCATCTTTGGGAAGTGCCTCCCACATCACCGACGACAAATACCTCCGAGGGAAAGCCTGCCGGTCAGGTTCCACGCTCTCGGGCCAAACACACCTATCTACCTACACATATATCGCCCACCAACCCGTGGCTGCATCGTGTGACGGCACCCGACACCAAGCCCAAGGAACAGCCCCGCGATGCCGTGTACATTTCCACGACTTGCGCTCGCCGCCGCCCTCGCGGCACCGCTGGCGGGCGCATTGCTGGTGGCCCCCGGGTCGCCGTGCTCCACGCCATGCGGCAACGAGCTCTCTTCGACGAGCCCCGGCGAGATGGTCTGCAGAGAAGATGCCTACACCGGATCATCAGCCGGCACCGTCTTCCAAAATTGTGTAAAATGCGAAACTTCAAGCACCTACGCGACCGAGTCCGGCAAGCAGTCGGATGTTCAAGCGTTGACATGTAAGTTGCTGACTACGAACACCTCCTCTCGGTGCCACAAGTCTTGGTTCCCATGACTGACATCTTGCCCCAAAAAGATAACCTGCGCTTCAACCTGGGCTTTTGTTTGTGGGGCGACAAAGGGAATAAGGAGGTCGAAGACAACCCGTGTACGACAAGGTGAGTTCACCTTGACTTGGCCCCTGGTGTCACAAACCACGGCCTGTCCCGCCACACCAAGTATCATTCCCACTGACAGCGCCGCAGCATGGCATGCGCACCGTTCTACGACGCGGTTTCATTCAGGAATTACTCGACTTCCGTCTCGGCCTTTGACTACTGCAACCACTGGGAGGGAAGCCGGGTGGGACCATGCACGTCGTGCTTGGTACAGCTGCCAAATGGCCACTTTTTGAGCAACTACATCACCATGCTGGATGCAGCATGCCAGCAGAAACCAGGCAACGGCTCCACCATCTCTATCCAAGGCAGTCCTTTCGAGACTACCCCAGTAGTTATCACCACACCATCACCAACATATGCGACGGTTCCAACACCAGACTACGGTCCTATCTCTCTTGGAGCTCGTGTCGGCATCGCCTTTGGCGCTTTCGCCTTCATTCTTGCGATTATTGGCTTCTGCATCGTCTGCAATGGCAAGCGGCGGCGCAGAGCCTTCCTTCGGGAGCTCGAGCAACGAAACGGGCAGGGTTGGCCGCACCCCAAGGCCCGATATGGCAACAACAACAACGATATGCTTGAGACCCCCGCCTCTCAAAAGCCGTTGACCGGCTGGGATGAGAGTCCCGTGAGCGCCCATACAGAGACTACCGCTGTACCCCGGTACTTCAGCCCCTATAACAGCAACTACAACAGCCCTGTGAGCGCTACCGATGCGATTACCGCCGCTAGCGTCAACTGGCCAGCTCTCTCGCCGCAACGAATCAACCAACTCATCCAGGAGCAGTCGCCCGCCCATGGATCACCCCCACCGGCGTTCGCGCAGTGGCCGAGCCCCGCACAAGAGAAGGCGCTTCTTCAAATGCAGCACGATCAGCGGGAGGCCGAGATCGCCATTGGTGTTGCCCTCGGTGGCGACGAGGCGAGCTTGCGATCCAAAGCCTCAAACCAGAGCATGAACAACAATCCTTACACAAATGGCCTGTACACCACTACCGAGGGCAAGGGGAAGAACCGCGACGAGGTGTATGAGATGGTCGAGAGCCCGTATAGTGGCGGCAGCACTCACCCGAGTTATAAAATGCCCGCTGAGCCTGATGCTCCGGTACTACATCACCCAGGGTACGGTCGACATCATGTCACCCGGCCAGGGCAGATGTTTGGTAGTGAGTTGACGGAGCACGATGCGAGAAACGGAAATGCAGTATAGTCGACATCGATGTGTGTAGATGTCGTCATGAGCACCGGTTTTTTTAATTTTCTTATTACTTCATTTTAATAACCCCTTTTGTTTCTTTTCCCCTCAGACTACTATACCCAGAGCCGGAAGGAAGGGGATGCTTAGATGCAGCAGTCTAGCATCTTGTGGTGGAGGAGGAGTACTGCTTTCAGGAGTTGAAGGGTATGCCATGCGGGTGTGAACGGTTTCAGATGGCGAGAGGCTCTCATATATATGCTCCTGCCAGATGGGCTGCTGGGTATATAATGGTGCGGCGTTGACGAGCGGCTTGGGGATGTACAGTATTTGCCAAACATGTGGTCATAACTGGGAGGAGAGCACGGGCGACACATGGCACTTTGGGAGTGACGCTTCATTTACTTACGTGAATCATATGCGACTATCACTTCCAATCAATAGAGGTCACTCTGACCCCTTTGCAAAGAAGTATTCTTACAGCCTCATTGAGTGATCATTATGAGATTTAGGGCACCCACTGAGAAATTTTCGAGCAACATGTTGACCGGTATTCAAAATGCTTCAACGTCTCTCACAAAAGCCTTCTCAATTCTGAGAGGTGTGGTGCGAGACAACCGCGTATGAGGATGCAACAACATGGCCTCTCTTACCAGAGCCTTCGTGCCTTGGAGGAAACTTCGTCAATCCAGTCTTCAGAGAAGAAACCAGTTTGGAAGAAACGGCTGTATCGAACTGAAATGGTGCACGGTGCACTTGAGATCTGGAAGTGTCGAGGAGGCTTATCGGCTGCACGTGAGTGGCTCTGTTTTGGGTTTAGCGTCGCAAGGCTACAGTTTCTTCCCCACACCGACCCTCTTCGGGTGTGAAAAAAAAAAATTGGGAGCTCTCAATCAAAAGCTTCGAAGGAAGAAAAAACACCAGAAGGAATCTGGACGGCGACGCGCAAACGCCGTAAAAAATAGCTCCAATCTTGGCAGAGGTCTCCCTTCAACTCACTGGGTCTCACTGCCTTTCTTGTTCTTCTTGAATCTCGATCACCGGGATTTTATATAGGAGCAGAGCAACAAATTCGCCAACATGGTCGACGACAAGATGGACGTGGAGGAGTACCTGATTAAGCCGCAGGCTACCACACCGGCTCAGGACAGCAGCAAGTGGCCGCTCCTCCTCAAGAACTACACCAACCTGCTGGTCCGCACCGGTCACTTCACCCCGATCCCCAACGGCTCGAACCCTCTGCGACGCGACATCAAGTCGTATGTCTCCAGCGGTGTCATCAACCTGGTGAGTTTTCTCCGATCATGGCCTCGAGCGCCTTCTATCAAGATGTGGATCTCTTCATCTGGTTCAATTGCGCTCGGAGTTGTCGGAACTGGGTCTTGAGCGCAGGGATGCTAATTGGTGGACAGGACAAACCCTCCAACCCCTCGTCCCACGAAGTTGTCGCGTGGCTCAAGCGTCTCCTCCGTGTTGAGAAGACTGGCCACTCCGGTACTCTGGATCCCAAGGTCACTGGCTGCTTGAGTACGTAAATCCGGAAAAATTTTGCTCACGATCAGGGCTAACATGAAACCACCAGTTGTTTGCATCGACCGCGCTACGAGACTCGTCAAGGCCCAGCAGGGAGCTGGTAAGGAGTATGTTTGCGTTATCAGACTCCACGACTCTATTCCGGGAGGCGAGGCTGCTTTCGCCCAGGCGCTCGAGACCCTGACCGGTGCCCTGTTCCAACGGCCCCCTCTCATCTCGGCCGTCAAGCGTCAACTTCGTATCCGCACGATCCACGAGAGCAAGCTTATCGAGTTCGATAACGATCGTCATCTCGGTGTATTCTGGGTTTCTTGCGAGGCCGGTACTTATATACGAACACTCTGTGTCCATTTGGGACTGTTGCTTGGTGTTGGTGCGCATATGCAGGAGCTTCGCCGTGTTCGCAGTGGTGTCATGTCGGAGTCTAACGGCAACTTGGTCACTCTTCACGATGTTCTCGATGCCCAATGGCAGTACGACAATGGCGGAGACGAGGCTGCTCTGCGCAAGGTTATTCAGCCGCTTGAGACCCTCCTTTGCACATACAAGCGTCTCGTCGTCAAGGACTCAGCAGTCAATGCTGTCTGCTACGGCGCAAAGCTTATGTTGCCCGGTCTTCTGAGATATGAGGCCAATATCGACGCTCATGAGGAGGTTGTCCTGATGACGACCAAGGGAGAGGCGATCGCCATTGGCATCGCACAGATGAGCACAGTTGAGTATGTTGCCCTGAAATTGGACTAGTGCTGCCGAACAAAAGCTGACAACCCATACAGAATGTCTACATGCGACCACGGCGTGGTGGCTAAGGTCAAGAGGTGTATCATGGAGCGCGACCTTTATCCCCGTCGCTGGGGCTTGGGACCCGTCGCTCTGGAGAAGAAGAAGCTCAAGGCTGATGGTAAGCTCGATAAGTTTGGACGCCCCAACGAGGCTACACCCGCCAAGTGGAACCAAACCTATAAGGACTTTAACCCGGCGCCAGATGCTGCGCCTGCTTCCACGGACGCGGCGCCGGGGGCTACTCCCAAGAAGGCGGAGAAGGCAGCCGAGCCGGTGTCAGAGAAGAAGGCCGAGGCCGAGGATGAGTCGGACAAGAAGAAGCGCAAGAAGCACGATGGCGAGACTGCTGAGGAGAAGGCAGAGCGGAAGCGACAAAAGAAGGAGAAGAAGGAAAAGAAGAGGAAGTCTTTGTCCGGGGATAAAGACGAGCAGGAGGACAGCGACTAAGCTGGAATATTTCTGTTTTGATGCCTGTCTTTGGATGTTCTCACTGGTGGGGCGTTTGTCGTGTGCATCTTGCTGCTGTCCAAAACAGGACGGGGAAAATTGGCGTTCCGGTTGTTTAGCTTCGATGGACATATAAACTGGACCTTGTATGGTAGGAGGAATAAATACCTGTCAGCGAAACGCTTCACACCTTGCGACTCTGTTGATATTTCGGAAGATCATTGTTCTTCCAAAGACGTTGTCCCGCGGCCCGAAGCAAGTGGCTCTCGGCCTGCCAAGAGGTGAGGACGTGTGCAGTAAGTATCGACTGGGTACGTAGTTGAGCTTCGGCCGGAGCTAACGTGCGGGAGTGGTTCGGGGCCGATGTAAGTAGAGTTTGAACTTGGACATGGTGGCCCGAGAGGGGCATTCACTTCATCGAGACCTGCGTCTGCTAGACCAAGCCCCTTAGCACATTCTGAGGGCAACTGAACCGTAGCACTTCCCGTATGGGCAGTGAACAATATCAAGTCCGATGGGTTATTTTCCCTTCGAATACTGATTCCTAAACCTCAACCTTCCCAGTAGGTAATAAGTAGTCAACGGTTCAGCTGACTACCTAGTCCAAGTCCAGTAGTCGGGTCCAATGTCTGGTTTACAAGAGCTAGTGTAGTGACTAAAGACACAAAACAGGCTTTGACAGACATCAGATGAGATGCATGCGCCTGGGCATATCAGCCGACGGGGGCAGAAGATCAGCGCGAGGGCCGAGGAGACGCAGCCGCATTCCGCTTGCGCCCGAGATCAGAGAGGGCTACAACAGCCTGTCCATCTGAAGTGTATATTACTCCTAGAAAGAATCAATTGATGTTGTTCATATTCCTTATGCGATGGAGAGGACGTGAGGAGCCTCTTGCAATCTGACACCGCCTTCCATACCAAACACGGACTTGACCTCTCGAGGTTGATAGGCAGCACACGAGAGATTGTGGACGTGGGCCTCCTCCTGCCGCCCGGCAGTCAAAGGGGCATGATGTCAACGATCGCCAGGTCCTAACTCTCTTTCACCTGCCAACCGCTCAGTGCAAGCCAAAACACCACCCCCGGTTAACAAGTCGATATTACTCTACCTCTCCACTGTCCACGCAGATGCTCGGACTGGGACTGGCACCCACTGGAAGCTCTGATGTATGCGAGCAAAGTCCCCTGGAACTCAGAAAAGAGAGAGAGGAGGTCTTTTGCTCCGGTTGCCAGGTGAAGAAAGCAGCACTCTTTTAAGCACAGGTAACGAACGCTCTCCTCATACCTACCCAAAGCCAAAATATCATTTTGTTCTTGTCCTTGAAGAGGAAGAAAAGAGAGAAGGGCTGGTCTCGCCATGCGTTTTTGTTTGCCGCGTGGTCGACGACTGACTGGCCAAGTTGTAGTACCATGCGGTTTCCATTCCTCCTCCTACAGGACTGGCCGCCGAGTCTATTGCTCCTCAGTCTCTTGACGGTTTCTTCTACGCTCGGGGGGGTAGGGGCATTCCGATTTCCATCCCCAGCAACAGCGGTGCCGTTGGCAGCACGGGATAAGAGCAGCGACAGCGATAGCAACAACTCGCCCATTGACTTGCTTCTCGACCACAACTTCCCCGATCCGTCCATCGTCCAAGATACCGATGGCACGTGGTACGCCTTCGCAACGGCAAGCGGCATCCAGAACATCCAAGCCGCGCGGGCGTCGACGCCCTCAGGGCCATGGACACACCTGAGCCAGGATATCCTGCCGAATACGGGGGCGTGGACATCGAACTTCAGCTCATGGGCGCCTGACGTGCGGGTTGTTGCCCCCGGCCGTTTTGTTATGTACTACTCTGGCCAGCTCGGCAACGAGACGGCGTTCCATTGCATTGGAACTGCGGTGTCTACGACGTCGATTCTCGGGCCTTATACGCCAGCGGCCACGCCATTCGCATGCCCGCCGAAGCAGGGCGGAGCCATCGACCCAGCGGGGTTCTACGATGTGTCGACGGGGCGGCGATATGTGCTCTACAAGATGGACGGTAACGCGATTGGCAATGGTGGGTATTGCAACAACGGCGTGGCGCCGTTCGCATCGACGCCCATCATGCTGCAGGAAGTGTCGGCGGACGATGGTGTCACGAAGGTGGGCGACGCCGTTGAGGTGCTCGACCGCATCCAGGATGTCGACGGGCCGCTGGTGGAGGCACCGGATGTGTTCCGCGTCGAGGCCGCAAACGGCACGTCGACATATGTGTTGCTATATAGCAACCATTGTTTTGACTCGCCGGGATATACCGTCAGCTATGCCACGGCACCGAGCGTCGATGGGCCGTATACACGCAGCCCTGCGGGCGCGCTGATACAGACGGAGGACTGGAATCTCACAGCGCCTGGTGGTGCCACCGCGGCTGATGGTGAAGGTTACATGGTCTTCCACGCGAACTGTGTGCGCGGGAGGTGCATGTTTGGCGCGGCGTTCGATGTGGACGGGACTACCGTTGTTGTCGGGGGGTGAGAAAGGGGAAGGGGTAAGGCGCGGCGGCTGGCGGTATTGCGGGAGACGGGCTTGGCAGGGGTCAATGATAGCAGCCATCACATCTCAACTAGGACGGTAGCGGCTACTCGATGCCCCCGATCTCGAGGGTCAGATCTATGAATGGGAGACATCATGCATGTGCAGGACTGGTGGTGTGACGGAATTGTCGAGTTTGTTTGACGATGGCTCTATGCCGTGGTGTATTCCTGAGTAGTTGCCAAAGCCTTTTTAGATGTTCAAACATGCCCGGTGAAAGAGGTCGTCCGAAGTACAACAAAGCCGTTTGCAGGACGGATTATATTGGGTTCACCGATGTGGCGGCCACCGATGCAGCCGTCGAGGCCAGAAATACGCGCCTGGGACCAACTTGGTCGTCCCCGACCTGTCGGTTAATACTGCTACGCCGCAAGCAATGCTCCCACGCCGTTGCGGTCTCCATGGTTGTTAATTAGTTGTGCTTCCATCTTCAGATGCCGACAGAGAGGTGGGTGTCGGCTGGAGACTTGGATGGCATCTCGATGAGAAAAGAGCTTGGATCAGCCCTGTAATAAGGCCAGAGTCCCGATTGGAAATTGCGACTGCCGATACTATATTCTCCTGCGGCCGATCCTTCTGTCTCACCCACCTGGCGGTAGATGGCCACGTTTTTTAATGATTTTGACGACACTGTCGAGGTAGTTGATTAATGTGCTGATTGATGGTGTTCTCGAAGAGTTATATTTAGCACGGCAGCATGGGCTCAATCCCGGACGCTGATCGACCTGTCTGATATCTCCCGCTGGTCTGTGTGTGCTTGTCGCTACCGTGTCGTCACAATCGAGACAGGCGATATCTGCCTTCGTGAATGGCGCGAGCTGGGAAATTATTCAAGAACCAAATCAAATGTTACGAGGCGGTCGTAGCTCGCATTACCGCGACGGTCTTCCTCAATTCTGCAGTTTGTTCCATTGAGAGACGCCACAGCGGTAGCGATAGCGTGAATGGCGGCAGCGAGAGCAGCGAGAAGGATGCTCTCCATCAGCATTTAGCGAATGAGGAGGGGGAAAGCCCGCTGCAGTTTGTTTAAGCTCCTAACACACCTTTCCATTTCTAGTTTAGCCTGCCGCGTCTTGGCGGCTTGCTTCGACCTCGAAGCGCCGACTCCAGCAGGTGCTGCTACCCGTTGGCCAACCAGCACTCACCTCAGCATCCAGCGAAACAGAATCACTTGGCCACTCGGCGAAACGCTGCGACCACCCACCATGCTCTCTCGCTCGTCTGAACTGTGGTACATTTTCCGGGCTGTTGGAACCGGCCTACCAGGTCGGCCAACTGATAGCCCATTAGCTCTCCCAGACTTGGCATCATGACCCACTGTCAATTCCATGTTTCTTCACGCACTGCAGGCCCGCTTCAGCATCCATGGGCGAGAGGACGGCGGGATGGATGAGCTGAGTTCGCACAGCGGCGCAGCGGTCCGCTCTGGCAGCAGCAGATCGAGAATCCTGCGGTGTCCCGGTTGGGGGGCTGGGGCCGAGCGGGCAACAGGCGCATCTACCGTCCGCCCGCGCCGCTCAGTGTTACCCCGGGCTGTCCTGATTGGCAAGGTCAACCAGGTGGTCCGCTCAGGGTCGCCCGCGGCAGCACGTCAATTCATCACATCCCCAATCGGGCCTGGACAGGCAGTCGGCGGCCAAGCTGGCAGCCGACTGGCCCTTTGGCTCAGACCCCCGCCCTTACCACCCTCCGCTGCCACCCGCTGCCACCGGGGAACCCCCCCTCCCTGCCTGCCATGCGTTCGATAGTCGGACAATACCACCAGATAACTCCATGCCAGCTTACTAGAATGAGTTGCGGGCGGCACGAGATTGCCCAGTCCCCATCCTCACGCGCGATTCTGTACGCTATGTCGTGCAACCGTGGGTATTTGAAACCTACATGTCGCTGCTTACACTGCATCCAACATCCTGCTTCTATTCCTCGTTCTGTTTGCACTTCCCTTCTATCCCGTCATAATACCCCGCTAGGCCGGCCTTGATGTGGGCGACGCATTTTGTCCGACCTCCTGTCTACTGTGTAGCTCTTTGATCCGCCACTTCGACAAAGCACCAGGCTGGACCCGGACTGTCTTTTCTTCTCTCGCCTCGTCGTCTCAGATCCCGACTCACAGCAAACAACATGGCGCCTCCGAGGATAACGCGGGCTCTGCTGGCCCTCCTCTCTGCGTCTTATTTTGTCTCTGCACTGCAGGTCACACCAAACTCGCCGTGCGCGCAAATATGCCAGGACAAGCCTGAGTTCGACGTGTCAGCGCCAGCATCGTCCAACACCAAGAACTCCGACATATTTTGCCAGGATGCCGCTCACAACGGTGCCAGTGGGAGCAAATGGAAAGATTGCATGACTTGCTTGCAGAGCAGCGACTTTTACCAGGGGGGAGAGACAGACCAGATGTGGTTCTTGTGTAAGCTGAGCAGCGTATGCCCTCCGGCCTAACTTTGCTGACCAGCTTGGCCCAGTCAACCTGCGCTATAGCATCTCATACTGCATATTCGCCTATCCTAACGCGACCGACGCCGGGTCGACACCATGCAGCACAAACATGGCGTGCGGACCTTTGGGAACCCCCTTTAGAGATGGTCTCTTGGACCAAAGGGAAATGACAGCGTACTCGTACTGCAACGCTGCCGGCGGCGATGCCAAGGATGTGCCGACTTACGATAGGTGTCTCTCGTGCGTCACGGCCGAGGGGAAAACCGAGTATCTGGCCAACTGTAAGAAACGACCACGATAGTGACCCAGTGTGTTTATTTTGCTAAGACGTGAACTCTAGATATTGTGGCTCTAGAAGCCGGTTGTCTCCAACAGCCTCCTCCTGGCAGAATCCTTGGCTTGAACGACACTATCTTCGCCCCGACCACCATCACCATCGTCGACCCCCTGACGCTCATTAAAGCCCCTGAACAAAAGGGCTTGCCCGGGACCACCATTGCCGGTATCGTGGGAGGTCTACTCGGCGTTCTACTTATACTCGCAGCATTCATCTTCGTTTGCTACCGCAAGCGCAAGAACAGGAAGAACAGAGCCGACTTCGAGGCTAACCGCCACAACATGGTGCGACACCGCCATCAGTCATCCATATCCTTTCAATGCCAGACTCATGCAATGTCGCCCCGCTTCTGGCCGGGTGGCAACGACGCCACGTCAGACATCAGGGAAGAGATGGCGGATATCCCGAGGCCAACACAACAGCAGGCCCCAGGTGACCTGTCCCGCCGGTCTTCGTTGTGGAAGCCACATAACTCCATCTCCTCGTTCGAGAACTCGCTGGACTCTACTAGCGAGAAAGCCTGGGAGTCCCCGTATCAAGACAACTCAGTCCCAGTGACCAAGAAGGGGCCACTACCATCAGCAGGACAACTGCATAACATCAAGACCAGCATGCCTCCTGCCATGCCCCGACACGCTCACATGTCACCCAGCTCAAACTTCGGAGATATCGTAACGCCCATGTCTGCCGAGTCAACCCGGAGCACGACGGCCCTTCTCCCAAGCATCAAGCCCTATGTGCCCGCAGACCACGGCGTACATGGCAGCCCCATCCCACAAGCTGTCAGCACCTTCAGCAGTCCCATCTCTGGCACGACAGTAAGCCCGCTGCTTCGAAGCGGGTGGGCAGATCAAAGGCCATCACCACAACAACCCTTCCCCCCACGAAGCCGATTGAGCTCCGCTACCAACGCCAGCGCGAAAGTCGGTGTCGCCATGCCCATCCCACCACCAGCGGTACCGTGGATCAAAACACCTGGCAAGAAGACCAAATCCGCAATTACCAAACTCAGCGGTGTAGGCACCCCTGTGGAGTCTTGGGAGGTCCAAACAACGTTTGCTATGCCTCCCCCTCCTAAGAGGTGATAATCGTCCCACATACTCACGACATAATAATTCTCCTTTATACTACGATGATATATACCCCTGATCTTTTTTTATGTTTTGTATCTATATACTCCGCGGAGTCTGGAAGAGGTTGGGTGGATATCTGTATTCAAAAGGGATACATTGGAACCATTTTCGGAGCCATCGATGATAATGGTTGGGTTTTCCAACCAAATGACTGCTGGACTAAGGTCATGGCGGCGTAGATGGGATAGTGAAGGACTTGCTGGAATGTGGCTTCAATGGCCCTTCGCAATATCCGGCATTTGTGAACAGAAGTTCCCGAATGGGACTCTGAACTGAGATACTCAGATGAATAAGACGAGTTAGGAACAACTTCCGTTCCCTGCACGTTGTAAGATGATACATACATCTTGTGAGAAACACAAAAAAGGGGTATCTTTTTGGTATGTCTCCCGCTCAGAAAAAGGTTGCAAAACGGCTTCCCGACATGATGCAAACCCCATCGCCATTTTGCATGAAAACCCAATGAAGCCAATAACGCCAGTTGGGACACTGGACCCCCTTCCCTATGTACAGGACCCCCACTACCGCCCAGCACCAGGTTGCTTTCTTGCAGCCTTCACTACCCCACGTGTTCTTCCATTTTCCTCAACGGGTGTTAGGAACCGTCACCCAACACCCCGCTTTGCTCCCGGAAGAAGACCCGATCCTCGTCCAAGACGTCCATGGCCTCTTTCAGCTCTTGGACCATCTTCTGGACATTCTTCACCATCGCATGAGATTCCTCCCTACTGACATACGCTCGCTTTGGCGCCGATGGCGACGAGCCTGCTGCCTCAAAATCCATAGTCTCCTCCTCATCTCTCTTTCGCTTGCCGTGGATGTCGTCCAATTCTAGAGAAGAGTAGCGTTCGGAACCGCTGCGCGACCGGTATCCACCTGGGCTGTGAATCCTAGCTTGTCTGAGCCGCTCAAGTCGCAGCTGCAAACCCGAAGATGAGATGTCGTCATTAATGCTGTCCCCGGCACTATGCAGACCGTACTCGGATGGCGGTCCTTCCATAAGCTCCGGTCGGAAACCTAGTCCAGTATTCTCAAGGCTGCTGATGCTATCGCCAACCCGCGATTGTTTAGCAATCGACTCAGGAAGCCATTGGCCGTCTGGCATCGGCACAAAACCGCGGGCTCGTAGATCCCAATGCCGCGTCTTGAACCCGCTGGTCTTACTAGCGGGTTTGCGCTTGGCTTCTCTCTCCTCTTCTGACGCAGTGGCCGATCGCTTCCGTGAGAAGTTTGTCGCTTTGACGACTGGGAGAGACTGGCGAAGTTTCGTGCTGCTATACACAGAGCCACTGGCGGATGAACTCCGACGGTGTTCGAGCCCGAATTTCTCGCGTAAAGACCGCGTCTTCCAACCTTCTCTCGTGCTTCCGGCACTGTCCGGGCTCCCCGCGGGTTCCCGGGTTGAGACTGACAGTCGTCGGGGTTGAAGATCCAGCTCCGATTCAGCATAGCGGTCGGCTCCGGAGGCGGCTTCCCAGCTATCACCCTTCATAACGCGACGAACCGCACCACGCTCGTCACGGAGCCCAGAAAAGATACCGCTAGCAAGCAGCTGCTCTTCAGTCTCGGATTGCCGACGCCTCTCCGAAGATGCCAGAGTACTGAGGCGTTGCCCGTCGGTTTCGATGCGTTTTCTGAGCTCTCTTCGAGCCTGCCGTTCTGCTTTCTCCGCCTCTTCTTTTGCCTGTCTTTGTGCGATTCGTTCCTGCTCCCGATATGCCCGTAGCTTCTCCTTGCCCTGGCTAAGAATACGCCGCATAGCCCGCGTCCTTGAGTGCTCTTGCCACCTGTAAAAGTATTTCACGCCCAAGCTGTATGTTCTGAATTTCCGAGCCTCTCCCCATGAGAGATCGTCTTCTGCTTTCCGCTTCTTTTCGGCTTCCTCTCTTTCCCATTGCTGAAATGCCTGAGCAACAATGTTTTGTACCGTGAACTCTGCGAACTGCTCCATCAAACCCTCATCACCCATAACAAACCAATTCGTCAGGCCTCCCATCAGATCCGGCTTAGGACTTGGGGGTTTGGCAGGAGGGGGGTTTTGCTCCTCGTATGACGGGAAATTCTGCTGTTGCCAAGAAGCAGGGGCTGAACTTCCAGTACTTGGAGGCAGTATCGGCTGGGTTGCTTGAACGGCAGGTAGATATTGCGCTGGGGGCGCGGGTAAAGGCTTCATAATCCCTAGGGTGGCAGGATCAGGCAGACGAGGAGGCTTGCCACTATCGACTGGCTTTTGCCCTTGCCCAAAGGTTGGGATAGGAGTAAGCTTTGTCACCGATATCGACGGGACATTTGCGGCTGCGGTTTGCGCCAGCGAGAGTCCCAACGGAGTTGGTTGCTGTGTCGGCTGCTGTGCCGGCTTCGGTGATGGGTTTGGCGGTGAGGGCAATGAGGTCGAAGTTGAAGGCGTGGACCCCAATATAGATGATGGCCCAAATGAGACAGATTTGGTTGCGGTTGTACTCTGTAACGGAGAGGATGAAGGGCTAGGCGTCATGAACGGAGACGGTTGCCCCTTTTTGGTAGCAGGGGCAGACGGGGTAGCGGACTTGCCAAACCCAAGGATCGATGGCAGGGGTTGAGCGGGATTCGCAAATTGGCCGACAGCCGGTGATGTCGGGGCTGTTGATGAGGCTTTCTGAGCGGGCTGTGTCGAGGAGGAGAACAAGGTCGGAGTTCCCGGGGGAGCCCCTTGACTGGCATTGGCGGCCTGGTTAGTCGAGGGTAAAGTTGGGTGCTTTGGCGTCTCGGCTTGTGTTCTAACCGCGGGGAAGCCAAAAACAGGTGCTTTCGTTTCTGGCTGGCCAAATATGGACACAGCTGGAGGGTTTTGGGATGCTGGAGATGCCTCTGCTTTCTGAAACGGGGTGGTGAAAACCGTCTCTGAGGGCGGAGACGATTGGGAGACAAACATGCTGTCTGGGCTATTTTCCGTCTCCTTTGGTTTCTCCGACACCTCCTCATAAATAGTATTGTAGATGACATGAGGCAACGATACCGTGCCCCGTTTCCTCTCAACCAACTGCCCAGAAAATGTGTGAGCAATTCTCGGAGATGGCACACTTTTCTTCTTGTCGTTGAGAAGCATATATGGCGCAGGAGGCGGCGCCTTCCCGGGCGGATATTCAGTCGAAAACTGGAAATTGTGCGCCTCTGCAAACTCGACAGCTTCTTCCGGGGTGTCGAATCTTAGCATCTTGTTTAGGTCCGAGGCTGAAAGTGTCCTAGGCGCATCTCGATACCTCGCATATCCCTTGACCAGGTTCCTGAGAATATTTTGACGCACTGCCGTAAAATGGACTTCGGCGATACAGGCCATGGTATATGATACCTTGGGATCCTCGACGATTGCGAAGTAGTTGGTGAAAGCGGAATCCGAAAGGGTCATTCCTCGTCTGGGTTTGATCGGGCCTCTTGGCTGACGAACATCCTCCATTGCCTGAAGAAGGGAAAGAGCCGTTTGGACTTCTTCCGATTCAAACCAATATTCCTTGCCCCATGTCGGAATCCTCTTTACTATTGAGGGATCGTTCACATTCAGCAGAAGGTAATAGGCCCTGAACTCTGCTTCGTTCTCGCATTCGATGTTCTTTTCCCGGCAGGCATCGTAAGCTTCGATAAGGGACAAGATTGTTCTCCCCAGTTGCTCGATTTCCTGCTTGTCGTCAAAATCATCTTGCGCGTGGCCTTTGCGCGACAGCAGATGCAGGGCGGTGGCGTGGAACCTTGTGATGGTCTCAAAGCAGTACACCAGATCCTTCATCTCTCCGGGGGACTTTTGTGAATGAAAAGTGAAGTCCCTACGGACAGCTCTAGTACGATCCCACAGGAAGTTGTGCATTGATGGCAGATTGTTCTCAGACTGGAGAAGGTCATTGAACAGATAATCCACTGTCCGCCGTAGCGCGTCCACCGACCGAACGTCCATGGGTAATGGCGCATCTTGGCCTGCTGCTGATCGTCCAAACTTTTTCAGCATCTTGGACGGGTTCGCCCATGCTGTCAACCCGTCGGGCTGGGTTTCCTTCTCCTCCCTTTTGACGTCGTGCTCAGCAATGCGGGAGATTTGCTCGAACTCGGGGCACATATCCTCGCAAATCCCTTTGAACGGCAGAGCGTCGGCCAGCCTCCGCTTCTTGTCCGGATCATCGATGAGATCCGCCTTTCGCAAAGATTCGTAGGCACGAGCTCGGTATTTTTTGTAGGCATCCTTCAAGCTTTCGACAGCGGCGCGATTGTTGGGGTTCCCTAGATCAGAAGGCCATTGTGGCGGCCGAATATTTTCCTTCCGGAGGTGCTCGTTGAGCTTGTTGGCAAAGTTGAAGGCGAATGGAGACAGTTGCTTGGTCCGTTCGCTGGGCTCACGTATCGGGGCGCCCTGGGCGGCTGGCTTGCTGGAGATACGCGTCTGGCTATCTGGGCGACTGATACTCTTTTTCTGGTTCGGCTGGAATTGTTTGATACCACCATTGGTGCTGTTGGCGCCCTGGCCTAGCGGAAACTTGCGACCTCCGAGGTTGAAAGGAGAGCTGCTTGACAGGTCGACCTTTTGTCCTTGCCCACCAAACCCAGTTTTCGGCGCAGGCGCGTTCTTTCCAAACGGCGACATTGTATCCGCGGCCGATGTACCGAAGGTGGGCTGTGAGGTTGTTACGCCGCCCGACCAAGCTGGGGAACCAAATGGCGATGCGCTCTGAGAGATTCCATTCGCGACTTGCTTGGCAGGAAATGCGCCACCGAACACAGGCTGCGGGTTGCCGAAAGGGTTGTGTGCTGCAAGCGAAGGGTTGCTGCTCGAGGCTTGCGCCGAGAAAGAAGGGCTCGATGCTGGCGCGCCGAAGGGATTGCTCGCTGGGGTGGTTGTCGAGTTTCGTGGCGCGCCGAAGGCCGGTTCTGGTTCGCGTCCTAGGCCTACGGGTGCTCCGAAAGGATTGGTGGGGCTGTGCGAAGAAGGTGCCCCAAAGGGAGTCCCAAAGGGATTAAATGGCCCTGCCATGATTATCGAAATGAAGCATTGGTATCGAATGTGTTGAGCACGGAGTACACCGAGGCTCGATTGTTTACACGCGGGGAGGAAGGCACGGACAGTAGGTTGTCGACGAAGCCAATGCACCAAGAAGCAAAGCGATCTTTGTTGCCTTGGGCGCGAGTGAACTCGCGACTTCCAGTTGTGAAGTATCGGTTCGGAAAAGCGAGGTTGGTGGATGAAAGAGCTCTCACGCAGGTCGCACCTTCCTTTGCAATTCTGCCCAGGCGGTCAGAACAAGCAGCGCTTTGGACCCACACTGCACAAGGAACAGTCCGAGCTCTGGCCCGAGCTCTGGCCGTTCTGGCACGCTGCCACTGCCCCAACCCCACCATCAAAACAAAGTTACAACGGGCCAGTGGGAGTTAGATGTCACGATGATTTGTTTCAATTCACAATGCAACGATTTGTGTAGTCAAATATTTATGATGTTCTTGGTATTGTTTATTTCTTTCTGAACTTGCCCTGGAGCCAGCAGCGATACATCTTCAGCTTCTTGGCGCGATTCACAAGAAGTCTACGATCAAACCCAAGCTCCTCAACTTCAAAGCGAGGTTGGCTCCTTACCTCTCCGTCTTGGACGGTGTCATCATGATCGTCTACCCCACACCAAACGGCAGCTAACTCGTCCTTTTCAAAAAAATAAACGCGAGTGCCATCTCCACGGATATAGAAGTTCTCATCCAGGTATCGTCCTTTCCGGAAACGGACTTGGGCAAGATCACCTCTTCCATAGTCGCGGAAGCAGACCTGGCCACCTGGCTTAAGAAGACGGTGGACATTTTCGACTGCCTTCTTCCATTGCAACGGGGATAAGGCAGAGAAGATAAAGACCAAGAGAGCCACATCAACAGACCCTTCTTCCAGGCCAGGAGGAAGCTCATCGCCAGCGACATCCCAAACATCCGCCTGCATAAACGCCGTGTTGTACGAATGATGGGCACGCATGACCTCAACGGCCTTCTTAGAAAAATCGCACGCGTGAAGCTTGAATTGAGGGTTCTCGTTCTTCTCCAGAATGGGAAAGGCTGTGTTGCCGGCACCAGCTCCTATCTCAAGGAGCGTGATGGGTCCAGCATTCTCCTGGGTAATCTCATCGAGGATAGGGAACTCCTGCTGCAACCACTTCCGGTCCTTGAAGAAGTTGGCAGTGTTGTTCTTGTAGAACAAGTTCCACCATTTGGCTGGATCCGTGTTGAATCGATCTGGTTCCAAAGTTAGCAACCCGCAAAAACACAAGTATGTGAAGTTATGTGGCAGTAAAATGGATGCGAATCAGATGGGGACGAAAGACTAATTAAGTTGATACAATGATGTCTTCATGATGAAAATTCAGATGAACTATGCTATGATGTAAATCATCACTTTCGCTGGTCCACAGTGGACATAGGTGTAGAAAAGAAATGAAGGTGTACTCACACTTATCGAAATCTGAGACGGGAGAGTCCCGCTGCATGGCGTACTGCTGCTCGGCATACTCTTTGTATGCGTCGTCAGTCTCGACATGGTCCCAGGCATTGTACTCGAACACATTGTCGTTCTCCTGGAGAAGACGAGAGCCGAACTGGAACGGATCGCTCCTCTTCTGGTTGAACTGCGGATCGTGAGACCGATGAGGGGTTGACGCTTGCTCAGCTGCGCCTGGCTCGGCCGAGGTGATCTTGAGCGAAGAGACCTCAGCGGCGAGCTTCTCATGCTCGTCGCTCGGGCAAACAGCCGCTGCGACTGAAGTAGTCGCCGACATAATAACTGGCTTCTGAGGGTTAGCGCTCCGATGAGGTGCAGCTAACAGCTGCTGCTGGTCATTGAACTGCGTCCTGGGAGAGGCAAGCCCGATGAAGCATGTCGCGGGTGTCTTGCGAGAGCTGCTTGCTGAGAATGAAAAGAAAAAGAGTAGGAAAAGCGCAACCAAAAAATTCCTCAAGTAGTCAAAATTGGTGGGGTCTTTCGGCGCCGTTTTGTGCCGAGCGGAGCCTCAGGCAGAGAGGGAAATTAAGCTTTGGGCTCCGGCTTACCTAATATCGCTAAGCACCATTGGCGATTAGGCGTTCCGACTCTTGACTTGGCAGTATTTCCAGGATCCAGCCCAGGAACGCACCGCTGAACACAACAGTTTGGATAGCCGTAATATTTCCACGTCCACAACCTCGGTCGAACTACACCCGCGAGTCGTGAACTTGGACGGAGAACACTGATTTTCGCGAACAGCCCCCATGACCGCCTAACAGCAATAGAAACGTTGAGGCCATAGCTTGCCCGAAAAGCGAAATGCTTGATTTCCTAGAAACCCACACACCCCTCTGACCCATAATCTCTCGCTCCCATCCCGCAACGACGCAACCTCCTTGCGCCGACACCTCCGGCGCCCCTATCCGACCCCAATGGCGTCCGCCACGACATCAGTCCGCCTCGTGCTCGCTCCTCGAACACCGTCGCGTCTGAGTCCCCTCATCTGCGGCCTCCGCAGCGCACCGCTGGCCACGCCACTCTGCCCGCGCCGACGACAACAACACCAAGCGCTGCCGTCCCAACCAGTCCCGTCCACTCGACGCACAATATCCTCCTTCCTCGCCTCTCTCCTACCCACGTCAGCAACAAGTCCCCATACGAACGGGAGCCCACACCCCCCACAACCAGCACAGACGCTCCACGCGCGGCGCATGCTCCCGTACTCCCCGGCGCAGCTCTACACCATCATCGCCGACATCGACTCCTACCGCTTCTTCCTCCCAAACTGCACGGCGTCGCAAGTAACAGCCTGGACCTCGCCCTCCACCGCCCAGCAACAGGAGCAGGAGCAGGAGCAGCAGCAAAAGCGGTGGCCAGCCCTAGCCGACCTAACAGTAGGCTGGGGGCCATTCACGCAGAGCTATACAAGTCGCGTCTACTGCATACCGGGCTCGGTAGTTGAAGCCGTAAGTGGGGCTGCAAGCACCACCATTGCGGCGTCTACGCTCGCGCAGGCCAGATACGATATCTCAGCGGGAGAGGACAAGTCAACGCAAATATCGACAGGGATATTTCAAAGTCTCGTTACTCGGTGGACGGTGCGTGCTGCGCCTGCGCCCCAGGGTGGAAGCACAGTAATACAGGCCGGAGTTGAGTGGGCTGAAGTCGAACTTAGCATACAGTACCGGTTTGCAAACCCCGCATTGGGGTTTGCTGTAGGGCAGCTGGCGGACGAGAAAGTGAACGAGATGGTTCAGGCATTCGAGGAAAGGGCAAGGAGGCTCTATGGGAAGAAAAAATAGAGACACATCTGAAGGACGAATATCTACAACGCTGGACACAGAACAGACGAAGAGATCCGATGAAGAGCTTTGCAGTTACTTTACGTCTGCAAGTATATCCAACTCCCACTGCACGGTATGTGATAATAAACATATACATTTTATTGTTCTTCCCTGGCTTCCTGGTATAGGGCACAGCATCCATAGAAAATCTAGACAAAATATCCAGACATTTAACAGTAACAAAAACCATCTTACTCCACCGCACCAAACAGATCCAGTCCTTCCTCCCTTCGCCTGCGCAGATAATGAACCTGGAAGCCACTCGAGATATCGCCAGACCAGGTCGCGCTGAAAGGGATCAGTGTGCAAGTCCAACCCCGCCTATTTGCAGCGCACCGCCCACAGCCAGCAGAAGGGCAAAAAGCCATCATGTTCCATCACCCAGACCACCGTTCGGATCTCCACCCGTATTCCCCCACCCGCTTCATATCCATCAGGCAACGATGGTGCCTTGTGCTCCAACACCAATGCATTATACGCTAGATGGAGCTAGCATGGCTCTCAAATATAGGAAGTGAGTTGGTGATGGGAGCCCAAACATGAGAATAAGAAAAAGAAAACCAGCGCGAGCCAAAGATAAGACACAAAAGCAAAACTAGGCGACAAGGTATCAAACAAAAGCCAAATAGAATTGGACATTGCCCGCAAATACGAGAAAACACCTAGGCAAAAAGACCTCGGATATGATGTACGGTACTCTGTTGGCGAGACTCCTCGGATCGCGATGGCCATACCTGGAGCCGGAAAACCGTTCTCAAGATCATTTATCACGTCTCCTAAAGTTGCATGTTAGCATGTTGCTCAAGGCAAATTAAACTCAAGGGGGAGTGCAGGGCAGGGACGGACTTGTAGGGGGCAAGCGTGACAAATTGCGCAGTGTAGTATGAACGGGGCTTGGAGGGACCATGAGCATGGCTAACATACTTTTTGCCACTACTTTTTGGTTTTGAGCCAGTCATCCATGCCAGAACGGTGGTGCCACCAGCCTTTGACACCCTCTTCGGAGCCTTGCCAGGGCCGACTTCAATGATTTCTGGACCACCCGGTGGCATGGGTGGCCGGCCGCGGCCTGGGAACCCTTGAAAGGCGCCCGGGGGTGGTGGTGGTACAGGCGGGCCGCCCGGGCCTCCACCTACCCGATGGCCTATGGGGCGCGCGCCCGGCGGAAACATTCCGCCGCCGCCGGGCATGTGAATGCGATGTCCGTCTCGGTGGCCATGCGGAGGCGGTCGGCCCGGGATACCTCCAGGCCCGCCCATTGGAGGCATTGGGCGTTGTGGCATCCTCTCCATGGGCCACATGTGCATGGTGATAGACCAGTCAGGTTGGACGACCCTCTCCCAAACCGTGGGCAGGATGATCTCTCCATCAGGGCCAATCAAGTCGTAATGCCCCTCTTGAACTTGGGGCCCCACGACTTCGACGTGGAGAAAGGCTTGCTTGATTAGCTCTTCCATACCCTGGTATCAGTAGTTAGTAAACCATGCCCAATATCACGGGGTAGTGTTCCACCCCACACATACCGTCCATGTTTGGCACAAGTGGTATGGGAAGCTAAACTTCCGCCCAATAGCATCCTTGAACTTTATCGGCAACTTGGCGTTCTTTTTGTTGTCGTTTTCGATCTTGGTATGGGCTTCTGCTAGAATCTTTTCTCGGTAAATCTTGTCCTGGGCCTTCTTTTCATCGTCGGCCGCCTTCTTCGCCTCTTCAGCCTTGCGTTCGGCTTCTAGCTTTGCCCTTGCTTCGTTCTCGGCCTTGAGCTTCGCCTCTTCTTCAAGCTGCTTGCGCCACGCAGCTTCTTCCGCAGCCTTTCTCTTGGCCTCCTCCTTGGCCTCCTGCTCGGCCTTGGCTGCGGCCACCATCTTCTCTTGCTCGACTTTCAGTGCAAGGGCCATCTTCGCCTCCTGTTCCTTGATGGCTGCCTCGAGCTTAGCTTTCGTTTCTTCCTCAATCCTAGCCAGTCTGGCCGATTCCTCGGCTGCTCTCTTTTCAGCGGCGGCCTTGGCGTCCTGTTCAGCTCTCATCTTGGCATTGAGTTTCTCCTTCTCTTCCATGATCGCAGCTTCAAGCTTCGCTTTGGCAATGGCTTCCTCGCGGGCCCGCTCCTCGGCAGCCCGCCTCCTCTGCTCTTCGGCAGCCCTCAGCTCAGCTTGGAGCTTCTCGCGTGCCTCGCGCTCGGCCTTCTTGAGGGACTCTTCTAATTCCTTCTTCCTGCGCTCGTCTTCCCGGCGCTGTATCTCCATCCTCTCTCGCTCCGCCCGCAGCTCGTTGTTGAGTTTTTCTCGCGCCTCTCGTTCGGCCCGCTTTCTGTCCTCCTCTTGTTCCTTCCTCCTTTGCTCCTGGGCTATGCGCTCCTGTTCCAACTTTTCGCGCGCAGCCTTCTCGGCTTCTATTCTTGCCCTATCAATCTCTGCTTTTGCCTCCTCTTGAGCCCTCCTCATCTCTTCCATGCGACGATGGAAGGACTCTTCAGCATCTCTTCGAATCTTCATCTCGCGCTCCTTCTGTCGCTCATCGTCCTCCCTCTTGGCTTGAGCTCTCTTAATAGCTTCAAGTTGCATCCTCATCTGCTCCTTCTCCGGATCCGGCTTCTCAGGTGCCGGGGTCGTGGACGGCCCGGGGTGTTCTGTGGGTGGTGGAGCTGGCGGAGCGGTGTAGATGTATTGTTGCATATGGGGTGGAAGATTATGTCCACCCTGATAAAATCCACCGCCACCGCCGCCACCGCCATGGTAGGGCATCATATCATACGGTCCCCGTTGCGGTCCCCCAAAAAATTCAGCACCACTCCCATTGGGCATCGGGGCGAATGGGTTTCGGAAATCGTTGTAGGGAATCATCTGTTGTCCGTTGAAGTGACCTGGCGGCGCTGGCCCAAATCCACCGACATGGCTTTGGGGATAGGCTGGATGATGACCGCCGCCTGGATGGCCACCACGTGGATGGCCACCGCCCGGATGACCACCGCCTCTTGCGGCATAGAAGGCGCCAGGGTGTTGGTGAGGAGGCGGGGGTGGGTAGTGGCCACTGGGCGCCCCATACGAGTAGTCCTCTGAATGCTCGGTACTCATTTGGGGCGGAGCTGGTGCACGATACGTGCTGGCAAAAGACTGACGTCCGAGAGGTATCCTATGGCGTCGCGATCCGCGTGTATGCGCGCTTTGAGATCTTGGAGGATTTTTGTAGTGCGTCGGGTACTCCTGTGTCGAGGCAGAATCGGACGGATCAAGCTCGTCGTACTCGTCGTCCCACGCGTCGTCCTCTTGGTCTACTAACGAGTCCGTGTACCCTTCGCTATGGTGCGATGATTCGTCGTATGAATCGGATGAACTTGATGGTCCGTTGTCGACGGTGATTGTTGTTCGCCTGCTGCTGCACGGAGGAAAAAAGCACACGCGACGTTAGCAATCACGTCTCTTCTGGGAAGCAAGGTGGCTCGGGAGGGAGATTGCGACGGCGCGGGTTCATGCGTCGCGCAATCCAATGACTGGAGGGAACATACGACATTGGGAATGGTTGGACTGGTTACCCTTCACTCGCGACAATCTGCGACGAGAAAGTCGGAGCAAAGGCGTCTTTCGAACGAACTGCGTGACGGTTGGAGGTTGGATTGAGTTGGCGCCAGCTCTGTCCCAGGCAGAGACAGATTTAACTGGGGGGGGGATGGGGGATATTTGGTGGTGTACGCGTGGGAGCGGGAAGGTGGCTGAGCGGCGCCTCCGGGCTGAACACGGCAGGGAGAGGTGAAAAGATGGATGGAAGAAGGCGGCCAAACACGATGCGCAGGCGCTTATCGGCGGTCAGACTGGTTGAGAGCTTGGCGCTTGGTGGGTGGAGTTTCTCTTTCTCTGTGATGATGCAGGGCGGAATCGTCCAGCTCAATTGCTTGCGAAAACGTTTCAAATTTCAGACGCCCCACGGCGCTGGCGGGGAAGTTTTCCTGGGGAATAAGGAGAGGAGGGTCACCCTGGTGTGTTGGGCAAAAAGAGAAAATAAGAAGCGAGGAGGTAGGCCGGGATTGGGCTGTCTGGGTCTTGTCGGTCAGCGTTCAACACTCAAATGCGCAAAAAAAGGCCCAGATCCCGATCCACCCAGAGGGGCAATCGGTAAGGCAAGGTCCCGCGTCACAGGGCGCAGTGAGCGCGCTGAGGTGATCGTGAAAATCGACCTCAGGTACCCCAGCAACCCGGCAAGACGGCCGTGGTAGAACACGGGTTCCCCTGCAATTGCAAGAGATGGGATGGATGCGAAAATGTGTTTCGAAAGGGCGGGACGGGATCAAGGAACTGGGGCGGGGCGGCTCACACTTGTTATTAGCAGCTAGGTTCTCCTGAACGGCTGTGGTGAGCCTCGTGACCGGGCCAGGAGCGGACGGTGACGGGTCGTCTTGACGGACAGGCGGGATCGGGTTAAGTCTCAGCTGCCTCGCTCAGAATAGGGTGTAGGTCATAGCACGGGCTGAATATGTCCAGGGTCTGGCAGAGTGTTAGTGAGGGGCCGCACACGTCAAATATGGAATGCTCCCGACCGCGACGGAATCATCGACAGGCCGGCCTGTCCAGGTATCTTGATGAGGGGGTGGGCAAAAGCATGACCTGTATATGGACACGCATTAAAATGGAAATGGAGGATGGGGAAGGGCGACACGGAGTCAATGACGGTGACCTGCTGGGCGTCGGACTGCATCAAGCAAGTTGGCTGGCCTCCAGAGGTTGATCGTGGACCGTGTCGCCGAATGATCTTGTCATCTTCCTCTGTGCAACAGCATGGAGGAGGGCGGGTTGCAAGCAAACCTTCGAGCAACCAGTTCTGTCTGAACAGGCCACCCCTCACTCCTTCGCTCCCTTCCCTTCCATTTGCAGCCCAGTGCACCCGTGTGCTCGCAACCCCTCGCGATGTTGCTGCGAGACAATCCGCACTCTGCCAAGCCGAGGGGCAACTTTCCAGATGCAGGGCTCCCGAGGAGGTGCGCCGTGGAAGGGAATGAAAGGCGGGAGGATCGCGCCACACAAGAGAAGACACGGGGAAGGGCGGATAGGGATGTGCCAGCAGCTAGGATCCGGAATTTTGTGATTTATTGGAAAAGTGTCCGTACCTGTAAGGTTCGCTGTTGACGTTGCGGATGCGGTTGTCACCAATACAATTACAGCCCTGGGCTGTTTCCGATGTCCGATGGCGATCTCGGTGAGACTGGTGACTGGTGAGGGCGAACGCAAAGTTTGTGTGCCGCACCTCAGGTGTGTGTACTCGCCGGTTGTGTGTGCTTGAGTGCCGAGGTGGTGAGATGGTGGGGTGCAGGGCTGGGCTGGGTGGTGGTTGGTCGTTCTTTCCAGAAAGTCCTACCCGTGGCCGATCTAACCTGGAAGTGACTGTGAGGTGTGCGAGGAATCCAACGTTGAGCTCGAAGACGTCGTGGCTCGTTACCGCGCTCAGACAAGCTAAGCTAGCGGGAGGGAGGGGGGGAGCTGTTGGCGGGAAGGTCTGCTGCCTAGGTTGTCCGTACTGCTGGTGTTGCTTTTGCAAGCGTGGATGCTTTGAATGCCGGTGGTTGTCGTCAGGCACGGGTCACACCTATTCAAGAAGTGAAATGCTAAGGGAAATGGGGGAAGATATCGTGAGGGGCCTTGGGAAAGGGCGCGACAAAATGTCGGTGACCTTGTTATATGGAACCACCCGCAGCGGGAGGCCCCGGCTTTTTTGTCAATATGCGTACGCTGCAGCAAGGCCGGGAACGCAATGGATAATAATGTGTAGCGGGACGCGGCCAGCAAGCTGGGAGTGGATTCTTGCGGCTTGTCTTGGTCGCTGATGCTGCAGCTCCTGCACTGCGCCAGCACAGGCGGGGCTCGGAGCGTTGCCCTGCCTACAGAAAAGTGCCTGGACTTACACCCTGACAGCGATGCTTCTAGACACCCGACTTTTCTTGTCTCCCCCTCCCCAAACACGCCGGGCGACAGCAAGCGAGGTCCTGGCTCCCTGTTGGCTCGCGGCGCTCTGCTAGGCTGATGCCAGCTCGCCAGTGCGCGGACGCTGCCCAGGTGGACAGACAGCCCAAGCAACTCAAAGAATGCCTGGGTTGGGTTCACTTGACGTTGGCGGCATGGAGGGCCAGACACAGGGCAGGGGAGGTGTCAACAAGGCAGCAAAAAGACACAGGGCAGGACATCGGCACCGGCTCGGGCCCCACGCGCCGCCCTCCGTGGCTGACGAATATAAACCTCCCGTCCCAACTTCACTGGTCGTTCGCGCTGGTCTTGCAACAGCTGGGTGCATCCTCGATCCCACATGATCTTTTTTTCTTCTTTTGGCCCCGCGGGCAGAATCAACTCTTTGTCCCGAGCGTGTCGTTGGAGTGGGGGAGGGTTATGGAACACAGCAAACAAGCCGCCCGCATAAAGTGGGCGAGCACTCTCTGGTAGGGCAAGCAACTATTCAGAAGGCTTGGAATCTCACTTCGGTCTTGGGCAAGAACACAGACATACAGATGTGGGGACCACAGGCCACTTTGATTGCGGACGACCAGGTCTTAAATATAGCCTCTGTCGTAATGACTTGCGATGGGTATTAGCACCCCAAGTATAGAAGACCCTTTTGTTCTCTGACGGCGACAACACGAGCTGAGACGCCGGACATTGTCGACGGACACGTCAACCAGCCCTGCAGAGGTAGTTCCAGCCAAGGGCCGCGGTCTTGAGGACTGTTCTTAGTACCTTGCCCTTCTGCATAACGTAACTGGGTCGCGGGCAGCCGTTGAGCTACCTCACATCCCCAGGCACAAGGGGAAGACGTTTCGACAGGACGCAATGGAACAAAAAATCGAGGCGGCCGGTGTTTTGTGCGGGACACCAGTCATTAGGTCCGGCTGTGTAGCCCAAAAACGAACAACTTTTTCTGCCCAAGGAGATGCATGCGATTCCGGGATTTGGTCAGCCTGCAGCAAGGGGATCGAGCCGCAATCCGGTTGGGCTCCAAGGCCCGCACCTCCCCATTTTCTCCTGTACGACAGATCTCCCCGTCTTTTTACTGGAGCCACGTGCAGCCGCCCGCTTCACGTCTTTCTGCCCAAAGACCCCACCTAGCCGGCTTGTAAGGCACCAATGACGCCGGACTCCCGTCTGAGTGGTCCCGTCTCAACGAAGGCTTCCCGGCACGACCCGGCGACTGCATTCGACCTCAGGAGCACCCGCCGTGACTCACGTCGTTGAGAGCATGCCGGACGCGTCACTAGACCTCATCCCGTGCGGGACCATCTCGTTCTCGGCGAATATCACCTCTCAATTCCAGCTGCTGCAGACGCTTCTTCTGCGAGGAGCTCGCGGGCTGCTGCAACCTCGAGCTTGTCATAACCACACCATCCTCGCTCCTGCGCGGTGTTCCGTCGGATGATCTCAGAGAGCTTCGCGGTGGCCAGCTCGTTGAGCCGCTCAATGGTCTTGGAATCTGGAAGTGAGAATTCGCCCTCTTCTGACTCTTTTGCAGGCTTCGCTGCGTCGTTGAGAAGCTTCGTTGTGACCTTTGAAAAGTATTAGAGCTTGCTGCTGCGTAACATGACGCAACCAACTGACCAGCTTTAATCCATAGTAACCCCGGAGATAGTCGTCGCATAGCTCGATGCTCCGGGAGAACCGCTTGAGAGCTTCTGCCATACACTTTTGATAGGCCCCAGTTCCAGTACCAGCACCGGGAGCGGTCGCGGCCATGAATTGCACCTCACCCAATCGCGCATGTACCTGAAACAGACGCGTTAGCAAAGCATTAAAGTTACCAATGGAATAGTAGTGTACGTACATTCCATGCATTTGGTGCCAGTACCAGGACCTCCTCCGTGGCGTATATGGCCTGCTGATACATACCCTGCACCAGATAGAGGTCTGCCAGCTCGGACCAAGCCTCCGCATCGGTGGGAGAGAACCCAAGAAGATGCACAAGAGACGATGTTGCCTCTGGGAGACGGCCCATTGATCGCAGGAGAGCAATACGTCTCTTCGTGATAGGCTGCGAACGGTCAGCAGGCGTTGGATGTTGGATCGCGCGTCGCGCAAAAGGCATAACAAACAATATTTGTGTTGTTGTCGCTCAGAATCTCGTCATAATCCTTCAGCACTTTCTCCAGATCGCCATTGTTCTGGGCATCGGCCTCCTTCACCAATCCCTTGAGAGCCATCACCCGCTCGTTATCGTTGCCAAACCGGGCGACAAGCCTCTCGAGGCATTGATGCGCGGCGTGCTCATCTCCAGTTCGTAGGCACGACAGGAGCAAGTTCTCATACTTGATCCATAGATCGGCCGTCTCTGAGCTCGGTAAAAAGGCAGCAAGGGGCGATGAAGAGATGGTGCTCGGCGAGTTTTGTAGAACGACGGGAGCCTGTTGCGACAGCTGGAGTGCCGCGGCAGGGCTGAGCTGACTTGGGGGGTGGAGGAGGGAGGGCGGCATTGTGATCGGTCGGGAAGCACCTTCGGGTACACGACTGTCCGATTGTCAGGCCGATGTGTTGGGAGTAATCCAATGAGATGGTCTTGCTGGCGATGAACTGGTGATGCAAGACGATACAATGAAGCTCGAAGTATGCTGGTCGGGATAGAAGCTCTCGGCCAACCAACACAGGATGCGCAGATAAGATAGCAGTGCCAGGCAGGTGTCAGCCTTGAATATGAACTGCCCCAACAGAAATTCGTAAGCGGGGTCCCCGAAGCGCTGTGCCAGTGACGTGCCTTCCAGTGAGCAGCCTTCCAGTGAGCAGCCCACCACAGCTTTAACCTACAGGTTGGGAAGCGCATTCGGGCCCATACCATCGCGAAAACGGCGACAATCACGAACTAGCGGCCACGACAAGATGCTTTCTACTATAGTACCTCTCGCTTCCAACAGCACTCCTTGCCGCTGAACTATTACCCACTTTAAGCCTCATACAATCAGAGCTGGAGCTGGGTCAATTCCAGCACCAGCAAGCAAGAGGTTGCCGCCATGTGTGCCCACCACGCTGCCCATCCACACATTCGCCAGTGCTAACAGCTCCCAGGTTCGAGAAGTCGCTATATGACCTCATTAGAGGTTTGCGCAATCATAAGGGCAACGAAAAGGAGTATATACAGAACTGTCTGAAAGAATGTCGGGCCGAGATTCGCAACCAGGACATGGGTCGGTTACCCCCATAGCTCACCCTCACACACTGCCCTGCGCATACTGACGCTCTCGGCGCAGATGTCAAGGCGACAGCCTTGCTGAAGCTCATATACCTCGAAATGCTTGGTCACGACATGTCCTGGGCCTCATTCCACGTCCTCGAGGTCATGTCATCGCCGAAGTACCACCAGAAACGGGTCGGATATCTGGGTGCGGTGCAGAGTTTCCGCCCTGATACCGAAGTTCTCATGCTTGCAACAAACCTGCTGAAAAAGGTGCGGAGTCCTCGTGCCTTTCGGGATCTATTGCTAATAAGGAATACTAGGACCTCAGCGCCACACCACCGACAATTATCTCGTTACCGATCGGTGCTCTCCCACACCTCATCACGCCCTCGTTGGCCCTGTCAGTCCTGGCCGACCTCCTCCCACGCCTCAGCCACTCTCACCCCGCGATCCGCAAGAAAACCATCGTTACCCTCTACAGACTGGCCTTGGTCTACCCCGAGACGTTGCGGGCAGCGTGGCCCAAGATTAAGGAGCGTCTTATGGACAAGAGCGAAGACCCGAGTGTGACGGGGGCAATCATCAACGTAGTTTGTGAACTAGGGTGGCGGAGGCCGAACGATTTTCTCCCCCTGGCGCCACGTCTCTTTGAGCTCTTGGTGGAAGGGGGTAACAATTGGATGGCGATTAAATTGATCAAACTCGTAGAGTCTACCCGCCCCCAAAAGCTAACCAAGTCCTGACGTTTTGCTAGTTTGCTACCTTGACACCCCTCGAGCCTCGTCTCGTCCGGAAGCTGCTTCCGCCGCTGACGGACCTGATTCGGACGACACCTGCTATGTCCCTATTGTACGAGTGTATCAACGGCATCATTCAAGGCGGCATTCTCGGAGACGGAGAGGACTTCTCCGCAAGCGAAGAGATTGCGTCATTGTGTGTTTCCAAGCTCCGGGGAATGATATCGGTTGGCGTCGACCCAAATCGTATGTTACGGTCTCACTCTACTGCAACTGTTCTATCTAACCTTGTCGATTTACTAGTGAAATATGTCGCGTTGCTGGCCTTCAATAGGATTGTCGTAACTCACCCATTCCTCGTCGCCCAGCAGGAAGATGTGATTCTTGAGTGCCTCGACAGCGAAGACATCACGATTAGGATTAAAGCCCTCGACTTAGTACAAGGCATGGTCAGCAGTGATAACCTTGTTTCTATTGTTAGCCGTCTAATGAGGCAACTGAAAGCCTCGTCGTCCTCGTTGGAACAACAAAGTGGCTTGCGGAAACCCGAACTCGAGACCGACTCGAGTGACGAGACCAATGCCGGGACTGGCCGAAAGTCCAAGGCACAGGACCAATTGCCACCCTTACCAGATGACTATACGGTCGACGTGATTGGAAGGATATTATATATGTGCTCTCACGACAACTACGCTAGTCTGGTAGACTTCGACTGGTACCTCGACGTCCTAACTCAACTCGTCCGAATTGCCCCAGCGCCGCGGGTGCGGGACGTCGAGACCGAAAACTCAACACCAGTAGCCAACCACCTTGCCGTTGACATTTCGGAGAGAGTTGGCAACGAGATCAGGAACGTTGCAGTGAAAGTTAAAGCCGTAAGGCCCGCGGCTCTGCAAGCAGCTGAGCTCATCATAACCCGGCTCTTCCGATTGAGTTCAGAATCCGCGGCTTCACACCTGGCCGTCTCTGGGGCACTTAAACCCGTTGCCTACATTGCAGGAGAGTACGCTTTTCAATTATCGTCACCAGATGACACACTCGGACATTTACTACACCTTCTATCACGGATAGAAAGCCCCGAGGTACTTGCAACCTGTTTGCAGGCTGTTATAAAGCTATTCGCTTTCGTTGCAGGAGATGATCGCGCCCTATGGACTGCAGAGAGGAAGTCTTCAATGTCCCTGTTGATGGCCCGCGTGGTACACATTTTGGAACCCTTGGCGTCGCATCCGTATTTGGAAGTCCAGGAACGCGCCGTTGAGTTTATCGAGCTCCTGAAATTGACGGCGGAGGCTGCATCAGGGCAGCCACCATCAACAGACGACCTCCATCAAGATCCACCCCTTCTTCTCACCCAGGCAATACCGTCCATGTTCAATGGCTGGGAGCTCAACTCCGTTGCTCATGGAGCCCAGAAAAATGTACCAATGCCCGAAGGGTTAGATCTGGATGAGCCAATCCATCCAAACCTCGGCAATCTTTTGGGGCAGGCAGATTCCCTAATGCTACCCGTCCAGGATGACGACGAATTTGAGGCATACTACAATAACAAGCCGCCTGCGACAAGCATATCAAGTGAGCCAGCAATCCTCAGGCTTGCAGACACCCCCGAGGAGGTGTCTGGATCTTACCAACAAGCTGGGGAAGAAAGTTACCTCGACGCTGACATCCTCGCGAGAAGGAAAGTCGAGCGGCTGGAACGCAACCGAGACGATCCTTTCTATATTTTGGAGTCAGGCAGATCAGGGGGAACATCAACGCCGATTCATAACATTCTTCAGAAGGAGAACGGCCCAGACCTTGATATCGATGCGATACCAATCATGAAACTTGACTTGGCGGCGGTTGATGTCGGCGTCAAAGGAAGTGACAACAATGGGCCAACTCAACGACCGCTGTCGGCCGCCCTGTCAAGACCCAAACCGCGCCAAAAGGTCGTGATCGCGGCAGACGAGTCTTTGGGCGGGAGCGGGCCCTCAACGCCACGGTACGAGTCAGAGAACAATTCAGACAGCTTCACCAAGTCGCGGGCCAAGAAGCTCAAGCAGTCACTTCTGCAGGTTGACTCTAGCCATCTTAGGAACCTGGATCTGGACGCAAGCAGCGATAATCTTGGTGACGCCTACGACCCCGAAAAACAGCAACAAGACGAAGCTGAGATGGCGCAAGCTATGAAGGAAGTACAGAGGCTGCGGCTCGAGATGCAGCGGGCCAAAGAGAGGATACACGTGGCGCAAGGCGTACCCGCGGAAGGAATCGTCGTGAAAAGAAAGAAGGCAAAAAAGCCCAAGGTCGACGGTGAAGGCGCCGTAGAGGCAGCTAGTGGGGAGGCTGTGACCAAGATCAAAAAGGAAAAGAAGAAGGCTGTTGCAGAGGAGGGAGAAGTGCCCATCGAGGGTGAGGGTACCGTGGTGAAGGCCAAGAAGAAAAAGGCAAAGAAGCCAGCTGAAGCCGTGGGTAATTAGTTGGGTCAGTAGATAGAAGAACAACTCAGGCAACCTTCGCCTGAATTTATTCAAGGTCTTGGGGTTGACTCAATTGAGGACTATATGTCCTTGCTGTTATCTAAATGCGCTATCCTTTCGAAGTATTTGGAGTCCAACCCATTCGTAGTGCCGTTCGGGACAACTCCTTTCGCCTCCTGTATATTCTCAATTCCTTGTTCCTGATCCTTGTGTACAGTCCCATCTCCCTCCGATGATACCTTGTCCTCGCCATCTAATTTTCCCCAGGCTGGTTTATTTAGCTTCTTAGCGCCGTCTTCGGTTTTGAACTGGTACCCTCTTGCACGAGGCCGAGCACCCGTGCCTGCGGGGAATGAAGGCTCGTAGACCTCGGTAAAGCGACGGAGTGCGGCATCGAAAGTGGCTCGGCCTTCGGCGAGGGTGGCACGCACATCATCGAAGAACGAAGCCATGGCAGCGTGGTTATGGGTCTGGAGCAAAGTCCAGCCGAGCATTTCGCGCGCCGCGAGGAGATGGTGTATGTAGGCAGCGTGGTGCTTTGTGCAGGCGTAGCATGAGCAGTTTGGAGATAAGGGGGCCAGCGAGGCTTTGTAGATGTCGGAAGAGAGGTCCACACCGAGGGGGAGGGTGCGAGTGCCGTCTTCACGGAGGGGGACCTCGCTGGAGGGTGGGGGGAAGGTGAAGGTTATGGCGATTCCAGAGTCGGAGACAGCGTTGATGAAGGGGAGGATGAAAGCGTCCATACCGAGGGCTACCTGTCGCAGGATGTGGTGAGGTGTGGCCGGGGCGGAAAGCGAGAGGCGAGGGAGAGGGGCGAGGTTGGCGTAGTCGTTCAGCATATCCGGGACGACGTCCGGATCGTAGATGGCGAGGCCGGATAGCTGGTTGATTGGAACAAGGTCTTCGGACAGTCGCTCAAGGTACTCCCATTGAATAGAGTAGTTGATAGGCAGAACGGGTGCAAATGTGGCGATGCCGTGGGGACGGAGCACTTCGTCGCTATCAAGGTCGCGGAACCAGTCTTTCATCCACTCATCAGTCCGCTCAGCCATCCGGAGAGCACGCTTGGAGTTGGGCGTAATAGGTCCGTGGCTGAGATCTGCCAGGGGCACAGCTATGTCCGGGCGAAGGGCCTCTACCGCCGCGTGGTAATCCTTGGTGGTGAGGACCTGGAATCCGGTCGATGTGAAGACAGAAACGGACGTGTTACTGTTGCCCATCGGGGCAGGGATGGCCGGCAGTCTCCGCGCGCCGAGAATGGTCAGGATGGACGGCGGCATAGCTGTGAAGTTGTGCAATGCCCTTGGGCGCTCCTGTGTTGTGGGAGTGCCGTAGACGGCAGGTTGCCTCGTCGCATACTGTTGCGGTCGTTCAATGACTGTCTCATTGCGTTAGCATCTGATCCCGGAGAGCATTGGGACAACCTACAGTCTTCTAGGGCCATGTATGCGCCGCCAGTATGTAAGTACTTTCCGACATTATCAGGGGTCATGTGAGGCACGACGCCTCTCGAGGTGACGGCGAAGTAGTTGGGTGTGTCGATGGCTCGACGCCCAGCAAGTGCAAGCCGACCCAACCTCGCGGCCGATCCATCTATTATTGCAGCTTTTAGCACTTCAAATGCCATCGCGGCGGGTTTGTCGCAGCTCTCATTCGTCATTGTTCCAAGACCTTCCCGCAACCTAATCGAGGCCTCGGGGCGCCGTCTCAAGCCGTTGGGTTGTTTTTTTTTGGCGCCAAAAATGAAACCAGCATGAGAGCAGGGATCTTGGCTGTCAAAGCTCAGTGAAGAAACAACGGTTCAAGAAAGTTATATGTCGCCAATGAAACGAAACGGAAGAGTACTGTCTCGTCACTTTCTAATTCTGGGCGGGATTTCCGACGGTAAGGTCTAAACCAGAACTCAATTTTGTTACTCGTCGTTCAGTCTTCACCCGCACCGGCGGTCTCCACAGCGCCGAGAACGTGGAATACGGGCCTGGTGCCTGGCGGGTGCCTGAGGCGAACAAGGTTCCCGCGGCCCCGCTTGGCAGCAACCCGCCAGACGCTCAGCGGGCTCCACAGGTACCCGGTGCTGCCGCCGTTTTTGTCGTCACTCGAGGTTGCTGACCTGCATCAGCGCCGCGCGGATTGCTGACAATCGGATGAGGGTGCCGTCAATGCAGCCAACCCTCGGTCCTGGATGATCGACCCGGGCTTTATCCTGCTTGCTACAACACTCCCTTGACACCGGCTTCCCTTTCTTCCCTTGCCAGCCTTCATATCGACTGTACCCCCAATTCCTCCGCTGAAGTTCTGCTCGACTACTCATTTTCCGTGTTATCACGATTTTTACTCGTTTGTTTGGCTGGTCCGCCTGCTCCGCCAGCTGCCCAACGACCCAGTTGCCCCCACCCCCTCCGGAAAGCTGCCATAGCGTATCCCAACCATATCCTGCCGTGGGATGGGTGAAGACTCCGCAGAGGTGCGCGCGCAGGTTCGCGATGTTGAGCGGCACGTCAACAACAGCGCCACCACGAGTACGACTAGCATCGGCATTGGTGATGTTACGGAGCATCCGGACGCCCCGATCGTAGAAGCCGAGGACGGCAACCTCCCACCCTCACGAAGTCTCATCCCGCATGCCAGTGGGGTGAGATGGAAATGGATTCCTTACCCTGTCCGCCGCTTCAGCGGGGCCGTCGTGAACTGGACCCGGGGACCTCCCGACGCTCGCAACTTCAAGATCGATCCGCTCCTCCCGCAGGTGCAGCATTTTCCCATTGTGATGCTCGCCAAGGTCCTTCCGCAGCGAAAGCATCGAATCTGGCTCTTTATGTTCTGGGTGGCCATGTGGATCGTCACCTTCGCCCTTGTGATGCGGCAGGGTTTTCTGGTGAGCGAGATCCCGGGCTGGGGTACTCCAGTAAAGATCAGTTGTGGAAGCACGTACTGGTCAGGAGACAACGGTTGTGGGCTTGATGGCAACCTCTGCCGTCCCTTCGTCGATGGCGGCTTTGCGTTCAAGTGCCCTGCGAGCTGCGAGAGCTACAAGGTGCTCAACCCCCATGCAGTGGGTAATCAGGAGGTTGTTTACGAGCCCTTGGTGATCGGAGGCCTGTCGGCAGGATCGGCCGATGGCAACGCCATCTACCGGGGCGATTCTTACATTTGCGGCTCGGCGATACACGCCGGTGTCATATCCAACACCGGTGGCGGCTGCGGCGTCGTCAGGCTTATTGGGACACAGCGGAACTTCAACAGCTCGTCCAGGCATGGCATCAAGAGTCTTGGCTTTGATTCCTATTTCCCCTTATCCTTCACGTTTGAGGACGCTGAATGCGCAACCCAAGACATGAAGTGGCCACTTCTTGCCGTCTCAGTTATCTTCTCCTCCCTGATCTCCCTATTCGTCACGTCGCCGGCTGCCTTCTTTTTCTCCATCTTCCCCGGGCTCTACTGGACTGTGGGCCTGGCCACCGACCCCCCAAACTACGCCACCGTGCCGGCCCTCGTCTCCCGTGAGGTTGGTAACTTTGTCCCGGCGATGTTCACGGCCTGGGTCATGTACGACAAAATGGGGGTCCGGCGGGCTCTCAGAGGACTGAGTGCCCAAATTGAGAAAACGATACTTTGGTTAGGAGCGTGCTGGGTCGGTGCTCAGACGAATCACACGTTTGACTTTATCCCGATTCAACGGCTCACGCCGCACGATTTGGAACAGCAGCCTGGCGCCCGGGCTGCCCTGGCCATCATCGTCATCGTTCTGTTCGTCATTATCACATCACAAATATGGTTTTTCCGCCAGGAGGCGCGTTTGATCCGCTACCTCAAGTTTTACGTCCTCATCGGCGTTGGCCTTGTCATCTGCGTACTATTGCCCGGCCTCAACCTTCGCATTCACCACTATATTTTAGGGCTGCTCCTTTTGCCGGGCACAAGTATGCAGACGCGTCCGTCCCTGCTTTACCAAGGCCTCCTCATCGGGTTCTTCATCAACGGTATTGCCCGTTGGGGCTGGGACCCGCTCTTGCAGACCTCGCTCGCTCTCCGGGGCGACGCCCAGCTGGGTTCGCCGCTTCCGACTATCGCGACACCCGTTATCAACCAAGGGCAAAACGTGTCGAACATCACGTTTGGGTGGGGCAGCCCGCCAGGCCCAGAGTACGACGGAATCAGTATTCTCGTCAACGACGTGGAAAGGTTCCGAACGTATTTTGAGGACAACGAGTTTGACAACTCGCCCAATTTTACCTGGACAAGACAAGAAGGAGTCGCGGAGAATGAGTATTTCCGGTTTGCGTGGATGCAGGGAAGCGAGAGCGAAGACTATACCAAGGCAGGTACTTGGAATACGAATAAGGAATGGGTGGACATAGTTGGATTGAATCTCTCCTTCATCTCTGTTTGAATCTCTGTGTGCACATGTAGACTACCGTCTTCAGATCCACTCGTACCAGACTTCACCTCTGCAAGGTGAGCTGGCACTCTGGTCAGTAGAAGCATAAGTAGAAGACCCCTCTCCTCTTGGAAAGAGAGAGAAGGGCAAGTCTAAGAATCTAGTGCTCTTCTGCTTCAACTGACATGGCAGCTGGGCCATCAAGAGTTAAAATGAGGGATGTGATAACGCAAGACGCAAGGGAATTTCTTAGGCGGTAACAAATGATATGCATGGAGTCGGCTCTTTAGATACCTAGGGGTTTCCAATTTATTCATTTCTTCCTTTTTGATTAGGACCAGTCCGGAAAACACTGACATAAAAATCGTGACCTATTATTGCCATGTGGCCGTTCCAAACTCATATCATCACCAACAGTTCAAGGCTTACCCCACATCAATTGACTCCAACCAAACACCACGCACCCAACATCCCAAAAACCAACCCGCTCTAAACAAGAAGTTAAACCACAGCCCTCCAAATAACAGCTAAGCGGAAAGAATACAAAACATAACCAAAATGCCACAAACACGCGTTCCCGAAGAGGCAGACTTCGCCCCGCTCGCCCCACAGTTAACCATCTCCCTCGCCTTCCCCTCCCCTCCGGAGTCCACAACCGCCATCCTCCTCCTCTTCCATGGCCTCGGCGACATCCAGACGCCCTTCGCCGACTTTGCGCGCCACCTCGCCCTCCCGGGCGTCCTGGGCGTTGCCGTCCGCGGAACCAATCCGCTGCCGCCGGCGCTGCTGGGATTAGAGCCCGACTACGACGGCCCCACTAATCACTTCCACTGGGGGGATGATCTCAAGCTGGGAAGTGATGGGGAGCTGGAGCAGGATCCGGGGTTTGAGAAGGCGAAGGGCTTGGTGTTGGGGAAGTTGGTGAAGGAGGTGTTGGTGGAGAAGTGTGGATGGGAGACGAGGGATATTTTGCTGTTTGGGTTTGGGCAGGGGGGCTCGTTTGCGCTGGGACTGGCGTCGATGGTGAGGATTGGGTTGAACGTGGGGGGCCCGGGGA
>Ga0247760_1000025_pt1 | contig 123912 bp, 160 predicted proteins | sample UWRJL171409R4_FD_179936 | JGI IMG/M metagenome (GOLD analysis project Ga0247760, IMG submission 179936) | Plant litter microbial communities from Arlington Agricultural Research Station in Wisconsin, United States - UWRJ-L171-409R-4 | ecosystem: Environmental > Terrestrial > Plant litter >...
CCGGTTGTTTACTCGCTGTCCATCATCGCGACGTGCTTGTGCTTGAGCATTTGTGACTTGTCGAAATGCCCTGAATTGGTAGCGGCTGGGTTCGCCCGGTTGCCAGTTGCCCAGTTGGCCCGGCCCCTGTGGGCGACCCGAGCTTCGCCAGCCGGCACACAATTGCTTGCCACTTGCCCTGCGCCTGTAGCCTCCCGCAGCCCGGTCCCCAGCCCCTGCTGGATTGGCCGTGCACCTGATCCTCCCTGCCTTCTGCTCGCCAGCCGTCTGTCTGCCTTCCCCATTCTGTCTGCGTCTTGACCGTCGGCCTCCCTTCCATCTCGCCGCTCTTGGATTTCCTCCTTCTCCTTCTTGCACTCCGCACCCACAGACGACTATCGCCATCCCATCAAGATCTGTGTGCCTCTGAAAGGGCACACAGACGACAATCTTCTTGGAGGCGATTGACCGCGGTCGCGCAACCCTCCCGTCGCCGCCCTCAGCCCCGGGCTCGACCTGCTTGTCTCCTGAATAAAGAGACACGCCGAGGCTGCGCACCAAGTGACCCGCCCTCAAAAGAGACGCCGAACGGGTCGGTGATTGTTCTCTGCTCTTTCAGCCCAGATTGTTTTTGCAGCGAATCCGACGACATTTGTTTCCTCAAAGACGGCGAATACTGCCGGCTTTGAACGCAGCTTCAGTTGTGTGCAAAAAAGGGTCCAGGACGTTTTGGACCAGAGCTTGGGTGAGTTGGCTGATCTGCCCGCCACAATTGGCATTGTGTTTTGCCGCAGTCCTCCTACCAAGCCTTCCCAGGTTGCCTACGCTTCGCCTTCCCGCGATTCTGGCTGCCTTGGATTGTTTTCCCCACTCCACCTCGGTGTCAATTCAGTATGCGATAACTGGCCCTCGCTCCAAACCAATATCCGTAATCGTTACTATTCTGCTTCGGCTGCAGCCTATGGTACCATTGTTTTTAAACATCCGCTTACCGCTGAATGGTCCAGTCGCAGATATCGGTAGACGGTCGATCGCGCCGACGTAGCTGTCTGTCCTAGACAGCCTTTCCGACACCTTTGAGCGATACAAGATTCTCCATCGTTAAGCAGCACCCTGCTCGCTCAAAATGGCCTCTTCGTCGTCGAACGTGGTGGGTGTGCACTACAGGGTTGGGAAAAAGATTGGAGAGGGTTCCTTCGGCGTCATTTTCGAAGGCACAAATCTTCTCAACAACCAGCAAGTTGCTATCAAGTTTGTACGTTGCCGCCTTCCTCTGTCCCTAGCCACAAACCACCCCGAGTAGAACTGACACCATCGCAGGAACCAAGGAAGAGCGATGCCCCTCAACTTCGTGATGAGTACCGAACGTACAAGATTCTGGTTGGGTGCCGTGAGTCAATTCAGCAAGCCTTTGTAACTGCATAGCCGCTAACATCGCGAATAGCCGGCATTCCCAACGTCTACTACTTCGGCCAGGAAGGTCTGCATAACATATTGGTCATCGACCTCCTTGGGCCGTCCTTGGAAGATCTCTTCGACCACTGCAACAGAAGGTTCACACTGAAGACTGTGGTTATGGTTGCGAAGCAAATGGTGCGTGATGCTTTGGTTTACTGGTTCCCTGGCCTCGACTAACAAAACTGTTCAGCTCTCGCGAGTGCAAACTATCCACGAGAAGAACCTCATCTACCGCGATATCAAGCCGGACAACTTCTTGATTGGCCGCCCCGGCACGAAAACCGCGAACGTTATTCACGTCGTCGACTTCGGTATGGCAAAACAGTATCGCGACCCGAAAACCAAGCAGCACATTCCGTATCGGGAGCGAAAGTCCCTCTCGGGAACTGCCCGCTACATGAGTATCAATACCCATCTTGGCAGAGAACAGTCTAGGCGAGACGATCTCGAGGCTCTCGGCCACGTATTCATGTACTTTCTGCGCGGTGGTTTGCCCTGGCAAGGTCTCAAGGCTGCTACTAACAAGCAGAAGTACGAGAAGATCGGAGAAAAAAAGCAGACCACCCAGATCAAGGAGCTGTGCGAGGGTTTTCCCGACCAGTTTGTCCAGTATCTCACGTATGTTCGCAACCTCGGCTTCGAGGACACGCCCGATTACGACTATCTGCGGGAGCTCTTCACACAGGCGCTCAAGGATGCCGGTGGTGTGGAGGATGGCGAGTACGACTGGATGAAGGTCGGCAAGCCCGAGAAGAAAGGTGATTGGGATAGACCAGGAGCATTGCACAACCCAAACGTCCGACCGGGCGCCTCGGCCATGGAGATCCACGGGACCTCTCGGGGCGCCACGGCCCACCACCAGAGCGATGCTCGGGCACAGCAACTCACGATGGCTCGTTTAAACGCCGCGCAACCCCCGACGCCACCGAACAGGCAGTCGAAGCAAGGTCGGCCAAACGTCCCCGCATTGGGGGCTCCGAGGCCCGGGGGTTACATGGCAGCAGCGCCGACGCCAACGGGCTCTACTCAGGCGCAATTCCAACACTCCTCTCAGACCTTGCCTCAACGACAGCCGACCAACCACGCGGCGACCCCAAACAACCAGATCCCCCAACAGGCTAGTGCCCAACCTCAACCGACTGGCTTCCAGAAGTTCATGAAGACTCTTTGCTGCGGTTAATGGCGGGGGACCGATTCTTGGTTCAATCAGGCGTGTATCTGAGTGAGTGAGACCAGCTTTTTTTAGTCTACAAGCCAGAAGTGCCTCTTGTTGACTCTCAATGGATAGTAATGAAACAGACACAACCAGCGATTCCATCTAGAGACAGACCTCTACGAACAAGGCGGCTTGCATGATTTGCCAAGATCCTTTCATACTTTTGCATGAGACATAGAGGATACCTTCTTTTCCCAAGCGGTTTTCGTTACGAATGGAGCCTTTGGGGGTATCATCGCGACCATGGTTATCCATTCCGGTTGTGTTCGTCTTTTTTCTACGACCTTGGGTCTTATCGTTCCGGTTGGCCAGGGAAGGCGTTTTTTAATCTAGGGCTGGCCAGGAAGGGAAAATTCCGTCGAACATTGTCACTCCGCATACCTCTCTTAATAATCAGCATCCCCTTCAGCACATCAAATGAACGGCATCGCAATAGGCATGGGCTTCCGTGGGCTACCCTGACTGGCTGGCTGGCTGGACGGAGGGACCTGACGTATCATCTTGTTTCTTTGTGACCGCGGAATAATGAAAGGATCTCAAGGCAACATCAGAACTTGACAGCACGAATGGCCGTTTCTAAGGCTGTAATTCGGGCATGCTGTCAGCGTCAGCACGGCATAGCATTGTTGGTCATGGTGGTCTTTTTTCTCTGCTTCTCTCTTTTGTCAGGGTGTTTATAGCGGAGGTGAAGACAGTGTCGGGCCAAGAGACAGAAGAGGGCCGAGTCGAGGTGATAGAGAGGGCGGCTGTCGTGGAAGTCTAGGTGTTGGTACGAAACGGCTGGGCGGTTGGTTATGGAAGTTGCTTCAAGTGCCTCCGCCCATCGGATGTCGGCAGATAGGTAGATCAAGATCAGAGAATGCGAATTGACCTCCAAATCCGAGCGGCCAGTACGCATCCATGCAGAACCCACGTGTTGTGTTGCGGAAAGTTGTGAAAGGCTCGGGATCTGCCGTGCGACGAGGTTGTCACCCAACGGAGTCTTCGCACCAAGCAAACTTCAGAAATGCAAGACTACGTAGCCTGATCAGGGAGCAAGGCCCAAGTATACCTCGCACAAAATGTGCATCTAGAATACTGTGATATGCCGGAGAAGAAACCGGCGTAGACATATGGTGAGGTATTGCCGCCAATGTTCACATAATCTGAGCCACCACGTCCACGAAACAACGCCATTATACGCCAAACTGGAGACCCGCTTGTATATTTTCCAGTAGGTAGCATGTCCACCACTACCAACCAGGTGTAGTGAATATACTCATGTCATTACAGTAGAGACACAGCCCTATGTTGTTTTGTATCACAGCATGTAAATAAAAAACTCCAGTTCCAAAAGATTCCATGATCACAAGACAACAGCAACAAGCAAAGCATGCCATGCTCCCTTTCCTCTCTTTCCGTCCACCCTAAGTCCTTTTCCTTCGTGAGATATGATAGTCCTCCCGGGAGGGAGGGCTAGGAAATGACCGCCGACCTACCGCTACCAACCAACGTACATCTATACCTTTCTGCTGCTTCCCCTTTGTTTCTCTTGCTCTTGATAGTGGACATGTCTGCCTGCCTGCATGTCATTCTATCGAGGAGAGCTCTACTGCGCCTTCTTTGGGTGGCGCCGGTGCGGGATGAAAACCCGAAGCAAAAAGCAAAGACACACACGCGCGCGTACACTCAGAGAGTTTGTAGGGGGGGGTAGCGGTAAAATTTTCCTATGTGAGCTTCTGCTTGATGAAGAAGGAGCGCAGATGCGAGAGCTGCCATGCGCAGGTCACGCCGAGGACGACCAACTGGAGGAGGATCCATCGTACCACGCGCGCGTTGGTGGTCTCGGACTGGTCGCGGAATTCGGCTTCGCGTTCCTAGAGGGCGGAGGGGTTAGTTTTGGTTTGGTTTGAGGGTGTGAGGGGGTGTATGGGAAGGGGGAGGGATCGGGCGTACTCTTTGGAAGACCTGTTCCCTTCGGATGTCGTTGAGGCGGGCGTTTAGGTCCTTGACGCGCGAAGCAAGGTCCTCGAGCTTGTTCTTGTCGGAGCTTTCGATCGCGCTCGTCTCGCCGATCGCCATGTCCAGCGTGAGGCGGATGCCGCCGTTGGGTAGCGCCGTGGTCAGCCAGCTGGACTTGCCGCTGTTGGAGCTCGGCGTGAAGCAGATCTGGTGGTCGCCGTGCTCAGCCGCGGTAAATGTGAACTTGCCAGTATGGCTGCCCCGTTGCGAGACGACGCGGTGGTCATTGTCAAAGACTTCCTAGGGGTGTGTCAGTGCTGTTCCTGGTCGTGGCGAAGGGCAAGGAGGAAAAAGGGGGCGAGAGACGTACGTCGACCGAGATGTAAACGCTCAGCCCTTCGTGGGTGTACCACCCTTGCCTCTGCTCGTCATACTCCTCAGCGGTATAGTGGCCCGTAACAAGCGTGTCGTTGGGTAGCTCCTCGAAGAAGCACTTGGGCGTGTTGCCCTCGACGTAGAAGTAAAGTGCCTGGGCGACGGCGCTCAGCGAGAGCAGCGGGAGAAGGCCCCTCATCTTGACGGAGGGATATAACGGCGACCAAACAAACCCAATTGCGAGCGGCCGGTTTCGGATTGATCAAACTCTTTTTGGGGTCGTCGGTTTCTTCGTCGTTGGGATGAGCGCGAACTTCGACACCGTTCACCGTTCCGCTGGGTGCTACAAGCGCATCGGCTGGGCCAAGCTTTCGAAGCTGCCACGTTCAAGGAAATCTAGGTCAGGGGTCTGGAGCTGTGTCACGTGCGGCCTTGGCTCCCCAAAAATTTCAACAGGGGCGATTGATGATTGGCGTCAGTGTCCCTTCTGGCAGGCGGTGTTCGCGGCCAGAAAATCGCGTCTTGGGAACAATCTCCAAGCATTCAATCAGACAAAATCCATCGCCGAACCCGCCGACGTCGCTCATTTTATCTCATCAGCGTGGCCGCCCATTATTGCCCGTCGGTCTACCTGCCTACTTTTAATGTGCATTTAGTTTTGCTCTGTTTGTTCCTCGGTACGGCGCCGTCCAGTTTGCAGCTCGAAGCGGGTCCACCAGCTGGTGGGAGCCGACGACTCGACTCGGTCGATCCAAACACCCCGCTTGCCCACGATGGCCTCCCACGACCTGCGAGATGTGCTCAACCTCCCCTCCGACCAGGCCGCGGGGCCCCGGCCGAGCAAAAAACAAAAGACCAGCGCCCCACGTCCAAACCTCAAAGGCCTAGCGCGCGAGGTGCAGAACCTCGGCGGCGACAACCCCATCGCCATCGTCCCCGAGGTCTCGGTATTCAAGAAGCGCCGCTATGCCAGTCGCAAGCCTGCCGCACGCTGGGAACATAGGACGTTCTTCAACTCCGGTCGGGGCGACGATGGCGCTCTCCTTTTGCGGCACTGGAGACGGAAGGAGGATGTAGCAGCGCCGGAGACAGCGCAGGACGGGGATGAGGCGCGCCCGTCGGAGGATGCTCCGGATGCGCCGGATGCAGAGAAGAAGGCAGAGCAGATGGAGGACTCGGCCTTCGCAAAGTACAACGTGCGCGTGGCGGTGCCGCAGTACAGCGAAGATCAGTACTCGTCCAACCTGGAGACCGACAGCTGGACAAAGGAGGAGACAGATTATCTTTTGGACCTCGCGAGGCAATTCGACCTTCGATGGCCAATCATCTGGGACCGGTATGAGTTCACCCCGGAACCGCACCCCGGAGAGACAGTGGAAGACGCCAGTAAGGCGGTGGTTCCTGCCTCTCAGTCCCGGACTCTCGAGGACCTCAAGGCGCGGTACTATGAGGTGGCGGCGAAGATGATGGCAGTTCAGAAGCCGGCGCAATACATGACGCGTCCGGAGTTTGAGCTGTATGAGGTCATGCAGAATTTCGACCCAGCACAAGAGAGGGCGCGGAAGGAGTTTGCCCTGAACACCATGTCGCGCAGCAAGGATGAAGCACGCGAAGAGGAGGCATTGCTTCTAGAGATCAAGCGGATCCTGGCGCGTACCGAGCGCTTCAATGAGGAACGTCGTGAACTCTACAACCGGCTGGACTACCCGTCAACAGATTCGGACATCAACTCGTTCAAGAGTTCTTCAGGGCTACAGTTATTACTGCAGAACCTCATGAACGTGGATAAGTCGAAGAAGAGGAAGCCGATAGGACCGGGCGATGGCGTCAGCCCTGCCACTGCGGTACCGGGGAGCGCCGCATCAGAGTCAGCGCCCAACCGCCGCGAAAGTATCGCGGCCTCCGTGCCTGGCCATCGCGAATCGATCGGCGGGACGCCCGCCACACCGGTGGAGCCAACCAATACTGCCAGCAAGAAGAAGGGGGCGCCGCAGCCCGAGCGGCGCAAGCTCACCGCATTAGAAGAGCAAACATATGGCGTGACGTATCACGACCGCCTCGGCAGCGGTCCGACTTTCCGCTACGAAAAGATTAACAAGCTATTCAGCCACAAGTCGGGCCAGCAGCAAGCGCGTATTACCAATGTCCTTGCTGAACTGGACATTCCCGCTCGCTTGGCGATGCCTACTGCCGGGGTGTCTGCGGCGTTTGAGAATCTCTGGGGCGCCGTCATCAAGCTTGTCGACCTTCGAAAAACCAGCGATAGGATGGATGCTGATATCAAGATCGAGGAAGCTAAGAAGGTAGAGATTGCCAAGGTCAGGGGCACCAAAGGCGGCGACGGCGGGCAGAAGTCTGCTGCCGACGATAAAAGCGGTCCGAATGGGACATCTGGTGGGGACGCATCAGCAGGCAAACCATCAGCTTCACAACCCGGCGAGGATACCGACAACAAGGGGGAGAGCATTATCAAGCAAGAGCCGCAGAACGATACTGCCCCCTCGCCAGCCGTGTCTCGCCCTAGTTCTAGGCCGAGCTCCAGGCCAAGTACACGAGCTGGCGGTGGGGATCCGCCGGATGGGGTTTCGGGGCAGGATAGGGAGAGGCTGGGGGTGACTGGGAGGCCGGGTAGTAGCGGTGCTCATAAGCGCAGTGCCAGTGTTCTGAGCACAACAAGTGATAAGAGTACAAAGAGCACAAAAAGACAGAAGAAGTAGGGTGGCGCTGAGCATTATCAGCAGCATGTTTAGGTACCCGCCTGGCTTAAGGCCTTGCGCTAACGTATGACGTTATGTAATTGGCCTTGCGAGGCCGCGATGTTTGAAGCAAGAATGATCCTAATGTCTGTTTTGTGTCTGGTGTTTGTGTTCTTTGGTCTCGGAGACAAACATACAAGAAAGGGAAGGGCCGTCCAATGTTGTTGACGGAAGCCATGCAGTCTCAAATGACAATACGAGGTTCAAGGAACCGCCCAACCGAGTCTTTGCTTCTTGGGCTTTGTCGTTGTCGTCGTATTCCACCAAGGGGCCAATATGAACCCGGCGAGGCAGAACTGTCATTTCACCACATGTCCTACGAGTACCCCATCAACACAGAGCTTTGCTATTCATATGAACGAGGATCAACATGACTAGGCACACTCCCCGTCTTTACTCCATCACGATCCCTCAGCTACTACTTGTGTTCCTACAAGGTAGCCCATCACTAACACCGCAGTCAGCCAGTCAGTCAGCACCCGAGCCACACACATGCATCGATACCTCCCCCCTCCCAGCCTTCCTTCTCGCCACGCTCCCCCCTTCAAGCTCCATGGGTCCCTCCTCCCAAGTACGAAATGTAGGCCGGGATTTGCCGGCCCGCCCGGCCCACCAAACGACTGACCGCCTCAATCTCAACCTCCAAGCCAGAAACCCCGGACGCGTATATTCACGGTAGCTTTCGTATACGTACGTACATACGTACAGCAACCCGCCACGGCATGATACGATAAGACACGCCACGACACCACCCGGCCGGCCTCGGCCACAAGGCCAAGAGGTCCAGAGGTCCCGACCAACCCAACCAACCACGGGCCCGACCTTCCGACCGGCCGGCTGGGCCGTACGACCAACAGCACTCAGGTACCTACCGACAACCAACACACAACCAACAACCCCTAGAAACCAACCAACGAGCCGCACCTGCGGCCAACCACACGGCTCGAATTCCGATCTACCTGTTCTGCGTACCTCCTGCCCAATACAGGGCAGGGCAGGTAAGGCAAGACGGTGTGGCGTGCGTCCGGCCATCAAGTCATAGCCCTACGCACGCCCCCGGCCCCGTCTCCGCCCGTCTCGGCTCGGCATATCATTGTCATCCCTGTCCCTATTACACCTACGTAATTGCGGAGTTGCAGAGTCGTAAGGTTATAGACCGCGTATCTGGCTTGGCGGAGGCTAGGCTGATGACGACGATGCGGCGAAATGCGGTGAAAGACCAGATGTTCGACCTCGGCCTCGATGGCGGGATGTGAGAGATTGAGTAACTAGGTACCTTCGACATGTGTGTTCCTAGAATCAGGTCGGTGATGATATCTCACCTTAGGTGCTTGGTTGTTTTCTTAGGGTTGTTTAACCAGCAGAAGAGAATGGCCATGATACTAACAGGGAGCAAGAGTGTGCGCCGTATCTGTTAAATAAACCCCATTTATTTGACTAAGATAACTCAGACTAATAAACATATACCTATCTTATGTGAACGTATTTTCGAGATGAAACACATCACAGTGACTCACTGTAGAAAGGCCTGGCAGAGGCACCTGGCAAGCACCCATCATCCATCATTCAGCATCCAGCATCCATCCGGCGTCAACTAATCGTTAACAAATCAACAAATCATCAAGCATCAATCAACAAACCAAAAACAGCAAAACAATAAAACAAACAAAACAAAGGCATCGCATTCGACCGCCCATTAATCTAATGTAGGGTACATCAAATAGCCATCAGCGCCGCATTCCATAAGACCATGTTGCCCCAACCGTCGCGATGATGCGCGTCTGTATATACACCAGCGCTAAATGGGAAAAACACACATCGCCTCCTATCCTCTGTATCATCGTGCAAATATAAGACGGAAACAAAAAGCCACTTTCTTTTCCACCCGGGTAGAAATTGAACACAACGAATTAAGTCGATTGCTTCGTTCACCACACCTAAGCTACCAGAGCTTTCCAGACGTGGTGCCGGCTTTTGTTTTCGCACCACAGACAGATCTTGCCTCCCTCGCCCCGCGACTGTTTCATGTTGGCCGTCATGAAACAAAATAAAGACAGTAACAACAAGCATGTTGCGGTTGTGATACAGCAAAGGGGAATGGATATGAGGAGAACGCTAGATACGATAGATAAACCTCACCAACATAAATAAGAAAGCGCTCGCAGGAAAAAGTCTTGGTACAAAGTAGACGGGGTATCTTAAAAAGTTGAGTACCGAGACAGGAAGAGCAGCGGAGAAACCGCCCATGTGCGAACTCAGACATATGCAATGCCTCTTTTATGGCCTGCTTTTGAGCCCATGTAGATGCTGTACGTCGCAACGTCCTGGCATCGGTTAGCAGCCATCTCTTGCAATTGCCAGAGCAAGAAATACATACCCTTGTGATGACGGAGCCGGCTCCGACAGTCGATCCCCTGCCGATCCTCACTCCGGGGAGAATGACAACATTCGCAGCGATCCACACGTCGTCCTCGATTATGACTGGCTTGCCATACTGAGTACCGTTGTTCCCGGCCCGGCGTCTGGGATCCGTGCTACATGTGCCAGTGTAGATGCACACGTTGGGGCTGATAATCACGTTGTTCCCGACCCGTACTTCGCAGACATCGTTGATCAGGCAGTTCCGTCCGATCGATACGTTGTTTCCAATGTAAATATTGTAGCCATAGTCGCAGTTGAAGGGTGCTTCCACTGCGGCATGCTCACCGACGTGGCCACTCTTTGTCACCGGAGACATGACTGTGGGCGTGATGTGGACACCCTCCCGTGGGTGGAGAATGTCCCGGAATAGCCTTGCCCGCTCTGCTGGGGATACGCCGAGGTTGGGGTTGGTGGAGTTGTTGAACCTCCAACATGCTGCGTTGCATCTCTCCCGCTCCAAGACAAGCTCCTTGTCGAAAGAATAGAAAGGTCGGCCATTCAGCATCTCCTCCTTCTCGCGGCGTGGCCGGTCGGTGGGGAACGTGTGCGACAGGGCCAGCTGGGCTGTTGCCTGCACGCCACTGGATGGAGGCTGGGAAGTCATGGGTGTCATAGGTGGCGCGGCACTGGGAGGTGTGTTCGTCCTACTGCCGCCGTGGAGGTTGAATGGGGGTTGGGGCAGCGTGGTACTCTGAGAAGGGGGAGGATGGGAGGGTTGCTGGTGGTCCGGTTCAGTCCTGGTGAGGTCGTGTAGAGGTGGCACGCGTTGGTAGTCCTTGGGGGTCCGGTCAGAGAAGGCAGTGGTTGGGGCGGCGCTGACCGGCGTTGGGAAGACGTTGGCGGTGGCCGATGTTGCGTATGAGAGAGCAGACAGCTTATGATCCGGCGTGCCTACTGAGGCACTCATGAGGGTTGAGGCCGTTGGCCTATCATCGTCACTCTGTAGAGGGCGACCTTGTGGGGGGGTGATGCGTAATGAGGGCTGGGAACGGTTATATGCAATAGGATCCCGCTTAGATGTGTGGCCTAACAGGGGTTGACTGCCATAAGGCGGCGGCTGCGGCTGCTGGGGCATGCCATAGGCGCCAGGCGGGACGTAATTCGGATCCTTGGACTCGATATTTACCTGAGCTGGTTTGCTCTCGGGCTTTGGCCACGTTCCTCGTTGCGGCGGGTAACCAGCACAGACGAATCCTCCGCGGATACAGTTGCTACCTGAGATGACTGTCAGCAATGCACCTCTTGGCACCCCCGCGCATCCGCCATCCGCCCAGGGGTCCACGTGTTAAACTCACATTCAGGCTTTGTCTCGTCGCACTTCTTCTTGCGCTTTCTGCAAGTCAAGCAACCAGTCTTGGTCCTGTTGCTGAAGTTGCGCTTCCGTTTCTTGGGATCTGATTGGATGAGACCGTCTCGCCGCTGCTCTGGTGTGTACTGGCCGGAGTACATGTCACCCTCGCCATCAGAGTTCTGGCCTCCATAATCGGCACTGTCCCCCTGGCTGGTCGCTCTCCGCAGATGATTTCCCATGTGCTCATCAGACTGGGCCGACACCGGCCCGGCCGAGTACGGACCTTCGTAGCTGGAATTCCGCTCGTCCCGAGCTTGCTGCTGCTGCCAGTGCTCGCTTCCCTCACGACCATCGTCGCCATAGCTGCCTCGGTAGGTGTCCTTCTGCGGCGTATCGTAGCGATCACGATCACGTGATTCTGACTGAGGCCGATGTAGCCCTGGCTGTTCCGACCTTGGGGGAGGCGATTGCTGCTGCTCTCTCCTTGGAGAATCGGACTGTGCCCGTTTGCGCTTGTGCGTTGGCTCTCCATCTGGGTAGCTAGCCGAAGGAAACGGTAATCTGTCGTGGTTTGCGCCGGCGCCCCAGCCCTCCCGGTCCTGGCTTGTTGGTGCCTCGCCGGCGGATCTGGGGTCGCCGTTTGTGGGCTGCCCGTTGGGCCTTTCAAAATCGGTTGTGCCGTTGATTCCCTCAGTAGCCTTTGGTGAGCCCCCGTTAAGGGCGGTAAACGTAGCCATCTTCATTCGCGACCTCTGGCTTCAGACGATGCCCGAAATAAATGCTGGCGAGTGGATCTCGGATCCGGGCGACACAAGTGCTAGGCCGCGATCTCTTTCGATCTGATCTCCGCTCTCGCGCAGCGCCGTGCGGATGCGCGGCGCAATACACAGGGAGCGAGGAGCAAGAAAAAAAAGAGAGCGCGGATTGCGACACAGGTCAGTTGATCGGGACCGAGGAAAATGGCGAATGCGGATGCGGATCCCCCGCAAAAGTCGGGAGCCTGAAACACCTGCTCTTGCTCGGCAGGCCTGGTGCAAAGAGAGTGCTGGGCGGATGAGAGAGAGAGCGAGGCGGGAAGCGGCTCGCTCGCTCGCTCGTTCGCGACTTATCTGGAAGCGGAGCCTCAGCTGCGGTGCGGCAGATGAATGAGCGAGATGCCTGAAAGAGGTAAGACGCGACCAAATTCAGCTCGACGACTCGAATAACCTGGGCACGTTGATGACCCGGCGATATGCGACGGCCCGGCGCTGGACCCGGGGCGGGTGTTGGGGCTGGGTTGTGCTGAATTGATATGGCGCGGCAAACAGCGCCCCTCACCAAGCTTTCGGGTGGGTTGGTGGGCTGGCGGGCTGGCGTCGCTGCTGTTGCGAGGAAAAGGCCTGATGAATCAGCGTTGAAAAAAATGTGTGATCACCCGGCAGCTTTTCTCGGATACGATGCGTCAATGTGAAAGGCGGGGATGGGTCTTCTTCGCGTGTCCCAAAAAGTCTCCAAAGCCGCGTGCGGGCTTGGCTTGGTCGGCTTGCGTTGCGCTGCAGCGCCGTGGTGGTGGTGCCCTGTGCTCGTGCCCTGGAACGAACGTCCCGTCTCGAGACGCGTGCAGTCGGGCGCAGCCCCACGGGAGCTGTCGAGACCTGAAGCCGGTCGGCAGCCCGGAACGCAGATTCCACCACAGACTTTGGCCTCCTTCAAAATGCGCTGCTGCGCTGCCGCGGGTTGGCTGTCGGAAGCTGGCCGGCGCGGGTAAAGGCGCTGGTGCCGATCGGTGGCTGCTGGGCCAAAGTTAGGTTCGTGCTGACCGTCCTGAAGCTTCCAGTTGCGGGCGGTGGCTGGTTTGGTCGAACGACAAAAGATGAAAGACGATGGTGGCTTTTCGTTGCTCTGGCCTGGAGTCCTGCACCGTCGGACACGTCAGAGACACATGAATCGTCGCCGCGTGAGGATCTCTGATTTGCGCAGCTGCGGGACACAAATGCCGGGTCCGTCGTTTTTGGATCTGCCCCCCGGCAGAATCTGTCGAGTACCACAGGGGAATACCGCCTTCTTGAACTCCGCCGGTACCCTCTGTCTGGATGCGCTGCTGGCCGTCCAGAAACCTCGTAATCCAAGCTCGATGCGCGTGAAAGAGAGCGGAAGCTGGTGCTGCTGCTTGTGGCGGCGCTTGGCTGATTTTTAACGCGCGATTATGCTGCGCCTGTCGGATGGGCAGCTGCGAAAAAAAGCTCTGGCGGGCCCCGTGAATCCCACTCGCGCGTGCCGAAGACCTGGTGCACGGGTTCAAAGGGAGACAGACGTCTCGGCCGCTCGCTGCACTGGTGCACGCTTGACAGACGATGACGGCGACGACGACGACACGAGATCTAGTGGAGATGGATGAGGGAAAGGGATGACAAAGTCACAAAGGTCGGCGCTGTCCTCGTCAAGTACCTGAGCGGCTGCAGAAAGGTGACCGCAGCGGGCAAGCGTCAAGGCCGTCCGCCGGGGCGACGGGGGGTGTGGATGGAAAAAGCGAGGTACGGATACCAGGTCACACAGACGTCGCGGGTCGCGGGTAGCAAGGCCAGCAGGCAAGCAACGCAAGGCGCCGTGACGGGAGAGTGGATGTCTGTGATGGAGCCCGCCGGCTGCACTCGAGGCTGGTGTGCTCAAAAGGAGCGAGCGGCCTCAGGTTGACGTGCAATGCGATGGGCGGCGGGCAGAGGGAGAGAGCGCACCTGGAAGCGACGTGCTTTCTTCCTGCTCCTTCCTGCGAAGGCGAAGGAGCCATCGACATGCGCGGACGAGTCTTGTCGAGTCTTGTACAATATACCGTGCATGCGGTATCACAGTACCCCACTGGACACGAACGTGCTGCCGGCATGCTCTGGTCGCTAAGCCCGGAAGGGACCTGGGAACCGCCTGTGATTGGCCGGCACGGCGCCTGGCCGAGCATGACCGCTTGGCTTGAGCTTGTACCAGTACCTCTGTCGCTCAGGAAGCTGCGTTGGCGCAGGGGTCCGCAAGCCACCTTTGGGGAAGCTGCCCGTGAACAAACGCGGAGGTCTTTCCCTCCCGTGGGAGCGCGGCCGGGCCAGGCACTTGCAGAGCTGTGGGCATTGAAGCAACCACCATCGACAGGGGTGCTGCTCCGCAAGCTTCTGGCACCCGCTGCCGGCCACGCCTCACACCTCACACCTCCCTGGCAAGCCAAGAGAGCTGGGGGAGAGTGACGGGATGAACATCGCGCAGCGCAGCGTCGCGCGCCCGCACAGGGGCGCTGCCCATCGTCACTCTGCTGCGCGCCCATCTCCGGGGAGCCCTGGATCCATCATGCTGCAAAGGTCAACGCAGCAGCTAAACGACCGGCGACACTGCAATTCAAGTGGCAGCCTGCGGGGCCCGACATGGTCGGATGGTCGGCGGCCCTGCCGACCTGGCATCTCCATCCGCTGTTGGCTGCTCACCTCCAAAAGCATCTCCCAACCACCAACGTCAACAGCGGGGAGTCGAGGTGGATCAACGGCACAGCTAGACCCCCCCTCTCCTGCTTTCGCTGATGCGTTAGCGATCCGTCCACGACTGTTGGACGGACAAGCGATCGGGAGCCGCGAGGCATCCGTTCTCCAGCGGAGGGGGCCGCACACTGCCACAGCAAATCGCCAATCCACTCACGGACTTCTGGCAGCTCTCGACAGGATTCGTGGCGAGGCGCCGGCGCCGCTGGACGACTGGTTCCGCCATGGAGCACGCGCACAAATCGCCCAGTTGTCGTTGATGACATGCGCAGCAGCGGCTATCTATCGTCTGTTTCCTCCGCCCGTGTCACAAGTCACAACGGTCTGGTCCAGCCAGTGCGCCTCTTTACGCTACGCAGTAATCCGTGGTCAGTACCTGCCCCGCGGGCATCGGACCGTCAGCGCTCGACGCCCATGTGTCCGGCCACTTCGTGACCGCCTGCGTCCCCGCGCAAGATTCTGCGTCTTGTCAAACCGCGTCTCCCCTTCCGTACGCCTCGCTCATGCAACGAAAGATATGGAGGCGCCACGGCAGTACTCAATCAATTCGGCGTCGAAATCACCCGAGCTGGGGACCTCGGCTGTCTGGGCATCTTAAAAGGGCCTGCGAGCCACTTTGGCCCCCATCCAGAGTGTGCCGCCCCGCTTGTCGTGATTTGTTAGTTGACAAGTATCGATAATGACTAGCGTTGACTACTGTCGCAGAATGCCCGTTTGTGCGCATGCGTACCAAACTTCGGTTCACTTCGCGATGGCATGCATGGGGGATGGGCGGAACACCCCTGCAGGGAAGAAGAATGACATTGCCCAAAAAGAAAGGATGGCACCCGCTGTCGCCTCTCCATGCGAATAGCCCCACGCACCCCTCACAACAGAGAGACCTGGCTGCCGCGGCCATGTGGTGGTCGCCTCACTTGCCCGGTCCCGATCTCGGGCTTGCGTAGCCTACGAGTGGCCTGGTAGGCCTAGGTGGCCTAGCTGGCCTCGGAACAGACACTTGCGCTTCTAAGTGTTCGTCGTCCATGTTGACCCCGCCCCCTGGTGGCCAACCAGGAGAATCAGGCAGGAGAGCATTGCCGGCTGGTGAGGTGATGAGTGTGAAGCAAGTCAAAGTCTCACAGAAGGAGGGCCAATGATCGGGCCGTGACAAGGGGGGAACATGTCATGCAATTTGGCGCGGCGTGTGATTTTTCTCGACCCCTTCTTCCTCTACTCGGAACATCCGCGTCTATCAAAAAGGTGTGGGCGCGGCAGCAAGCGCATGGAAGTATTGAATCCGGCACGGCTTTCATCCCACCATCCGAGTCACAGGTGGCTCGTAACCAAGTGATAGGATTCAAGGGGGCTCGCCGTGGCGATCCCATCAAGCTGTCATTAACTTTCGCTGCCCGCGGCGGTGTCCGAGATAGCGCGGCTGCACCAGCGCAACGACACAGTCCCTCCGATCGAGAGTGGAGAGCGGGACTGTCAACGTCGAGTTTTAACGTTGGACACAGCTCGGCTGAAGCTGGGCTCACAAGTCCCATCCATTGCGGAGTGCGTCCAAATGGGGGCCAAAGAGCCCGCCCGTGTGGCTGCGATGCCACCATCCCGCCAGGGTTCGCGGCCTGGGGACCAGGGCTTCTCTACGGCAGCGACATTGAGGATGAAACCACAGGCAATGGCCAGCCCCTCGCAGAAATGACGCCCAGGCGGGGGCAAGGATCAGCCCGGAGAGGGGATAATTTTAGCAACAAATACCCGCAATCTGGTCGCAATCTTTATGCTTGAGATTTAATATCTGGCATCTCGCTGCCTTGCCTCACCAACAGCAGACGAGCCAGCTGGCGCATTTCGGCCTCGATCCTGCTGGTGCTGTTCGGAGCGGCGGAGCGCTTGCTGGAGCCACAATTTCTCGCTGGCGGTCCAAGCTGAAGGGGTGCAACAGGACAAGCTAGCGCACAGGATCCCCGCCCCAAGTGAGTTGGTTACCCGCCTTTGCATGGCTGTTGGTGACGAGCGAGTTTAAGCGGGCTTCGCCACCTCATTGGGTGAAAATCACTCTACGCCGGCCTATAGGAGGCAGAGATCACGAGAAAATCAAGACAATATCGAAAAGAGGAAGCCGGACGCAGAGCTAAGGTCAGGAGAACTATGATCCATTCTTAGAACAAGATGAGGTGCAGCATGGCATTCACTGGGCGCGGCGTGTGGCATCCCACGACGGAACCTAGAACACGGCCCGCGGGTTACGGTTGGGGCGATTGCCGGCTGCGCTGGCGGCGGCGACAGTCTGGCGACAATGGCCCAGCGCTGGCTGGCATGCGGCGGGTCAAGACCGAGGTTGGTCAGAAGCGTGACCTGTCGAGTGCATTTATTCTGACCGCTCCGGATGACGCCAATGCTGCTGTGGACAGATGCAGCTCGACGGCCCCAGTCGCTCCGCTGCGTCGCAACCCTCTCCAGACCCGATAGCGTCGACGTGAGAAGTAGGTATGTGAGGCCTCGGCGGTGTGGACGACTCGCTCGCCTCACCGATGCTGGCGGGGTCGGAGGCAGGTACCCGCTCGTCTGCTCGGCGAGCGGTAGCATCGGGGCGGACCAAGCAGACAGACCCCTCCGAGTGCCAAAAATTGCCCGATGCGCGGAGGTCATCTTCATCTTCCCGTGCCCAGGACCCCAGAAGAGCTTGTGTTGTTGGTGTCGTCATAAGCCTCAGCGAGGGGGCGCGATGTCCGTCTGACCCGACAGATTGGATTGGGTTCCAAGTGGATGGGAGACGAGCCCTCAAATAGGGCGTGAAGGAGGCACAGTGCTCGTCTCCCGCGACGTGTTGGAGCGTACGGAGGAGAATGCAGGTCTAAAAACAGATGTTTCTTTTTTGGACCGCAGCTGGTGTACCTGGGACGGTTGACTGCCAAAAACAGATTTGGGGTTTGCCCCAATCTTGGCCCTCTTTACCGGGTCGGCCTCACCAAGGTGAGACGGCCTTCACCGAGCCTAGGCCCTGGGGCGTTTTAGGCGCTTCCCACCGCGCGCGCTTCCGTCTCCGCTGCCTACAAGTAACTTGCCGCCGCTGCCATCGCCTCGGCTTCGAGATCAGCTCCCAAACCGAGTCCGCCCCGCCCCGTGCACCGGCTGACTGCCTGCGTTGTGTTGCCCAACGGCAACATGACAAAGTTTGCCATGCAGGACATAAGCAGCTTCCAGAAAGGCATGCTGTAGTCCAACTGCCAGTCCGGGATGACAAGAGAGGCTCTGACAAATCAGGGGAGGGGATTGCGAATGCTTGGCCCGTAGCCGCCGGTCATGTACGTGATTCCGGCACTAAGCGCTATTTGCTTCTAGGACTTGCACGAAAACCGCCTTCTAGAAAGATCAGATGCCAGGATCTGGCCAGCTAGTCGAGACCTTCTGCCCTGTCGGCTCGAACTACCTTTCGAAGGCCATCGTCCAACCTCCCTGCTCGGCCCCTACTAGGTAGCCCACCGATCTCGCGAACGGCTGCTTTCAGCCTACACCACAGAATGAGCTGTCCGTGTCGTTGCGCAAAAACATCTGGTGGCAGCCGCACAAGCAACCATCTGACGACATGGCCGGGCCGCACGAATTGGCCAACTCGGTCAATGACTGGACGTGTCGCGTCGGCGAAACGCCGTCGGATGGCTGGAGGCGGCCTCTTCCCCGCGGCCTGGTGTCGGCGGCCCGACCTATTGGCCTGCTCGGCTGGCTTTCTGGCTGGCTGGCTGGCCGGCTCACCCATCTGGTCGCCGGCGGAAGATAGGCGATCGTGGGCCTGCCTTTGGCGCCGAGTCGATGCAGGGCGAGCGAGGCTCTGCATTGCCAGACGCCGAGTGGCGCTTACCTCTCCCCTGGGACTGGACTTTGATCCTCCCGCCGCCCCATCATTGGCCAACCTCTGCCCTGGTTGCAGTGAGTGCTGCCCCCGTATTGGGCAAAATTCCCCGGAACCCCAAGGGCTGGACGAAATAACGTTTCGAACCGCTGCACGCCCAAGCATGCCATCGAGAACATCGGTGATATCGTGCCCTCTCAGAGATCGAACGCCTAGGTTCGCAGGGCTTGGCAATTACCTAGGGTTGCTCGGCTGCTCGCCCCGTCTCCTTCCAGCGCCTCCTTGCTCATCAACAGCGTCATAGACGCGGGTTCTGGTGGGCGCTTGCGGCGAGAGCCGTGGGCGGCTGCGGCAACCTCTGCCGACGGACGAGCCTATGCTCGGTCCTCAACCTTGGGATGCTGCAGGCGATGGGGGATCTGGCTGCCACTCCGTTGGGCCCGGCACCCGCGCAGTCTCGCCGCTGCCGCCCCTTGCGTCTACGATGGGCGTCTGCGCCAGATACCCCTATCAGATCTGAGGCCCGAGATCCAACATCCCCCACAGCTGCACTCCCTGGCTCGTGGCTCGCTGGGGCTGTTTACCTTGCCGCAGGGCGTGAGGTACCGGGCACAGGTACCGATACATCATCTCGCTGGCAGCAGATCGAGAGATGGTACCTGCATTCGATCGGATCCACTCTCAACGACGTGGCTTGTCAGTCGACTGCCGCCACCCACCCCCTCCTAGTAGCGCTATTGACTTCTGAAGCATCCCACATCTGTCCGTATCAGCATGATCGTCCTTCCTGTTCGCCAGAAAGCTTATCTCAGCGCCAGTGTCGGCATGTGGTGGGCAGTTGACAGATGTCAGCTGTCTTGCGAGCCGAGTCCGATCTCCCGACCTTCCAACCAAGCATGCTCGGACCTTGCATGTTAGCCCTCACCCCATCTATACCTACACACTCCTTGCTGTCGATCGGTTGGCTTGGCCACGCCACCGCGCGGGGGTAGTCAAGCGGCTATAGTGTAGCGGCATAACAAGCACATGCTGGAAGGTAGCAAGCGGCGGCTACCTGCATTTCTTCATCTTGCTTAAACACCAACTCTTAGCCTGGCCTTTCCGACTCCCTGTCAAACGGCTTTCTAGCGGCAGCGGTGACGCTCTTCGATATGGGCGGGAGGTTAGCATTGGTCGTCCGTACGGGGGTCGCATGATCGTGATGCTAACCCTTGTCGAATATATGTTACCGCTCCTTGTCGATGGGATATGTCGGAGATGACCTAACATCCGTGGCACAGAGCCTATCCCCGCGGGATGGCCGCGTCGGCAACGCCGGGAAGTCAACGGTTTGGTGTGCCGGCGCCCATGACCCACCATCCATCCCTTGTGATTCCTTCCGAGTGCGAAGACTGGGCCAGCCGCTGGTGACCCACGCCACACTACACCCTGCAATTTACCTGGCTGCGGCCGAAAGAGGGCGTGAAAGTTAAAATCTCATCACACTGCTTAGTTTGCCTTGGCGGTTGTTGTCGGTTGTTCGATCGCTTCGTCTTGAAATTCCATTGCTTCGTTGTGGAAGGGATGAGCTGTTGACCAATTAGAAAGAGGGCTTTCCCGCTAGGAAGGGATCGTGCTCGGGGAGGTATGTAGGTATGTATGCTATAGAGCCCGCGCGGGAGAGGGGGCGGTTGGTTCTGCTGCTGCTTGTGAGTCGTGGGGGTAGGGTGATGGTGTCCGGGTCTAGCTGGTGGGTTGATGAGTTGACGAGGTGGCAAGTTGTGAACTTGGCGAGCGGCTGGGCGGTCATTGTCGGCGAAGGGTGGGACTGAATAGGCCTAGATGGGGGTAAGGCAAGGCTGCTGGGTAGGAAAGTAGAGAGGTAAACAAAGCAGTGCGCTAGGCAGATCGGGTGGGCCAAGCACCTCGGGCCAGGTTCGTAGGAAAATAGAACTGTCCTCGCGGGCGGCCTGGCCTGGCCTCGGGTTGCTTCTGGGCTGCTTCTGGCCTCCGATTTTGGCTGCTCTGGGATGCTTCTGGGCTGTCCCCAAGTAGCCTCTGGGTTGCCTCTGGGTTGCCTCTAGGTTGGGGAGTGCGTGCCTGGGTTAGGTAGGTACCTATCTGCGCGTGGAGTTTTCTCTCCAGGGCTTGAAGAGGCCTGCGGAGAGGTCGCAGGCCGTTGTGGTACTGTGTTCGTATTGTGGGTGGCCTCTGGCCTCTGGGTTAAAAGGTGAGTGAGTGAGTGAGTGAGTACAGGAGGTGCCCACCGCAGCGTCACAAGTGTTGCTGGGTAGGGGATTAAAGTGGAGTGGACTTCAATACCATCAAATAACGTAGGTAGGTTTCTATGCCTAGGTAATCCAAACCTATGGGGTTGGTGAGAGACTCCCATTGTTGTTAGGTTGTTATTCAGGGGTTACCGTAACTGTGACTGCATGATGAGTAAGTAGTTAGACAGAACCTGCCCTGGGGACTTTCCAACTTGTATCCCGTTACAAGGTTGAAATCTGGATTCCGGCACACGCTTGCGCCTTTTTCCACAACAGACGTGACGCGCGATATCCAAACGGCGCCCGCCCTCTCACTGTCCAAAAACACTGTAACTGCTAGATGGTACGTGCATCATAGCTGACGACGCACTTGTGGGCTCATTGGTGTGTTGTTCGAGAGCGGATTCAAGTTTCTTTTGCTTTATGTCGTGTACATAAGAAGAGGAGAAAGCAGAGCTGGGAGGTGAACAGTAGTCTCCTTTCCTTAAACAAGGGAGTCATAATCAGGAATTGGCTCGACATATACCCAGCCGTGGCTATGATGTTCAGGTAAACTGACCTTTGCCCTGCCATCAGCAGTGGATTGAGTAACTGTCCTTGCAAAGTGAATCGGCGACGATGACCTCGTATCAACAGCGATTGAGTCCCGGGAGGTCTCCTGGGAGCAATATTATCTCTATGTATCCCATACATGAAGAAGTCTCAAGACAGCTAGCTCGGGGTGTTGTTGCAGATGTTATGGTATCGGCGGCGTTCCCAGAGTACCCTGAAGCGAGTCTAGTATACCCTGCAACGTATGCTCAAGGTGGCTCCGACCCTCAGGACTCGCCAGTTCAGGATATGCGTTTCTAGATACGAAGAAACAAGAGGGCGTTGCAAGGGCTGCATGTATCAAGAGCGAGTGAGTGGTTGGTTGCAACTTATGTAGGTCCTTCACACTGTCCCGACCACCCTCCTCGTCGATGTCCCGTTGTCATTGGAGTTGCCCCAGCCTTTGAGACACGGCAACATGCTGTTTAAAGGAGTAGTTATACAGAGCAATCATCGGCATTTAGCTCGCTGTCAGTTTGCAATACGGCCCACCGCAAGAACAAAGGAGGTCAGGGACGAAGGGTACCTATCCCCAACTGAACCCCAAGCACAACGCGAATAAACTAGACATTTTATTATTTTGTCGTGCCTACTGCTTCAACATCTAATTTCGACCCCTCCCTTACTAATAGTAAGATACTTCACCCCCTTATACGGCTTGACGTTCTCGCCCAGCCCGCGACTTTTCCTCGTATCAATGACAATACTCTCTACCTTGATGCCGCTCGCGAGCCACCCCTTGACCGTAAAGCTCACCGCCGCCGAGCTGGGCATCAGCGTCTTGTTCTGCGCTACCCTACGCGCATCCTTTTCGTCCGCTGTGGCCTCAGCCGACTTCACCGCCTTCTCAGGGGAAGCGGAAGCGCTCTGGTACGGCTCATCATAGTAGTCCTTCCCGAGGGTGTTGAACCCAAAGCCCGTTGGGTCTGACTCCACATCCTCTTCGGCCAGCTGGCCGACCACGGTGCAGCGGAGGCCAAAGTACGATGCGCCTGAGGCGAGCTCCTTGTTCGGGATAATCCACTCCAACGCCCGGTCTCCCGAGTTGTAGTTTGCGTCGCCCTTGCTGGGCCGGATCTCTGAGAGGTTGCGCACATCTGCGGGGAGCGGCACCGTCACCGTCAAGTCCTGCAAGGCCGGTGATGCGGGCGTCCCTGTGTTCTGTGCGGCGAAGCCTCGTCCGCTACCACCGCCGCCTCGCCCGCCAAAAGAGCTGGCAACTGCCCCGAAGACGGGGTTTATGTGGAGACGTACTTCAAAGTCAGACCCAGATGAACCCAACCCTGTCTTGATCTCGAGGTTGACAGGGAGTTTGAGGTTGGGATTCGTCTTGCTGATCTTGGCGTCGGTGAACGGCAGCAGGTCGACTTCGTACCCGGCGAGGATGAATCGCCCGTCCGGCGGTATGAAACTCAAAAGCCCGGGCTGTTCCCTCCATCGTGCGAGGCGGACGCAAGGATGGAAGACCGGCAGCTCGATAAGGCTGTTGAGGTTGTGCTTGCCCGATGGCCCGGTCAGCGTGACGGCGATATCTGGGACCCCTGAAACCTTTGAGGTAAAGGCGATGGTACCATTCGCGAAGGCTGCGAGGGGCCTGCCGGACGGTGCCATCGTTACCGAGAGCGTCTCGACCACATCTGCGTAGAGCTCGTTGGACGTGTGCCTCACGTTGGCACGCCGCCATGGCAGTGCTGGCGTAGTCTGGGCGAGGAGGGACGGTGAGCTGGACGGATTGTTCGCACCAAACCCTGATTTTCTGCGCACATATCAGCACCTAGTTGTCCCTCCGGTATAAGTCTCGCCTTTGCGCTTACGTGGGCAGGTTAGGCAGACTGAAGTTCCCAAGCAGCTTCTCCATGAAGCCTTCTACCTCGACCAGGTCGCGCAATGCGTTCGGTTCGGTTGTGTTGATGGTGCCGGCATCGCACATCTCGGTCAACAGCTGGGCGGCGACATCGTAGTTGCTCTCGATCTTGTGGGCCAGCAGCGGCGCACCGAGAAACTCCTCGAACGAGTCGACAATGCGGTGGAGGAACTCGAGCACGAGCAGCGGCTCGATCTCGGTCGAGGCCGTCAGGAGGAAGAGGAGGTTCGCATGGGTCAGGCTGAAGACGAGCGTCGGCGGGTTGGTGTTGGACAGGTAGATCAAGTTGGGGCGGGGCTCCGGGTGCTCGAGATAGAGGGGCAGCAGGTGCGTTGCCGACAGGGGCCGCGATGTGTACGTGTGCGAGAGGACTAGACTCCTGCGAGGGCCCGGTTAGCTTTTGTCTCGTTCTAGGGTGAATCAAGCGCCTACTTGTGCTCGTCGTAGATGTGCAGCGCCTCGACGACGCCGTTCATTGTTGTTTTGGTGGTGGCCGCGCCGTGAATTGGGGGGTTGTTGAAGCTCCGCCCACAGAAGCACTGACGCAATCCGCCCCGTCCAACACAGCTCTCCAGCTTGTCGGGCCGCCAAGCCTGGGCGGTGGGGAGCGGCAGATTTCAGTTGCTGCGGGACGACGCGCCAATCCCTGCACTCAACGCGTCTCGGCTGGCAGCTTCAGGACACCAAGAAAACGTTCCCATTCCGACCTCAAACCGCAAACGCCACCATGGGCGGGGACAAAATGCCCTCAATCCAGTCTCTGGACAAACCAGAGGATCTCAAGCTCCTCCTCAAGGAAGACCGTGGGGACGACTGCCTTTCGTGCAAAGTCGTGGGTGAGTGCTTCTGAAGCTATTCACGGATGTAGAACTATTGCTGAACATAAACTTGTAGGAGGAGGAGCCTTCTTGGGACTGGCTGCATATAGCTACTTCTCAGGGCAGTCCCAGCTCGAGAAGCAGAAGGCGAAAATCCTCGCCAGCAAGTCTATGTTCGGCATGCGAAGCAGACGCCTCGGTATCACCGGCATCTCTCTCGGCCTTGCCTGGCTTGGACTCTGGAGGATGGTCAAATGAGGCTGAAAACGGCAATTATGGTCATCTCCACTCACGCCACACTGCGAACATGGCTGGAATCTTGGATTGTCCGAGCCGCGGCGGCCTGTCGGAGCTCTCAAGGCATTGTTAGGGCTGCATGGGGCTCGCTGCATCCCATCAGGGTATCCAGAGGGGCATTTCGTCGATAGAGCAGAGAAGGAACTGACATATGGCCGCACTGGCTGTTATTGGTTACCTTAGCCGTCAGAGCAGTTAACTGGGCCTGTTTGTTGGCTGGACGTGTTCTTGGGGCTCGGTGTGTATAAGTAGGCTCTAAGAATGTAATTACTTTGCGTTGGTGACTTGAAGCTAGGGCCTGACTGGAATTGGGGATGAGCAAGTTCGAATGTTGACGACGTGTGTGTTTTGACTCATAATATGCGAGCAGTCGTCACATCACTGCCGTTTGAACTGCTCTCGGCGATTGTTTGGGACGAACAACTCACAGAAGAAGACCTCCAGGCATTGCGACTCAGCTGTCGCACCCTCGCTCCCGCGGCCGCGTCTCGGCTTTTTTCCCGCATCTACGTCTCCAAGTTGGTTGCCGACCGCGACGCGTTTCGTTCCCAGCCCTGATCGTTTGTTCAGGCAAACACCGCACCTTTTTCCTTGCTTCGCTTCCGTCCCAACTCTTCTTTCTATCATCTTATGAGCCTGGAAACGCAAGCGCCGACAGCCCTTCAAGATCCCTCTTCAACGGGTGGATGCTCCAACTACAATCCCCGACGTTGAAACCATCGAGTGGCTGCTCAACGGCCGGAATGATACCCACCAGCAAACGCGGCCAAGCAACCAAGCTCCTGGATGAGCTGAGTAATGATAGAGACAGAGGACCGGACTGGTAAAAGCTTGGCAAAAGAACGTGGACGATCCCAGGCGACCCGTTTGGCCTTTTCCCTGCCTGGGCTGGCAATGTCGGGCGCCGAAGAGACGGCCGCATGGAAAGTTCGACCTGTAACTCCTTCCTCCTCCGTGCATGCTAGCCAACACATCAGAGTGATTCTTGGCCCAGTTTTCGCCAAGATCTCTGCGACCAAATCCCGCTTCGTACGGCAAATCGGGGTCAAAAGGAGCGTGCGCAGAGGTATCCCCAAGCCCGAGTCCGTCTACAGATTCCTGACTAGAATTCCGGAGACCGACGACCTAGTCGAGCTTGCACGTGAAGTCGCAGACATCGAAGGCTTGTCCTCTCATTCAGTCTCGAGAGGCACTTGGTTTGGCTTATGCAGGCAAGGGATCTAGACGAAAACAACGCTGGAGGCTATGACAAAACCACTAGGACGCTATCTGATCTGGAGGAAGAGCGGAAGATCGCGAAAGACGAGCCGATGGTGATCGGGCTGCAGCAGTACATGATGGCCAACCTGTTGACAACAGAACGAACGCGTGATTATCGCCACGGGGAAACCGAGCGGGGGTTCTTTACCGCTCTGGCGACTCGGCCCAGGAGAGATACTGGCTTATTATGACCAAAGAGGATAAAGAGGTGAAGAGAAATGCTCTGCAAGCTGAGAACCCCTTCTCCGGGATATACATCGACCTCGTTTGGGCGACCTGGCAACCAGCATGGGAAAATGGTGTGTAAGATACTGGCCACTTCAGACAGCATCTTCAATACCAGGAGGCTGCGAAGCATGTCTGGAAGTTGGTCGATGAGGAGATTTTCATCGTGGTCGACAAGAAGAGCCGAGTCCTGTGTGCAAGCTTTGAGAAACTCGCCCAGTTTGGAATTGTGGTCATTCTATTGCCCTCTTCCCACGCCCGGAGCGTCTCGCCATGTTGTCAGCAACCGCATTCGTCGAATCCCCCGCAGGCTCGATCCAGCCAAGGTCACCGTGGAACAGCTCCCTAACGCTAAGATGGTCGTTGCTGATTATGGCTGCTGAGCGACAAGGAGCCACACAGAGGGCATCGAGCCTAGCCACGACACCCGGTTCACGCGCTGCCAGGACCTTGTTTCCCCATCAACCATGTTACCTGCGCTGTGCAAGTCGGTATTAGCCAGATCCTCCGATCTCGTGCGGTTTTTGATGCAGTCTCGACCCGAAGCACTACTGGAGCGCCACAGTATGTGAACCGAGGAAGCTGAGAGGACGGCATCATGATGAGCCGGCGGAGATATGTGAACGACCCTGTGGCAACCAAGGCGAGGACGGGGATGAGGAGTTGCGTTTGACAAACACCGGAATATACGGTCCTGGGGCGCTATATTTGAGTAGCGGTAGCGGTATCAGTGATGTTGAAGGTCTGTGGAGGCTTTGGTGGCGTGAGATGCGTCTGGTCGCCTTCAACCACCACTCACCACGTTTCATGCAGGCCGCCTGTTTACCAGAGGTACTGTTGGATCAGACTTCCGTCCTTTCTTCATCTTTTTTACTGTCCGTTACTGGCCATGGAGTTTATTGCAGACCAAACTTTGCACCTCGCCGTTGACGGCCAGCGATGCCTTGCGGACGACAACCTTCTCAAAGCTCTCTCATACATACACATGAGGTAGAGAGATACTAATCTGGGTCGATGCTATATGAATCAACACGTTATGATGACACGAAACCGAGACGGCCGAGCCTCCCAAGTACTGATTCGTCTTGGCGAGCCCGCTACCTACATACGACGTCAGCCTCTAGCTCGCAAAGAAAATGTAGGCCTTTCGGCAGTATTACGACAGTGTGGTCCCACCGGAGACGGATCCAGGCGAAGCCCCTTGGCCCAACCGGGTGATGGTCAGCGCTTCCAATGTCCCAAAGCAGTTCTTCAACTTTGAGAATGTTGTCCGCTCCTGCAGCATTATTTTCACTAGACTGGCTCACTTACATCTGGGTCAATTAAGAGCCGTCCATGGCTAAGGAGCCGTCTTTCTCTTCAGCTCGAGGGACAACATCAAGGTCGGATTACGTCACCATGACGTTTCCGTGGGAACGGCCGTGGCTTATACCTGCGAATTCGCCGCTATGCGAACTTTCTTCTACGGGTATAAATACTGAGCTACCCCCACCCACCCGCGCGAATCCTCGTTTTCCCCCAGGCACAGCACAGCATTCACTCAAGTGGCAATTTTCAAACCCAATCGTTGATCCAGACATCCAATCGTTGTACATCGTGAACCGTGAACCATTCGCTCCACTGATCACTTCCAATCACTCCGTGAATATCCCACAGCTCCAGCTCCAGCTCTGTCCCATCCAATCGCTCCGATTAACTCACCGAAAGTGCTCTCGCACTCGTCCATTTTCCATCTTCCATTCTTCTTTCTTTCTTTCTTCTCATCCATTTCTTCTTCTTCTTCTTTCGACCAGGCGCATACTTTCTTTTGACGCACGCTCTTCCAAGTCTACTCATCTTTGTACTTTCGTTTTCCCCAGAACTTCCGATCGTTTTTCAAGTAGACATGGCTCACTCCCTCCCGGCCCCGTGGCGAACGACCGCGCTGGTGTTTGACGACACTGGCAAGGTCACAGCTGCTCCGGCATCACACTCGCTCCCTGGCTCGCGCCCCGTTCCCACCGGTCCCCTCACCACCGGTGTCCCTTCCGACCGCCCCCTTGCCAGCCGTCCCCTGGCTACTCCTCCCGTCCCCCCCCGTCCGCTCCGCTCCCGCTCCGCCAAGTCAGTCCGGTTTGCCGGCGATGACGCCGCGGAGATCCACATCGTCCCTCGTTAGAAGCAATCTCTGCCGCTCAAAGTCGAGCTTGAAACCGTCGTGGAGGACAGTCTGGATCCTTCCACTGACCAGTCCCGAGCCGAGGACGCCTCGCTCGAAGACCGTCTCCGCCGTGCCGAGCGGAACGGTGTGATGAATTCACTCCTTTGAGGTTCCCTCGTGGTCCTCCCCCAGCGACTTGCATTTCGATTCATTCCTTCTTTCCCTTTGTCTCTTCTCCAGCGATAGATTTTTATTTTGGCTCGTTCCTTTTTTCCCTTTGTTCTTCTCCAGCGATATCCCTAGTCTTGTGGTACATGTTTTCTCCAGCGGGCACTGTTGCTTTCAGGCTTCAAGATCAAAACTCCGGGCAAGGTATTGGCAGTGGTGATCCTATCACACCATTGCTCTCCGAGCCTGGAGGACATATTTTTGGTTTGACATTGTCATTTTTGATGGCAGTCGAGGCTGTAGATAGGTACATAGCAATAGACATTCGTTGTCGAGAACAATTTGTCTTTTCTGCTCATTGTGACTGTGATATCTTATTTTGCTGTGTTGTTTCCGCCTGTTCAAGCGACAGCAACCGCTGTCATAGTGCTGGTGCCTTTTTATCAGTGCTGGTCTGATTGCTGCTCATCTCCATATGGGCCCTCCTTTGGTGTTCCATCTACCCCTTTCTATTCATGAGCAAAATAAACTGGGTGGTGTGTCTTGAGAATCCCGCTCGTTTGTAATGCAGCGGTAGTTTGTGACCGGAGGCTCATGCAGGTCGGCCTGAATCCCACTGCCGATCCGGCCGCAACCGCGACCGGCATTGCTCCGCTTCCCCTCCCGCTTCCCACTGTTCGCAACCCACAAAACAACCACTTCCCCCAATGGCCAACATCGATCCCCAGTAGGCGCCTCTTCCTCGGTGCGTGATGGCAGACCCGTTCAGCATCGCCACGGGCGTCCTCGGGCTTGTCGGCACGGCCGCGACCGTCATCAAGTTCCTCGACACACTCAAGTCGACCGTCCAGGACGTCCCCAGGAGCATTGCCTGGACCCTCGCTGAGATCAACGATGTGCACTCGGCCGTCGCACGGCTTCATTCCCTTTTCGAGCACATCGAGTCCGTCCCGAATGCGGCGCGGGCGCTGATTGCGATTCAGGATGCCGCGGTGGCGATCGCGGAGCTGGTCAACTCGTTCGACCAGCTGGTGGAGCTGCTGAAGCCGTTTGGCATGCTGAATCTGGCGCTGCTGAAGGCTTGGGATAAGATGAAGTGGATTCTCAAGCAGGATGACATTGCTAGGGCGGTTATGAGAATCCAGACGCGCAAGGGATCGTTGACGTTGATGTTGAATATTCTGCAATGGTGAGTGCGGGTGTTTGTCTTGCTGAATGTACCTTAGCTGATCTGCGACTTGCAGCGAGTCAGATGTCGTGGCTGTTGAGTCGAGAGCAGCGCTGCAGAACGGCATCAACACCCTCATCGAAGGAGACACCGCCATCCAAAAGCGGCTGGAGCGGATGGAGCGCAGGTGGATTTCCCAGTTTGGCGACATCTTCGATAACCATTCCATCCGATCAGCAGGGTTTGCGGCTGTACAGGCCAGCCAGCCTTTGCCGAAACCCGACAGTTCCCCGGCCACCGGCTCGGCTCCTCCCCTGCTGGAAACCGAGGAAGAAGTTGAAGGGGCAAGTGGCCTGCTGCCTTTTCGACTAGAGTTTGAAGAGGCTCTTGAGGAGAGCGGCGTCTACCGCCGTGTCCATCGTCCCTTTGACACCTTCTCGATAATGTCAGGGGAGGGCCGCTCGATTGCCCGCACCGTCATGACGACCTACAGTCTCGCCGAAAACGCGTCAATCCTGACGTCCTTTCCGATCCTGGACCGGACAGAGCTACGACATCCCGAGTTTTATGTATCTAGTAGTGTCGAGAGTGACCCACGGAGACGGTTTCTTGGAATAGGGGCCGCCCGCAACCGGAGCTCGTCAGAATCGAACAGCGTTTCGTCACGGCTGTCCATACCAGGTTTCAAAAGTCAGGAACCCCCCAATCTCGGCCCCAATGTCATGGGCGAGTGGCACGTGACGGTGCGGCGTACTTGGCGGGCAAGACAGTTTCGTTTCGAGGTGTTGTTCGAAGTTCCTGTCTTTTTTGTTGCGCCGCCTACGAACACGAGGGGCCCGGTGCGAGGGGCGCCGATTGTGTACCTCGACGGAAGTTTACAAAGCATTCGCGCTTCAAGGAGTCAGCCAGCTGTGCTACAGCATCGAATGGACCGCCCTGTCGCCCTGGGGAGCGATAACGAGCGTGCATCCTGGGTCGCTCTTCTCTCAGCCGTCCAAGATATGGAGCGCCGCTCCCGCGAGTGGAATGACGAACGCCGCCGCTTGGATTCGGGGCACAATGCGTCCATAGTAAGGATCCAGTATGGCATAACAGTTGCTATACAATCCAAGACGAGAAGTTGGGACGCTGTGCCGCCTGGCGTGCGAAAGCCATACGCAGTAACGGCCATGACGCATCTGGTGGAGATTTCGGCCCTCTTGGGAATTTACTGGCTTCAATTCGACCGCATCAACGACCGATACTTTGCAGAGGGTGGCGGCTTCGTGTTGAAGGGCACATCCGTTCCAGGCTTGGGGATCACGTTTGAGTTTCAACTGAGCGGGGTCGGACTGCAACCAGTGAATCGTCTTATACCCACCGAGGACGTCAAATTCTTGTGCTTCGGAAAGGTTCCAACAATCTTCCACCACGAATTTGATACACGAAGACTTCCTGACGACCAGCCAGGCAGGTTGGAATACCTTGACGTCTCCAGCCGCAAGGACATTGCCAGAACGTTGGTCAAAGTCGGCTGCAACGCCTCAACTATTGACTACATGCTCAACGGAGGTCAGAGGGACTCCCACATTTTCCCAGGTATGTGTTTTGATTCTACTTCTGTCTGGGGACATAACTGAATCCTCGTAACAGTTGTCTTCGAACTGATCGGTATGCTGTGTCCAATACTGCATATTGAGGGGACAGCATTTCGACGCCTGCCAAACCCGACCAATTACGTATGGGAAGGCGACTCGATTCCCTTTTGGTCCTTGCTGTCGTCATACGAAACATCGCTTACAAACGCAAGATCACAGGGGAAATTTACTAGCCTGAGCTCTACGGAGGATAGTATTCATCAAGGTCTCCCCGACCTCATAGCCGAGGTGAAGCTCATCACGAAGGGCCACGAGCTCGGAGCCATGGCAAGTATCAACTGGAACGAAGGCTTCAACGTTCTACGTCTCCTCCATAAAGCCCTCGAGGATGTCGACGCAGACCTTCTAGTCTCAGATGACCAAAATACGAGCCAGGAACGCCACATCCTGGTACAGACAATTGTGCGCGCTCACATCCAAGAAGTCCTCCGCGGAATGAACGAGAAGCCAACCGACGATGTCAACCAGCGCACCATGACTGCAGAACCTCGATTTGAAGACATTTACAAATCCTCGTCACCAGACGAGAAGTACAAGATATGGATGGACGTCTACTTTCAATCTGTTCGGCCCAAGGTATTGGCAGAAGTGATCAAGTCCTTCCCATTACTGGCAGAGGAGTGCGAGAGAATTTGGTACCTTTTGGTGTTTCGCATGCTCTGTTGGCTCATGCTGCACGACTTTGATAGGAGGGACGTTCAGATTTCTGATACGAAGAGTGCGCTGCTGGGAAGTCGATTGCCGGTGTATATCATTTGAGGGGTAGTTGAGGGTTTATCCCCTGGTCTGCGCTATAATTATGACGGCGTACGGATTTGTGGTGTTGTCTGTTATCTTGGCGTGTCTTAAGGCTTTGTCAAGGCCCCCGGCACGAGGATTAGGAACCGTGGGAGGATGTCGGGGAGATCGATTCGTGAGGTCGAGAAGACGAGACAGCAGGGACTAGGGTATGTCGTCTATGGCCATTGGAAAACAATCACTCTCACACTCGGGGTTAGTTGCCGAGCTAGTGAGGATGTCACGACATTGATTTCAGGAATCTGTGATAGTTACTGGTCGGGCTGAAGGATCGCTTCCTCCGGGGCTAAAATTGCAGTGCTGCCCCAAATGTTGTGATACCGACTTTGGAGCGCTGAGTCTGACCTGCAAAGCTTCCTCTTTGAGGGCTAAAATTGCAGTGATGATCAAGCCTGCATGAAGGTGCATTAGTGCCGCCAAGCATGCTGCCTTATGCAGAGCCCTTTTGCAAAGTGTCACACGTTTGAACAACCATACCTAGGTACCTAACCTACACCTGCAATTGGCGGAGAGCTTAAATGAGAGGACTTCTTAGAACAGTGGCGATGGACTTGGCTCTTCATCTGCTAGTGAAATAGGTACTGTATACTTGTGCTATCAAGGCTTTGTTCCTTCCTTGACAATACGACGGTCAACATCACATGCAGGCATCGAACTGGCCCCCAATACCAAACAACTCCGCATCTCGGCTCTGGGTCTGCCTTGGTTCATGATCGGATGTATGCAGAAAATCTAGGTCGTCGGCGAGCAGCCCAGCGATTTCCTTGGCTGTCGAGTGGCAATCCATCTCACATATCAGACTTGACTGAGATGCATTTGTCTGATGGTGACCATTACTGAAAGGGGCACAGTGCTATTAGAAATAGTATGGATGGGACGTTGGGAACCTAATACTCACCTCTTGGATTGCAAGGGATTCTTTCGACTCGACTTGACGGGGTTTGAAGAAGGCATTTTATTGTAAGGGTGTGAAGGTTGGCTGGGGGTCGTTATGAATTTTGAGGAATGGCGTGTTGTGTGTTTCCATTTACAAAGGTGGAAATGATGATCTTCTTATGGTTCTGGGTAGACGAAGAGCTCTAGAGATAATATGCTTGGCCATTGTGTCGATTTACACATTTGCTAGGATGGTGTTCAGTCACACACTTACTAGTATTAAATCGAGCTGAACACACCAATGGCATGCCCTGCACTCATGTGTTAGCCCCCGGGCTCTGTTTTGGTGGCATCGCCTAACACACCGAAAATTACTTCTCCGACACCCGACACTGCGCCGAACCTCGAGCCCTCAGCGGCGCATCCCTGCCACCTCGCGGGCACATCTCCTGTGTTGTCCGCCCGATTCGGGACTAGCGTTGTGTTGGACGACACATGAGGGTGGCGTAGCTGCTAGTATCATGCAGTTTTCGGCTTGAGGCAGCAACATCACATCCGATGCTTGAGGCTGAGAGCCTGATGGGACAGAACCTCGAGGACTCTTCGTTCCTTCCTCACCTAGCCTACCCCTGGAGTCTAGGCTGCTTCGCCAACAATTTTGTGTTAGCTGCTTCGACCGTCGACCGTCGACCGTCCGGGATGTCACCCTCCAAATCTTCCAGCCTACGCACCTACTTCCACAGGCTCAAGACCAATCTTCACCATCCAACCCACCCTAGAGCGGATCCGAGCCGGCGCTCCGCTTGCGCGCCAGACACACGCCTGGGCGAGATCTCTCGGGAGCCCCTCTTCCGGCTCGACAGTGATGTCGCATACCGCGCACGTGATCTGGCCGACTCGACCGAGAACGAGGAGCTTGAGACGCTGTCTGGTATCTGGCCAATCTTTGGACCGTGCCAGCTTCCAGAGGAGTGGAATCCAGGGTCCCAGAGTTCCCCGCCTTCCTACCAAGATGCCGCAAGCTGCTATGGCTCGAGCCCTCCCGACCCAGTCACAGTGCTCAGCAAGCATGCCATTGACAGTCTGGGCATTGCGGAGGCGATGACTTCGTTTCATCAGCCATTGACCGCCCTGCCCAGCTTGAGCTTATCCCGGGACAACAAATACCACATCGCCGAGGACGAAGACGGAGTAGGAGGAGCGGAGAGCTCACCCGGTTTGGGGATTTGCAACACGGCAACTGGTGCCAGTAATCACGTTGAAGGTCTCCCGTTGCGGCTCCGAATTTCCTCCCAGGCCGCCCTCCGCTGCCGTCGGAATCTGATATTCAACATGCCGAGGATGCGAAAGAGGAAGAAGGCGGGCGAGCGGGGGGGTAGCACAGCGCCTTCGGTGGCTGCAACGGTTGACCCAGCCACTTTTTCGACGTCAGACGTCGCGGAGACGGCAACAAACCAAACCAGCATTGTGGCGCACCATGGGAAGCCACTCCAAATACCCAAAGAAATCGGGTATGCTAGAATACGGATCGAGCGTCTCTCGCTTCACCGCCAATTCGATGACGAATGCAGCGACGACTATTCGGACACCACATCGAACTCGGCTCACGAGGATTATGTTCAGGGGAACACAACCGGAGAGAGCCATCGGGGTGCTATCGCGTCAGCAGCTCCCGTAGAAACCGACGCGGCCCAGGATACAACCCATGCTGGGAGTGGAAGTGCTGGAAGTGATGGGAGACCAGCCCAGCCAGAAACACAAAGTTCCACCTCAGAATCCTCATCGACTTCTGGACCATTTCCCCTGGCACATAATAGAGAAAAGGAGGACGACGATGGTGGCAGGCGTAAAAAGAGGAGGCTTTCTAGCGGCACAAGTAACTCAAACTTGTTGCTGCCAAAGAAGAGGCTTGCCTGCCCATATGAAGTGTTTGCGCCACAGGGGAAATACTTAAAGCGAGAAGCGTCTCGGAATCCTTTCGGCGGATGTGACGGCATCTCGCGTCTAAAGTAAGCGGTGATCCCCAGCCTGAATCTGCTTTCGCTGTTCTAACCGCCCGGGGCAGACAACACTTGGCTCGAAAACACATGGCCTCCTACCGATGCCCCCGCTGCTGGATATCATGCGATACGCGAGCCAAGGCTAAGAGTCACTACACGCAATCCAATTGCAAACCGAGGGATGTGCCAATAGACGGGCCGTTCATGGATTTGTCTCTCGAGCATCAAGTCGAGGAGTTCTATTTTGGAAAGATTTCCGAAGAAAACGCTTGGTGGACGATATTCCGAATTCTGATTCCAGATGTTGGGCAAATGGACGACTCCATGCTCAAGATATGGTACTCACCATGTAAGCCAATCTTTCACCCCGTCCGCGGTCTTGTCATTTGAGACCTTGCTACTGGTAATTGGAATCTGACATGCACCAGATTACGCGGATCATGGGACCAATCCGAGCCCATTATTGATGGTGCCTGCTTTGGCGATCCCCAGCAATGTGCTTCGCTCCATGCAGATGGCGTCATGGGGCGTGAATGTTCCAAACGGACAGAACACGTGAGTCCGATATGCTTCTGAGCCCCGTAACTGCAAGATGGATCGCTGACGTAGGAACTCGATCTCACAGGGTAAATCCAATTTGCACCAGCAGTCTCAATTTCGCCTCGCCAGTCGAGCCAGCTTTCAACATGCCGCTCGATGATCCGCTAATACCACCGGAAAGCTTTACTGTCCCAGTTTACGAAGCATCTCAGTCTGACTTATCCGAACCTGTGGCCACTCCACGGGCGCCGTCCATCTTCTCATCGTATTCCTCTCAGTTGGGGTCCCAATCAAACCTATCAATGTCAACTGCGGGTCTTTCCCTAGATATGATGGCTCCGTCATTGGCACCACGAAATGAGCAAGAATCGGCGCCTCAGGGGACTAACTGTACAATTCGTACACCAAAGGTCGGACAACAAGTTCTGCCAGGACAGTCGCAGCGAAGTCACGAGCGGCTTCTGAAGCAGATAGAGCAAACGGAAGCAGAGAACGAGAAATTGCGGGAAGCTAACAGGGCCAACCGCGCGGATCTGGTTGCCATACAGAAGCTTGTGGAGCAAGTGTTGGTGGTGGAGGATTTGAGCGCACATGCTTACAACAGCTTGTCCCAGGTGGCTGATTCGTTGATGGTTATAAAGCAACGGCTTTTATGATAGAATAACTGCTTGTCTGCCTCGCAAGCTTTCTCCGTCACAGAGGCCTCATCTTCAGGCACACGGCAACGCTTGCTTACTACCCGACTTCTTGGCCAACGCAATCTCTGCCTTCCGCCTCCGCACCAGACCCGGAAGGACCTCCCCCCCTCCATGCACCCACTCGGGCAGCTCGTCGGCCAACACAGTGTTGACATTCTCGCCCTTGTTCAGGCGCTTGACGAGCGTCGACGACTTGGCGGCACCGCAGCCCATGTTGAAGGACCAGCTGACCAGCGCGCCGTACTGATTCAGGCTGAGCGTAGCGCCCGTGATCATCTCGGTGATGCACTTCTCGAACTTGCGCATGTCGTCGGCGAGCAGCTTCTTGCCGTCCGCCTTGGACAGCGGGATGTCGTACTTGATTTCAGAGCATTTGGATTTCTGGCAGAGGTGGCCGTAGCCGACGGTAGGATTACCAGTTGGATCGGTGTCTAACATACCCAGTCAGCATCCCCTTTCTACCTACTGTCACGATTGACCCCGTCGGGTACGCAGACTCACAAACACTCGCGCGGAAACCCTCAAACTCGGCAATCAGATCGACCGTGTCCTGGTTCGACCTCGGGGCGCTACAGCTCTTACTACCACTTCCCCCAGAGCTGCATTTGCTCACGACGTAGCCATCCACGCCGGTCTTGACGTAGTAGTCGGACACATAGCACCCATCCGAGGTCTTGTCCCAGATCTTGTTGCCGTTGATGTTTGTACCCTCGGTCTGGCACGACAGGGTTACCTTGTGGCCTTTGTCGTACGACTTAACGACGCTGTAGCTGGTGCCTGGGCCGGAGCGGCAGTTGACGTCGTCGCCTGAGATGGGGTATGACGCAGCGTTAGCGCACGCCAAGGTGGAAATGAGGGTGAGGGTTGAGAGCTTCATGATGTGCGCGGTATAGGATGTGCCTAGGTACGTGCGTGAAAAAGGACTGGCAGTCGAGAAAATGACTCCCGGGAAGAAAATAACCGCCAAGAACAACGGTTTGTTAGTTGTTATATAACTGTCGGCGTGGTGATATACCTAGTACCTTAGCCCGTGGAGGGTCGCATCGCCCGAAACTTTACAGAAAAACACGTCGAGTCTTTGGTGCTGAAATTATCCCGCCCAAGCTCGCCAATCACGCGTTTACATGCTCAGCCCACCCAGCTAAGGAAATAAAGGGGGTGGCGAGGCTGGTCTCCCCAACATACGGTCTGTAAAGTGCTAATATAACTGGCTGGTCCCCGCCCCGGAGCTGAAAACCCAATGCTGTTCAATGTGATCGGAGATTGGTTGCAATGTGCGGTCTGTTGCACCCATGGTTCGGTCGGGCTTAGGCTGATTGCTTGGCGGCTCGGTTGATACCTGACAAGCTGCTGATGTGGTGGGCAATTATGGTGGTAATTTACTACCTGAGGTCGAGAGCGTAATATTCTCGGGAAGCGGGTTAATTATTTCCGGGTTGTGGGTATCTGACCTATCCAAATCCAACTGTAGAAACTAATGCACGTGTGTACCGTAGGATATCGAAGGCGGTGCGAAAAGGAATACAGAAATTTGAGAAAAAGATACAAAAGCCGCAAAGCCACATGGTAATGAGCGCAGCCATATGCCGAGGATTCCCCTAGAGCAAAGTTTCAAGCCCCTGGTATAAGGTTCTGTCAGCAACCAACCAACTTTGCGCAGTCTGCAGGTTCCTTCTGCACATCTGCCCTGATGCCCTTTCTGGTTGCAAGCTGCTCATTCGATTGCCCCATATGGACATTGCACATATAAGTCTTGAAGGCCGTTGAAAGTCGTACGACGCTTCCGAGATGCTCTTGGGAGATCTTTGGCGGATCCCCTGACGCGATGCTATCGGCTTCAGCTAACGCAACCGCGGTTTGGAACGCTGTGAAGTCATTACGGTCAGGAACAGCCCATTTAATCCAGTATTTATAGCTTGACTTACCGTTTCGAATATGGCGACCATTCCACTTCAGATCCACCACCTCTGACGATTGGATATAGGCTCTCGCGGTGTGTGAGATTCCGATATTCGTGGTGCGCTCCAAGCGCTCGAAGTTGTTGAGCCATATCTTCTCGCGATTCATGTCAGTGAGATCGGGAAACCCAAATGTTACGTGAATCCTCGACAGGACTGCTTCGTCAATGACCCCAACACGGTTCGTGGTGAGAAACAAAATCCCACGATAGTATTCGAGGGCTCGCAACAGCACTGTTTTCAGCTGGCGTTAGAGTGTTGCTAGGTCTCAGCTTTAACGCTACTCCTGGAAGGATGAATTTACCCGACACCAACCCATTCCGTTCGAGCTCGTTTTTATTCCTCTCCTCAAAATAGATATCGGCTTCGTCAATGAGGACGATCGCGCCCCAAGATTCTCCGAGTCTGAAGAACATGGATAGATGCATGTCAAACTCCTCGGCTGTCGTTCCCAAATCGCCACTTGTTACTGACAGCAGGGGGCGTTGCGCGTACTCGGCGATGCATTCTGAACGCACGAAATCAGCAACTTGAACACGACTGGCCGGCCAATGGCCAAGTTTCGAGCTAGCACACATACCTGCTGCACACGTCTTACCAACCCCTGGCTTCCCATGGAGAAGGAACACTTGCCCCTCGCCCTTGCCGCTGATAAAGTCAGCGGTGAAGGATTTGCCACGGGAGTTATTGGCTTTGAAGCCGTTACTCCGCGCCAGGGTCTTCAGCGTCCTCTTAATCTCCTCGGGAAGCACGAGATAGTCGAACAAATCCCTATCGAACTTGGGGTCCCTGAGACCGTCAATATCAATGACAACTGGGAGAAGCACCGTGTTAGTCCTGCCGCCTATGTCCTATATACACACAAGTCAGGTGTCTGCAGAACATAAAGACTTACCAAACGACCTCTCCTTCAACGCAAACGCGTAGACACTTCTATCACACAGTGAAAAGAAGTGCTGTGTATCTCCTGGGGGTTTGCCCTTTGGGTCGACATCGTCGTAGTGCCGGAAGGTCGTCTTTTTGTTCTCGGGGTCGAGTTTGATGCAACTATCGCATTCGCAGCCACGGTTGATCATGCCCTCCCGGTTTCTCTGACGCCGTGCGATGAGGCTTCCGCCCTGTGGCTGCCGCTTCCGTCGGATGGGCAGGTCGACATCCGAATCGGAGTCGGAGGAGTCGCTGGGGATTTCCCTGGGCCTGCGTGAGCGGAAGACACGATATGGATTTGGCTGCCAGAGACGCATGCCCAGTGCGGGGGGGATGGAGCGGTAGGCTTGGAAGTCGACCATGACTCGGCCTTCGATCTGGGGGCAGATTCTGTTAGCTTCGGCATCTAGCAAATAGCTGGCAACCTAGGCGCATGTGAGTGCTTACCTTTGGGAGTGTCGGTGGAAACAGGCACTCTCCAGTGAACTCCTGCAGCGTCGGGGTCCTCAATTCCCAGTACTTTTCTCCCTATACCTCCATCTGCCGCATCAGCGTTCTGCCCTCGTGCTTGGCGAGCTCTTCCTCGGTGTCTTGGTGATACTGTTGCGGATACAACTGCAAAGACATAATGTCCCTCTCTCCCTCAAACGGAGCGATGTAATAGGTATACCGCTCCCGGGAGAACCGAATCCCAAAGTTCTTGACGTTCCACACCGAGACGCTGTACTTCTTGTCGGACCCCTCCACGGCGCCGCCGCTGATGTCAACAAGCACCGCCGACCACATTTGATTCGGCTCAAACTCCTTGACAAAGACCTTGTCCCCCGGCCGGAACAGCATCCACAGGTTCTCAAACGTCGCTACGCCGCGCTCGTGTCTCTCAGCTTCTTTGGTGGTCTTTTTGCCCTGGAGCTTCTCAAACTCCGCCAGAAGGATGTCAATGTGCTCATTGCACTCGTTGCGGTACTCCTCGCTGTGCTGCGGCGGATGGTGGTCCTTGTACTGCAACAGCTTGTCCTTGTGGTGGTATATGAACCGAAAAGGGCCTCGGAACTCTACGGTCTCGCCGAGCAGATCCTGGTCAGGGTAGTACTCGACGACGGCCCGCAGCGCGTTGATGAGCTTGAGCGAGTGGATCCGAATCCTCGACCGCCCCGTCCTGATGGCGCCTCTGCGGATCGACTCGCTATCCTTGGGCCGATGGGCAGACCACATGACTCGCTTCATGTTTGTCGGGCACCGGTAGGAGTATATGACTTCCAGTACGCCCGTCTGCCGGTTTCCATCGCCTGGGACGATGCTGCCGTCGATAAAAGGCACTTCACGACCCTCTTCATCATCGTCATAGAGATATTCCGCCCGATAGCGGACCTGGCTGTCCTAGACTTGGTCCTCGTCGTCGCCGTCATTGTCTTCGCCGTTGTCGTCATTCCCCTCGTCAGAGTGGCCAGTTTCACGATGCTTGGCCTTTTTGCGGTTGGCTCCCTTGGCGGCGTCAATGCTGCAAAGTTCCTTTTCGGGTTGCACGTGGCCGTCACGTTGGACTGATGTTTGGTCTGCAACTTCTTCTCTTGCATGTTGGTGATCTCCTGTGCTCGCTGGGGGTGTGGGCAGCAATGGCTGCTGCTCCGTGAAAGCCGGGTTGGGTTCTTTGTCGACAGGTGGGGTGTCCATTCTGCTAGGATGGCTCGGTTCGTTGGGCATCCAGAATGCGAGCTATGTAGGCAGGTACCTTGTGGGGCCTGCGGGTTGAGCTTTCCTCCGTTCGAATTGGCGATGGGCAGGGGATTCGCGCGATAAAATAGGCATCGCCGCGATTAAGATTCGTTTGTGCTGTGTAATCCGAATAGCCACCTGCTACCATAACCGCCCTTCGAATACCATGACATCATGATATCCATCTGATGAGAGCTCCCCACCGAGTTTCGGTACGTATATCTATTGGCAGCCGAGGACCGCAGAACCAATATTCTGCAGGTGTGGTGGCGAGACGACCGAAAAGAGACACTGGAATCTGGTCATTGTCTAGGTGCAAGCCACAAGTCTAGTTTCGGCCCCCTTCTTTCTCAGGTATGGACTATCTGGCGTGATGTGGCGCACCCCTTGACGGAGAAGCGAGACAAGATCATGACTAGGCCGCGTGTTTCAGCCCGGGGAGCTCTCTGTGGCCAACAGGGTGGCTGCCGGCCTGATAATGCGTTCCATGGGAGATAACACTTCTCCTGGCGCCCCGACATCGTTTCTCTTTTGTATTGCGAGTGAATCCTGTACTCGAAGCTCCAGGCTTTACTGATAACACCGATAGAGTCGCGTCATCGGAAACAAGCGTCGATTCCAAGAAGCGGTCTCCATGTCGGGCGCAATGACAGCGGAGGATGCTCGCCTGGTCCGGCAGTTTCTCCTCTCGTCAGAACCGGACAGCATCCAGAAGAGCACCGATATAGTTGCTCGAATCGAGCGTTCACTTTCTCCTATTATCACCTCAACGCCATGCTGTCTCTGCGACGAGTGTTACGAGGAGAAGGTGTTTACAATTGAGTAAGCTTCACCATTCCATCCAATCTCCCAAGCCAACGTCGACGAAAAACGCATCTATCGATATTCCAAAGCCGCTAATGCTGCCCCAGAACAGGAAGGGAATTTCTCGAAGAAGCGAGGTCTGCGCTGGAACAGAGCATTGAGGCTTTCAACAAGGCGTTCGAAGTTGAGAAGAGCCCGCTCAACAAGATCTGGCCGTTCCGGAGGAACAATGTACTGCACAGGCTTGAAACCACGGCAACGTTTGAAGAGCTTACGGTCGAAATCCAAAACATGATTGATCGCTGGAAAGCTCCAGATTCCAAGGTGGAGAAGTTCGGGCGCAAGGTGCGGGATTTGTGGATTGGCTTTTGCAAAAAGCTCAGTTGATACCGCAGCCTCGGGCAATTGATCCCAAGCTCGTCCATATACACTTCTTTATTTTGTGGCGCGGTGAAGATCATAATCCAGGTGTGTATTGTCCTGTGAGTGAAGGTGAAGGGTCCCGGTCAACATTAGGCCGAGAGCGGAAGCCTGCCCTGTGCTGACAACAATTGAAAAGATGAGCGTGGATAATGACCGCATCCACGAGGGCTTTGCGCAAAGATTAAAGGTCATCAGCAACGAGATCTCATCAATGGAAGATATCTTGGACCTTGACCGACGGACAAGCACCCTCGCATGCTACCTCTATGCTCAATTCTTCATGTTCTACGGGTTTTGTCATCATCTGGTACTCGACAAACAAGGCCAAGCGCGCATTGAGATCCCTCAACGCGAACTTTTGCGACGATATCAAAGGCCCGGTAGAGCAGGTGAAAAATGTTGCGCAGCTCATCTATCGGCGATACGGGATCGAACATGGAAAGGTGATGGTGAACATGCAGCGAGCCACAAACCTGGGAATTGGTCTTATCATGCAGAGGTGCGATCGAATAGAGCTCAAGATGGAGAAAATGGCCACAATGGCCTGCGACCCCAAGGTAGAATCTGCAGCCGTCCGACTCCTTCTCGGGCTAGCCGCGAACAAGCAACGCTACCAAGAACAGCTGTGGAGGATCGTGGAACACAATGATTCCCCGAATTCTCCGGAGAAGAGCCCCGAGATTCCCATGCTCAAAATTGGAGACCGTCCTCAATCAGTAACAGGTGAGTGAGCACCGGATCGAATGCTGACTGTTCTCCAGCTTCTCTACTCTTACTAGCCAAATACTGACAATATCCTCCATGTTCAGAGCCCCACAGCAGCCCAATACTTCACCAATACACCCGAAAGGATGTATAAATCCCCTCAAACATACTCGAAACTTACATCCAGCGCGATGTCCACTCCCTCATCGCCTTCCTAGCCCTGTCCAACCCCCCCAAGACGGACGAGCGCAACCAAGAGACACTGCTACACTGGCTTGCCAAACCCCGCTCCAAAGTCCTCTGGATCAACGCCGAGTACGTGGGCGAGTACCCCAACACCCTCACCACCATCGCCGCGCGGGCTGCAGAGATGTGCCTCAACCTCGACTTCCCCGTCGTCGTTTTCTTCTGCCCCTGGGCGTCCGAGTACCGCGCCAGTAGCAGACCCGACAGAGAGAAGCGCTGCCTGCTGGATCTGGTCTGTTCGATCATCCGGCACATGGTAGATCTCTTGCCGGTCGAGTTCGAGACGGAGCGTAACATCGGACCTGACACGTTCACGAAATTTCTGCAAGGGAATGATATTCTTTCCAACTGGGGAGTTGCGGTGGAGCTGCTAACGAGTCTTGCCGCGTTGATTCGCGTCCCATTCTTTGTTTTTCTGGACGGCCTTGAACATCTGGAGGGGACGGCAGTGCAGGCATATTTTGCCAGTCTGCTTGGGGTGATCATGTCGTTCGCGACAATGGGGGTGGGAGATGGGAAGTTTGTGAAGATTCTGCTCACGACGTCAGGAAATAGTAAGACGGTGACAAGGACAGCAGACAGACTGCCGAGAGGATGTCTTGAATTTATGGACCTTGATGAGGGATGTTGATGTGCTATATGTAGGTGGGTGCTGGTGGAAGTTTAAGTCTACTCGGACATGGTATTATTATTGCAAGGGCTCTAAAACTGCTTTTCTAAATGATTGAATCATAAGGATGTCAATCCGTGTGCGAAATACAAAATGGTTATCTGGTGCATACAATCTTCCAGGCCGTGAGATGCTTCCGACAAATGAGTGCTATGTGTCGGTTGGAGATACAAAAGAAAAGGGGACCTGGTGTAAACAATCTTCTAGGCCGTGAGGATGTTTCCGACAAATGAGTGAGAGACAGCTAGTCCGACTCACTAACACTGCCGAGCTTCCTTGGACTGGGAAGAAGTGACAGGAGCGCGGACCAGAGGATCGTGTTTGCCGCTGTCTTCGGTGGGGTGCCATCCAGCGCAGATAGGGCCATGGATTGAAGGGATGTGTTTGACGCTGTCTCCGTCGGGATGCATATAAGCGACAACTTCACCAAGGAGATAAATGTCTTTGCCGCCGCTGTCGGTCCTTTGCCTCTTCGCAGGACTCGGAGTCTCCTCATCCTGGGCCTCCCTCTTCTGAGGTTTGCTCATGGCGGACTCAACGGTCTGAGCGGCCTTCCGCATCTCCCCAGCGATATCGGAGTGGCGGATCGTCTTGTTGCCTATTACCACGTCGTTGAAAGTCTGGTACTTGACCGACGCCCAGGATCTGAGGGGTGGGTTCTTGAGAGCCGTCGTGAGCAGGCTGTTGTACCAGTCTAAATCGGCATGGACGGATTTGTCGAAGTATCTCTGGCCCCAATGAGCCATCTTGTCCATGGATGCCTCCCATTTGTCGACCCACTGGGTGATCGCCGTATTGGTGTCCCGTCCGGCGAGTGTTGAGAGATGGATGCGGCAGATTCGGTTAAATCCCAACCTCAGGAGCGGCCAGTTCGCATGCCTGTGGACGGCCATGAACTGCAGCCGAAGATCCAGGGCTGAGGTGAGTTTGGACTGCTTGCAGACTTCGGCTGAGACACTCTTGGTGAAATTCTGCTGCATCAGGTGCCGGATCTTTTGGAGGGTTTCACAGCGATCTTGAAGGAGCTGTTGACTCTCCTCATCAAGGTTTAGCGGCTGGGATGGATATCTCAGACCGCCATCGCCGATATCCACAGGCCGGCTTGGAGGGCGGCTCGGAGGCGACGGCCACGTGTTTGTGGTGGTGGGATCGATGTATTCCCACACCTTCGCCCGGATTGCTTGCAAGGCATACCATTTGCTCCACTCATCCCAGTCGGAGGGTTTGTTGTAGACGGGGAATGGCATGGCCGCAGGCGCGTGTGGAGAAGCGCCCTGGTGTGGAACGAGTGAGTCTGAAGCTGAGATGGAAAAGGAAGAGGAGGGCAGCAATCAAGGCGCAATTCCAAGCCGGTATTATTGACAACAGAGTTTGAAGCGTTGCCGAAGAAGCCGGCTAGCGTGGCAGCTCGGAGCGTCGACCGCCGCCTTGATCCGTGATATCCACATGGCAGTCAGCACTTTGTCCTCAAACGCCATGACGTTTCTCACCACCCCTCCCTCCAGAACACCGTGCTCATCAGCTTCATGGAGCTCATGGAATCGTCTGACGCCCTCCGCCAACTCCGCGCCATTCAAGATCGCAGCCAGCACGGCGCAGCCGTGAATGCATCGCCCATCCAAGCCTCCATAACACACGTATCGTCAGGCCCAAGATAGTCGTCCAATGCACAGCGCATACTGTTACGCATCTCGGGACTCGGTGTCGGAAACGGGTGCTCCTTGGAATATCGCCCCCACACGAATTGCCATCCTGGCCGTCCAATACTCCTGATCTCGAACAGGGCCACGATGAAGCGGAGGTATAGAAACCGCGGATCCGGGCGCTTCTCGTTCAGGAACGTGAGCTCCTTCCCGTCAAGGTCCTGCAAAGTCCGGCCATCGTCGTCGTAGCATCCGGCATCGGCGCCCTCAGTCGAAATGACATCTGTCCGCCAGCGCTTGGTGGGAGTTTCCTTGGCATCGATAGGGACAATAACGAGATGGTAGCTATTAAACCACTTCTTGATCACGCTCGTCAGCAGGAGTGTGTTGCTTGCCTGCGACCCGTCTTCCGACTCGCCTTGGCTTCTGAGAAAAGTGTTGCGAGTTAGATTCATGTCGACGAAAAATGGGACAATACGTGCTGCTTTGACTGAGTTAGCCAAGCGGTAACAGCCGGAAATGTGGCACCAAACATGGCCGGACTGGAGGCTCTCGTCGACAGCCGAGTCGCCTTTGTAATAGTTGAGGGCATCCCGGCGCAACTGGACAAAGAATTTCCGAGTTGTCTCATGTCTTGCCTTCAAGTTGGCGCGGGCGGGCCGAAGTACGATGGCGCTGTTTGCTGAAGGTTGGGAGCTCATGGCGGAGAGCGTCACGGAATTTGTCTGCATGCGGAAGAGGTTGCGAGTTGCGGAGGCTTCGAACGGAGTTTCATGGTGATGGCAATATTGAGAGACTCTGGGCCGTCTCGCAAGCTTTGCGGAAAAAGTTCCTGCAGGGGAAGTACGTTTGTTGGGAAGGGGTATAGTTCGTGAAGTGGGTCCTATTTCTTTTCTTTGGGAAATGCCTGTTTGCACCACACCTGTATTTCCACGATAGGGTTTCTGTAAGATGCTTCCCTACAAGGTAGGCGGTATAAATCTAGGCCTCGCCGCCCAAACTCAAATCACGGCAGCTAGAGCTACACGCAATTGAACAAGAATGCCTACGGGTGAGGATGCTAGATTGGTAAAGCTTGCGGCCGTAATGCTAGAAATTAAAGTTCAGTCCGCTACCCATCAAACTTTGTCAGCGACATTGATGCCGATAAGGGCGGAGTAAATACCTATTTATCGTTGTCGCCGTCCGTTCCTGGAAAATCTACCTATTATGCCCTCTCTCTCTCACACACACATACACACACCCACCCACCTCTATTCATCCAACATGCCGGACAAGAAAATGGGCTGGCTGCCGGAAGACAAGGTTGAGGATACACGTCCTCCTCCTCCCTACATGCCCAATTCGGGGTCAGGCGACGACACTGGAACGCTGCAACAGTCTCCCAAGTCCTCGTGCTCGGCCTGCCGGCAGCATGACGACGCGAAAGTCCAGCAACAGGGAGAATGTATAAATAGCAAGGGCAGCTCTAGCACCTGGTGGCGGCGGGCGCTACGCCGAGTCCTGGTCTCATCACACCAGGCCTTGCGGCAGCAGGTGCCCAATAGCAACATGCATCTCGCAGCGGCACCTACTACTGCTAAAAGAGGTGGTGTGCATGTCAGCGTCGAGGACTCGGAAATCCTTCCGAGCTGGAATGGGCATAAGGGCATGACGTGCGGTCAGGGCGCCACGTCTACGAAGCTGCCGCTACCGCTCATGCCGCCCCCCCGTGCTCATCGCTACTCACTGGACGTCCTGTGCTGCCCATCTCCGCCAACATTAGTACCTGAGGGTGCCGCCCGCTGGCAGCAGGCCCGGCTATCATTCTCGTCCGATTACCTGCCGGAGCTCCTACAGGGGCCACCAATCCTGTGGCGGGCGAACCTCGATGACTGCTGCTTCGTCGACAAGGTTCGTTTTGTGAACTATCCTTACCCCGTCCCGTTCTTCACGGACCAGCCAGAGTCAGGGAAGGTCAAGGCGTACTATCACAATAATACCGCTACGCTTTGTGGTATGTCCGTGTCGGTCGGCGGGCATACATACGAGCGCACCATCCGGCTCGCCCTGCTGCGCGATCGGGCCGACTCGTGCTACTGGTGCTTTGCCCTCTCGCTCACGAGCCGAGACGGCGACTGGCTCGCGAAACTATCGCGCGCCGACGCTGCCGCCCTTGTTGGCCTCGATTCGGCAATTAGGTAAGTGTGATGATCTATCTGCCAGTGTTATCCCTCAGAAGATTTTCATCTCTAACTTAAAGCTGCGAAAAAAAAGAGTTGTCGGATGGATTCACCCAGAACGAGATTCCATCAAGAGCTCAGTTATGTTTTACGCAAAGACGCTTTACCAGCCATGGCTCGAAGCTACCGATCTTGAGTCTCATGGGCACGGACAACCATCATATCCACCCTCACCTCTGGGCGTAGTCCATGACAAGGAGATGCGCCAACTTGTAGATGATACTATCGAGAGGTTCATCAGAGGAGGTGATCAATGATGAGAGCAAATTATATGTGCTGTCGCGCTTTGAAACAATCGCGCCCTGCTCGTTTCAGAGATTCAAGGGGGTTGGACGCGCGCGGGTCGTCGGGTTCGGAGGGTCGGGACGATGTTGGCCAGTGATAGGATGCGGAGTTAGTGTGACATTCCTCCGCAGATATTGTTGAGGGCTTGATCAATTTGCGATGATATTTCCGAATCCAGATGCTGGTGTCCTAATACCGAGCCTCGCTTTCAACCCGATTTCTCCACCCTTGATGAACAGAACGATGGGCTGTACCGGAAAGAGTTGTGTCGTCATCGAAACAACCAAACTTGGAAGAAGAGAGCAACAATCTGGGACGCTGTCAGAGCAGCCCCACATCTCTACATGATATTATCTTACTCCAAGTCAAACCCGAGACGACATCTCATCTTCCTCCCTTCACCAAACCAACCGACAATATCTCTCAAACATCGCATAGCTTCCGCTTCGCACCACGTCCTCTTCCTCGGCGGCCACGGCAAGGTGGCTCAATATCTGACGCCCCTCCTGCTCCAGCGCTCCTGGGCCGTCACCAGCATTATCCGGGACTCTGCGCAGGTGCCCGCTGTAAAGCAGCTCGGGGAGAAAGACCTGGGCAGCAAAAAGGGCAATCCGGACGTCCTAGTCCACAGCATCAAGGATGTCAAGAGCGAGTCGCATGCCAAGGCCGTCATCGATGAAGTCAAACCCGACTACATTATCTAGAACGCCGGTATGCCGTCCCCCTCCTTGGAGACGATGGTCGCGTAGCTTAGTCACACCCAACCAACCGACCATAGGAGCGGCTGGTAGAGGCGGTCTAGAGCGGGTATGTTCAGCCCTTAACCTCCCCAGTGACTGTCTCATCTAATTGACGGACCCTAGACCTACGCCATTGACCGCGACGCGGCGATCCACTTCATCCACGCAGCGGCCGCCACGCCCTCCATGACGTGCTTCCTTCTCATCTCATGCCTCGTGTCACGCCGCAGCAAGCTCAGCTCATGGTCTGACGAGGAGAGGGCGGGCGCTGAATATCTCAACGCCAATGTCCTGCCGCATTACTACAAGGCCAAGGTGGAGGCCGACGAGGTACTGTACAGGGTGTCTAAGGAGCGTAGCCCAGGGTTTGTCGGCATTGAACTCCATCCTGGGATACTGACGGACAAATTATCCTCTGGCAAGGTGGAGCTGGGGAAGACCAAGACCGCTTCTGGGAAGGTTAGCCGGGAGAGCATCGCGCGGGTGCCGGACTTGTTGCTGGCTAGCGAGGGGGTGAAGAATTCGTAGGTGGATCTGCTGGGTGTCGAGGAGGCGGTAGATGCCGCGGTCGCGAGGGTTGTGTGCGAGGGCGTGGATGCTGTTGATGGCGAGGGGCTTTACTCTAGGGTGGTTTACAACGAGGTGATTGGAGACTCTGCGATGTATGCCAAGCCTGAGACGCGAGCGTGGTCTGAAGGTCCTCGAATTCGGCGATGGTCTGCCAGTCTTATAACGTGATCTCCTCGCCCTCCCAAGTGTCCAGCAGGTGGCGCTGGGATTGCTAAAGCTGACGCTATCGCTGTCCATCCATACCATACATATATCAAACGGCTATAATGTCAAGTACATATAATTTCTTACATGCGCTATGCTTAGATATAACGCCGAGGGCGCTGTGGTTTGGCAAGGGGTTACTGAACAACAGAATACAGAATAGTAGCTGTGTGTGTACAGTTGCATTGAAGCCTGATCTCTCCTCCCGATCAATCCAGGCTGTGTCTATCTTATGGGTTTGTGAGCCCTGGGTTCCAGATTGATGCATTAATTCCATGATGCCGAGGCGCCAAGTCAATGATGCTGTGTGGCCAAATCGATGATGCTGTATGGCCAAGTCGATGATGCCCTGGAGCTCCGTTCGATTGTACCAGGGACTGATGACGATCCTGGCGGTGGCGTCTGGCCACTGTATTCTAGAATTTCTTGGATGGGTTGTTAGATTAGGTTACTATGTGCTAATGTCCATAGCAGAGACCTTAAGGAGGATATCTGTCAGAATTCAGGGGTCCCTGAATTCCTGAATTCAGCTCTGACGGCTGCCTGGTACTGCCTGAACGCCAGTAAGCCTGAGCCACTGGAGTGACGAAGGTTGAGTCCTGCAAATAGGTCTATAAAGGAAAGGGGTTCTGGCCGAGGGCCAGAACCACAACAAGCAATTCAATCAAACAATTGCAACCCCCTTTATTCCAAGAATTCCAGTGTGCAGTGTTTCTGACAATATCCTCGATGTGGGATAGTACATAACATCCTAGTCTAACCCGTAGGACAGTACGCTGTATTCTAGTACGGAAACTAGGATGGTATATGACATACCAGTATATTATATAACACAGGAGTCAGTTTTGCCCGACTTCTGCTGAACTGTCGGGGCTGGAGGCCCAAGAATATGCCTTTCGGAAACCGCTGACGGTATTTATCAGACCGAAGCTGCTTTAACGTCAAGAAAACAGCTTTCATCTCTACCAATATAAAAATCGCCCCTGATGTGAAATATCCAAAACGATGTTCACAAGCCTGGGGCATTTCTGTCATCTTTAGGTCGGGGCAAAGCCTGCCAGGAATTGCAAAAGAATTTCATGACGACAAAGCTCCCCACCACCCCACCCCCCAAAACATCCCAAGCCTTTCTGGCATGTCCTTGTTCTGTGTCGGCTTCGTCGTCAAGGGAAACCTCGAGGAAGGTGCACTGGATTTTTTCGCGCCGGCTGAACGGCGAGAACTCGGATTTGTGCCACCTCTGATGTTTACTGCTGTTACCTATTATTACGGCCGCGTCATGTCGAATTAAATAATCTACAGAAATAATATCATCCTAGTATTCCTGAACAGTGGAAACATTCAAGTGGTCACTAATCATGGTAACATCGGTTATTACCTTTATCTGCCCAAGGGTCGCAACATTCAAACAACAGAGAACCTTCGGATAAGTGTGCCGACCACTCCAAAGTCATGCCACGGCTGCTCGGGTGACCAGAATTTTATAGACTCTGCATCCCAACTCGTTGGGCCAAATCGAGAGCAACAGACGGCGTATTATTTTCCGCAAAGCTGTCGTGGCATTTCAACTTATCTTCCATGGCAACTCTTCGCCATATCATCTTCTAGGCTGTTCCCAATGCCGTCTTCCATACTACTGACGAGTCTTGCGGGCCTCCTAAGGCCACGTTCGTCAGCCCAGATTTGGGGCCCAGATCGATTTCCAGATTGCCGGATTTACGGATCCCAGGTTGACCCACCCTGACCACTAAATCTGGCTGGGCGTTCTGGGTTAGAAATCTGGAAAAGCGTTCGGGTTGGCATCTTCCAGATTGCAACCCAGAGCGTATTGTCAAATTACGTAATCGCGCCTTGGCGCCACGGAACCGCAGCGCGGCCGAGCACCAGAGCTTCGCTTGGCTGAGAAGACGGCTCCCTGAATAGAACACGACTTGAGGGCGGCAATTACTGTGTTCTTGGTTGACTGCGTTGAATTCAACACGTATCACTAAGCCGGCCGCGGGTGTTGGTCTATAACCAAGCAACCAGGGCCCAGAAGGCCGTCTTCTTCATTCAAATTACTCTTTAGCACCACTTCGAATGGCCTTTGAGAACCACCCTTGTTGCAAACTCTCTATTATTTCGAACCTTCACAAGGGTTGGCGATAGCCTCAAAGACAGCCCCACCAACAACACAACTAATAACACTGCCACGGTCATCTGGAAGTTTACCGAACGCCACCCAGTTCAAATGGTCTGGAAGCCATCTGGGCCCACAATCTGGGCTGCCGAACATGCCCTAACGCCGTTGGTTGTAACCGCTCAGACGCCGGACTTTAATAGCGGATATCCCGCACAGTCCGACAACTCCGAGCCGCTCGCCGGGTGTGTGGTGCAGAGCCCTCGAGTGCTACGCCACCGGGAGGTTTCGCCTGTTATCGCCGAGGCCGTAGAATTTCCCGAGATCCGAGGCCGACTCCGAAATGTTGGTACACCGCGCCATTCTTATGACCGCAGCTACACACGTACATGTATATATTTGAAGACTCCTTCGCTGGTGGCTCCAAATCTCTTCCACGCGCGCTCCAAGCTAAACACTATCGTTTCCACAATATTCTCCAGCACGATTCTTCGCTTTCGATACCTTATTCCCCACCTCTTGTCTTCTCAAGCCTTCCTAAACTTGAATCATGTCGGCCAACATCGAACCGCCGACCCAGAACCGAGACGTTGCAGACAAGCTGCAAAGTCTTGCATCGCTGTTATCCGATACCGCGACAGGCATCCGAGAAGGATCGCTTTCGTTAGAGTCAAACACCCCCGAGAGGCTGAAAGTCATCGGCGCTGTGAAGGACGCGGTCGACCTCATCAAGGCGGCCTCGGACGATGTTCTCGACTGGATTCCTCTCCTCACCCAGTTTGTCGCTATCAGGCTATTCGTCAGATGGAAGGTCTTCCAGAACATTCCCCTCGGTGCCGATGCCAGAATCTCGTATGAGGATCTGGCAGGAAAAGTAGGAGCGGATGTCGCACTCATTGGTCGGTTCCTACCTCCCTCCATTTCGATTATCCTAAACCCTCAGCCGTCTTGCTATGGATGGGAATCTAATTCTCCCTAAAATCAGCGCGCTTCGCCGGACCGCTCGTTGCATCCAAGTTCCTCCGCCAGCCCGCTGCCGACCATGTCGCCCATACTCCCCGCTCCCAAGTCTACACCACCGATAACCCCATCAGCGCGATGACGCAGATGTTTTTCGACGAGAGCTTGCCCGCGTTGTGCGCCATGCCGGCCTATTTTGACCAGTTCGGACTCAAGGAGCCCACGGGGCGTCTTGACACCGTCTCTGCCTTTGCCTTCGGCCAGCTTGGCCGATCCGTCTGGGACATCCTCAGCGATCATCCCGACCGCCTACGCAACATGATGCTAGCCATGGTGGCCATGGAGCAGATATTCCCCAGCCTTGGTTCGTATGATTTCAGCTGGGCGCTTGCCGCATCGAAAGACAATGACCGGGCCGTCTTGGTCGATGTGGGAGGCGGGAAGGGCCAGGCGGTCAGGGCCATTTTGCAAGCCACACCGGGGCTGCCAGCCCATCGCTGCGTGGTGGAGGACTTGCCCCAAGTTGTGGAAGGGGCCAAGTCCTCGGCCGACTCGGATCTCGAGATGGCCGATGTTCGATTTGTCGGCATGGACTTCCACGCTGAACAGCCCGTCAAGGGCGCTCTCGCCTACTATATCCGCCGTTGCCTTCACGACTACGGAGACGAGGAATGTGTCGTCATGTTGCAGCGAATTTCAGACGCCATGGCAACAGACAGCAAGTTGTTGATCGTGGAGCAGGTCCTGCCCAACCCGCCCTCGGCCTTTGCGGCAGCGACAGACATTGCGATGCTTGTTATTGGGGGCAAGGAGAGAACACTCGACGGTTTCACCGACATTACAGGCCGGGCCGGTTTGAGGATCCTGCAAGTCTATCGCAATCAAGCGACAGATGCCGTCCTGATCGAGTGTGCCAAGGCTTGAGGCCGGCAGCGCGGCCTTGACGCATGGCGGTTCTGTAGATGGAGAGAACTGAACCGAACGAGTAGGACCCGTACCCCGGCCCTCGCAAATCCACCTCCATTTGTAATTTCCCCGCTCTGCGGGCTGTGGTTATCCAATGTGGTCGTGTTTCCCAGAAAACTTTTGCATCGTGACAAAGCGACATGGCATCTGCTGGCCAATAGCGCCAAGTCCAGGACGCTCGAGCATTCCCCCTCATCCCATCCCTCCTTGCTGTGGGATCCTCCAATGCATACTTGATTCCTTTGGAGCTCGCTACCAGGCACCACCTGCACGAATCCTACACGCAAAGATCCTCGGACTCTTATGATAGTAAAAATCCCGGCGCCATTCGTTACCGCAGTGGCACAACTACGGGAAGGAATCAAGCATCCTGCTGCGTAGGAATGCTTCTTTATGGTATAGAATCTAGGCCCGAGTCAAAGGCGAGAAAAGCATATATGAACCCTCTCCCTTGACCAATTCATGTGGCGAGTCAACCCACCGCAATACCTAAACACATTTGTCTCTTGCATACACACCATTCCATTCCTGAAAATGCGTCTCGGCAATCTTCTCTTCCTTATGGGAGCATCCTCCGCCGCGGCGCAATGGCAGGGGAAGTGCCGATCTTTCACGCAAGCTGGCCCTCCCGAAAACACAGTCCCGAGCAACGGGCAACCGGGCCACTGCTACCTTGTCCCCGCCAGCCAGCAGCAGAATTGTGGCAATATCGCCGTCAACTGCCCCTCCGGAGGCTTCTGCTACTGCCCGATTCCGGGAATCGGGTGCATGCCGGCGAGCACGTATTGCTGCGTATGTTCTACCACGTGGGGGGGCCAGTCGCTTGAGGGATGGGAGGCTAACGCGTCAATAGTGCAGCAGCTGAGGGATATCGCAGGAGAGGGATATTCCAGTGGCAAGTGGAGGCATGGGATGTCAGTGCTCTGTTTCCGGTTTGGAGGACTTCAATTCAAGTCGTCAACTGGCTGTTTGTTCTATGCCAACTTTGGCATCGAGAACTTTGGAGTCATGAAGTCTACCACATATTGATATGCCGAGATCTTTCGCAAGCTGAGATATGCATCGTTAGTCCAATGGACCGAGCTCAAAGTGGGTTTTTGCTACTTGATAGCCAATTGTGTCACATCCCTGGGCCGTCCTTGGACCGCCTCCTGAAGCTACTCCCGGTTTTCCAGCCGACAGCCGTCTTGTCACTGTGTGGTGCTTCCAGATCCACATGATGCAACGACTGCGATCGTAAGGGAGACGGTGATGGCAAAGAAGATCCGAATACGGGGTGAATATTGAAGAGCATCGGCGCTATTATCGTTGAATGAGATATTAAAAAAGACTGTACTGAAGATGGCTTGTGGATTGGTCAACGCGGGAAGAACAGCGGCCAGGGACGGGGAGAACATACGCGGAAAAGTGTCCCAGGGGGAAAGACGAGAGCCACGATAGCAATGGCGTTCATCGAGGTGCTGTCTTGATGGTTCACTTCGGAGATGTCCTGCGTGGCGATGTGAAAGGCGAGGTCAATGAGGATCTTGGCTCGGTCCACATGTCGACTCTGTTGGGCGACACCCATGGAACGGTACGATTCCTCGCCGGTGCAGGGGTCGATGTCGATGGCTTGCATGCCGACACGACACCGATTAAGCGCGATTCGGCTACTTCGACCGAGGTGTTGGAGGTGAAGACGTCGATGACGACTACTTCCACGCGGATGTATTACCTAGAGTCAAAATGATAGAAGGTCTATCTTTATTATGGCGCAAGAAATCTGCCGCGAATCGCTCTTGATGACTCGCCGCTAATGCGTCGACGATCGAGACGTCTAACCACTGCGCCAAGCAGCACCTTCAGGACGCCATTCGCGGAGAGGATACGCTCAGTGCTGTCGCAGGAGATCCAGGTCAACCATGTCGACCATGTCACGGAGTCCGCCTGTCTTGTCAGCTAGGCTGTCGTCCAGCTCTTGCAAAAGCTTCGGCAGCACCGCGCTCGTTGTCAACCCGGAAAAATCGGATGATCCTTTAGCAAAAACGACTGGGCATAGGAGAAAGCTTGAGCATGCCCTTGTTGGTAAGCTGCGCTTGCACTTTCTCGATGCTGAGCCCGCCTGACTCCGCACACTTTGCAGTGTTAAAAGCCATATCCGACAGGTTCTTCTCTGTGGCACCGGGAGCCATGGCGCTATATGCGTTGGCTTCGGCCGCTATGCAGTCGCCCGTCGTGGCGGGTTTTTGACATATGATCGCAAAGGAAATTAGGAGAGCTAGCACGTTAACTGGAGGTCCAGGCTCGCTCGAAAAGAAAACCGCTCGACCGCTGCTAGCCAGGAACGAAGTTGGAATTTTTCGGCGGAGTTTGCACGAGCGTTTGAAGGGTGGGAGGTCTGCGGGCCCTTCGCTGGTGAGGATGGAAGGATGCGGCCCCCTTGCCCTAGAATTTTCGAGAACGGATCGAATTCTACCGCTTAGGATTGCAAAAAGCGAGGGGAGGAAAGGTGATGAAAGAAAATACCAGGTGGCTTTTGCACTTATTTTCTCTGTCAACCAAGTCTGTTGTGGATGTGGTTCAAACCTGGCTTGACGCTTTGGAGCAGGCGAGGCAGGCCCGCGTCGTTTTACGAAGTGGCCCGCAAGGCGCGCAAGAATGGCCTTCCCATGGCCAACCGGCCTCATCTCATTCGCGCAAGGTAAGTCTTACGTAAGGCAAGCGATATAATAATATTTTCGGCCTTTCACGACGAGGGTTTTACTCTCGTCGATGCAACACTGCCCCAAGAAGTGCAAAGCTGAAGTTATTACCCTGCGTGACTGGACGATGAGGATGCTGAGCCTAGTCCATTGATTTTTACTCTGACAAGGACCACCGCCCAGCGAGGCAATATCGGGAGGTCGAATACCCCGGAACACGCCACCGGATCTATATTCAGTCTCTTCCTATTCATCGTCTCCCTGTCTGTCCAGCTTCAATCTGTCCTCCTCTTGGCATTGATTTAGTCCCACCACTCTAATTCGCTTGTAGGATCTCGGTTTAACCCCTGAACGGTAAGTATACTCATTCACTTCGAACCTCCAACTCTCTGGATGCAAGGCTTTGAATGTAGAGAGTTTAGGTGGGTTTTAAGTTGTTTAAGTAGGTACGGATCCGTAGGTAAGTGGGTTTAGAAAAATGGTTGACTTTCCTCTATATATTAGAAAAGGGTTCGAGGGTGCAATGAGTGAGCTTGTGTTGCTGGGGATCAAACCCATGTCAGTGGGGCTGTCACGATGCCCGTGGACGGGTCGAAGCCGACTTGAAGCAAACCTAAGCACACTGAATGACATTCGAATACGCTGTGCCTAGTGTTCTGCTCGTTGATCAATGACGGTTGTAAACAGAATAGAAGGAAGTTTAGATATTGACGGATCTTTAGAAGCGTTTTAAGATCTGCTAGTGGATTTGCTGTTTCAGTAAAAACATCTGCCAATAGGCGCTTTAGCTTGGGTCTGGTTTTTTTTGATCAATCACTGCAATTTTTAGTGACCGAGAGGCTGTTCGTCGAGCTTTTCCTGCCTGAGGTAGTACAATTGTCGGGTTGTTGCGGCATTGGAAGGCTCGTCGGGGAATGCAACTGCCATTGGACGCCCCAGGCTGTTGCCTTTCGCTCATTGCATAAGTTCTCTGCCGGGCACGAACCCCGCCCTGATATAATGCTGTTATCCGGATTGGCCAGGCAGAGTCGTCCAATTCTGCAAAATGTCGTCCGAAGCGCACACCGTCGCACCCATCCCTGCATCGACTTTCTGATTTCCTCTCCGTTGAGCGCAAAGGAACCGATCAGCCCGAACCGCCCGCTTCCCTCCAACTCAGCTCCGATGCGGTCGAAGACCACCGATCCCGCTCCCGGCAATCAAGCACCGCAAGGCTTTACCAGGCTATGCGAAGAGTGTCTCAAGCTTGACAGAACCGAACATCAATTTCCGGTCCTGAAAACGTTCGTCGAGACGCTCAGCGATGCTTATCGCGCGAAGTGGTCGACTCGAGATATCCCCTGCCACCGAGTCGCTGCCTTACTGGCCCGGGTACACTGGGAGGAAGATGATCTCGGCGTTCGGGAGGAGGTACACAGTTTGGCATCGGTCATCCGCAATAGCTACCACTTCAAAGTAGAAACATGGGCTGTCAAAGCGGGGCATCATCAGCTTGATGTCTTGGTTTCCTTAAACACGCCCTTGCTGGCTCTCACAATCATGTCAGGCTTGCACCTCAACCCGAAAAAGTTTAGTGCGTATGTATGCATCACCACACATCATGCATGGATAGTGGTCTGATTCTTTCAGCCGCACCTTCCATGATTCGCCCATGGGTACACCACCGACAAGTTGCATAACCTCTGATATATGGTGTCAATCCTATGTTTTGAGATCAAGAATGCCTTCCTTCCTATGTTTACCCAAACTGCCACTTTTGACACACGTCTCGATCAAGTCATCCTCTATCTTCATGTCTGTCAGAATCCCAATATGGATGACCTATGGAGTGAAGCACTGAGGGAGGTAATGAGCGAGGAGGATGGCCGTGAAGTGAATCAGACTGGTCACCACCTTCTTACGGCTGAGTGGCTTCTGGTGAATAGCGCCTTGGATAAAACGTGGAGTCCCTACTAATTGACTTATCCCCACCATTCCAGGGTCTCAAAGTTCCACACGTCTCAGTCAGCAGCATTCCAGAGCGTCAAATCGAACTGTGGATGCAAAGGGAAGAAAAAGAGGCGGCAGAATTGCTTAGCAAGGGAGGAAGGAGAGAGGAGCCTGACCCAAACTTCCGGCTGCGGGTACTGTATGTCTTGACTGTGACATGGACGGCCGAAGTACTACCTATTGAAACTAAGGCAATAATCACGCAGTTTTCTTCAGCGGCCCTATCGCTTGGCGGTGCCAATATCAGCCAAGACACAATCCGCTCTGAGGCAATTCTGGGGGATTTCAGATGCGTTCCTTCTTGCGTACGTGCAAGAACTTGCCAGCGCGGTATCGTTCACCCCTTGCAGTGATGCCTCTAAGCGCATGGATGAGGAAGGTTGGTCTCCAAGATCCGTATCCTTTTACTGTCTTGCTCTTTCGGGACGTCACTAACCTCGAGGGATAGGTATCCTAATCAGAACTGAGGCCCACTGGCCCTGGAGCTGCAGCATGGCCATTGTCACAAATCGAGATACGGGGACAACAAACGTGGTGTGCATCGGCCTAACTGAAGATGAGCGAGAGAAGGTCGTTGGACGACTCCAGAAATACTCCAGGTTTATTGGATGCCCCGCCTTGTTGCCAGTAATCCTGGTAGACCTGGCATCCATTACCATCAGGCACTGGCACAGACGCCACGACAATGACCTTAACGACATCCAGCGAGCCATTGGTAGTGACCACTACCTGGCATCCCACTCGTTGGACATGCCAGGCGATGAGACCGTCGACAGTCTAAGTGAGAACATGAAGCAACTGACTGGACTACTAGGATCCGCTGCTGGTGTTACGTCTTTCCTCAAATCCCAGCTGCGAATCTGCGAGTTCGTTTTGAAACTTCGTTGGAAGGATCCGGCCAATATTTCCAAAGGCGACCATATAATTGATTTGAAGAACATTGAAGAGAGAATTAACTTTGCACGGAATTCCTTATTATCTTCAGCCCAGCAAAACAACTACAACAAGGAAGCGGTGCAAGCGCAAATACAAACAGTAAGCCAGCCCCGAGGGTTTTCACCATCGAGGACAGCAGCTTACAAGTCCAGATATACAACCTCATCGCGATGCGTAATAGCGAGATCAATACACGCATCGCTCATCTGGCGCGTCAAGATAACAAGCTCAACCTCAAACTTTCGTCGCTAGCCGTCGAGGAGGCGCACAGAAGTAGAGTGATTGCTAAGTTCACCCAGCAAGACAGTCAAGATATGAGGGCTGTCACCCTGATGACATTTGTGTTCCTCCCCGCAACGTTCACAGCTGTAAGTCGTTGAGCCCGACATTATGAATATCCGATTTGCGTAGGTAGTAGTATCCTGACGGACGCAACAATTCTAGACATTCTTTGGTTCGGCCTTCTGGCAGTTCCCTCGCCAGTCTCCGGAGACGATAGCATCCTCTTGGCTTTGGTTATATGCGGTGGTGACGATCGTAGTGATGGTACTGGGGCTCTTTGGGTGGAAGTTGACGTTGAAGCTCATGTCCAAGTGGCGTGCAGTGGAATCCGAGGCGGGCGAGAAAGGGGATTACTAAACTTGCGGAAGATCCTACAGATCACCCATGTCTCGGAACCGCCAGCAATGCGAAGGCCTGGAATCATGGATTGCGCATCTCGCCACCAGCCGAGATAACGCTGGACATTATTGATTACACCAGGCACAAAGATGATATCGACACTGGGAAACTGCCTGGCACGCAGGTGGCAGAGAAGATACGAATTTAATGAATAGATTCAAGCTAGCTAACCCATCTAATTAGCAGGTAAAATATATACAGGTATCCAGCTTACAGCTATATCGAGTTCTAATCTGGCTTAGCTTGCTCGATAATCATCAGACCGAGAAGGAAGCCAGCCGAAACAAGCTGCGCGGCTATGGAAATTTTGACGAGGTTCCTCTTCTTGCTGTCGACGCAAGAGCACGTATATAGACCCCACCGCGTCGACCGTAGGCTACACCACCCTGGCAATACTCTGGGGCTGCTCTTCCTTTATAGTATAGGCTTTGATTTCTATCTCTACCCTAAATGAGGATAGTGTTAGCTATAGTGAAAATAAAGTAATATTATTACTACTATTTATCACGCTTATAAAATCGTTAAACGCTAAATATCCCTAAAGGGTTATTTACCTTTGTAACTACTTATCGTCGGGGTTAAGCAGGATTATAAAATATATGTTTAAAAAGGTTAAAAAGCATTAATAAAGTTAAGGTCAAATTTAAAAGTGCTTTTACTATTTATAAACTGTAACTGTCCTACTATTATAGTTAGTAACAGGTGTATATAGGTAAGTAGGTATAGCGTATTAAACTTAAGCAGTTACCGCTTTTACATTATATTAAACACGAGATGCAAGTTAGGTAGCTAACCATAAAAGGTCTTTTTAGGTGTATTAGTTTCTAGTTACTGAGTGCCCTGTGGGCTTCCTGTATTATAGGGGCCTCCAGCAAGCAACAGCCTTTAGCTGTTACGTGGTTGCGTACCGCTTAACTACTGGTGGAATCTTCTAGAATCCAGGAAGGTGGAACTCCCTGAATCCAGTGGGGCTACTGCCCCACAGAACTAACTAGAGCACCACAATAGCCACGTCAGCCACTACGTCAGCAGAACTACAAAGAATAGTTCAGAACAATACTATTCCATTATTATATTAGTTAGTTTTACCTTGTAGAAGGCTCTGGAATTCTTCCAGAGCCTCCCACAGCCTCTAATAAGCCCTCTCCTCTCTTGTATCTAATTCTAGTTAAGCAGGCAACTCTACTCTATTTTAGTCATTGCACAAGGCACTGGCTTCCGGATCCTCTTGTTCTACAGTGTTAAGATTCACTGTAGCAACCTTTCTTACAGTGGCACTGCCCTGTAATACAGGACTTTGTTTGCTTCCTACAGCGCCTGCGGCACTGTAGCCGGCTTGGACTAGTACAGCACTTCTTCCTCTGAGCCACAGCCCTGTACTACAGGCCTATGGGTTCCTGAAGTTTAACAAAACTTTATAAGCCCTTATACCTAGAGTGCTCCTTTAAAGTAGATTATCTATCTTATAACTAATTGTTAGATGACCTACTTATTAGTGACCTGACTCCCTATAATCCACGGCACGCTTATACACCGTAAAAAACTGGGTGATTTGGCCCTGGGTGATAGTTGGACCGACTGAGACATCCCCACAGACCCCAATCGAATTAAACGTCCATTCGGCCAGCAATGCAAAGACGCCGTGCGTCAACTACTTGCCCGGCACTGGCTTGGGCGACGACGGGTCATCCAAGAAGTCGACATTGCCTGGCAAGCGACCATGCATTGCGGAGCCGCGTCTATGGACTCTAAGCGCCTCATTGCGTTCGCGGACCTCTTGGGTTATATATCTACCAAGGATTGACGCCTGTCATGTCAAGGACGATAGCATCCACACTTAGCGGTCTGAGGAAGCTCCATGAATGATTTCGGGCGGGTAGACACCTTCACTATCTCCTAGTGGAGAGGATGTGGACTTTCCATTGCTCAAATTGCGCAGATGACCGCGATAAGATTTATGCCCTCATGGGATTGTGTGACGATTCTCGGAAGCGAATCCTAAGCAACGGAGACCATCATGGCATGTCCGCTCTTGGATACAAATCGGGAGCTGATCTGGTATATTGGCAGCTGGCTTTGCGCACCTTGAGGGGCGCCCCACCGGGCCCCTGGTCTGTCGTCCGAACACCGGAGTCCGCCGCATTGTTTCCACCAAGGGATCTCCTAGGATCGAAGCTCCCTTCGTGGGTTCCGGATTGGAGGGTTCCCAGGCGCGGTTATAGCGTATCATAGAATGCACCAATGGTGAGATTTACTAAGGAGGTCCGGGAGCTCCCCTCCAGTGCGCGGGATTGGAAACTAGTGGATCATAGGTCTCTTGTTTGCAGGGATGGCAGTACAGCATCATAACGGAAAAGGTTCCAGGACCTCCGATTCCGCGCACTCAATTTCCCAGCTCGGTCTTGTGCGCAACGATCCAACGGTGGTGTCGCTTCTACAACGGCAAGCCGCTTGCAAAAGTGAGCAGTGGTTCCCGGGCAGATGATAGAATTACCGGTTCCTGGACAGATTTTCTCGAGTGCGCGACAAAGAATATTTCACATCATTACAACCTGGACTGCAACGAGATTTTCAAGTTTGTATTCCCGGAAGATAACTCTCAACAATCAGTCCCTGTCGAGTATGCTGCCGACACTACTGCGCTTCCACTATCTGCTGATCAACGCGTGGAGCCTAATATACCGTCGACAAACGAGGATTGCCCAGGGGCTACCCTCGATGCAGTGAGCGATAGCTACAATTTCTGATACCAAACACTCATCGAGAATTTGTCGCAAGCGATGCAAAGGCGATCCCTGTCCTAGGTTAATAAGGGCAAGGTGATAAACTGTCCGGAGGACGCCGAGGCTGGAGACGTCGTGGTTCTACCTTCAGGAGCCTGCGTGCTGTTCGTTCTGCGGACGTCTGGGAATTCTGGAATGTCCGAGTCTAAGACTTTCAGCTTCATTGGAGATGCGTATGTGACTGAGCTGATGGGGCGAACGCTGAGTCTGGAGGGGTTAGAGGAGTCCGAGTGGTTTGTCGTTACTTAAGACCGACACAAGGAGGTGTGCTGACAGTCCTCGGAATAAAACGAAAAAGGTATTGTCAAAAGTCCCTCACGTCATCAGACAGGGAGAAAACAGGGGGGCGCGGAAATCTCCCGCATGATGGCTGCCAGACAGGGGCCCGGGGACGGCCCGCCTCCCTGGCCTGCAGATGGACATATGCACGGTGCCTCCCAGCGGCACTACCGTTTGCTTTGCTGCGCCCCATTATGGTCATCACATCCAATAATGCAACCCTGCTATTCCGGATTCCGGCTGCTAGGATTGAAGGAGTGGTCAGCCTTTGGGCACTGAGATTAATGCTTGTTGCATCCATGCAGAGGAAATGAGGGCAGCCTACGAACGTATCAATCAACGGATCACTAGTGATTTAAAAGCCTGACTTGGCACCCACAGAAGGATTGATCCCCTCTCAGCTCAACCGTGAACATGGCTCTCTCAAACGCAATCTTCTTGTCACTCGCTGCATTGGCGGGCGCCGCGGGGCCACTTGGCAACTTTAAACGCCAGGTCTCGCAACTCCGGAGCAGCTATGACTTCGTCATCGTGGGTGCGGGGACGAGCGGTCTTACTATCGCCGACCGTTTGTCTCAAGCGCTTCCTTCCAGTCAGTCTCACCCACGGTGTTTTTCGTAGCTGAAACTGACCTGATAGAAACCGTTCTCGTCGTTGAGTATGGCAAGGTCGAGTATTGCCCTGGCCCGTTTGATCCGCCCACCAACTGGCTAGAACCGGCGGACTCGGCTACTCGCTGGGTGTTCAACTCACTGCCCAACCCGGATATGATCAACAAAACAGCCTTTGTGACTGTCGGCCAAGTGGTCGGCGGAAGTAGCTGCCTAAACGGCATGTTCTTTGATCGTGGGTCGCGATTCGACTACGATGCCTGGACCGATGCCGGCGGTCCCGAATTTGCCCAGAGCGATATCAAGTGGAACTGGAAGGGGTTATTTCCGTACTTGAAGAAGGTGAGGGTCCCCCACAAATGACAAGTCGGAAAACATACCTAACAGCCCGCAGAGCGTCACATTCACTAAGCCATCTGCTTCTGTTGCTCAGAAGTATGGATATACCTGGGATGAGTCCGCGTATGGCGGATCAACCGACATCAACTCCAGCTATCCTCCGTTCCAATGGGCCGACCAACCCGTGCTTCGCGACGGTTGGAAGGAGATGGGCATCAAGTCTGTCAAAGAATGCGCCGGCGGCGACAAAGAAGGAATCTGCTGGGTGCCGGCCTCACAGAACCCCGTCACGGGGCGGCGCTCACATGCTGGGCTCGGTCACTATGCCAACGTGTTGCCCAGAGCCAACTACGACCTTCTTGTTAACCACCAAGCCATCCGAGTGGTTTATACGGAGGGCCCTAAGGGTCCGCAATCCGGCCCCCCTATTCTAGAAGTTCTCTCCCGGGTCGACAACAGTGTCTTCAACATAATCGCCAAAGCAGAAGTAATTATTTCGGCTGGTGCTCTTCACACACCAACTATCCTTCAACGCAGCGGCATCGGCCCAGCCTCCTTCCTCAGCACGGCGGGGATCCCTCTTGTCCTCGACCTCCCCGGCGTGGGTTCTAACCTTCAAGACCATTCCGGTCCTCCTGTGACCTTCAACTACACGAACCCACCCCAGTTCTTCCCTACTCCGCCGGACATGCTCAACGCAACCTTCAAAGCCGATGCCATTGCCGGATTCAACGAAACCCCTGCACGGGGGCCGTACACCCTGTCTCTCGGCAACAGCGCAATTTATGTGTCCCTTCCGCACATGAACTCCAAATACGCAACTATTACCTCAAAGATCCGCAAGGCCGTTTCCTCTGGCGCAGCAGCGAGCTACCTCTCTCCCGAATACCGCTCTATCCCCGCCATGGTAGCAGGCTACAACTCGCAGCTCCTGGCGCTTGCGGATCTCCTCTCCAACCCCGAGGCGCCAAATCTCGAATCTCCCTGGGCAACCTCCACGGCTCCCGTCACGGTCTGGTCTTTTCTCCTCCACCCGCTTAGTCGCGGCACTGTTCGCCTGAATCTCACCGCTCCGCTGGCGCAGCCGCTTCTGGATTACCGTATGGGAAGCAACCCTCATGACTTCGACCTGCACATGACAGGAGTTCGCTTCCTCCGCCGGCTGCTGGAGACGCCAACGATGAAGAAATACGGCGCCACAGAAATCCAGCCCGGCGCAGCCGTCGCAGGGAACGACACTGCGCTGGTGGAGTACGTGAAGAATCAGATCATCCTGTCGTTCCAGCACCCGTGCTGCACGGCGCCGATGCTGCCGAAGAACAAGGGAGGCGTGGTGGGAACCGATCTGAAGGTCCACGGGGCCAAGGGGCTGAGGGTTGCGGATATGAGTATCCCGCCGCTGCTGATCGGGAGTCACTTGAGCGCTACTGCTTACGCGGTGGGGGAGAAGGTATGTATTGCCCTTTGGTGTTGGATACGGAGATGTTGCTAACCAGAGTATAGGCTGCGGATATCATTATCAAGGAGTGGAAGGCCCCGGGTCCGGGTCATTGAAGGGTTGCTTATCGGATTCTGTTTGAGTGTTTGGTGTTATACTCCTGTGATATATACAAATAGGGGCGTCACATGGTAATGATATACTGTATACTGGTATGGTACAGGAAGTATTCGAACTAACACTTTACACGCATATTTTTGCGTTAGGGGGTCAGCCACAAGTGCATGACACAAAGTGTCAGAGAAAAGTCAGACCTAATTTGGATATTTAAGTTAATTGTTGAGGTACCTATTCTTGTGAGAGTGTTACTCCCTTTGTTTTGTGAGACGAATCTGGGCACGCAAAATTTTCTTTTTCATACCTCGCCCATGTGACACTGTCCACCCCAGCTCAGGCTCGGCTCAGTCCCTGCTCAGGATTTGCTCAGGCTTGCTCACCTTTGTTCACCACAAACACCATTTTCGGTAGGCTGCGCCACAGCATACTGAATTGCTTCAGCTCTAGCCGAAGGAGAGGATGTATGACGAGAGGGAGGTATCGGATGTGAATTTGAGGATATTGAAGTCGAGTAAGAGATGGAGGGGGGAGGTCAAGATGAAGGAGGCAAGGGGGAAGTTGCCGGGAGAGGGGCGATTTGGCCGGTGAAGACGGGGGCGAGGACGGAGACGGAGAGGAGGGCGGAGGCGGTTAGGGCGGATGAAGAGAGGAGGAGGTATTGGAATGAGAGGTGGGAGGTTTCGAGGGAGGATCTGGATACGAGGTGGAGGAGCGAGGAGAGGGATGCGGATTTGGATAGGATGGAGAGGGTGAAGGGCGGGAGGGTGAGCATGGTGAGGAGGGGGTTTGCGCCGGCGAAGGGGGATTGGTATGCGAAAGGGGCAGTGCGGGAGAGTGAGGCGGCGCTGAGGGCGGCGTGGGATTTAAAGTGGGGGCCGGGGAATGCGGCCGAATTGTTGCGGAGGGCGACGACGATGGATATGGTGCTGCAGATGTAAGTGTTGTGGGGAGTAAAAATTGTAATGTGAGACGAATATTCTGTATAAAATTGACCAAAACATGTCCCAATTTTGAAACCAGCCGTCCTGGCTTTCCTCTTGTATGTCCGAATTGATTTCCAGAGCGCTGGAGGTTTCTTTTGTGTTGCTCGATGCGCAGAAGCAGGGGAAGGAGGCGCATGGTGCTGAACCCTATCCTGAGGTAGGCCCTATTCACATCGGAGGAATATCAGCAAGTAGCGCACTAACATCCTTGACATCCCGGTGCTGCGGCCCCAGAACTTTAGCCTGCCTCGGCAGTAGGTCTCCGAATACTTCCTTAGCCCCAGCCAAATCCCCTCCCTTGAGCATCGCAATCCCAAGTTGCATCTCCGCCCACAAAGTCAGCCGGTGGTCCTTTCCGAAGAGATTCCGGCGATCATCCACGACGACTCGATATGTAGCCTGTGCCTGTTCGTACTTTTCTTGCTGCATATATATGGTCGCTAGGATGTTGAGCTGTGAGATTGAGTCCTTTGGGAGCGGTACACCACTCTCCCGATGCTTCGCCAGCTGCTGTTGCAACGAATCGCAAAGCTTCTCAGCTTCCTCGTGCTGTCCAAGCTTCCCGAGGACTTCGGCGAGAGTGACTTTAGACCGCAGCGTGAGTGGAGATGCCGACCCGAACTGCGACGCTGCGATTTTCAGCGCCCGCTGGAGGTAAGAAGCAGCATGCTTGAGTTGGCCACATCGCATGGACACCCACCCAAGACTGTTCAGGGCGAACATTAGTGCCGGATCTTCCGCCGACAGAGCGCCAGATGCAGTCTTTAAAAGCGTCTGCAGCACGTTTTTGGCCTTTTCGTATTCGCTGTTCCGCTTCAGCTCGTCAGCAAGAGCTTGGTAGGATGCAACCTTGAGCGAGATAACCTCCCGTGCCGGAAGCTTGTCGGCAAGCAAAACTGCTTCTTCTAGGATACCACAAACCCTGCTCTGCTGGGTGGGGAGCCAGCTGTACAACTCGCCGAGCTCCAGAAGCCTCCTCAGTGTCGTGGTACTTCCTGCGTCGTCCTCTTGCTTCGCGTCCCGGAGAAACTTCTCGTATGCGGCTTGGAGACAGTGAGAAACGAGCTCTTCGACATGTGCCCTATTGTCCGGCCTAAAGTAGTTGACAAGTCGGGATTTGAGAATCGATAGATAGAAGAACCGAGAGCTGATGACTGGCCGCGGCGGTATACGGAGAACGGAGCGATGCAAAAAGTCTGGAAGAAGACGGTCGAACCATGTTTCAGCCTGGCGCGTTGTAAAGAATGAGTCAATCTTTCTCTGAAGAACGCCATCGCTTGCGCTTTGCGAGACATGGTGAACCCAGTAGAGTGTCGCATACTCCGCAAGAGGGTGGGTATCCCGGAAGTTGCTGTGCGTTGTGGCGTTAAGGGCCTGGAGCTTGGGATGACTCAGGTAGGTGAGAAGCGTTCTTGCGATCTCAAGGTTAGCAGTTGAGGATTTCATGCTCGCCATGCCACTTATGGTGGGCGGAGATTCCAAGATATATTCGCGGAGGGAATGGTGGACAAGCTTGATGAAGCCATGATCAACCCTCACTAGTGAGCCACAAACTTCGATAGACTTGGTCTTCAGGTCAGGAATGAACGCGAGAGTCTCTACAGCAACGGCATTTGCCACCTCCGTGGTGCTCATGGGACGAACGGCGAATGTCAACCATCGTAAAATGGCATCGCGCAGCATGGTTTGCTCGGGGTCCAGCTCTGCTGTCTGTTTTGCGAACACCCCAGCGTATAGCTCGCCCAGGGATACCGGGAGATTCTCAAGTCTCTCAAGCACTGCCTCCTGTGATGACTCTTTGGCGAGAGCCGCAACGGAAAGGGACGCCCAGAGAAAGATGCCTTCTGATTGCTGAACCAGACATTCCCTTATTTTTTCCCTCATCGCATTCAGCAATGGGTGCTTTGATATTTCGATGTCGACAAATTTGCTGATATCGTCCTGGACCGTCGCGGGTGTGATCTGAATCTAGGGGCAGTCGTTCAAGGTTTTCTTGATTTGAGAACTTGTGCGGCTAAGGACGAGCACCCTAGCGTATCCCGAAAGCAGCGTCGTAAGCTCAACTAGGCGAGAGGGGAAGTCGAAATCAGGCGGCTGTAGGTACCTGTTTGGAAGCTCATCCAGCCCATCGACAATGATTGTCAGTGGCGGGCCTCTCTCAACGGCGTGGACCAAGGTATCCCAGAGTTTGAAGCTGACGTCGAACGATACAGCTCGCGAGTCTGGAGATAATCGGGCTATCGTCTCAGATACCTCATTTTTGAGCTCTGTGGGGACCCGTGGATTGCTAATGAGCTGGGCCAGGAGAGCTTGCAGTATCGAAGAGGGGGTTGAGACTCCGTCGCAGAAATAGCTCAAGATGGCGGACCTGTCGTCTCTCTCGACCAGGCTGTCGACGATGAACTGAGCCAGGAATGACTTTCCGCAGCCAGGTGGGCCATGAATCCACAGCGAAGGCGATGTAGTATCATTCCAGTCTCGCCAGGCTCCAAAGGCCGGCTCGCCCAGAACCCATTCGCAGGTCTGCGGCGCCCGCTGCCGCTTCCGGTGCTGGTGCTCTATCCAGGGCCCTGAAGACATGGCGGCGGCGGCGCGCTTGAGATTTGGATGGGACACCATGTTCGTGCCTTTCCTTGGTGGTGGTTGCGAAGGTAAACGGAACCTGAAATGAGTTTGGTCGTTCCTCAAAGAATGGGAGGCTTTGAACACAATGCGGGATATCTTGTATGGCGGCCCGAAGGTCGGAAACATGCCCTTTTACGCACGAGAAGGTTGACGGCTTTTGGCGGTGTCCGGGCGACAAGGGAACGCCTCAGGCCGCGGCCAGGACCCCCATCAAGAACAGAGCACAGAGCCAGTACCTGGAGGAAACGTACCGCCTTCCATTATTGCACGCAGAGCTATTAGAGCAAGCAAAAGGCGGTCAGATCATGATGCCATCACACCATCTGCCCCGCCAAGCCCGCCTACCAGTCTTTGCTAGGCTGCGACCATTACTCCACGGTACCACCAATTGGGTCACCCGTTTGTTGAGACCTCAGGTATCGTGAGGTACCTCCAATCCATCGCACCATCGTCCTGTTGGCTGACTTTTTCCAGCCATCATACGACCGTCCAGTATCCCACCATGCCATTTTCACGCCACTCTGGAATCGCCATGAATGCTCTTGCAGAAGTTCGGCTGTGAACCACCTGCCATTTCTGCTGTCTGCTTCGTCTTTGTTTACCGTCCGGCCGCCCGCCTGCGCTGTGATGGCGTTGCTAACAGTGCACCCGTCTGTGCGAGTCAAGGTATTCAGAGTAGATTACGGCGCGATCCTAAAAACTGCTCCTACCAATTTTCTAACACCTTTGCACAATCCATGGTCATTGCAACTAGAACTGTGAATGCGGTACATGATAGACTTTCATAGACGTCTGTCAGTGTTGAGATGCACTGTAAAGTATACAATCTTGTCAGCCGCTTGGCTCAGCATTTCCAAAACCAAATCGATCAAGCCATCACGCCCGCGCCTAGTCACACGAAACCGCTCCGTTGCCAGTCGGCGGCACATCAGGGACCAAATCCGATTTCTGCTTTTCGCCATACCCCACAAGTCCTTGGTTTTCTCCAGAAACTCTTTGAACTCCTCCCAAGTGAGTAGCTGAGCGCGAGGCTCGCTCTCCGGGTCAGCAGATTCGAAAAGGGGCAACTCGGTAAGGAGAGTAGCGGAAACGAAGGTCTGGAACTCGCCGTCATCATCCGGCTGATTCAGCTAGTTGATGGTGCGAACAAAGTCGATCAGGTAGCCGTTACAGTAGTACAGATCACACCCCTTGCCGCCTCCCTGTTGTTACAAATCAGGATTAGTTAACCCATTCCCGAGTTTCACCGAGACAATTTCAGCTTTTACTTACAGTGCCTACGTTTACGTATTTGATGTCGTGATGTTTCTTGAGCTCTCGAACCCGGGCTTCGACGTTCACGAAGAAATGTGGAGAGCTCAAGGGGGCATAATGCACTTGAGCCCATGGATTTTGTCTTTTGGAATCTGTGCAACCGTTAGCCAGCATTTTGCTGTCAGGCGGGAGACATGGAGCACTGACGGGCGGTCGGTCCGAGTGCTCCTTGAAGGTAGCCACCCAGCCCGATTCAATGTTCTGCAAGACAACTTCGACAAAGTTGCGGTAATAACCTGGGACAAGATCTGCCGCCGGCTCGTTGGCTTCAAAGTTCATGTTAGCCCTGATGAATTCTTCCGTAATGTATGCGGCTGGGGGGGCTTATACAATAGTCTGGGTCCCATGTAATCTCTGGGACGCTGTGGGTAATCTACTCTTTCAATGCTTCGGCTGTGTGTGTCAGGGCAAGAGAAAACGCCGTCCTGTTATCTGAAGTCTTGTGTTTGTCGCCGTAATCCGAGACCCCTTTCACAACGCCAAGAGAGGCGATGCCAGGGAAACAGCTACAGAGTTAGAGGAATGCGCTGGCTTCCATGTCCAAGCCAATTGCATTCCGATCGAACTGTCCGATTTGTTCGTCAGAAAACCGCAGTTAGCACGGCTAGTCTTCAACAAGAACTCACATTCTCACGTTGCTGTCTAAAAACCTCTTGGGCGTCGCCGCCTCGAACAGCTGTACCGGTGAGGAAGCTTCCATAATGGTACTCCGGCCTGTCACCAAACTCGATGTATCCTTGTGTGACACGTAGTGGAATCGAAGGCTTTAACGATGGAGTGAATTGCTCTGTTCTTTGGATTGAGCCGTGGAAGGCTTCTGTATAGTTCCTTGCAGTGGGCCTTCTGAATCGCTGGCTGGAGTGGTGATATCACCACTCTTCTGGTGGCTGGCGCTAACAATTATGGTGAGATCACCACAATTGGAGGCTATCGCGAGGCCTGGATTCTGTGACACCTTGCATGTCGCCTGCCCGGACCATTTCCGTCTCGAAATCCGGGCGAAATACCATCCCTAGACCGTCAACATGAACAAACTTGCCTTCAGTATAGTTGACGGCTTTCTCGCCAAAGATCACATCTCCGAGCCTGACGCTCGCGAAGTTGCGAGGTTGCTTGTCAGCTGAGACCCTCTAGGAGAAGGTTTATGAGAGTAGTACACATGAAACTAACTTGATCAAGGGGGTGCTCTCGTTGTCCTTGAAGCCAGCGCATACTCCGGCGTGAACGATGAAGCGCGGCCTCAGAATATGCATAAGCAACCCACAGTCGATAGCAAAGGACTGGACGCCCATATGTCGACCGCTTGTGATGTAGTAGTCGAGATGACCTTCCTCGAGATCAAACGACCCGAGGTAGAAAGAAAAGCCATTGTCGACATCCCAGACGGCATGGCCTTTGAGAATATTATGGTCAATCCCGAGAGCCTCGGCCAGCCCCTGCGCCTCTCCGGATCGTGCAGTAATGATGCAGACTGCACGGTCTCGAAGGTTTTGCAGGTTTTTTTTGAGCTCTGCCTTGGACTTCGAGTGTGTCGCCGCCTTCTTCATTGTTGACAAGGCTGTGGTGCGGGTTGGTGGGTGAAGGTCGGGTAGTTGGGTAGGTAGGTAGGAAGGTAGATCTTAGAGGATAAGTTGAAAAGGAGAAAGAATCGATAGCTACCTAGGTCTAGCCTATGTCGAGGAAATGCAGGCCTACATGGCATTTCAGATTACAATGCTCCAGGCACTGAAGAGACGCTCAGAGTCCAACAGCAAAAGACTCGAGGGTGAGATCGCCCTGGTAAGACGTTTTCCATGACAATGCTATTATCCCGAGAGAAACCGACCAGAAAAGGCCTTCAATATGATTTCGAGACAAGACAATGCAATCATGAAGTCTATTGCGTTTCTCACAATGGGAGTGCTCCCGGCAACTTTTATCTCGGTAGGTGCTAACCTGAGTATGTTATTAAAGAGGAGTTTGATATCTAGATGGCTGACAAGAATTAGGCGTTCTTCAGTACTACCTTCTTCTCCTTTCATGATGATGGCTGGGAAGCATCTGACAAAATTTGGATCTATGGTGCTTCGGCAGTGCCGGCGATTTTAATCGTCCTCGGCATCTGGTGGTTTTGGGTTGGTAGTCCAAAGCGAACTTGGGAAAAGCTTTTCGAGCAACATACTGCCAAGAAGGCAAAGTGTTGTCCTCTTCGCCCAAGGTTTGTTGGTTCGGTGTCGCTGGGCAGATAACCATGTCGCCCAATCCCAAGTCTTCGGTTTTACTCCCGTCAGCAATTCCGGTCAGAATGAGGCCACTGGCGGCAGCAAGCTGGCTTCCAGGCAATTTGAATGGGCCATTTTCCCCTTCGGAATTGGCTCGTGGCAACAGCTGGTTGACAGTGGCTGTGAATGGCCCAAGACGGCCTCGAACACCGGCATCTGCCTCTGGTAATTCGGTATGTGGCACTCTATGCTCTTGCTGCTGGATCAAAACCTGAGCAGCCAAAAAAGATGGCGCGTCGGCACAGATCCATGCGATCCAATTTGATTTTCTCTCCATGGCAACCACGGACTTGGACCTCGGATGCGTCGGACATAGGAGAATAGAAGAGGCAATGAAGGATGAGTACAGAAAGATCTCCCAACGTTTGAGAGAGCGTTAAAGAGCCTTGACCCCTCACTCGGGTTGATCAGTCACACCACTGCTCGAAACACGTAGCTAACGGATTGTTTAGGTCCATGTGGGCAGAGTCGGCCCCAAACATAGGTGCCGCATCTCACCGATCATCTCCGAAACTCTCAATGAATTCATATGCATCCTTTTGGAGCTGGTATTGAAGTTCAAGTTGCGCAGCGGATGCTCGATTGCGGGGTTCAGGGCGGCTGCTCAACAGTGGTGGCACAGGTGGGTTGGTTTCGTCAGGCAGCCAAGGCAGTAACTTCCGATTGCCCAACGAACAAGATCCTCGGACACCATTGGGCGCGGCGAAGCTCGGCGAGGCTCGGCAACGCATTTGATGTTCCGCTCCGAATTCTTACCCCGCTTCATCGCTTCAGCAAACATTCCGAGTCAACCCCCCCACCCCAAAGCAGATTTGTGTCGCCACCAATGGAAGCACTCGCCGCCATAAGTCTCGTGGCAGCCGTCGCGCAGTTCGTCGATTATTCACACCGGTTGCTGTCCAGCACAGCCGAGATCGTTCAGTCTGCCGATGGCGCAACGGCGGAGGCTTTGAAGACGGAGTGCATTGTTAGCCATGTCCAACAACTCAGCGAGGCTCTCGCAGCTCCGAGCGCCCCGGAGCCGTCCGGAGCTACGATACCCGAAACTGAGGCCGCGGCACTGAGAGACCTGGCATCGCTCTGTCGAGACGAGTGCACAGCGTTGCTCTACGCGGTCCGCTCCGTCAAGGCAACAGGCAGCGGCCGTTCCCATTACGGCAGCTTCAAGGCGGCGTTAAAAAATGCCATAGGCGCGAAGAAGCTGGCCACCATGCAGACGACCATCGGGATGGCGCAGGCGGCGATATCGCTGCAGACTCAGAGGATTATCGGGTAGGAACATGTACCCATCCACCGGGGGAGCCATCTAGAAGAAGAGGGTAGTAGAATTCTGACCGAATCATGCCCAGTCGGCAAATCGAAATGATCCAAATCCAGCTGAACGCCTCATCTCAGACGAACAATCAGGCCAGCCTCCAGCAAGGCCAGAGACTCGACCAGCTCCGAGAATGTATTACTCAACTACAGCGAGACAGCCAGCGCCAAAGTGCAGCGACCGACCAAGTGGTAGACCTGGCCGCGCGCATGGTAGGCCTCATGACACGGAGTCGGGAGACGACAAAGGAAGTTGCCTTTTTGTCTAGCCTAGCGGACGAGACGATGAGGTCGCGCCATGCCACGGTTGGGGACGCCGCTGGCGGGACGTTTGAGTGGATTTGGCAGTCTGGTCTGTCGCAGTGGTTGGAGTCCAGGAGTTCCAGTAGGGTGTTCTGGATTGCGGGCAAGCCGGGGTCCGGGAAGTCGACGCTGATGAAGTATGTTGTTGATCACGATAAGTTGGTTGGGCTTCTCTCCAAGTGGGTGGCGCCGCGGGATGTATCTGTGGTGAGCCACTTTTTCTGGTACGTTTCCGAATTTTTCTTCCGTTTGGTAACGTCAACAGTGTATCGCGTGATTGTAGTCAGGTGCTTAACAAAGCCACCATCATGGATGGCTAAGCCTTACTACGTATTAGGTCTTCGGGAACGGATATGCAAAAGTCTCAGCGGGGCCTGCTGCAGAGCTTGATTTTTGACTTTCTCCGCCAGTGTCCTTCGTTGATGCCGCGAGCGTGTCCAAAGCGATGGGAATCGGATCGACCAGGCGTTTTCGAAGCAAGCTGGACTATCCAGGAGCTTTTTGCGGCCATCAGAGCCATAGCCGATGCCCCGGAGCTCCCTGTCTGCTTGTGTATTTTCATCGACGGCCTGGATGAGTATTCGGGTGACCATCTGGACCTCTGTCAGCTTATTTATGACCTCTCCCAGTCGCCACACATCAAGCTTTGTGTCTCCAGCCGGCCATTGAATGTCTTCCGCAACGCTTTTGGAGAAAACACAGACAAGACGCTGAAAGTCGATGACTTCACTAAGAAAGATATCCGCCACTTCGCCCAGATCCGTCTGGAAGGGCATCCCAGATGGAGCCATTGCTCGCTAAGTGATTCCGAGAGGGATTCCATTGTTAACGGAATATCTAATCGTGCGGAAGGAGTGTTTCTATGGGTGTTTTTGGTGACGCGGTCTTTGCGCGAGGGGCTGACTGACGATGAATCGATTGAGGGTCTGATGAGACGGCTAGAAAGCCTCCCGGTGGACCTCGAACGGCTCTTCAAGAATATCCTCGACGGTGTCAATCCGATATACCACGAGAAAATGGCGGCAATGCTACAAAGCACCTTACAGGATAAGTATATGTCGCTCGAGCTATACTACCACCAAGACCTCGAGCTCGAGCGACCTGGCTATTCCCTCGCGCTACCCCCTGGGCCAATCGCGGAACCAGACCGTGCCAGAATCCAAGAACAGACCAAGCGCTGGATTAACGCTAGAACTGGCGGTTTGTTAGATGTTAAACCAGAGTCGCCGTTTGGAGACCGAGTGTCGTTCATCCACCGCACAGTCCGCGACTTTCTCCAGGGCAAGGAGATGACCGAGTACCTGCACTCCAAACTCGGTGAGAGGGCCGCTGACCCATCCCTCCGCATCGCCAAAGCCTACAGCGTGTGGGCGAAAACGGGTCTACACCTAAACTCCGTCACAGGCGTAGGCACTGTCCGGAATTTATTAATCCCTGATCCTACAGGCAGCAACCTTGTCCATGCACTAACCCCTACCCTCAAGGCCACGGCTCTGGTGACGGCAAGGGACCTTGACTCAGTCGTCGAGCTGATCGATGATCTGGAAGACTCACTTGTCAAAGTCTACAGGAAACTTCGCGGCCCGCGGCGCCATCCAGGTGACTTTGATGCCCGGACGACCTTTCGCGAGATGGTTCTCCAAACAGACAACGCGGGGTACTTGGCCCGAAAGCTGAACGACGGACATACGTACCAGCTCAGGCCCGGGACGCCACTGCTGTGCAAGGTGCTGCCGATGGGTCCGTTCGAGCCGTACGCTCGCCGCGTACAGCGGGTGCTTCTGGAGCACGGCCACGACCCGAACTTGACGGCCTATGATACTCAGTTCTTGTCCGGATGGGCGCTGGTAGTGAGACTGCTTTGGGAGCAAGGACTGGGGGAACGGCGGGAGACGTTAAGGAGCGGAGTTTTGTCAGTGTATCTCGCCCATGGCGCAGATCCGAACGCTAATACCATGTGTTGGTCCGAGAGGATGGACACCGGTGAGACGGTTTACGAGACCGAAAGTAGTCAGGGTGTCATGGAGGAGGAGGACGAGGACGGCAGGATATGGTTCTCTACCTGGGCGGGAGGAAGAACCCTCTCTGGGGTCGGTGAGAGATGCCACCTGTCAGCGTTTGCGTGGTTCCTCCTGCTGCATTTCGGCGAGCCGGTTATGGACCGCGAAACGGAAGACCGGTACATCACCTTGTTGAGGGAGTTCCTGGCCACCGGCGCCGATTTTAACGATAGGATCCTCTTGCGTTATGGGTTTGGAGGCTCTGAGGAGATGCCATGGTATCCTCTGGGTTCCAAGGGGTCGACGACAATAGCCAAGGAGTTTTGCCACGGCCTGAGAGAGATGCCAGTCCGCAAGATTGCTGGTGCCCGGGGCGAGAATGCTGTCAGGCGGCGGTTGTTCCGCATCACGAGGGAGATTCTAGTGGCTGGTGCAAGATGCAGTTGGGACCTGTCGGAATTGTTGGACGTGGTGCCGTCTTTTTTCTCGGGAGAACAAACGGTGTCATTGCTAGGCGTTCTGGAGCCTTCAGGGGCGAGGTGACGTGGACAACTGGGATTGTCTGGACGAGATCAATACTCGGCACCTGTCAACGTGGCCGGGGTTTCACGGAAAAAGATTCTGGGTCAGAATGAGGGAGGGACAAATGGGCGCCGAGAACAAGTCAAGCCGACCCATAAAATCTTGTTGGGTATATACATTGGATGGTCACACGGCATAGCCTGGCATACTTAAGCATAATGCAGGCACAGACACATAAGTCGGATCTAGTTTGATTTACAGTTCTTTTTTGGGTGTTTTCGTGAGATTATTACTCTCTTTTCTATCTATTCGTTTGTCCCCCACTGGGGACGTTAGCATCACCAAGACAATCCTACAATGAGGCAGTTTACAGGGCATGCATTTCATGGGTGTTGATCAAGTCATAGTGCGACCAACATCTCGGGTATCATCATCATCATCCAGTCATCATCCGTCAAAAGACGGACCTACACCCAAGTCAACCCAGCTAGTCCCCCAGCTAGTTATACTTGTTAGTGTATACTTCTTAGTCCTCTTCTTGCTATTCTTCTTGTCCTCCTCCTTAGACTGGCCCTCACCATTCTCGTCGTCGTCACCAGCGTTCTGAGCGGCCTCGTAGTCGAGCTCGCACTTCACGCAGAGCTCGGTCAGCAAGTGCGACTCGTTGTGGGTGGTGCATAGGATATGATGTGTAACGCAAAAGCCACCCTTCTTGACGCAGCCACCTTTGCTCCTCTCGGGGCAGTGGTGGGTGGTGCGGCTGTCCATGTTGGGCATTTTGGCTTTGGTCAGGGGGTTTGTGAAGGGGATGAGAAAATTGCAGTGGGATTCTGGCCATGATTTTCAGGTTAGTATTATCCGTTCAGAGGGACTTGATGATCCTCAAGGCGATTGTTTACTTACAGGCTCAGTTGTTCCTACATAGATGTCATGGCTTACACAGGGCAGAGCATTGTTCATGGCTAATAACCCTAACCCGTAGAAGCGGTGTAAGACATTTGCTGTCATTGGCTGAGATAAAGGCGCTGTGCAAGTCAAGTGGGGCCATTGTCTTTGTCGCCTGTAATGTGGGGCCTGGAATCAAACAAGCAGTAGCGACCTCTGCACAAGGCGCCTGTTCCTCTCCCAAACATCTCGTTGCATAAAGATGTTTTCAAGATGGAGGATTTCATTGGGTCATATTTAAAGGTGTTTGCCATCGACTTCGGATGACAACTTTCCATTCAGCATCGTCTGTCCCTTGTGAGTTCAGCCATCCTCGACCATTCACAGAACCGAAACCTGACTCGAAACACACGCCATTTCCAGCAGAATGAAGATCATTTCTACCACCTCGCATTCAGCCGAGCGCGACCCCGACGTTCGTCAGGAGGACGAGACCGGTGTTTGTCATGTTTAGGAAGACGCTCGACGAGGGCACGACCTCCGGGCCAAGCGAAACAAAATATTATTCCAGAGGGGACAGGGCGTGTACTATGTGTACGAGTACATGTGGTAGGTATCAGGTCCTCTATTATTACTCTCAACTCCGAGGTACTAACAAAAAATGGCTGGGCAGAGGATATCTCGGCAAACCGGAAGGGTTAGACGACTTGACGAATGCCCCGAATTTCAGGGTCTTGGGTCAGGATATTACCAGGTCCTCGGCGATGTCCTTCCGAGCGGGGAAGTTCAACTATACATATGAGAGCCAAGCGGACGATTTGGAGCGCGCCATGACGAGTGAGAAAGCACTTGATCTGTTCGTCGAGGGGCCGCTTGGTCAGGCACCTGGACGATTCCAGTGTGTGACACGGGGCAATACGACTGGAACGCCCAGTATAGTGACGGGGGGTTGCTAATTGTGTGCGCCTACCTTGGAACCGCCATGCATCTCCCGAATACCGGTACTTATAATGATGCCATAGACATTCGCTAACATTAGACATTGGCAGGCAAAATTTGCGCTGATACAAAGGATTGTCTGGCAGCGGCAAACATAAAACCTAGGTAGTTCAAGCTTTCTGGCTACCTGTGAGTTGCAGCTACGCTCAATTACTGGTATCGATTACAGAAAGATTGACTACGGCTATGGTTTACCTGGTCCGGGAAGGAGTTCAGGCGTTAGGGATGACGTCGTCCAAGTAACGCTACCTACTAGTTGGAGTGCTAGTAGTCGCTTTGAGCGTTCTCACGGGCTAGAGCACATATGGTGGACCAAGGTGTAAGCAAAGCTTTCTAGCCCACGAGACTGAGCCCTCTCTATTGCAAGGCGGATGCAGCCACCATATTCGTGTATTTACGTAGATGTAACAAGGGCACCAGAGACAAAGACATTATCATCAGTTACGTGGAGTAGTATTATGCCGATTCAAGAAATTGAACCCATCACAGAAGCTTTCGGGACGCAACTGGACATTCATCATGCTAGTTTGGACAACAATGTTCAATTCATTGTGTTGTATCTTTCACATACATTCGCCCTATCTTCTGCCCGGCCTCTTCTGCTCAAAATCAGGCATCACGACGGCATTCTCGACAAGAGCTGGTTGAATCGAAGCTATCCAGGCCAGCCGAGGTGAGACCGGTCATCAAGACCCACCTACCTACAAGCTTTGCACGACGGCCAAGGTTTTAATGGGCCATCAAGGCCACCAATCTTACCAAATTACATCTCAGGGATGTATCAAAGCCGAACGAAGCTAGCAGCTCAGTTCTTACCCCTTTTTCTTCCTCTTCCTCTTGTCTTTCTTCGTCATCTTGGCCTGGATCCCATTAGTATTCTTTCCCTGGCGATTCCTCTCATACTCCCCGCGGGTAGCGCACTTGGGACAAGACTCTGTCTTGAGGTGAACCCATCCGCAATTTTCGGTTGGACATTTCATCTGGTGCGTTCTGCAGAGCTTAGGCTTCTTGTTTCTCACGCAGTTTACCTTGCCCTTGATGAAGTAAACATTGACTCAGATTGTTGCTTTTGAAGGGGGCTATTTTCTCGAGCCATGGATGTTATGATATACACACAATGACATTGATATAGCAGATACACCAGTCTGATCGATTGCTTTCACACAAAGGGTCTGATGCAAGGTTACCTAGGTAGATGTTTTCGCTTCATCTTTCCAGTACCTTGAAGTGGACTTTCTTTTCTATCGAATCTGATCACATTCACACAAAGGGTCTAAAAGGGTCTAAAGCAGTGTGGTTTAATTCTTTTTTTTGGGGGTCTTTCAGTAGAGTTTCTCTACTATCTAGCTCACTCAACCGTCTTCTGTTCATGAGGCTGACTACAAGGGATGTGAGACAACGAGTGCCGATCTACATCAGATGGGTTCATCAAAGCCGACAATTTTCTTACCATCAAGACAGTTAAGATCTACACTCCTTACCTCAATGTACTTCGTTCACATATTGAACTTGAAGTCAAAGCCGCCCAGCAGCTTCGTTTTCCCCCTCTAACCCTCCTCTTCTCAGCATGCGCCCTTTTGTTAGCGCACCTCGAACACTCTTGGTTCTTCAGGTGGATCCATTTGCAGCCTTCCCCCTGGCACTTCATATTGTGCTCTGTGCAGTACTTGAGTTTCTTGCTAAACCGGCACCCGCCCTTAGAAGACTTCGGGCAATGGTGGGTCTTGGAGGCGACTTGCGGGTCACGAGCCATTGTGAGATGCTGGGTGTTAGTGCGGAAGGGACTAAGTTACCTTGTGGGTTCGTAGAAGGGCGTGATGGGGTTGTTGATGCTTGGGTGTAGCAAGAAGGGTTCTCGGTGACGAGGATGAAGATGTAGAGCTTCATTTTGGCAAGGTGGGTGGCTTTATATATACACTTTCTGTCTGTTTGGCTCCTGTTCATCAGGCATGATGATGAAGGCGAACAGCTGGGTGACGCTGGGGCTGCTTTGGGAACTATGCGATTGTCAAAGTCTGAGCCGAGTTGTTCAAAAGACAGCGATCAGAGTACTGGGTACCTGAGCGCCTGATCCGAAACAATTGACCCAACAGTAAGCCGCCAAATTAATTATTTGAACAACTGAGGTAGGCTGGTTTTGGCTGTGAACTGTCAAGACAGTGTCATTGACCCACAATTCCCAATTTTGAACAAACACGATTGTTCTCTGCCAACATCCTTTGACCAAAAAAATCGTCTCGGGATTTAAAAGAAAGAATGCCCCAACCGTCTCATTACATGATCTCGCTCTCTACAAATATCCATCGCCAACACGAGAAAAATGGGTATCCATTCCACCACTTCGTCAACCGACCTTCAAGCTCGCGAGATGCAAGCTGATCACCCACCCTTGGATGAGCGCGAGCTCGATCCCAGCTCGGATTACTTATCTTCTGACGACGGCGAGGATGACGATGATGACAGCTCGTCCACCGCGTCGAACTCGACCGTCGTATTTGAGCACGAGCCCTTCTCAACCTTCCAGCATAAAATCTCCGTCTGCGCCCATCAAACGCTATGGCCGACGGCCGACCCAGCCAGCATCGTCGTCACCCAAATGAAAGGCGGCGGGTTCAATCGCATTGTTGGCGTCTCTCGAATCACGCCCAAGGGCCGCCAAGTCGGGAAGAAGTTCATCATCCGCATTCCCCGATTTGACGACGATGCAGAAAACATTACCACGGATGTCGCCGCTCTCCAATTCGTGAGGCAGTGCACCTCCATCCCTGTGCCGGCTGTCGTAGGCCTCACCTCAGGTAACGACAATGCGATCGGCCAGCCCCACACAATCCAGCGGTTTCTCAAGGGGGAAAAGGCGCTTCGCGTCTATGGCGACTTCAGCCACCAGATTCGATGCCAACTTGCCACCGAGCTGGGAACCGCCTTCCGCCAAATCCTCTCTACGCAAACCCAGATCCCCGGCGTCCCGGTCTTCCCCCCAACCGACCTGACCAACGCGCCCCTCCTTCAGACCGAAGTCCTCGTCGCGCCCCTCCCCGCCGGCGATCCCTACCAATCTCTCCCCTACTCAGCCTGCCAGACCGGGGAGCCCATTCCAATCCTAGACTTCATCTCCTCGATGTTCTCCCACCGCAAGGCAACCTCGCACACCGACACCGACGACCCCGCCTTCGAGTTCGGCCTCTATGACCAGCTCTTCTCTCTCGCGAAGCAGCTCAATGCAAAGGGTCACTTCGACAACGTCCCGTACACTCTCGTTCACACAGACCTCCAGAGCTGGAACGTCATGGTGAATGAGAACCCTTTCCCTGGCGATCCGGTCCTCTCGGCCATCATCGACTGGGACGGGACGGTTCTAGCTCCGGCGTTTATGACTTGCGTTCCGCCGCATTGGCTATGGAGTGAGGAGGGGGTTGAAAGTGAGTATGAGGATGAGAGCAAGGCCGGTGATGTCCCAGATGATGATCCGGAGCAGAGGGAGATCAAGCGGTTGTTTGAAGGCGCTGCGGGGCCGGTGTATTTGCGCTTTGCGTATGATCCGGTTTATCGCATTGCTCGGACTATTCTCAAGTACTGCTTTAGTCCGGTTTGTAGCGATGGGGATCTGTGCCTCATTGAGGAGGCTGTGAAGCTATGGGAGGCCATTCGGGAGTAGGGCGGTGAATGAGTGATGGACCTAGTGGGCCTAACTGCTGGCACCATAGGCCTGCGGGTACTCCCCGCCGAAGACTTAACGCTCGCCCCCTCAACGCTTCGGGGTGTTGGAACCACTCCCAGAGGCGTGCTGGCTATCACCACCACCCCTCAGCTTAGGCTAGAAACCGCTTGAGACATCTCCCACAACAATTCCTTGGGGATAAGTAGGCGTGGTGTCGTAACGATCATGCCTCTTATAAAAATCATGAGGCCTGTCCGGGAATGTTGCAGGCCTGTCTAGGGATGTTGTAAGCCTGTCTGGGTATGTTGTAAGCCTATCTGGGGATGTTGCAGGCCTGTCTGGGGATATTATAGGCCTGTCCGGGGATGTTACAGGCCTGTCCGGGGATTTTGCAGGCCTGTTCGAATATCTTACACGCCCGTCCCGCTAAGCATAAGACGTGTCTTGCTTGTGCGGACAGGGCACTCTGGACGGGTCGCTTGTACACTTACACGCCCATGGCCGCCAAGCGGGTTACGGCTGACTAATACGGCGCTAGTGGTTTAAACCACATTTCTATCTCTGTCCATTACTGTAATGTCATATCCAGGATATCAGTGAAAAGTAACATCTCGATGCGAGCTTACCTTCACATGCCTCAGGCGTCGGCCTCGGAGCGCACTCTCTGCATCCTGCTGGTGTTGCTCAGTCACAATAGAGAGTTCCGCTACTCGCGAACGTTGGTGAGGATAGCGAACACGTGCCCGTCAATTTTGGACTCGCCATTGAGGTCAACTGGAACGGTAGCATAAGTGTCTGGGCCGATGATGCCGGCTTCGCCGCAGGAGATCATGGAGCTGGGTAACCTGACTGACACATACTGGACAATTGTCGTCGGGTGAACCAGCCACTTCGTTCCATTCACTCACTGAGCTGGCCACAAGTGGGCAACATTGCCTCGTCACCTCCACTACTTCTTTACACTATGCTTGCGAGGGCGAAGGCTGCAGGGGCAAATACTTTGAATGTTCTCTTTGAGTGTGAGAGTTCGACATGTGCGAAGGAGCCGCCTACTAATAGCAGCCAACGAAATAGAATCGTATAACCAGATTTTGATAGTCTTTCTGCGCAGTGAATATGTCTGGCTTTCGTGACCCAAAATAACCACATGCATGTCGGACTCATTGAATGGTGATTGTGAGGATATTGATTGGCTGGAAGCTGTCTACCTAGCTGCCTGAAACTGATTTCAAGACCCAATGGAAGTGGGGAAGACACTGCTGCGATTCACGGCCCCCGGTCATTGGATGTCGGTCAGGGGCATGTTCCCCGCTTCACCTCGACACGACACAATGTGGTCCATCAACACATCAACATTCCGCCTTCAATTCTTCCCGAGCAGCTACGGTCTCAAATATGGAATCCTCTCCCACACCTGGGGAGACGACGAGGCCAATTTCTAGGAGATGCACGCCTTGACGGAATCCTCCGTGCCCACGAAAAAAGGCTGGCCCAAAATTGCCTCAACCTGCCGCATCGCTCGCTCCGAGTTCGGTCTTGACTACACCTGGGTCGGTGCCTGCTGCATCGATAAGACCAGTAGCGCCGAGCTCACAGAGGCAATTAACAGCATGTTTTCATGGTACAAGGTCGCTGCTGTTTGTTTTGTGTTTCTTGAGGATCTTCCGGGTGGAGCACGGGAGGCTGGTACGGCCGAGTTTCGGCAACATCTGGACTCGTGCCGCTGGTTCACGCGCGGCTGGACCCTACAAGACTTGATCGCGCCGTCCGACGCCGCCAAAAGACGGTCGATTACCTTTCAATCATCTCCAAGGATCCCGACGCCTTTTCGTCTCCTGACAAGGCCATAAAGACGCCACTTGACTATGCCCTCGAGTCGGCTCTTGATGACAAGCTGATTGACATCTATCCCTTGCCCGAGGGTAAATCTATTAGCGGGAGCCTCCTCCTGGCAGCAATCAAGAATTCTAAGTGCGGAAGGGACCTCGTGACTCGGTTGAGGACTAGCCGCGATGGGAGTGCTGAACGCACGATAAACATGAAAGGGATGCGCGCTCCACAGAAACGCGAGTTGAGTGTCGCGGTATTGACTTGTCCGTTCAGCACGCGGAAGCTTGTCAAGGCCGTCGTCGATCGAAAAAAGATCACCTCTGAGGTACTGACCGAGGTGGCGCGCTCGGAAAACGGACAAGCCATCGAATGGTCCGAGAAAAAAAGCACCTAGACCTGGCTCATGGGGCATTATCCTCAGCCGGAGACATATTGGGCTGTCTTGGTTGCTGCCCTCGAGGCTGGCGATGCGAAGCTAGCGGAACTGATCTACTAGGTCGGTCAAGTGGAGCCGGAGCACCGCCTGCAGGGATCCCAATTCCTTATTCGAAGCAGGAGCATCCAGCAGACGCCGACCGGAAAATCTGATAGACATCTTGCTCAGGCATAGCCGCGAAACCCCTCAGATTCGAGAGAGCGTGCTGGAAAGGGCCATTGGAAATCCCAATGCCGACACGTCTCTGGTCTTGAAGCTTCGCGACATTATGCACCCAGATGTGAAGCTCACGGAGAATATGGTGCTTGCCGCCGCACAGCGTGGGAAACTCGGCGCTGACATGCTCGATCTCATATCGAAGTTTAGCACAGACAACATGGTCAAGGGCGACGTGCAGGCAACCTCGCGCGTTTTCAGGGAGGCGCTTATCAACAGTAACAAGGCGCTTATCGAGTTCTTACTCATCAGGATGAACCTCGAGATCCCCCAGTTGGGCTTTTGGCCGCTGTTGAGCATGTCTCTCGAACCCCCTACGCACCTCGGCCTTGGCCCGAACGCCTAACTTGCGCACGTCAGTTCTGAAACGCATTCCTCTGCTGTGTCACCCACAGACAGCGTGCGCAAGCCAGAACTGTCCGACAAGATAGTGGACGAGTGGACGGCAAACTGTCTAGAAATGATACTCAAAGACAAACCACCGAGCTGGCGAGATTCTACCAAAAGTTGGCATCAAGATGCTCACGACCTGGCCGACAGGCTAGTGTCCTTCTGGGGCCCTAGGGTGCTCAAAGTCCTCTTTGATGTCGCCAATGGTGCGGGCGGCACTGCTGGTCCTGCCGTATCCGGTGCGGTGGTGGTCAAGGCGGCAAAAAATACAATGTACGGACACGAACTCCTTCCCTTTCTTGAGGGGCGTAGTGAAAACCAGGAACATTTTGTCGAGGATGACGTGTTGCAGGCCGCTGCTGGGTATGGGGATATCCGGACCATCTACTTCTTTTTTGACCCATACCCGCTGAGAACCTACAGCAAGGCTTTCAGACTCGCTGCGGCAAGAAACTCAGATGTATCTGTCGTCGAATTTCTGTATCGCCGCATCAGCAGCGATTCCATCGGGCTTGAGGAATTAGAGGCCGCAGCAGGGAACTCGGACGTGGCGTTTGAGTGCCTGGTCAGTCACCGAAACAGGTCGCAGCCGGTCGTTTCCAACAGTCTAGGTCTCGTTATTGCAGAAAACTGCAGACAATCTAGCACCCTACTAAGGCTTGCGATCTGCGCCTAGCCAGGGAGCCAGATAACAGCAGCGACGTCGAGGATCTCGTCCGCGCCGCGGCCCGGAATCGGCATGGCCTCGAGATGGCCAGATTTCTGCTCAAGCGCTACCAGTGGACAGACAAACAAATCACCGTCTCGGCGAGCCTCCTTAAGATGGCGGCCGGGAACCTAGCCTTCGCACCTGAGATGCTCCGGTTACTTCTCAACGAATGCGACGACACGCACCTGGACTCAGTCATAACAGTTGAGGTGCTAGTGAGGGCAGCAGCGAATGATGGAGAGGCACCCGAGGCAGTCAGGATGCTGGTCTTGGAACCGAGAGAGACGCCATTTGACGCGGATCAACTAGCCATGGTCTACGAAGCCGTCGACACGAATCACAAGTTGTCGGCTCCCGCCCGTAGAAAGCTTCGAGACGGCATAGCTTCAGCAAGTACGTCTGCCAGCCATATGCGGGAAGGTGGGTCGAACGACGCGGACCTGAGGAAAGCTCGAATAGAGGAAATCATCTCGACCGCATTCGCCAAGTTGGGGCGTAAGTCCGCTAAGGTGAAGGACGGAGGGCAGGCAAGCGGAGGTGGTGGTGGCTAGGACGAGTACAGAAAACCTATGTCTTGGCTTCTCGAGATACTGCGGTGCCTGTTGCTGATTTGGACTAGATGCGAGACCTTGTGTCGGAGGTTATGGCATTTGCCCCTAGGTAATATTTTGTGGTCTGGTCGGTTGGTCATGTGGGAAACGTACACCCTGAAAACAGTCCTGACTGTCATCATCTCTTGGCGAGCGGCATTTGGGTTTTGGGATGTGACAACGGACCAGGGCCGGAAATGTATTTAGCTTGAAAATGTTGACGGGGATAGGAAGAGGCGGTGGGATCCTTGGGTTAAGCATCTGCGCTATTTGCTTGCTTGCTTGCTTCCCACCAAGACACGCGACCACTCAGACGGGAACCGGCTCACAGACCTCAATGCAGGACCAAGGAAAGTCTCCAAAGGTGGAGGGTGAGCAAGCTGAACGAGAGGTTCAAATGAGACCCAACCCCCCACCAGCCAGGGCTCCCGCAGCAACCTGCAGGCCGCCAAGAAACCCCTCGGCAGACGTACCATGCTCAAAGCCTCGGAGGCGGGGAAACAAGCCGGAGTTTCCAAAAGCTCTGTCATCGCCCCGCTCTTCTCTTTTTTTGGTTTTCCACGACGCTCTCCCACCCCGAAGCTTACCACGCTGACCAAATGGGTGCTCTCTTCTCATCTCTGCCAGGGACGTTTATCGTCGCGGCGGTCCTCGTTGCCGCGTATGCGGGATACCGGGCGGCGCTGCCGAAGCCGCTCCCCGGAATTCCGTACAACCAGGCTGCTGCCGGCAAGCTCTTCGGCGACGTCCCGGAGCTGATGGGCTACGTGATGCGCACCAAGCGCATCTTTTGCTGGCTGACATCGCTAACGACGCGACACCAAAGCGCTATTGTGCAGGCCTTTGTCACGCCCTTTGGTCTCCCGTGGGTCGTCGTGACGGACCCCTTTGAGAGCCAGGATATCCTGCTGCGACGCACCAAAGAGTTTGATCGCAGCGGCTTCTTTGGCGACCTCATCGGCGGTATCCTCCCCGAGCAGCATATTCAGTTTCTATCCACCGACTCGCGGTTCAAGAATAACCGTAACCTCATCAACCATCTAATGGCCCCGGCCTTCATCAACCAGGTCAGCGGCCCCGAGATCTACAAGTCCGCCACGAATATGGTTCGCCTGTGGGATCTCAAATGCGCCGCTGCCAAGGGACGACCCTTCACCGCACACCACGACATTACATACATGGCGCTTGATACCATCTTCGCCGCCATGTTCGGCCACCCGGAAGAAGAGAGCATCACCACCCGGCGCATCCACACCATCTCCAAGTGGACAGCGGAGGATCTCCGCCCTATCGACACCCCGGTGCCCTTCCCCGACGGCGAGGTTCCAGAAATATTCGCCGCAGCTCTCACCCTCGCCAACTCCGTCACCGACACCCAGCTCTCGCCCGCCCCGCGTCTCACCTCCTGGGTCCTCCGCAAGTTCCCCTTCATGAAGAAAGCCACCGCCATCAAAGACGCCTACATCCGCTCCAAGGTTGACGAATCTCTCTCTCTTATGAGCGACAAACCCAACAGCGACTTGGAATCTCAGCCCCGTACCGCCCTGCACTCCGTCCTCCTTCGCGAGCGCTCCCTCGCCGCCAAGGAATCCCGCGCCCCCGCGTACCACAGCCGCGCTATCGCCGACGAATTCTTCGGCTTCATGCTCGCAGGGCACGACACCTCCGCTACAACCCTCGCATGGGGCGTGAAGCTCCTGTCGGACAACCCTCGCGTGCAAGACAAACTGCGTACGGCTCTGCGCTCCGCCCTGCCTTCAGCAGTATCTGAGAAGCGCGCGCCAACGTACGCTGAGTTGGTTAGTCTACATGCGGGGCTGCTACCGTATTTGGATGCGGTGGTCGAAGAGGTGTTACGACATGCGAATACGATTGCGTTTGTGGTGAGGCGGGCGCAGGTTGATGCGGTGGTGTTGGGACGGCGGGTGCCGAAGGGGACGGATGTGTTTCTTGTGGCGAACGGGCCGGGATATCTACAGCCGAGGCTGGCGGTGGATGAGGGGGAGAGGAGTTCTGGTGCGAGGGGGGCCGGGGATGATAGAGACAAAGATGGGGAGAGGAGAAAGGGTCTCACGGGCCTATGGGACGACGCAGATATCGGCGCGTTTAAGCCGGAGAGGTGGCTGACTGCAAAGGGCGAGGAGGGGAAGGGGAAAGGTATGCAATTTGATCCTATGGCGGGGCCGACGTTGCCGTTTGGGCTGGGGCCGAGAGCGTGCTTCGGGAAGAGGTTTGCCCTGCTCGAGTTGAAGATTCAGTTTGCGCTGATTGTGTGGCATTTCTATCTGGAGAAGTTGCCTGAGGCGCTGGGCGGGTATGAGGCTGTGCAGAGGTTTGCGAGGGAGCCGGTAGATTGTTATATTAGGTTGCGGAGGGTTGATGGTTAGTTAGGTAGGTAGGTACGTTGCGTGAGATGCTGGCCACAACCCTCTCACACCAGATCAAGTGAAGGCCCCATGTGATTGCGGAATTGGTTCCGCAAAGCTGCCCTCTCTAGTCGGTATCCGACAGCCAGTCCTGTGAGCCTACTACCTACGCCCAATCGTAACAGAACCGATACACCATAATACCCATCTTCATGGATCGTCCTGGTGTCCCCAGTAGCTTGGCTCCGGGGAATATCGTCCCATTGAGGGTAGGTAGCAAAACTTCCTTCAGTATTTCGTATTTCTTCCCTTCAAAAGCCACGGGATGAAGCACGCTCGTTTGCTTGTAAAGCAGTCGCAGCGAGCACTCTTCAAAACGCCCACCGGTCCGTGGAATTTCGTGCCCCCATCATGATGATCAAAGCCCGGCTCCGTCCTTTTCCTCTTCCTCTTCCCTTTCCTTCTCAACTCCAACAAAACCCTCCCTCCCTCCCTCAGACTCATAGCCTCCCTTCCGTTCCAAGTCTTCAACACCCCCACCATGGCCCTCCCCCACCGCTACCTAGACATCCACGCCATCGACCGCTACTTCAACCACATCACAGACTTCCTCAACCCCTTCCTCACCGGCACCGTGAAAATGCCGCGCATGAGTGGCTTCGAAATCGCCAGCCGCCACGACATCCCTGATAGCCTTGCGGCTCTGTGTGGCAAAACCTGGGATTTGCGACTCATTCGGACGTGAGGCGCCCAAAGCGTGCGTTGCCTTCGCCGGTAGCGGCCAAAACAACATCAAACACTTCATCGATCGCGCCGTCCTCTACTACGACCGCATGGAAGTCGCTCGCGTGCGGGCGTATAATCTTGAGCTAGCCGTTAACATTATATGTCGACGCTTGTGGCACACGCCGCATTCAGACTTGGTGAGCTACCTGGTTGGGGAAGCCAAACTGCTTGATAAGATGGAGATGCTGTTTCTGGCGCGGGACGCGTGGGATGAGCTGGCCGAGACTGTGAGCGGGAGCGGGCGCCGAGGTCAGCCCGCCTCCGGGCTGGGCTCTGATGAATGAATAGTATTGGTGCAGGGCCCGGAATAGAAAGGCCAGAGAAATGACATCTTTTCTCGGGCTTCGCTGAACTTCAAGGTTGTTTACCCCAATTACCACGTTTATAACCTGGAAGCCCTTATCCAGATACGCCGCCCCCGGTTCTCAACAGAGTAACAAAGAAACAAGCAAAGCCTGCAAGCAGAACAACATTGAATCCAACAGGAAATTAAGGGTCTCACGCAGAGTGACTCGGTCTCCTTGTAGTACTCTTGTTCATCCGCCTCGCTGAAGGAGAGGCCGCCGAGAGACAGATCAACAGCCCAGTCGGACGTGCCGCCAAGCTTGAGGTTCATGTACTCCGCAGCATCCCTTAACAGCAGCGGACTCTTTTTTGGCTCCAATGGCCTCGAAGGTGTAAGACGGCTCCGTGCAGCCCTCGCGCTACAGCTGCGCCTGTAGCTGCGTATTCCCGTGATGATGTTTTTTCCGACGATTTGACTCCGAACGGCGTCGACGCATGTATAAGGCACAATTTCCGAACCCCGGTGTGACGCTAAAACATAATGTGTTTCTCAACCTATTATTGCGTACCAATCAGCCGCGTGCGACTGTGCCGCAACGCCTACTCTTCATGCCGTCCATGCTGCTACATACCAGCGGCTGATTCCCGCGTCTATCCGCTGCGCCCCAGACATGCCTCAGGCTCATAGGTAGGTTGAGGTAATGCACATGGCCGACACTGATTTACCCGAGACCACCCACAGGCTTATCAAAGCGAGCCGCAGTTTTGGGGCCCAGGCACTCCAATCTCGAGACCAGACACCAACACAACACGACTTACCAGCCCACACCATACCACCTACAGGCAACGTACTGAGGCCCCCAAAGTCCGCAATGCCAGGTCAAGGAGGCGACAGTGAGATGCCCGGCATCGCCGTATCCAAGTTCGACAACTCGGGTTCCGGTCCCCTCCTCGTACCCGGCTTCTCAGGCATGCCTCTCTATGTCGAGGCCGACGTCGGGAAACCACGCTTTGCACACGCCTTTGAAGACGAATACCACTGGCCGATGCGTGCGACCGGGCGAGAGATTGCCATGCTGAGGTGCATGGACAAGGTCACGGACCGACCGAACTGGCATGAGGACGTCTTCTCCGACGACAAGGTCTCTGAATGGAAGGAGGAGGCGAAAAGTGTCGACCGGCGAATCAGTGACAGGGCCTGGGCGTGGTGCGTCCTGGAACTGCGAGACAAAGCGAGGCGGTTCATCAAAACGGGCCGGACGGTGGTCTTTGACTACGGGTCAGGGGGCATATGCAAGGTGGACCTGCTAAGCCATGATGAACTCCCGAGTCTGCTGAAGAGGGTCGTCGAAGAAGTCGTGGACACCGAACCGGCAAAGGGGCGTCCCCGCCCCAACAGCGTTGCGCGCATCGTCGATCCTCATCTTGCTCCTTTGGCGTACGGCCAGACAAGGGTCTTGTTGGATGGCGGTGTGGTCGGGCTGGAGGACATGGACAACTGGTACGGCCGGGGCTCTCCCTCCGCCCGGAACGAAGATATGAAGTTCAACCCACCATCGCCGATAGGCGCAATGGGCAATCCAGGGGAAGACGCGGTATTTCGTAGATGGGATGCTCTAGGTAGCTTGTCGCCGGAGTTTCAGTGGCTGCCTTGTGAGGTGGCCTTCACCCGCGAAGATTCGCCATGCCAGAAACGCCCCAAGGTGCAGATCACGTCTTATATCAACGACCTACACCCACATAAGCAAGCGTCTGCCTACGCTACCATTGAAAAGACAATCGCAGCCGCCATCGAGTCGTGGAACGACGTTCTCGTTCTCTCTCACAAGTTGCCTATTCAGGAGCCGTTAACCGGAAGGACTCCTGCGCGTATCAAAACGTATGGTGTGCAGTACCCCTTTGGACTTCCCTCTTTGGAGGCAAGATTTAGTGAAATCAAATGGCCGAAAGACCCAGACTCGACTACTCCAGATGCTGCATCCCAAGCAGACCTGGCCGCGAATCTCCGGTTGGTAGAGGAGCAGGTATCAAAGGGCATGGTGGGCAGCCGAGCCCAGGTCTATTCCAACGAGACTCCCTATGCTTCCCGCTACGAACCGTTGAGCAGTCTCATCCAGCCCGAACCGGGAGTCTCGTTTTCTTACCAAGAGTGGAAGACAGGTCGCAACGTCACCCATGCTCTCGTTCCAAGGCGCAACGAAGAGGGACCGGACATCGATCACGAGTACTATTCCGTCTCGCTACAAGACGAATTCCGAGATCGCGGGTTGCAGGTTGTTGTTCGCATCGACAGCATCGAACTAACGCCGAAGAGGCCGAGTTTCAAGGACAAATTAGCCGCGGACGAGTGGCGGTGGAAATGCAAGGCGTGGCACGCCGCCGACGGTTTGGTGACGGACTACATCATTGCCACCGCCATTCTCTTCTTCGACCTTGACAATGTGGACCCCATAAGCATCCAGTTCCAACAGGCTGCGCATCTCTACGGAGTGGACTTCTCCGAGGACGAGCACCGTGACTTCCCGAGCATCGAGGCGGTCTTTGACCTTCAAGACCAAGACCACTGGGACTGGAGACGGGATCTGTGCCAGCCCAGTGCGTACCCTCGGGTCCAGGAACTGGGCGGAGTGATTGCAAGGGAGGGGCGGATGATATCGTTCCCTGGCCCGGTGAGCTATTGCTTTGATCCGATCAAGCTCGCCGATGCCTCGAAGCCGGGCCGCGCGCGCTATTTGGCGCTCTATCTCGTCGACCCGAACTACCGTGTCTGTTCGACGAGGAACGTCCCGCCGCAACGTCAGGACTGGTGGGCCTACGACGTGGCCAGGAAGGCCCCTGAAGCGTTTGGCCGCCTGCCGCAAGAGCTGGTCGACCAGATCGTTGCGAACGCCGATACTGACGTCATGTTGGATACAGAGGGGCTGGTGAGGGTGAGGGACGCGATGGAGAAGGAGCGATTGGATAACGAGAGCACGATTCGCGATGATATCGGGTCGTATCAATTTTGCTATGACATGGATTGCATAACGCCTTGGGAGTGGCTCGAGGAGAGGGCCTAGAGACGACAGCTGCGAGAAAACAGTTCAGCAACAGTGCAGCTCTGCGCTGGTACGGGGTAGAACATCGGTAATGGCGAGGAACAGGCCCGTCGATGGGGTTGGGAATGCGGCGAGGAGGAGAATTATGGAACAATGATGGCCATGTTGGGAAATGCTGCGAGCTTCCTTCGAGCAAGAGATAAAGACCGAGAAGCATCAGATAAGCGCGAAAACGAGTCATTATCTTCAGTTTCTGGAAGACCCCTGTTGCAAAACTGTTTCGTCTTTGGAGGGCAAGAGCGAAGAATGCAAAAGTAGTCGACCCGCCCCCGACCCAACGGAAACAAGGTCACGCTGACGGCAATACGCTGGCAGATTCCGGAGCGCCAGAGGAGGGGTAATTTTTAACGTCAAATCCGGCCTTCTCTTGATCTGATGTAAGAGGGTTGTAGCCAGAACCTCACGTAGTTGTGGCAATTTTGCACTTTTCGGTGCAGGAGTCGACACGGCCAACAGCAGGAGCAAGGGATGTCTGATTACTAGGTACCAATTCCAGTCTGCTGTCACAGGGTAATAGAGACTGAAGCAGGCCTCTTATTGAGCTGCAAACTGTTTAACCAGGCCCTCGGCTCGGGCAAATACGCCATCTCAGAGCACAAACCGTCCATTGATCAAGACTTCCCGACTAACCCATTGTGCCCCTCGAGCCCCTCCCCACGAGCTCAGTAGTCGAGCCCATTTCACTGGACGCTGATCCATCGAAGTGTCCAGACTCCCCATCATATCAGTCAACCGCTTTCGCGCATCGTCTGCCAGAACAACCCCCTCGAATTTCGACATCAGTTCTCTCTCCTCCGGCAGAGAGTTTCGAAATGTCGACCAAGCATTCAGGCGCTGGCGCACTAGATAAACAGCCAGCTCGGTATTGTAGGCTCGCACACGAGCGGGCTCCATGCGGTCGTACTGACGAATGGCGCGTTCGACGAAGTACGTAGCAGGCTTTCCATCGGTAAAGCTGACGGTGGCTCTGGAAATCTTAAGTCCGGACGAGTCGCAAACCGAGAAGGCGAATGGCATCAGAGATGAGCTCTGGACGTGGATCTTGACAAAAGCATCCTTGCGCTTCACCTCTCGTTTCTGGATCTTGTGGTCTGCATCTACCTATAGATTGTCAATCATCATCATTGGAGCATCGGGGAGTATGTGATGTAGGTTGAGATGGGAGGGAGACACACGGAGATAGACGAATCTTCCTCGAATTCGCCGCAAAGGAACATCGACTGCTTCACTGGGCGCTCTGCCACGGTGGGGATAACGCCAAGGACATCGGTGGACGTCCAGCCGTCTGCAAATACAAGATTCCAAAGGCTAGTCGCTTCGCCCAAATGACCCTCCTGGTCGAGTGCGGGAAGTAAAGTCCAAACATCGTGACACGCAGATGTCAGGCGCTCGCACGTGATGTCTCCGAGTGCAGTGATCGGGACAAATTCCTCCTCCCACTTGTCGCCCAAATTGATGCTGAAAAGGATGAGCTCGAACTTCCCGATGATCTCACCGACGGGGAGTTGATGACCGCCCCGATCCGCCATCCTGATGATAGGTAGACAGAGTGTGGGAAGACAATGAGAAATGTCTTGGCAGAGAGAACTGAGGCTTGGTGACGATCGAGATGAAAGGGAAGAAACCTTGGGGTAGAATAGTTATGGCGGAGGAAAGACAAATTTTACTGGAGGAGCGTTTCCAGTGCCCTCGCTCGCTGTTGTTTTGTGCGCGAAACGGTCGAGTTGGTTGCCTATCGTTGTTGGAGCCCTTCAGATCAAAAGCGGAAATGATGGTGCAACTTCAGATGAAGTAACTGCAGGGTACCTACACGATTTAGATGGGCTTACCAAAAGATTCAGGTGTCTGCTCAAGTGTCTGGCAAGAAGAAGAAATTGAACAGCGCTGGAGCGTGTTGGATCGGTTCAACGTGCTTCTCAGCTGCATTCTCATCAGTCTTGGAGTGGAAGGTTACCAATGAGCAAGGCTTCAAGTTCCGAACAACGTAACACGAACACTCCCACATATCTTACAATCGAGTTGAGCTACCTACCTAGGTAAGGTACCTATTAGGCGGTCACTTCATGTTTAGTGTTTTCGCCACCAGTTAGGCTTTTAGGTGAAGTCTCAAGCGCAACAACGCGCGAGCAGTTTTCTCACCGCTTTCTGTTTGAGGAGATCACAAGGTCTCAGACGGAAATGCGAAAGAGATGCAACAGCGCCCTCCAAAGACCATACCCAGGTATATATCCAAGCCCCAGCAATCCAATGTCACCAGTTATGCTCCGCCAAAGCCACCACATCCTCCTCATTAAATACTACCTCAAAGCAAACACCTCATCTTTTGTGTCATCACTATCCCAACTCCAAGCCTCCCCATGCATTATCCCATGAACATAACACTCCCCGACAAGCGTGTTGAAACTCTGGCTCTCTTTGTCTTTACTGTCCCGCAGGATAAACGGCACCACAGCACCTCGGATCAGCACGATGGAATCGCCGATGGCTGTGTTTGGCGGCACGAGCCCTACATACCCCTTCTCCGTGACGCAGAGCCATGCACCTGAAAGATGCGCAGAGAAGGCGCTAGCAGTAGCGTAATAATCATCCCAAACCGTAAGACTGGCTGGGTCCTCAGCCGCTTCATGGCGAGTTTGACCATCAAAATCGTCTTGGGGTGCCATCCTAGGTGAGATCGTCTCAAAGTAGTCCACGCAACTGCCAGTATTTTCCCGCATGTCATCTTCTTCTGGTCGTGGCGGAGGTGGGATGTGTGCCCCGTGAGATATGAAGTCTGGCAGGGGGTCCAAATATACCCGCGCAGTTGCGTCACCTATTGGAAATCGCCGTTTTACCTCATCGAGAGATTCTCCTGTGGGATAAGAGGGGAGACTATTCACAGCATCCCACAATGCTCCCACATAGGCTTTCGCATCTTCCCTAGGCTGAAACAAAATGTTCTCGACTTTAATAATGCGATCGATGCGCAACCCGCATACATTGAGACGCCCCCTGAACTTGCGGATATTAGGCTGTGCTTTGTCTATATTTGGCATAATATTGGTGCGATGCTGGGTGATAGTATGATCGGAGGCGCAGAAGACGTCTCTCGTTCTTGGCCATGTAGATATGGTTCGGATTCGTTTCCTCTGCGTCCAGTTTGGAATCCAAGAGTGGAAGGCGAACGACTTGCCGGTTCCCGCTCGGTAGAGAAGATAGAGAGCATCACCTCGATCCACAAACGACGCAGCATATCTGAAAATCACGGCCTCGAGAGGTTGTGTGTAGTTGGGCTGGAGTGCAGCTTGTTCGCCATCGGAGGCGAGGTGAAGGAGGGAATATAGCTTGTCTAGGGGGCTGCTGGACGAGTACCAGCAAATATCGAGAAGCTGAAGCAAACTGTACTGTATCCCTGGAGGGGTTGTTCTGTACGCCTCTCGGAGTACCCCAAGTGTATAGGCGGCGATAGCACATTCGCAGTTTTCTGTTGAACCATCTCGATCCCCCACGAGCCTTGGTCTCGCCCTGACGCAAATTTGAAATGCTTTGAATAGTTCCTCCCATTCCAACGACGTAGATCCGCAACACACTGTAAGCGACGACGCGAAGACAACGTCTTGAATGACCCAAGCCCTGCTGAACCACGGGCGTTGGAAAAAGCTTTCAATGTCTTCCCATATGCTGTCCTCCATATCTGGGTACCCTGACTCGCGCCATGTAGGAACTGGGAGTTTTGATGGCCCATTTAGGGGTTTTGACGGCTCCAGTGACAGAGAATGAATCTGACGCAGGACCTCAACCGCCCGGTCACTGCTTGCTGTCGCATCTCCGACCCATGCGACAACTCGCTGGGCGCGTCGAAAAATCTCCCCTAGCAAAGAAACCAAAGTCTCTCTTTCCATACGATTGTCATGTGGTACGCAAATGGCGGCAACCCAAATCATTCGATGCTGGAAAGGGTCTCTGAGACAATGGAGGGCGGAGTGTAACGATTCAGGGAGGCCGAATATCCCCATAGGTGTTTGCAAATAACGTTGACTTGGTTGCATCTCGATGCGATCCCAGTTGTATGATAACGCAACGTACTCTCTAGGTTCATTCAAAACTACCTCGGTGAGTTCTCCTTGTAGAGGGTTATCTCCGGCTCCCGCAAAGAGCACCAAAAGACGAATGTTGCGAGATCCCTTGAGCGGCTCGTAGACGTGCTCTTGCGGCCTTAACTGAGGCTTCGGCACAGGACCCATAAAACCGCGAAGGAGAGGTACCCCAAGGCGATTGGCCGACGTCGAGGCCAAGAAATGGTTTTGTTGCTTCTGTAGATGTTCTCTCACAGATCCTCGAATCCATCTCTCGTAAATGCGGCTCGAGAATAGTTCTCGGTCAAAGTCAAAAACAACTGATCGTTTCGACGATGTGATCGATGTCCCGCTGAAGAAGGTCTGCAGGGAGTCCACATCTCGGTGAACCATCAAAGACGCAGAATCATCCAATTTCTCTAGCGTCCGTCGAGTGCCTCGTCCCTCGAGGAAATCTTTCTGTTGTGATAGTGATTGGCTAGGTAGCAAAAGGTCAGTCTTGTTGGTTACCAAACCTGGACATCATCTCTTACCAATTGCAGGCCGTCAAAAGAAGCGTCAGCGCGCTGGTCAAATGCTTTACCATTTTCTGAACGTCACCCATATCTCTCGTCTTAAACAGCAGGCGGAGTTTGCTCGGGACATCAAGGCGCCCATCTTCTGCCGTCCGGAGAGTTGCTAGCCCTGCATCAATTTTGTCAATCAACAGCGTGCAGTGCGACACGCAGCGACTCAAATCAATCACCAGCTGATGGTAGGAGTCCTCGAAGTTCGCTTCCGCCCATTCCTCGATCTTCACCAAGGCAGCCTTGAGCGCTATCAGCTGCGTTTCGAACGTGGCTAAAGTCATCTCAGCATTGCTCCATTGGCTCCTCAGCTCGGAGACGGCGTTGATGGTCTTCCCCAGGGCGCAAATGACGTTGAGAATCACGCCAGCTGTTCCGATAATCGAGATCGGGTCCATATTCGCAAGGCTCCGAGATCGCGGCAGCGCCGAGATCCTCCTAAGTTGTTGGTGAGCCTATCCGCAGAGCGATCAAATCTTGTACCGTCTTCCGATATTGTGCTCTCGGGCGGTGAGATACCGGTTTTCGACCAGACCAAAGGACCGAGCATTGCGCAGCTAAGGATTGTCGTCAGTGGCAAGGTGAGGGCTCGTGCGGGATGAGGTGAGCGATTTCGTCGACCGCATTCTGCGATAGGCAGCACTGCCTCAGCCACCCCCTCTTGGCTTGCATTTCGAGTCAATCAGGGGGGAAACCGGCGAAAATAGTTGGGACGAGGTTCAGATTGCTGCCTGAGGCATCTCAGGAATTTACCAGCCCCGGCCAACGAAAACAGCGTCAGTGAAGTTGGTGTCAGAATCTAGCACTTTGGGACCAATAATGGTTCTGACTGTGAAATTTTTGCGTTCTTGTTGTTGTTGTCAACTACTGTGGAAATCTCTGGCTTCCAGGGCCTCTGTTGCCAAGCCGGCTGCTTCCGCTGATGGCCCCAATTGCTTATATAAGCTGACAGTTGGAGCCGGGGCAAGCGGTTGACAAAATAAAGCGAACTGCAAAGATCGGTGACCCCTGGGTTTGTGGCCTGATCCTAACAGCCACTACCAATTTTGCAACACTTCAACCCTCTAGTTCTCTCGCCAATTGAGAACTGCTAGCGAGTTGTCAAGCAGTATTTTTCACTAACGTCTCGATAAACAGTTGTGGATTTATGGAGTTGGTGTTGGCTGGGTGAAAGCGAGTTCTGCGTGCGAAGACCAACGAAAAGGCGGATTCCATAATAGTGCAAATGAAGCAGATGATAGCTTCTGAAGGTCTCATGACAAAGGTGCTAACACAGCTGGACCTGGGGGTACCAGCTTTGCAATACAGATTTCGCCTTGTGGCAATGTACCTGTAGGTAATGAGTTCGCTTTATTTTGTCAACCGCTTGCCGGGGTTACAAGCATTTGGTTTACGTAGCCCAGCTTGATTCATGAAGCTATCGCGACTTCCTGAACCGGCTGGCTTTGACAGTGAGAATTTCTAGCACCATTGACGAAATTTGACTTTCCCTTCTGGACATGTGCGAGCTTTGCCTGCGATGTACAGATATTGCCAAGCTTAGGATACATCTTGGCTATGAGCCTAACAAACATTCGAGAACCTGCGCCTATCGGCAGTGGCCACTTTCGACACGAACGGCAACAATCTCCACGCATCAGCTCAGTAAAAGCTAGATAGGATGCAAGGCTTCCGAGGACCCAGCCTGCTCACGCCACGCTCGAAAAAATGATATTGGATTGCCACCGAAGCTGTTTGTTCGAAACATAGTAACCAGGGCAGATTTTGGTTTGTTCATGCAACAGTTTACGTGCATGATGGATCAACGCGGGATGCAAATCCTGCCTGGGCTCCCTCCGCGCCACCGGGTCGCCCGTGGATTTTTGCATTGCACCCCAAATCCAACGCCCGTTCAAGAGACTTGACTTGTTTCCTGATAGAGGAGGAGGAACGCAACATCATGACCATCGGCGGGCTTCTCGCGTGGGTTGCTACATCGAAACGTGGTAGCATGCATAGTTGATGTGTCATTGTGTCTCATTGTATGCAACTCAAAGTGGTAGTATGTACAAGAATTGGGTTTCCCTCCGTCCACCGAGTGCTACCTATCCAGGTAGTCCCGCAAGCCTTTTTTATCTCCGTCTAGCACGAAAACACGGCAGGGCCAGGAACAATATATGACTTAAAGTTGTTGTAGATCTAGATGCAGCACATTAGCATTATTGAGAGGAACCTCAGCAGCGAAAAGGAAACTCACGTTGGCAGTATATCCAGGATCCGTGGCCTTGAAAGCTCCCGGGATCTTGACCGTTGGGCTCGGTGTCTTGCCACCACCACCAGTCACGTTGACTTGTGCGCAGCTGATGTAAAACTGCGGCGGGCTACCGGGGTTGTGGATTCCTAGCTGCTGGATACGGAGGAGATATTCGCCGTTCGAAATGCACTTGGGGATGTTACCGGTGTATGTTGCTGCAACCTTGTCAGAATCGGTAGGCATGGAAAAGGGGGAGAAATAGACATACTGCGCAGGGGCCACTGTGCCTGTCCGCCGGTGAAAGTCGGGCCGAAGTCTTGGAACTTGAACCAGTCTCCGGATCCGTCGTAATCGTTAACAGAACCTGGCGCCTTTGACATGTAGCTGGGTAGGGGTCAGCACAGCTCACGCCACATGCTGCTTTCATGGGTAACTTACAGCGAAATGGGACCTTGGTGATACACGGCCTGATCCGAGGTGAATGTGAAAGCGTCGCCAGCTGTTACGGGGAGCGTAACTGTGTTGGCACCGGAGGCCCCACCGACGTTGCATCGCAAGTCATTGGACGAGAGACTGGTGACAGGGGAGTTGTTGTTGGTGTTTTTCCGCAGGTGCTCGTATACGCCGAACTTCTTGTTGTTGACGGTCAGCTGCTGGAAAATGTAGTGGCCCGAGACTTCGGTCACGGCCAGCGACAACGCGGCGACGAGGGTTAGAGTCTTCATTGTGATGTTTTTGTTGTGCTTGTTGCTGATCTTGTTGCTGATCTTGCGGTGATGATAGCTTCTTGGGTTGCTTTACGTGTGGAGGTAATGTGGGCATCCAGGTTCTTTTTGAAGGCGACGTCCAAGGTTGCGGCTTATAAGGCCTGGGCAACGGCGGACCCGGACAGCGCTCTGCCGAAAATGCCGGGGTACGCAGGGTGTGATTTGTATATGAAACGGGCCGGAAGGCCCAGCGAGCGCTTCTCTTGGCCTCATCGGAGGCGCAACAACGCCGCGCAATGCTGCCATGACTGCGCCGTCAAGTGATGCCAGCCAGGGAATGCGAAGGCAAGAAAGAGAGCAGAGATGAAGTTGCGTGGGCCGCTAGATTGCACATCGAATGGGAGCCGAGACCTCCGTCATGCGGCCCAATTGTGGGGTTAGGTGCATCCCCTCCGCAATATCGAGCCGGGGAAGCAGCGATGCCGTGTCCAATCCGCGTCCATGCCACCATCTCCCGCGCCTCTAACTGGCCAGACGCGGAACGCCTCGAGTGCACCCGTTGGCAAGTGCCGGGGTGAAATGTGCTCAACCATGGGCGCACGCAACCCCAGAGTTCTAGAAAGATGAGGCCGGAATGTCTCCCCACGCTAGTTAGATGGCACACTAACACCACCCCGCATTGTTTTGGTGGACTGGCGCTAAGACCCCACCATTCGCAGCCTTGAGTGCCAAGAGACTTCATCTGAGCCAACCTGGATTCGCCATGGCGGCGTTGTATATTCAGTGTCACAGTCCGCTCACGATCCGGCGCCACGCTATCCGTGCCAATGATCAAGATGGTAGTATTCTGTATAGCGCACATGACATTGAGAAAGTGCGGCTCGGGTTCGTCCAAACGCTTTCCAGGTTGCGGGCTGAACCGTGACCTGGCGACCTGGTGGAGGAACTTGTCCCTCGAGTTCGCATGTAACGCCTTCATGCCATAAATCTGAGACGCGCAGCATCTATGGGCAAGTAAACATCGGTGGTCCTTGATGCCGTTAGCTGGGGGCAAATCGCCCGATGGGGATCGGTTGCTCACCCGGAATGACGTAATTCGAAGTCGTCTTCATCGAGTAGATATCAATGAGAAGCCCTGGGTCGTTCGACTGCAGTGGAAGCGGTAGACGTCATGGTCAGCATGGAAGAGACCTCTGAGTGCAACATGATGATTGCGCCCACCTTGTAAACCCCAGGAATACTGTATGTCTTCGGCTTGGCAGTTCCACCACCCCCAGTGATTTCAATCTGTGCGCATTCCATGTAGAGCTGCGCTCCACTGGCAGAGCGGGCGCCGTGCAAGGCAACCATTTCAGCTCGGAGGAGATACTGGCCATCGGCGATGCACTGTGGGATGTGGATGACCTGATTGCCCTTGTTGTCGATCACAACATTTGTCGCCCATTTTCCGTTGCTGTATCCGCCCTCTTGAATTTTGAACCTTTTCGGAAATTTTAGCTGGGTAGCTCGAGAATTGAGTCCAGGTGTCGCACAACGCACCAGCCATCACCAACACCAGAATCGGTCTTGGCGTTGTTAACTTTCTTGAGATATGCCATCACGGGGCCCTAAGTGATAATTGTTAGCCTTCAAGTTTGAGGCAGGCGGGAGGCGCAGATACTCTTACCTTGTGTCCAGGGTCCATCACATCATTCGGTCCAGCTGTTCAAGCCAAAATCAGATAATGCGCTGGAGATACTAGTACACAAACTAGACCCACATTCAAGGGTGTGTCGCCAGACAGCTGACACGTTCGTTCCCGCCTTCACGGGAATGATTTTGTCTGACGGGGTAGTCGGGTTTGGTGCTCCGTTGCATGCCATATTGTTGGCCATCACGTTTGTTTGGGGCTTTCGCAGGTTCAGCATCGAGATAGCAACTCTTTCGATCATCGCTGTCGGGAAACTCACACCATCATATGAAGGCGTACGAATACCGTGAGAGACAGCTGTGAAGAATTAGTGATCTCATCAAACAAACGCAGCTCGGGTCGAATCACCATATGTCTTGCCATCAACCGTCAACTGAGCAAATATCGTGTGGGCTGATGCCAAGGATGCCCACTGGCAGGCGACGGCGATAGTAACTTCAACTAAAAGAAGCTTCATCTTGCCTACAGGGAGGATACCGAAATACAGCTCAAAGGCAATAAAATAACGCGCAAAGTTGGGAATCTGGCTACGATTTACGCCCGGTCAAGAGAAAATGGGAGCACACCGCAAGGCGCCCACGTCACAGCATCTTTGCTCATATACTCACCCGAATCCTCGGCGCTCACATATGTTCCCATATTCAACTCCTCGAAAATCATTTTTGAGCATCATCTTCAATGAACTTTTGGTGTTTCTGACCACTGACATCAACAAAGACGCCAAAAGGGCGGAGGGAGCAGCGCCGCGTCCCAAAACGGAAATGCATGGAGGACAGGGGTTCCCCAGTTTTCGCCCGCTGCCCTGTCTGTGAGCCGCAGCTGCCCAGTGCCCAGCTACTTGCACATCCAACAAACCGCTGCATCCCTAGGTAGGGTAGCAAATCTGCCGCTGGGTCGCGAGCAAACAAAATCGGTAGTCGCAAATCATCGGCAGTCGAGGTGTAGGGTCGCTGCTGCTTCGGCGACTGCCGATTTGGTTGGTCGCCTGGTGGAGACGCTGCCATTCCGAGTTCCGAAGCGCCAGGCTCCAGTCTGGCGCGCCCAGACTTCACCTCGTCCTCAGCTCGCCCTCTGCTCTCCACAACTTCCCGTAAAAACACCCGGACAAACTTCACGGGGAAGCCTGTCCATTTGTGTACCTTCGCGACGAAAATTTACCGACACGGACTGCCTGCCTCCCCTTCGTAAGCAAACACGTTGGATCCCGACGAACCGAGCGAGCCTCCCATTGGCGCCTTCTTACGACGGACCCAGCGACCGGGCCTTCACGAGATTTTCCGACCATGATCAAGCACGAGGCAAACTTGACTAAGGATCGCTCGCTGGAGCTGGGCCGCCGGACCGCAAGTCTACTATAGAAAAGTTGTCATGATATAGGCTGATTGGTGCGGTCGCCTCGACTTGGCGGGCAGTCAGCAATCGTCGCGGTCGGGGATAGATGAGACCCGGATGGGACCAACGGGGCGGACGGGGTAGCATGCGAAATACGGCAGGGAGCATTGGCTGAGAGCTTTATCCAAAGTGGGGAGAGATTGCTGTGGACAAACTGCCTACGGCTCCAGCGGTTGTTTTTCTAGAACCGCCCCGCGGAGAGCGCCAAGCCAGGCAGGAAGGACCCCAAAGGACCCTGCGAACAGCAGTGCTGGCGCTGAAGCGTTTGCCCCCAGCCCGGGCAAGACGACCACTGTCAGCCCGCTCCAGCGTGCATCGAGCCAAATCGGCTCCCGCCTCCAGCCAGCTCCCAAGCCGTGTGCGCCGCTCCCAGGAGAACGGTGAGCGATGCCACAGGCTGGGCCCAGACCACCAACACGGGCTCAGACGCCACCAGACTGTTCGACTTCTCCTCACCGTCGGGTTCAGCCTAGGCGCCAGGCACCGCCCCGCGGTTGACATCTCACCCCCTCTCGCCGAATCGTGCATCCGTCCGTCGCAACCGAGGCCGCCCATCCACCAGCATCGAGCATCGAGCCCTAAGCATCGCGGATCTCGTCGCCCGCCGGCTCGGTTACAGCGCGACACGAGGAAAGTGTCCGCCAAGAGCGCGGGGATTGACCAACCATGTGCCGCGCATTTGTTATGTGATGTCCCGAAACGGAGATTACCCCTGGGATGGTGTCCTCGCCGACAGCGTCCTGGGCTCGGCATCGTGCTGCCCTGGCTCCCTGGCCGGCCTGCCATATTGGCCACAGCTGCGACGAGCAGCGGCCCCTGAACCGCTCCGTGCTGTGCCTTACTTCCCTGAGTCGCGCCGTCATGCCGCTGCAGCGCTTCCCGCCAATCGAGATCGACATCTTCCGCCCCCCGCTCCTGTCCCTGGAGAACTCTTGGGGAATCCCCACCCAGGAAACGGCCCTGGGCATCCTTCTCCAATTTAGCGACCACCCTTCATATCCATCTCTTTCTGCCAGCATGCTAATTCCATATTCCATCTTACGAAGGCTATAATCCCCACATGGGGCCAATCTATGTTGCTCCAGCGGCCCCATGTGGTCGGCTCCCCCATTCTGCCGCAGGATCCATGCTGCCGGTGGCGTGTCGCTCCATCGCTTCCTATCCCGGACTGCGCTTCCGCGGCTCGTTCCTGGGATGAGATGAGATGGCCCGCGGAGGCCAGCATGGAACGACGGGGTTCCGACGCCTTACGGTGCCGCTCGAGGAGCTTGTTATATTATGCTTGTGCTCCCTCCTCCCGTTGGCAGTCTCCAGGGGTTGCTTGTCTTGTCTTTCTGGATCAGTACTGACCCTGGAACCAACTCGCCGTGCTTGGCCGTTCTGGAATCATGAAGTTCTTCAGCCGTCTTGGGGCGACCGCCCTCACGGCGTCACTGTGTGAGTGGCCCCTTGCCGATTGTCTATGATCTCGGGTAGATCAAGAAGTGTTCTAACAATCATAGGCCTGCAACAAACTGCGGCGCAAACGGCCGATGCTAAGCCTTACACCGATGCTGAGAGCGGTATCACCTTCAAGACCTGGTCCACCGGTGCCAACGTTGCGCCGTTCACCTTCGGTCTGTCTCTGCCCTCGGATGCTCTCGAGAAGGACGCCACCGAGTACATCGGTCTCCTGGTAGGTCGCATGCCCGTCGAATGTGCCAGGTTCTTTGCTCACAGCCCTTAGCGTTGCCAAATCGCCAACAATGCCGTGCCCGGCTACTGCGGTCTCTCCCACGGCTTGTCCGGACAGATGACCCAGGCTCTCCTGCTCATGGCATGGCCATTCAACGGGACTGTCCACACCTCGTTCCGCTACACCACGGGCTACAACATGCCCCTCCCCTACACCGGCAATGCCACCTTGACGCAGATCTCGTCCACCTTCAAGGCCGGCTCGTTCGAGCTCATCTACCGCTGCCAGAACTGCCTGTCGTGGAACCAGGGCGGTGCCGTCGGAAGTGTTTCCACCAAGACCGGGAACCTCGTTTTGGGCTATGTCGCCGCTAAGACCAACCTGCGGAACCCGTCTTGCCCCGACAAGGCCTTCTTTGGCTTCCACGACAACGGCTTCGGCCAGTTCGGTGCTGAGCTCAAGGGTGCCGTTAACGCCAACTACGCTAAGGCTGCCACCCTCGGGGCTGCCGCCGCGGCTCCCGTATGCACCAAGTAAGTAGCTCCGCTAGCACCCCAACTTCCACTCTCTAATAACTTCCTCAGCCTCGAGACACCCCCTGGTGAGGGCGAGGAGTATAAGCCGGTCTGCTCTGCCGCACCTTCCAAGACCTACGACTACATCATTGTCGGTGCTGGTGCCGGTGGTATCCCGCTCGCGGATAAGCTCAGCGAGGCTGGCAAGAGCGTTCTGCTGATCGAGAAGGGACCCCCGTCTTCCGGTCGTTATGCTGGCACCATGAAGCCCGAGTGGCTCGTTGGCACCAACCTCACCCGCTTCGACGTTCCCGGCCTCTGCAACCAGATCTGGGTTGACTCGGCTGGTATTGCCTGCACTGATACCGACCAAATGGCCGGTTGCGTGCTCGGTGGCGGAACTGCCGTCAACGCCGGTCTCTGGTGGAAGGTTGGTTTTCCCCCTTACCTTCGTCAGATTTTTTGCCATGCTAACCGTTTTCTAGCCTCCCCCGGCTGATTGGGATGAGAACTTCCCCGCCGGCTGGAAGAACTCCGACATCTCTGCTGCTGCCGACAGGGTGTTCAAGAGAATCCCTGGCACGTACACCCCCAGCAAGGACGGCAAGCTCTACCGCCAAGAGGGTTTCCACGTGCTCGCGAGCGGCCTTAACCAGACCGGATACACCGAGGTCGTTGCCAACGATGTCCCCGCACAGAAGAACCGCACTTTCGGCCACAGCACCTTTATGTTTGAGAATGGCGAGCGTGGCGGCCCCCTGGCCACCTACCTCGTTTCTGCGCTCGCTCGCCCCAACTTCAACCTCTGGGTCAACAGCGCCGTCAGGCGTGCCGTCCGTACCGGCAGCAAGGTCACCGGCGTCGAGCTTGAGTGCATGTCCACCGGTGGCTACAGCGGTACTATCAACATCAACCCCGGTGGCGGTGTCATCTTCTCTTCTGGTACTTTTGGCTCCCAGAAGCTCCTTCTCCGAAGTAAGTCTTTGCGTCTGTCCAACATGTCGCTCCGCAGAAGCTAACCATGACATCAGGCGGTATTGGCCCGGCTGATCAGCTCGCGGTTGTTGCTGAATCCAAGGACAAGAAGGACTTCATTGCCAAGGAGTCGTGGATTAACCTGCCCGTCGGCTACAACCTGATTGATCATCTCAACACTGACTTGATCGTCGACCACCCCGATGTCGTCTTCTATGACTTCTACGAGGCCTGGACTTCGCCCAACGTCGGCGACCGTGAGGCGTACCTCAAGCAGCGCAGCGGCATCCTCGCCCAGGCTGCCCCCAACATCGGCCCCTTGATCTGGGAGGTCATCACTCCTTCCGACGGCAAGCCTCGTCAGTTCCAGTGGACTGCCCGCGTTGAAGGCAACGACAACGTTTTCCCGTCCAAGCTCTCCATGACCCTCAGCCAGTACCTCGGCCGTGGTGTTGTGTCTCGCGGTCGCTCCACCATCACTGGAAACCTCGATACCGCCGTCGCTGAGCACCCTTACCTCCACGACGCCGGTGACAAGGAGGCCGTCATCAAGGGCATCAAGAACCTTGTTGCGTCTCTGAGCACCATCAAGAACCTCACCTTCATCCTGCCCCCGCCCGGCACCACCGTCGATGACTTCGTCAACAAGGTATGCCGTTACTCACATCCGCTTTTTGACAGTCGGATGACTTGCTAACACTTAACCCCAGATGCTTGTGTCCCCCTCCAACCGCCGCTCCAACCACTGGATGGGTACCGCCAAGCTCGGTACTGATGATGGTCGCAAGAATGGCGGCACTGCCGTCGTTGACACCAACACCAAGGTTTACGGAACCGACAACCTGTTCGTTGTTGACGCTTCCATCTTCCCTGGAATGACCACCGGAAACCCTTCGGCTGCCATTGTGATCGCTGCCGAGCAGGCGGCTCAAAAGATCCTGGCCTTGAAGTAATCGTGTCCATTGTGAGAGGGGTTGCTATTTACTTCCCCTGGAAAAAGGGCGGCAGCGGGACAGGAACAAAAGAAAGGGATCTCCGTTTCAGCCTTACCGGTGTCCGGAACAATCACACATATATATGTTATAGTTTCCAATGTGTATATTGATAATGTCAGGAAGATAGCCCTATTTTGCTGATTTGTATGAAGGCCTTACCGCCGACACACAACCTGCTGTATAATGAGCGAACCAGTGCCTCGTGCCACGCATGTTCAAGGCCCGTTTTTTTCGCCATGGCCCAGGCCTTATTTGAGGTCCTGCAACAACCGTAGCACCCTCGATGACCCGCAGACGAGTTTCGCCCCTGTGAGGGTGTGCTGCATCCAGACTCTTCCTGGGACAGCAATGAAGGGGCAACCGGCAGCATCAGGTGAGGGGGGCAGCGCCTTTGCCAATAAGGAGAGTTTGCACTTGGATTTAGCTCAGGTTCTGTGGCCCCAGTCGCGAGGGGCGCGCGCTTGGGGCGGGCTTCTAGGACGAGCTTAAACTCTATCTCTCAGCTCGTCAGCGTAGTCGGGCAACTTCGCTCCTTCCATGTCCGCCTAAACATCGAACGGTCGGACCCGAATCAGTGCTAGCTTGCGATTTGAGTTTGCAATGTCTCCCCTCTCCTTCGGACAAGACCTCCAGAGCTCAGGCGGACGAGCGATGGATTTCTTTTGTCTTCCAACAACCTTGCGATGCTCCTCAAGTTCGAACGCGACATAACCAGCGCTTGAGGCGCTGACAATAGAAGAAAATGCAACAACACCACCACCACGGCAGCATGAGCACTGCCAGTCCTCTGCCTGTCCCCGAGCCAGTCCGCGAGCGCGAGACGTTCAAGTGAGTCAAGCAATTCTGCGTCACCCCTTTCCTTCTTTGCGGCCTTGGGACAATGCTCGCCGCCAATGCCTGCGACACCAACTGATTACCAACACCAGGTACGATGATCTCGGTATCTCCACTGCCGCTCTGCGCAGCCCAACACCTCCAGGAACACCCTACAAGGCCTTCCCTACTTCGGTTCTTTCGTCCACGCCCGACCCATGTCTTACCGCCTTCGCCCAGCTCGGCCTCTACCGCCTCAATGCAACCCACTCGATCGTCTCCCTCTTCGACCGCACCTACCAGCATTTCGTCGCCGAGGCTATTCGCTGTCCGCCCCTCTGCCACGCCGGCGACATCTCTTGCGGCGGCCAGATCGTCTACTGCGGCACCGCCATCCCGCGCGTCAACTCCCTCTGCGAACATGTCCTCACCGGTGCGGCCGAACTGGCTTCTATTCCCGGCACGACCGAGGGTTTCGCCCCGGCGAACCTCCCCGTGAGCGTCATACCCGATCTCGACAAAGACTCGCGCTTCTGCCATATCCACGACAAAAACCGCCAATTCTACGCCGGGGTGCCCATCCGCTCTCCAACTGGGGTGAATATCGGGGTGTATTGCGTGGTGGATAATAAGCCGAGACCGGAGGGACTCACCAGTGACCAGGTCCAGTTTGTGAGGGATATATCGAAGACTATCATGGACTATTTGGAGGCAAAGAGGTCGAGCGAGTGGTATCGCCGCGGCGAGAGGATGGTGCGCGGGCTGGGGAGTTTTGTGGAGGGCCAGGCCACGTTGAGTAACTGGTCTGGTGATCCGAATAAGAGCTTCTTCAGGGATATTCCGGGCGTGAAGGAGGGGGTGCTTAATAAGAGGTTGCAGGAGGCGCCCGGAGACTCACCAGTGGTGGAGGCCGGAGTTCCCTCTCTGCCTAGGGGGTGGGGAGGGGTTGGTGGCGCGTCCCGAGGGTGAGACCTGCGCCGGAGAGGCTGCCGAGTCTCACTGCTGCGGGACAGTTGCAGGCGGATGTGGAAATGGTGTTTTCTAAGGCGTCGAACGTTATACGGGAGGCAGTGGAGGTAGAAGGCGTGGTGTTTCTGGACGCCAGTGTGAGGGCGTTCGGGGGGCTGATCGGGAAGGAGGTGAAGGAACCGCCGATTTTGACAAGGCTGCCGTCCAGCCAGTCTAGCAGCGATGAGAGTAGCCCGGCAGCTCCTGTGGGCAACAAAAGGGTTGCTGATCACAGCACGTGCAAGATCCTGGGGTTCTCGACATCTTCGAATTCTTCAATAAATGGCGACGCGCTGGAGTCGCACTACGGGGCGATCCCTGAGAAGCTTCTTCGCCGTCTGCTTCAGCGATATCATCACGGCCATATCTTCAACTTTGAGACGGATGGCTCTATCTTGGACTTTCCCAGCCCAGATATGGACGAGCCATCGCCGACGTCCCCTTGGCCGAAGAGGACATACTTCAGCGGCGACGGGGACGATATCCCAAAGCTGAAGGAGGTTTCCCAGCGGGTGCGGAGGCGGCGCGATATCGCATCAACGCTGCAGCAGATGTTTCCTGGCGCAAAGAGTGTGGCATTCATCCCACTGTTTGACGGGCAGAAGAATAGGTGGTTTGCCGGAGGATTTGTCTGGACCAAGACGCCGACGCGGATCTTCACGGTAGAGAACGAGCTCAGCTACCTTCGAGTGTTTGCGCTGACGGCCATGGCTGAGGTGGCGCGGCTGAATACCAAAGCCGCTGAAAAGACGAAGACAGATATTCTCGGTTCCATCAGCCATGAGTTGAGGTCTCCCCTCCATGGCGTCGTTGGAGCCGTGGATCTGCTGCGTAACACGTCGCTGGACAGGGCGCAGGAGAATATCCTCCGGACCATCGAGACATCAGGGAGGACCCTCCTCGATACCATTGATCATGCAAGTGATGGCCCCCCGTTCGCATTATTTGGCATACTAACGATTGGAGTCTAGTTATTAGACTATAGCAGAATCAGCAACCAAATTCGTGCGAAAGCGGAACGAAGAGGGTCTGTTATGGAGCCATCTAATAGCGCGTCACCCTCCTCGCCGAACATGCCAAACTTCAATGTTCACTTGGACCGTCTTGCGGAAGAGGTTGTGGAGAGTATCCTTGCGGGGTGGAGCTATCGCAACAGGTCGGACATCCACTTCGCGGCCTGGAGCACGCTCATCAATGGCTCTCAGAGTCCAAAAAAGACGTATGAGTCGACGAAAAAGAGGCAGAGACAGGGTCATGTGTCGAGATCATCGAAGCCGGTGCAGGTTCTCTTAGATATTGAGCCTGGAGACTGGTCTTGCCGGACCCATCCTGGCGCGTTTCGCAGGACCGTGATGAACCTCCTTGGAAACTCGCTCAAGTTCACGAAATCGGGATTCATCAGGGTAAAGCTCTATCAGGAGCCCGAGAGTGACTCTGGTTGTGATGGAAGCGGAACTCGAACAGCGGTGCTTGCTGTGTCGGATTCTGGGAAGGGCATGGGCCAAGACTACCTGAAACATCAGCTGTTTACGCCATTTTCGCAAGAGGACTCCTTTGAGCCGGGGACTGGGCTGGGGTTGAGTCTCGTCCGGCAGATGGCGATTACCCTCGGCGGCAATATCGATGTTGCGAGCCGCGCTGGCCATGGGACGACTGTCACTGTCTCAGTACCCCTCCCGCGAACGCAGGGAGCAGATGAAGAGGAGCCCACATTTCAGCAGAACATCAAAGACATTGCGGGCAGCCGGGTTCTCCTTCATGGGTTTGATACCTCTGTTCCGATCAGGGAGGGCTTCCGCCGAACAGATAGGAAGCAAAAGTCACAATTGCGCTTGATGGAGGAAATATGTCGTCAGTGGCTGAAAATGGAGGTGTTCACCGAGGTCAACGCCGTGGACCCCGAGCGGCTGGACTTTGTCATCTGCAGCCAGAGTCACTCGACTGACGATACGCTCTTCAAGCTGACGGAGCTGGCGGATTGTCCGCACATTTTTATCCGGCAAGATCCGAATGCTGTTACATGTCACCATCGGCGTCCTGCTAGCGAAAGGGCTTGTTTTCTTACGCCTCCGTAAGTCTCTTGGGCAAGTCGTTGTGTGTTGAAATACTAATGATGAGATTTCAGGGTTGGACCAAGGAAATTGGCAGATGCGCTGGTGGTGAGCCGCCTTCGGTTTCAAGAGACTGTGCATTCTGAGACGGACTTCGAGACGTACCCGGGTGAAGGTCTGTGCTCACCGCCGTTAATCGGCCCAGATACCGAGCCATTCAGTCCTATTGCCTTGGGCCGTCCGAACATCTCGTTGAATGCGTCGCTGATGCCGGTGGTGCCAGAGGCTGTGGACGAGGGTGTCGAAGCGGCCGTTGTAGCCCCGGGTCCGTCAATTTTGATTGTTGATGACAACCCTATCAATATCAAGGTAAGCCGAGTTATGAGGATGGGTTTTTAATCAGGATGTTAATTTGAAACAAAGATTCTGACGGCATATATGGCGAAATTACACCACCCCTATTCGACGGCTCTGAATGGACTTGAAGCGGTAGAGATGTACACAAAGGCGCCGACGGATTTTAGGTGTATTTTGACAGGTGAGCATTTCGGCAGTGAAATGTTGAAGGAATGTGTGCTGATGATTTGAAGACATTTCGATGCCTATCATGGATGGTCTCGAGTCGACGCGAAGGATCAGGGAGTTTGAAAGGGATAATAAGCTTGATCCTGTCACAGTTATCACGCTTACTGGGCTTTCAGGGGCCGATATTCAAGAGGATGCGTTTGTGAGCGGGGTTGATTTGTTTTTGACGAGGCCGCTGGGGCTGAAAGGGCTGACGCAGGCTTTGGAGGCTACGGGCGTGATGCAATTTGAGGGCGGTGCTGTTTGAGCACTTCGGCATTTGGCATTTGGGGGGGAAACTCAGAAAAGGTAGTGTAATCGATAACTACTACATATGGTTTGCTATGTTTTTGCTGGGGCTGGAGTTAATTTCTAGATTTGAGGTATTGATAGCGGAATGCAGTGCTCTGGTGAGCTCAACTTGAAGTTTAGTCAGAACAAGAATGAATCCAACTCGGTACTTCAAATTTTGTTCCACACTGTCCCGCTGTGATGCCGGGCACCAAGTTCCTCATGTTTCGGGCGGTGGCTCGTTGGTAAGATGCAGAGGTTTGCGGCGGAGGTGCGCAAGGCTGCGCCCTGAGAACCTCGGTGACTCAAAAAGTTGCTAGGCCGCGTAGACTCAAAGTTGAACCTAGAAAGATCAGAAACGGGAGTTTACCATTTCTGTTGGGAATGTTATTTTGTATGCCTTCTCAACCCTTGTCGCAAATTTTACAAGCTCTCTTTCGATGTTGCAGCCGCCGCAGATCATAGGTACAGGTACGATGCGAGCCACACCAGACGACACAACGCCGCTGTTACACGTATCAGTGGCAACGCATTCCAACGACCTTGAATATGACATCGTGATCTACGACGACGTAGATATCGAATCCGGCCTTCACCTCACCCCACTCTCGACCTCAGACGAAAGCGGGCTCAGCACCCCTCGCACTTTCGATCTGGAGTCTGGTGGAATCGAAGCAGCACCCGCATCGTCGGAGGAGATACCTGCTGTCCCTTCAAGCAGGTCTAACAATGCAGCCCACCGATCTTCAGGCACACAGCGGACCCAGCGTCAGCACTGGACAATGGCATATCAGACGTTTGCGCCCTTGGCGACAGAGGGAGGGTATCGCATTGGTGCTCCCGGTGCGAGGAGCCGAACGCGCTATGGTGGGCCGAGGTACAGGGATCAGGAGATGAGCGTGGCGGATTGTGTGTGCTTGGGGCTGCTGGTGTCGGTGTTGGCTCATATGGGCATATTTCTTTTGATTGTTCACGTTTGGAGTGGAAGGGATACGGAGATTCCTTGATTTTGCTGAGAGGAGAGGAAAGGGGCTGGGGGTTGGATGAGGGGATGGTATTGATTGGGTGGATGGGGTTGGACGAGGCAGGCTGCCTTGGCTTGCATTCAGGAGGGTGTCTTGGCGGCGGCATTTTCAATGCCACACACCTTGAACTACCCAACCACAATGCGTCTCAGCCCGCCCAATTCAATCACTGCACTTTTAGCGTCGCGCGAGCGGACGTCAAGATTGGAGGCTGAAAGACAGACCTAGCAGGACAAATGCATCGAGTTGAGAAAACTAGAGGGGGTTTTTCTAACTTTCAGAAGAATCCCTTTGTAGTTGTCTGCAGGGGTGCATGAATGAATCTCCAGCCTTTCTTCTTGTGACTTTTTGTCATCTACTTGTAGTCAGCTGATACCTCGAACTACACCAGAAATCCAACCCAAGGATGTGGCAAGCCACCCACTACCTAAGCTAATAAAGAAAAGAGACAGAAGTGGTGCAAATTTTCGGAGATGGCGAACTCTAGTTAAAACCGGATGTGAGCTATGGCCATACCAGCGTGATCGCTCCAAAGGCGGCGTTGTAGTTGGGGACGGCGCTGCGGTCCCGGAGTTCGGTTTCTGTAAGTAGGCGAGGCCAAGGACCCGAAGGGCTAGACAATTCGTAGCAACTGTGCGGCTGGCCAATTTGGCGGCGACGCTGAGAAAGGCCCCCGTCTTGACTTTCTCCCAACATTTGGTACGCACAAACGTGAAAAAAGATGAACAAACTGAAATTTCTCAAGACAAACTCGATTCCTCATAGTCTTGTTAGGAAACTGTCCGACTGAAACAAAGAACCTCACCACAGCGTTCCAGCAATGCAATCTCTGGAGACATACTGTGCTTCCACCTTCCCAACCCCTACCCTTTCATATCCCCCGCCTCCGGCCTTCCCCCCAACAACAAGGACGTGGTAAGTCTTCCGAGCGTCTTCCTTCCTGTAGTCCCTAACCATGCTAACAACAACACAATTGCAGTCTTTGAGATAGATCTGATCTGTAACATCAAACCATAACGAGCCCACTTGCCGCGTCCCATCGAAAATAGCATGTTCTTCCCCTTTGTCTTCCATTCGACAATCTCCACCAAACTTCCTCACTTTGGCGTTCAGCGCCTCTCCATTCTTGGTGAAACCAAGGTCCATGTGGCTGTAGGGGCAGGAAACACTGATTGGTTGCCTCCGATCAGACGAGAGTTCCGTCTTTATGCATGTGCCTCTGAGCTCCCTCGCTCACTCACCTAACCCGCATTAATACTGCTGCTGATCGACCTCCGAATATCCCTTGTTATGAAAATGTCTATTTGCACTATGACTCCGAGCATAAACCCTAACCCTCACTATATAACCACATCACTGCAGCCATATATAACCATCACCATCATCACTATCATCACCATTACGCGCATCCGATTTTCTTACTCCCAGGAGAGGTAGTTAATTCATACACGATTATTCGGGCTAACTAGGTGCTCAGTTAGCCAGAAACAGCCCGCCGCGCGATGGTGTCCAGTGTGTTGGGGTCCTTAATGATGAGGGTCTTGCACTCTAGAGACATAGCGAGTTGAGTTCCCCCCGTTCCCAATGTGGAGGAGGCCAGAGCAGATAGGGCGGAGAGTTGTCGTGTCATGGTTACTTGGCAGATGTGCCAAAAAAGAGTTGCGGAGGAGCGGGCAAGCAGCGCATTGGTGAAGCACCCTCAACTCCAGTCGTCCGTCACACGATCCAGTTTTTCTGGCTCAAACCTACTGGTTTTGGCACCCTCGACCGCCGTCCAGGGACCTGCTGGTGGTGGAAACATGCGCAACGATAAGCCTGTTGCAGCCGACATTACGGGAGAATATACCTCGGGCTGGAACTATTGACAATATCTTCAGGGGAATCCCCCGGGGGCATTCTGCGCCGAGTTTGTGGTCAACTCTGCGCAGTTTAAACTCTGTATTACTAGCTTCAACTACAGTTAGCCCTACGACGGGTATTGCTCCTGCAATAACAACGCCACGCACGTTCCTAGGAACCTCCGTAGCACAGTGCTTCTGTGAGGTATGGTCACGATCCCTCCCGAGCCAGTGCCTTCCAGCTCAGATACACCTGCAACGCTCCCTCAATACTCTGGACTAACCCAAAAAACAAGGTCATGACAAACACCAGGATGGCCACCCAGAAAGTATACCACTGCACTGAATTACGCTGGTCGTTCCACCAATGAGTAAGCTCCCGTGGCTTGGACTCATCAAAGGCCTGCTTCAAGATAATGAGCCGGTCGTGCCAAAAGCAAAACTGGGCGAACCGCCTGTTTTGCGCCCTCAAGTTGCCGCACTGAGCAATACTTGGGTCTAGGCTTTGCTTGGAGATCTGGCCGCGGAGCCAGCGGCGGGATTTCCCGTCGTTTTGCGGGAAGAGGAGGGCGATTGTGCGGAGCGTCTCATCGATAAATAAATCGGGGAAGATAGGGTTTGTGAAGCTGAGTAAGGAGGTCAGGTTATCAGCTACGAGGTATAGAGAGGGACCATACCACTGTTGGTAACGTAGAAAGTCGCATTGGTGAAAGATGAAGACGGTTTGGTCGTCGTCCGACAGGAGAAGATGATCTATGATATTGGAGGTCCACGCGATCTTGATACCGCACATATACCTGAGGTTCCGAGCCGTGAAGTGCCGTCCGAGGCGTGGGTTATCAGGTTGCAACTGCCTTTCTGGTTGAAAATGCCGCTCGATGGCCTGCCTGAGCGTTTGCGGACTAGACCAGGTCAGGTGATTGGATCCCGAGTAGCTAAACTCAGGGACCCCGATTTTGGCCATCACGAGCAGGCTCGCACACAAGTCGACGGTAGCGTTAACTTTTTTTACCGAGTCCGCGTTGACACCGGTTAGCTGGGTCCGGATATAAGAAGAAACATCATCTCTGGTTGCGTCTGTCAAATTCTTCTCTGTCAGGATATTCTCGCAGATGCTGACTAGGTCCTGATGTGACTTGATACATATGTGGATGCCGCCCTCACGGGAAAAGCGCTGGCACTGTTTCGTGTAGTAGTTGAAATAGGGTGTCATGTCGACGCTCGCTGGCTTCAAGAACGCGCCGCATGGCTTCCAGAGCTGTACAAGCAACCAATTCTGCAGTTCGTCCGATATTGCAGATATTGGATACTCTTGCAGTGGCCTGTTCATGTCCGCTGTCTGGCCCGGCTTGCGCGAGCAAGCTGGGTAAGTGAGGGTTGGATCCAAAGGTCGTGACATTGCGGTTGACGGAACGGTTGTGAGGCAACCCGTCAAGCCTGGACACCTTTTTTTTTTATTGGAATTAATACTCTGGACTCGCGGTAGCATTTTCGGCGGGCTGTGCCAACGCGGTCTGTCTTGTTTGGGCGAGCCTAATTCGCTGGCGGCTTTCCGTTGTGGAGGCGAAGTGCTTCAAATCTGCAGCCACAATGCTACCCAATCCCCTTTGTTCCCAGCCATTTTTTCAATGCTCGTTGCATCATTCTTCATTCACCTTCACCCTTGTCACCCACTTCGACAACAGCGACAAGCTGCAAGACTCAGCTAGTTTTGTGGACTTGTCACTTTTCATGATGGGTAAATCGCTCGACCGGACAAAGCCCGTCGTCATGTTTGTATCCGACGATAAGGCAGCCCGCGTCGAAGCTTTTCGCTTGATCAAGAACAGCAGCATCAGGTATTTCGACCGACTCAAGTACCGTGGCGTGCTTTTCACGGAGGACAGGAGATCGTGGGTTCCGTTCCAGGATGGTGTGTTTCTCTCCGAGGCCCTGAATCTCATTGAAAACATGTTGGATGAGAACACTGTATATTCTACTCTATGGGGAAAAAGATGTCTTGTCCAAGAGAAAGAACTGTGCCAAAAGTGCTGGGCTGCAGCTTGTTATAAGGACAGGAGAGCCAAGGCACGCAAGATGAGCTGTGGGCCGCAGATCAGTGCCTATAGTGCTCTACTGCAACAAAGCATGAAATCGTTGCTCTCCCTCGCGCCTTCTGGTCAAGGTAACTACCTTCTTCCAGGAGGGCACCCTTGGTTGTGGGCCCGTTCGGCCATTTTTCTTTATTTTCGAGTACCATGCGGTATTTGGTTGGCCAACAGAAATTCAGGCTTGTTTTCATGTCCAATTATTTGCCCGACTTCTTCGTGATGGTGGTGGCAGAGCATTGCAAATCTGCAGCCACGTCGCTGCTCCGCCCCGCTGCCCATAAACTGCGCGATATGCGCCCAACACTCCTACTTTTGTCCGTTCCTTTCTTGTTTTTCGTCATCACCCGACATTTTTATTTGTTCGATCCCATGACTCAGTAGGCGAGAGCTTTCGAACAGAAGTTGCCAAAGGTTACCTTGACAGGTATCCGCAATGGCCTTTATGCAGCGCAAGCTGAAGCCTCGACCGTACGCCGTCAACTCGACAGGGCGGTCACGCGGCACGTTGAATCTCGGCACGGGGTTTGGCCGTGTCCAGGTTTCCGAAGCCATCGGCCCAGCAAGAGCAGTTTTCAGGGACAAGCTTGGCCCAGCCATTATCACCTACCTGAACGACAATAGCGACAAGCAGCAGGATTCAGCTAGCTTCGTGGACCTGTCGCTGTTCATGATGGGCAAATTGCCGGACCGAACCAAGCCTATGGTCATGTTTGTCTCCGATGACAAACAAGCCCGGAAGGAAGCCTTTCGAATGATAAAGCATAGCGGCATCATGGAAGAGTACCCTGGCTTTGGCCTTGGCGAGATGGAACTGAAGGCCGAGTTTGAGAACCTTCGTCCTCTTGGTTCCCAGTCCGAGACTGTCGCAACCGTTGATCCGGACTCGGCATCCTTTTTCGCACCCGAGGAGTTAGTCGAGGTCTTCGCGGCTGAGACCGGTTCATTTGGCGCACCACGTCTAGAGGTGTTTACCCAGAACGGGTGGACTATAAACACTAGCTCGGCTGTTGCTGGTGGAGTGATCATTTATAAGGGGTCTTATTTCTGGCATACCGCCGATCACATCCTGCGGGCACCACAAACGGTCCAAGATGTCGGTATTGGAGGTCAATCACTCGCTTCCCATGAAGGTGAAGATGAGTACGAGGTCATGGGTTGGAGTAACGATGAGGACGAAGACGATGAACTTCTCGATATTACCAGCCGCGGGAGCGCAAGCCCAATTATTAACGACTCTGGTTCGACCTCCGACAGCCTATTAGAGTCTGAGACACAAGAAGGCTCGGTATTCTCGCATGGGAGTTTCAAAGACCAGGATGTACATATGTATGCCCTACAATCCCGGCTCGAAATGCTCAGGGTATCGGAACAGCCCTTACCCGAATCACCTCCCAGGAGTGGAGTCCCAATGAAGGTCGGGCAAGTAGTCCTGAGATCGACTCTACTGGACTCCGCATTCGTGCAAATCCACCATGGAGGAGACGTTCCACAGCTTCAGAACCCGGCCATTCCCCTGGAATCATACCAGGAGCACATCGAAGCCGCACTAAGCGACGCTGCGATCAGAACGACAACACCGAACGGAACTATTGGCGGTACGCTCTCAGGGACGCCTTCGTTTGTTCGTCTACCTGGCTCTAAAATCTTCCAAAAAGTCTACGTCGCTATACTAAACCAACCGCTGGTGCCAGGAGACTGCGGAAGCTGGGTTAAGAACGCCGTCACCGGCAAGCTCTTTGGTCATGTCATTGCCGGGAGTCCTACAACGGGATTGATTCTCTTGATACCCGCAGCTAGGGTCTTCGCCGATGCTCTTGCCGCCTTCGAGGTTCGGGAGGTGAGATCCCAGGGGGCAATCTCGACAGCGGAAGAGACGTCCGGCCCCCTCACCCTGCGGAATGCACCAGATAAGATAGCCTTTAGTTGGTCCGCCAACCTAGACCGTCACAACACACCACCCGCACTTCCTCGCTCGGCCCCATATTTGACAAAACATAGGCGGACACCGTCGGCACCTACGACAGCCCCCCGACAAACGAGCGAACCGTCGGCCGGAGCAACATCGGAGGATCTTCATGGCATAATTACGAGCCCCAGCGTGCGGCAGTCACTACCCCCAATGATGGGCGGCCGTGGCATGCCAAACGGCGCCATCATCTGGACACCGGACCCGTCCAGCGATGATGATGATTTGCCAGAAGTCCGCGTACAGGGTCATGGAAGGCCTGTTGAGGTTATAAAGGAGCTGCAAGACGCCATTGGCCAAATACCGCTGCATAAGTCAAGTTCCCCGAGCAAGGACAACGGGGCGGAAAAGCTTGTGTCAGACATGGGGGATCGGCTCGTGTTGCAGTCACGGACGAGTACCATTTCCGAAGGTATGCACCACAGTCTCAGCACAGGCTCGCTTGACGACCTCCCATCTGGGATCGCATGCAGATTCTCCCACGCGAGATTAGCCATAAAGCCCAACTTCCTAATCACCAAGTCTTCCGAAACCTCATTAACAGGATCAGAAGAGGATTCTGATGAAGATATCCAACGAAAACCCCAGATGATATGGAAGAAGTCTGGGGAACTCGTCCGATCTGCGCTCCGACCGTCATCGCGCAGAAGACCCTCGAGCATGCCCGGCACACCCACGTTCTCCAAGGCAGTACAATTCGACTCCCACCTTGAGCACGTCCGGCACTTCCTTCAGGTCGACCGTCCACTTGCTGTCAGCGCAGGGTCGTCACCTGTGGAAAATTATGAGAGCGACACGGAATACCCATTCAATGGAGATGATGGGAGTGCTCCCCGCTCTCCTCCGTTTGAGTGGGAGATCGTTGTAAACAACTTTCCTGTGGACAGCCCGGACCGAACAGCCCAACCGGTTCGGCTGGAGCGGGTGTGGTTGTCGACCGATCAGAAGTGTCTCATTGGGTCGGTTGTAGTGGCCAATCTTGCGTTCCAGAAATATGTTGCTTGCAGATTCACGTTCGACTATTGGAAAACCATGTCAGAGGTTACTGCCGAATACATGAGCGAGATGCGGCCAGTCGAAAGGCCTGTCAACCGCGAGAGGTTCAACTTTACGATCAAGCTGTCGGACCTGGCCAATCTTGAGTCCAAGACGCTATATTTCTGCATCCGCTACAATATCAGTGGGCAGGAGTACTGGGACAACAACGGTGGCATGAACTTCCAGGCAGACTTCCGCAAGAAGAGCCTGCCGCAGAACGGCAAGAAGGGTGTTATTGGCGCTGCTTCTCGACCGGCTAACGGCCTGCCAAAGAGCAACCGTCGCGCTAATCCACCTACTAGCCAGAGACCCAAGTCGATGCCCATCTTCGACCAGTCAATCCACGACTATCTCGGAGAATCCGCTCCGGGTAGCATTAGGCTCAAGGGTGTCAAGTCTTCCTCCAGTCTCCCGACTGACAACTTGCCGAACCGTCTGTCAACCCCAAGTGGCCAGGCCTTCGCCAACAGGTATGACTTCGGTGCTTCACTCACCGCTGCCATCCAGAACGCCAAGGACCAACTTTCGGATAAGCCCGACGGCCTATACATGAAGCCTTCCAGGAAGGCTGCCAGTTCCAGCTTCAATGCCTCCAAGTCCGCGGCCAACAATGCAGTCACCGGCGCACAGAACTCCACATCAGCACCCAGCAGGCCTAATACAGTGGCTGGGAATGATTCACCAGGCATCTCATCGTCTTCGTACGAAGAGCTTGTTAACAAGTACTGCTTTGTATGTATATCTCGGTGATCCACGTCCTCCCCTTTCCCGGACAGGACGAGAGGCAAGCTCTTGTCATTACCCAAGAACACATGTCAGCTAACCCTTCGTCACAGTTTGGGCCCAAGTCCAACGAGCATCGACTTGGTGGTGCCGATGACGTGTCCAATAGTACCAACACGCCAAGCTACGACGGTAGTCCGGTCCAGATGAGCAACTATCACCACTACCACAATGGTACACAGCATCACTCAATGCATCATGAGAGGGACTCGAACCCCTACCCCAAACATGCCTCGTCGTTCGTGCCCATAGGAGAATCGCCTTCAGAGTCGCCACTCAAGGCCTTTTCGCCGCAGCAAATCGGACGCCCGCTAGCAGGCCCTCCGCGGGTTCCACCTTCAACCCAAGGCGCTGGACCTAGTATCAATTGGATTAGGCCGCACTCTCCTGAGGAAGGCAGAGGAGGCGCCCGAGCCGGCCATGTCGCGGGAGAAGCGGCAGAGAGGGTAGTTAGCGTCTTAGCGTCCTGAGTGAGTAAGTCTATAGGATCCGGGACACCGGACCACAATCAGGGACACCAGAGAATGCATCGAGTAGAAGTCATATGGAGTGCCCAAGCTCTAGTTTCTCTTGTAGTTTTCTCCGTCTGATCATCAGGGTTGAAGGGGATCTCTTCCAAACGACAATATATACTATGGAGAACCTTGGCAGTTTCCGAGTCTCTCAAATGCTCACTATCCGAGTGAAATTCTTGCCTAAGGTAGAATAAGTACTTTGAGTACGAAGGACGTGGATAGCTTCAAAATCGATATTTCTTCGACTCTTGCAAAGACAATCTGACGCGGACTAATGGATGTTTTCGAAGTGAAAGACCAAAAAAATGACTTGAGTGCAACCCTTTCCTTAGTCCCAGGTTGCCTATTTCCTAACTACCTGCTTTGCTTTCCAGCATCCGATTCTAGCCCTTCCACAAGACACCACGCTGCCATGATGTCAAATAACCCCGCCAAACTGCATGAGCCGCAAACCGTTAAGTGCCTAGGCATTCTTTGATTCCCATTCTCGAAGAAGCCTTGGTCGATAGGACAGGCCATCTGTATTCTCGTCTCACACACTAGGTACCACAGGTACAGCTTCAAGGGAGACATCACATTGTATCCGTACAAGACCGCACCGCGGTTAGGTCTTCGTGAACGAAGTTTCGATAGATCATTTTTAACACGCCTCCAGTACATGGCACCTCAATACCAAACCAACTTTTCCTGTCCTCTAAGACGCCGCCCGAATCTCTATTTGTACATCCAACCTTCAATTCAACCTCGCTCTGGGACGCTCTTGATGCTCATCGAGGCTCCATTCCGTTGTTTCTGGACCTACCCCGTCCGTTTCGCGAGTCATGCGGCTTACATGAAAGGAGGAAGGGAGAAGGGATAGCCTGCATTCTTGACGCGGAAGATGCTGAGGAGGAAGCTATACATGATGAACAAAGCACCGCCCCATGCGAGAACAGCGACACCCTGGGCCTTCGGGTCGGAAATTCTGGGGACCTTGACAGTGAGGGCAATAGCTGCAAAGCTCAAGACACCATCTGCATGTTGTCAGTTGTAGTCCATCATCCCCACGGGCACAGAAACTTACACATAGCCGCCACGATTTGGGTCTCCATGCCGAACTGGTTCTGGAAGCCGGAAGCAAAGTAGGAAATCCCTCCCTTTCCATCACCAGAAACGTACGGGACTCCCCGAATGCGGTTGAACATGTGGCCGCTCGTGAACAGGAGGATAGAGATGAGGCTGATGGCGGCCCAGACATTGCGGCTCTGGACAATTGGGAGGACGTATGGCCAGGCGACAACTGCGGCTGTCAAGGAGCCAGACAGCATGACGGTGGTGAAAATCCACTTCATCCAGTTGATCGGCCGCTTAATGGCGGGATGCGGGCGGCCGGGGAGGTGGCGGCTGAGCCAGGCGTGGACCTGCTCGGCGCTCTGTGGTCTGTGGATACTGTCAGCCGGTACGCTCGGTCCCATTGTTGTCTTTCCACTTACCCATTCACAAAGTCATATCGGATCGGGTCGGGCGAGGCGGCGGCGTGGGGGCCGATGGTGGGAGGGAAGAGGAATAGGACTGGGGCTGTTTGCAGACCAAGCTAGACGAAGCGTTAGCACAGGCATGATAGACCATCCAGGGGGAAGCAGCACATACGCTCATGAAGATATCTTTTCCAACGTCGAAGTCGAGACTCGCAAGAATGAGGCGCGACTCGCCCTTCTTGTCGCCCTTGACCCAGCTCTTCGACAGCAAGTCCCATTCGGGCTGGAACTCTCTGCAGAGCTGACACGCGTACCTAGGATCCAGCGCCGTCAACACAATAGCGGCAGTGTAGTCGCGGGGCGTCGATGTCAGCGACCTGTAGCCCGCATCGTCGAGCTTGATGGGGGACCCAGAGAGAGACTTGGTGTGGAATTCGGTGAATCGCTTCTCGGTCGACTTCTTCTGGGCAAGAGTCCCCGTTGCGCAGAGCGCCGAAACGAAAGCAGGCAGCCAGCGCATCTTGACTTTCGGTACGGAGAAGTAAACTGGGAAAAGGAGCGTCGGTCGAAGTGTGCGTTGAGGAGGCCAATTGCTCTGTGCGGCCGTCTGCTCGTCGTCGTGTTCGTCGTCGTCGCCGGGAGAAGTGAGCTTGGCGACCAACTCACAGCTTCCCCAGATCTCCAAATCTGTCCTCAGCTCTTGCAGTGACGCTGCGTGGCCGCAAAGCCGCCAGCCAATCCCTGGCCTTTACGGACCGACTGAGGGGCCGATGGACAGGGATAGATGCACGGGCCTTGAGGTGGGACCTAGCTAGGAGCCCCGCTAGGCTGTTTTCGGCACATTGTTTACTTGCAACGGTTGGTGCGGGCAGGTCTGCGTCGCTCCTCCACATTCACAACTGCTCTGCAATCGCAATCGCCGCCCATCAAGTCAATTGCAGATCCATTCGCGACAGGTGCTATACGATTATCCCTCGCCAGCTGCTGGTAACG
>Ga0247760_1000026_pt1 | contig 122476 bp, 129 predicted proteins | sample UWRJL171409R4_FD_179936 | JGI IMG/M metagenome (GOLD analysis project Ga0247760, IMG submission 179936) | Plant litter microbial communities from Arlington Agricultural Research Station in Wisconsin, United States - UWRJ-L171-409R-4 | ecosystem: Environmental > Terrestrial > Plant litter >...
GCCCGCGCCGCCCCCACGCCCCCTCCCTCGCCATCGATCACAACTCCTCCTTCCACCTCCTCAAAGGCTTCTGCCCCGGCGCATCCGCTGCCCTCTCCGGCGCCCTCGGCCTTAAAAAAGTCAAGCAACCCTCCTCCACCCTCCTCGGCGCAGCCACCCGCACCGCCGCAAAATGCACGCACTGCATGTTCGAGCTCTCCTGGTCCCTCGTCGAGGCCGACCTTCATCGGCGGTCGTCTGCAAACTACAAAACCGCCGGGGTCGGTTTCCGACTACGCTTTCTGTCGAAGTCACACCTCCCTTCTAAGCGCGTGGACGAGCAGGCGTATGCGTGTCTGTTCTGTGTTGAGGCCGGGAACACCCAGAGGGAGGGCGATGCTACCGTGTGGTTCACTCAGAAGGGGCTGTTTGAGCACCTGGCTACGCATGAGCGGCCGCTGCGGGAGGTGAGGGGGTTGGTTGTGCTTGAGGGGGCGGAGATCCCAGAGGAGAGAAGAGATGATTACGATTTGAGGTTTTTGGAACCCCCGAGGGTGCGCGGAGGGGAGGGGAGTCGGTATTCAGAGGGGATCAGGGGGGTTGCGGCGGAGACGTTCAAGGCTGTGAATGGGGCGTTGAAGACGCCGAGTGATCGCGCGCCGGTGCTGCAGTTTGCGGAGGGCGCGAGGATTGGAGGGGTGGAGTTTCCGGTGAGGTATGGAGGGGAGTGGAGCGTGGGATGGGCGGATGGGACGAGGGCGGCGTTTCCAGTGGAGAGTGTTAGGTTGGAGGTGCCGTGGGAGGTGGGCGCGGTGGAGGCCTTGCAGAGTGCGAGTGCGGGGAGTGGGAGGCGGGCGGTGGCGAGGTGGAAGTATAATCCCCCAAGGGAGGGGAAGGATAGCAGGAGATGGTTGAGGTTGGAGAAGGGGGAGGTGATTGTTGGTGTTAGTTGTGAGTTTGCCCCTTTTTACCTCCTTTCCGTTGGTGTGTTGGTGATACCTACTACAGGTGCTAACGAGATGCCAATAGTCCTCTACGAAGACCACTGGTGTTGGTCAGGCCGCAACGCCAAGGGGAAATGGGGGCTGTTTCCCTCGACATTCATGGAGCCGGGAAGCCTTGTTGAGGGGGCGAGTGTTGAGTCTTCGGCGGGGAGTATCCGCAGCCAGGAGAAGGCGGGCGGTGTGTTTTCGCGGCTTACGAACAGGAGGAAGAGGGAATCGTGGAGAAGTGCGTCGGAGGGGTCGCCGATTAGCGGGGAGACGGCTGTGGCTGTGATGAGGGGGTCGAAGCCTTCTGTTTATTGATCTGGGGGGGAGTTATATACATACATGTAGTGGGCTTGGGGGTAATACGGGGGTCGGTTGGCGTTGGAGTTTATATACCAGTTTGTTGGGTTATTTCTGTGCTGTACTTGGGTAGCGGTGATGGGAATATAGAATGGGTAATTGTGATGATTCCAGTCAATGAAATTGGTTGCTGACTGGACGTATTCCAGGATTGGAGTCGGTCCCTATGACGTTTGTCAGTCTGCTCTAGGTACCCATGATTTGAGCCTGATATCCTGGGTGCAAAGGGAGGTAGAGGATGGGCATCATTGGGCACTAAATGTACCTACCAATGTATCAAGACCAAACCAACGCTGCCCACTCACGTTGCCCATTGCGGTTGATTTGCCCAATGGCTGCCCATTTTCATGTTCTCAGTGCCCCCTTACCGAGTAACTGCACATGAAAATCTCACCTTTCCATTGAAATCAACAGCGTTAACAGCCATATCCACAACCCTCTCACTCACCTTGTGTGTCGTTTCCATACCCGACCATCCCCCCATCTGAGCCCTCAACAGCTTGCCATATCAGTGTTCACACCCGCTGTATCCCTCATCCACATCCCCCATCCCACGCCAAACCAACACATCTCTCACACCCACAATGACAACCCCCCCAGCATCCCTCCCACCCTACCACGAAAAAGGCCTCGACCTCGACATCGACAACTCCGACCTCGAATCCACCTACTCGGACGCAGCCTCCACGCCCTCCACCTCCACAGCACTCTTCACTGACGCATCCACAATCCCCTCGCCCCCCTCCCCTATCCTCGCTCCGCTCCCCTTCCTCCAGCAGCCCTCTCCCCCTCTCACGCGCGACGCAACTCCCTGGCCGGACTCGACTTACATCCTCCTGCACGTGGCTACGCGCCGACCGCTGACGCTGCTACAAGGGAAGGGTGAGTCCTACCTTACCTACCATATCTTGTCCAGCTACGCCGCACCGCTACCTACTTACCTACATATGTTCTGTTGTCGTTATATTCTCCCTCTCATACTGGTAGTCCCCCTCAGGACTTGAGTCTAGCACAACTTCCTTTCCAAGACACAGCCATCCCCTGAGCGGGAACCACCACTAACCATCCCTGCATTAACCCACCTCAGCGACCCTCGCCCCTATCTCAACCACCTCTCCGCCCGCAGGGTGCATCCACTGGACATGCGTTCAGCACGACGGCTGGCTCGGGCTACGCAACGCTGCATCATGGACATATCTCGGGCGCAATTTCCAAGGGCAGATCGAGGCTTCGGCGGGACACCACAGGTGGTGGGAGTATCTTTGCGCACGGAGGCATCCGGAGGGCGGGTATGTACTTCTCAATGTGAATTGTGTGGCCCACGTCATGGAGAAGATTGGGGTTGCGGATGATGGGTGCAGTTTGGTTTTGAGGGAGGAGGCAGCCGTTTGGTAGGTTCCAGCTGTTTTCTTCCCTGTTTCTTGGTCGGAGAATGTGATTTGTGTTGAGCCGGGGGCTTGAGTATTGATCCCCGTATTTTAAGCTAACCTCTGCGCCAGGGAGTTTATCAAGGTACATTCGTGATAGTGAAAACTAGGCACGTCCTGTTTCGCTGAACTCCGCTGAACGATTCCCCTCTCTCAATATACTAGATTTAGACATTATTATCTTCAACCTAAATCTACCAGGGCACTCTGGGGTGCTTCACCCCAGTACTGATGGCGCCCGGCTCATGAGAAGGCCTCTTCGCTAAACCCCCTACCAGAAGCTGACTCTATGGGGATGAGGGGCCTTCCGCCTTACTCCTGCCAAAGAGACGCCTCAAACCGCCTTTCTTCGGAGTCTTGGGCCTTGTCTCATGACTGTCCATTGACATCTTCGACCGTAACGCGGGCGAGTTGGACCGTACTGGGGGAAAGTCTTTCTCAGGTACCATCGGCTTTCGCTCTACCACCCGTGACGACTGTGGCGTACCCGCTGGTTCTGGCCTCCGTCCTCGATCTTTCCCCTCAAATATCTGCTGCTGAAGTGTGTACTGTGCGTGATGAGATTGTTGTTGCTGAGTAGGCGTTGGCCGACGCTGAGGATACTCCGGCCATTCCCGCACCTCGTCACCGTTGACGACGACATACCAGCGTATGTCTTCACCTCGTTGCAGCTGGTCTCGCAACTTCTCGAACCAGCCCGTCCGCTTGTTGTTGGTCTTCTTGCGTCCTGTCTCGTCGCTCCCAGGCCCCATTATAGGCGGGTCACGGTCCGCCTTCACGCGCTCCTCGTACTTCTGAATCTCCTCGGCGATCGAAACCGACAGATCCACTGGAACCACATAGTCGGCGACATAAGCGTACGGCCGCGAGACCTCGTCGAGGTTCAGCGGGTCGTACTCCTCCAACACCTTTATCACAGACCAATCCTGCGCAAAGAAGTCGGCACCACTGGACCCGCCGTGGCTGTCCCCAGCTTGGGACTCCTGGCGCTGCGATGGTTGCCGGCTGCGGCTGCGGTGGCTTTGACTCTGACTTTGCGACCGACTCCTCTGGCCGCGGCTCTGGGCCGAACTGGGATTCTGGGCGTAGCTGCCGTCTTCGCTAGAGATGGGCGAATTGATGTCACGGCTGGAGGGGCTGCAGAAGGGCAGGAAGTCGAACAAGTTGTAGAAGGACTGGAGGATGCACGATGCACTCTTTGCCGGGATGATCCATTCCGGCGAGGCGTCGTCCAGGTTTTGGACGATGACGTAGACACGGACGCTTCGCCGGTGCCAGCGAAAGCCATGACACAGATAGGCGGGCATCGTTGCCGAGCTCTGGCGGACGTTATTGACGTCGACCACAAAGAGAGGGAGCTCCTGGAGGTTGAAAATCCAGGTTCCGCGGTGGATTGATCGAATGGCAACCAGGAGAAAATAGCAAGGAAAGCTGTTTGGGATTCCAAGCAGCCAAGGATGCCCAAGCTTATTACCCCAATGCGTATCCTGACTGCTGGATCGTTGTTCCCAATCTGCAATGTCGTCGGCAAAATGTCGTTGTGTTAGTAAGCCCCTCTGCTTGTGACTGGCAGACACGACTCGAAGTCAGGTAAGTCGGATTTCGGAAAGAATCGAAGCGGCTTCAGCACGACGTCAAAAAATCCGGGTTGAGGGGAGCACACTCAATCGCCGATTCGAGCGGCTAGAAATCTCACCGACCGACCGGAATGCCAAAACATCAAACGTCGCAGCTCTGGCAACTGGGAGGGTGTTTGAGCGCGGAAGCTGCGCTCAGCTCGCTCTGTCGCAAAATGCAGAACTATTGCAGACGTCCTCGAATGATTTCTCATCAAGCCAAGTCCTCGGCGAGCTCTTAGGGTGTGAAGCGAGGCAGAGGCTGGGAATCCTTCTGCAAGACATCGAGCAGAACATGGGGGCCGATGCTGGGGAAGGCGAGGGGAAACGAAGGGTAAGTTGGGGGGGGGCTTTGATCGCTGCATGCACTGGAGGTCTTGGCCAGTCTGCGGGTTCACGGCGCAGGAATCCATCGACGCTGTAGGGGGATTGCCGGGTAGGGGTTGCGTATGAGGATCCAGGGCGGGGATGATTGCTTCTAGAAGGGTTCCAGGGCTTGTGTAACAGTCGATTGACCACGAGGTTGCTGTTGGTCGACACGCAGCACCGAGTAACATTTCCTGGTGGCAGACCCGACGGTAGAATACAGTGCAGACGGGAATCGAATGACGGCGGGATGGGTTTATTGGCCACATGGAAGCCTCAATTCCAAAACGCAGGCGCGCAGTAGTCGTGACTTCCCGCGACATGGAGGGGCACTTTGAGCATCAGCTCAAACATGCAGGGACAACGCTACCATACTTTCCGTATCAAAGTCCACACACCCAATCGTTGAGCTCTCCGCCAGTCCGACTCGACGGGAGTACAGCCCGTGCTTCATGGTCAACCAGTTCGACAACGCATGAACGAAGGACGTTGCTATGCACGGCTGCTGGTCGAATCGAGAGAGCTCGGGCTCTGACCACTGATCACGCGCAAAAGTTAGCTGAACGGCAGAGTGACATCGGCTCGTGCCGCCAATGTTTTCATCTGAGGACCCTGAGATTCGGTTGGTGGGATCTCTCGCCTAGCTTTCAGCCCTACTGGAGATTGATCCTCGTTTGTCAGATTGGACGGAATCGAGTTAGTCAGTTCGTTTGTCAGATTCCATATTTAGATGAATACCTTAGAGTTACCCCTCATTGTGCAATACTCTGTTTGCACCATCAACTAGAGAATGTGCGGACCCAAAAGCAGGCATGAGAGCGAGGTGAAGACGCTTCTATCCAGATACAGAGATACATCCTCAGGTAAGAACCGGCTCACGAGGAACTATGCGATAGCGTCATGGGGTTTCGCAAACATCAGAGATGCGTCGGCCCGTCGTTGGACAGAATACATTCGGTTGTCAGCCCGCCGGCGGTTGTAACGGTAGCCGAGGTAAAAAGGGGCGTGGAACCAAACGGTTTTCCTCCATCACGGGTTGGGCCGTCTTAAGTATCAAAACCAACGCTAAAAAAAAAAAAGAGGGGGGTCATCCTCGGGGAGAATATCCTTGTCAACAACATCTGGCTCCTCACCGACCAGAAACAACAAAGATGCTCTCAGGACATCGAGCAGCTCTACCTATAATAGGTATTTATGTCCACGTAGTCGCAACATCGAAATGTGATGGCCCCATCCAACCGAGATTGGGGTCTCGAGTGGTGCCTGCATACACAGCATGCAGGTCCCAAATTTGGGGGTCACAGCACTGGTGTATACCCCTGTAATATCGACAATGATTCCTAAAGGCCTAAAGGCTTGGCTCCCTCACACCTTTACGAGGACCCAAATGCGCCGGCTGATCATCGCCCTCCCTTACCCTCCTCAGTACACGATATATTACCCATCTTGCTGCCTGTTTGCTCCGCCGTTCCCTGGGACGTCGAAATCTTAAATGTCAGCACAATACCCATACGGCTACTCAATGGCCGCTAATGTAAGCAACACTTAATCTTGTCAACCTGTCTCTTATATCCAGCACTCACTCTCCGATTTTCCACAGTACGAGCAGGGCCTCGAGACCGCCCCCCAGCAAGCAGGGCTTGAAGCTGCTCCACAAAACTACCCCGAGCTCGCCTACCAACACCAACAACCGCAACAACACCACTACGGCTACGACAAACCAACTTACGTCGATTCGCCCCACCCTAAACCAACACCTTCTCCGTCCTCGTTCGCCAACCACACCGATGCCTCCCAATACACATACCCCTCTGGCGCCCAACCGGCACAACTTCCGCCACGAGGGAAAGCAGGGCCCAGGACAGTCTGCGGATGTGGTCTTCTCGTCTTCATCCTCAGTTGCATTATCGCGCTCCTCTCTGCGGCTGTGATAGGTCTCGCAGCAGGGACAGGAATCGAGGCACAGCGCGCTAATGACGCGGGCACTCAGGTCGCAATACTGAGCGCTTCGCTTGCGGCGGTCAGGATCTCGGCAACAGCAACGATAAAAGGAGGTGCTTCGCCAACAGCCGCTCCGTTGATCGACGATGGGTGTGACGCCGACCCAGAGAGCGTTACTGGGACGACGTACACAGCTTTCAGCCGTATGGATTTCCCTCGTCAAGAAGCAGCAGAATGTCAGATGGGAAGGCTAACGTGCGTACAGTACTCGGGGGCTTGAGGTTTACCCGGTTCTGCAACAAGGACGCAAAATTCACACCGCTGATGAAGCTCTTCACGTCGAGCTTCAGTACTTGTATGGATGCTTGCGCAGCCTATACCAAGTATATCCCGTTAAGCCTCGGTAGAGGGGAAAACGCGACGTGTGGGGCTGTGAGTTTCGTACCGGCCTGGACGAGCAAGGAGGGTGCTGGCGCCGCTGGCGCACCTGGAAACTGTTACCTCAAACCGGGGCTACAGGATATGACGATGCTTGTGACGCCGAGTAAAGGTGTGGCGGTCCATGCCGGGCTCTGGGAAGGGTCCAATCCTTAAGGCGTCGGCATTTTTCTTGAAAGGTGTAGTATGTCGAACTGCGGTCACGACATCAGGCATCTCATCGCCCATCCGCGATACTGTACAGCGCATTGAAGCTTGGAGCGTGGCGTTATGGTTGTGTTTTTCCCTCGTCTCGGCGACAGCGCTCAGGCGGTTGGTTGTTGGAGCTGGATGCCGTCTCCGAAATTGATTGGTTATTCCATTCGCGGAGTTAACGAAACTAGTGGTCTGCTTCCGCGTTTGTCGGTTACCGGCAGCTGTACCGATATATACCGCATGGCAACGTTTGCAATGGTGAGACGTGGCGATCACTGCCCCTGAATATTTTACTGCGGCTTACTCGAAGGAGGACCGGGAGTGAGCGGTGCATCACCCTGGACGAGATCTGTGTTAAGAAGTCAGCATTATCATCAGCAAACCTCTATGTCGGTGCGGCATCTATGATGTAAGAAGCGCGAAGAGGTGTGTTTGAAACTGTCTTTTGAAGTGCCGTGCTTGAGCCGGTTGTCACAAACTGCGGGGTCTCGGCTCCGACGGCTCGGATCGGCTTCCCCACATGCCGCGGCGCCGGTGGCGGAGACTAGAACAACTCGGAAGAAGCTCCCATGGTCGGGCCGATCGGCAGGCTAGCTTCATGCGTCGATTTTCACCAGGTACTAGCAAAAAATTTTTCGCAGTGTGCCAGCGATCTTGGTCTCGTGCACCACTTCCGCTCCGGTCCGGAGCCAAACGGCTGCCCGCCAGCCGCCAATTGCCGGTTTCCGTGCTCTTAGGAGCGGGATGTGGGTGGGTGGTCGGCTGTGAGTCGAGGCCGGATACGCGCAATCAGACGGTGCATTTCCACTCCGAACTTGCTGATTAATACAACTGAAGAGAACACACGATTGGGCCGGCTTTGATTCAGCCTGGTATATCGAACGGAGTGGTCACCCAAATCGGAGACCGTAAACAGTGTGAATATGGAAGCAAGGCGAAGACATCTCGGGCACGCCGAGAGAGCAAAATCAAGGGGAAACCACACCACAATCAGGCGGTCGTGAAGCAGAATTGAAAGTGTAAGTTTGCGGTTCTTCAAAATAGGTTAAAGCTGCGAGGTGACTGTTCCGCCACCGATCTGTAGCTGGCTGACTATTAGCGAACACATGAGAGTTGGCGGGAGGGTTGGTGAGGAGCCATCCTGCTGCTACCTCGGTCGGTTGGGGTGCGAGAACGGCGGATGAAGGAAGACTCGGAGAAAGAAGAAGATAGCCTATCAAGCCCCTGCATTTGGGAAAGATGGTGCGCATTCCCATGAGCTTCTACACTACGCCACCTGAGAAGCTTGATGTGGGGTATCAATGTGGGGACGTCGAGATGGAACTGGGATTCCCGCGGACGAAGTTCGCGCGGGGCATGGCGTGGCAGGGCAACGCATTGAGGGCGGTGACAGACTGGGGGTCAAGCGCAGCGCAGTTGGCGCAACCGCCTGCAGGTGTGCTGCAAGTCGCTCCTGCCAACGAAGGCTCCGACCAAAAGAATGGGTCCCCTCGGTAAGTGCGGAGATGCCTTCCTACTGTATCCGTACACACGCCAATAGCTTTCGTTATTCCAGGCCATCTCCCATTCTAATAATACGTAAATAAATACTGAAAATACCTTCCCGCATTCTGAGAATGCCTTCCTGTATTCTAAAAAGGTCTTACTATATGTTGAAAAGGCCTTCATGCATGTTAAAAAAGCATGTGATGTGATAAGCCTAGCCTTGCCGTTCTAGAGCAAGACTGTGCGAGGATTCCGAGAACGTATTTTCGCACGGAGATAAGCGACCCTTTTATTTGGCCTGCCTGAGCTTTCGTCTGCCTGTTCATGTCATTCGAAAGGCGTACGGATCCGTATCCCACATTTTTTTGACATGACAAGAACCCTGCAACCCAACCACCAACCCCGAAAAGGGAAGTAATGACTCCCAGGCCCTCACGGGGGGAAGACAACTGAAGCAAGTAGAACGAAGCGGCTCAATACTATCTGGGCGGACACGATTTCACTTATACACAGACAAGATTAAGATCAACTAAAAGTCCCAGCTCCCTTATTCATCCATTGTTCAATTTGCCTTCTTACAAATCCCACTCCTCGTTTCTCGATCCCGAAGCAACTTTCCCCGAAGTCGACTGGTGATCACCACAGGCCATTGTCAGCCCGCATTGGACTCATCGCTTGAGTCGGCAGAAGCTGAAGGTGGTGGCCATGTGTGTCCCTTGAGCGAAGCAATAACAGCCAGCTTTCGGCTGTACCCTTCTTATCCCAACTCCGCTGTCTGCGGTAGTTAGTTGCCGGACTGTCCTTGGCCTCGTGCGCCCTTTGAAAGGTTACATATCTGAAGAGAAACCTGCCCCATTGGACGACTGGCGCTGGCGCGCCCTTCGGCCTCACCTACGCCCTCCCTCACCTAGATGCCAGTAATCCCCGAAGAGATGGACGAGTTCGTCAACTGGGAGCACGCCGACCCTGCAACGGGTACGGCTATGACCCTGGACCTTGTGTCCCCGCCCTTCGGTACCATGGACCCCATTCTGGACCGGGACCACGACCTCGATCTGGCCTTAGAGAATGTTGATGGTGACGACTTTTCGTTCTGGGCTCTGCAGCACTACGAGAACAGCCACCTCCCCACCCTAGATCCGACGCTGGATATGGACCTGTCCCTTGGTGATTCTCCCAAGGCCTTCGACGAGTCGTTTGAGACGCCCGAAGCCCCATGCGCCCATTGCCAGGCCGGGGGCTATCAGTGCAAGCGAATCCGAGAGGGTAAGTACAAGGGCTACTGCACGAGCTGTGTCGCCTTGCGATGTGGTTGTAGCTTTGGCTTAGCTGGCCCAACCCCGTATCCCACGGACTCGGCCTTTCCACACAATCCCTGGCCCGTGATGGGTGACCACCCCGATGCCATCACTCAAGAGGACGCCCACCATGAGGGGTTGCCGCTCAAATCACTCTCTGAGCCTGCAAGCTTAAACTCTGCTGGCGCTGCCGGGGATGTCGCCGCCAACGTTGCGCGCAAAGCAGGCGCCCGCTTCTCTAGGGAGTCGGTCAAGATCTTGAAAAACTGGCTGTCCACTCACAGCAAGCATCCCTATCCCAACGAGGACGAGAAGAAGATGCTGCAGAAGCAGACGGGTCTAGACAAAATACAGATCACCAACTGGCTTGCAAACGCCCGGCGCAGAAAGAAGATCGTCGCCCCTCGATCCACTTCACCTGGCGTGAGGACCTGGACAAACGCCATCGATATTCCACAACGACGCGGGACACCCTCCCTCGAGCATATGAATCCACTGCAGCGATGGCAGAACTCCCCACCCGAAAACGAGCCTGCTTCTGTGACGGCTATTGCCCGAGCTGTCACTGCATCCACGGCCTCCAATGTGTCGTCGGGCCTGAACAGCCCCTTCAGCCTCAACTTCACCGACGATGGTTCTGGCAGATCACTTTGCAATGTATCGTCCGTCAGTAGTATTGAAGCCTCCGTTTCACTCTCCAGCGGCGGTTCTTTCGCCTCGGCCTTCTCGCACGCCTCTCGTGGCTCCATGAACTCGTTTGGCTCTCTAGATCGTGGCCGGAGGAGAAGGAGGAGAAAGGCGGCAAATCGCAAATCCAACGAGCCAGGAATACCACCAGCATCGGCGCCGCTCAAATCTTTCCAGTGCACCTTCTGCACGGAAACGTTCAGGACCAAGCACGATTGGCAGAGACACGAGAAATCGTTGCACTTATCACTCGAGCGGTGGGTGTGCACCCCTGACGGCCCGCGTGCGTTCAACCCTGAGAATGGGCAAGTATCCTGTGTCTTTTGCGGGAAGGCAAATCCCGATGAAGCACATATCGAGGGTCACAACCACTCTGCGTGCCAAGAGCGGACGCTGGGAGAACGCACCTTCTACCGGAAGGACCATTTGCGTCAGCACCTCAAGCTCGTCCACGGAGTCAAGTTCGCGAGCTGGTCTATGGAGCAATGGAAGGTGGCAACGCCCGAGATTCGTTCCCGATGCGGTTTCTGCGGTATCGTCATGGACACCTGGACCATCCGTGTTGACCATCTTGCCGAGCACTTCAAGACCGGTAAAACTATGGCGGACTGGAAGGGTGATTGGGGTTTCGATGCCCCTGTTGTGGATATGGTCGAAAATGGTATCCCACCGTGTACGTGTCTCCCTCCCCCGGTTCGTATCCATAAACGTATGCTAACTTATCCCGGAAGATCTCATTCACGACGAGAGGAACTCGCCTTACCCATACGAGGCTACCCAGGGCTCGCCAGACACGGCCCGAAACGCCTATGAGCTTATCAAAAGCGAGCTGCTGTTCTACATTGCAAATGAGCGCCAAGAGAAGGGCAATGTTCCGACAGATGAAGAACTTCGGGTCGAGGCATGTAGGATTGTCTTCGGGGCCGAGGTTATCTCAAAGCAGGGCATATCATCGAAGCCATCTTGGCTACGGGACTTGCTTCTCGCGTCCGAAGAGCTCACTTCGCGGGCACGGTTTGCCCCAATCAGGTCACAAAATGACAGTCACCAGTCCCACCTCAAAATCAACGGGAAGGACAACATATTTGACGGGGATGTCATGGAAGCGGAACTTCAAGAATACGTCAAGGCTCGACGCCTCCTCGGGCTAACCGCCATGGACCAGGAACTTCAGGTTGAGGCTTGCAATATTATCGGCCGTATGGAAGAGTCATCAAACCACCCTTCTGAAGATATCGCCAATTTTTTGCTCCGCCTCATCTTTGACTCTTCCAAATGGCTTGCTGCGTTTCGCCAACGTGCAGTCTTACCACGCTCGGAGGACTTGGAGGACGAGGCTGAGCGTTCCAAGGACCCGAACACCATAGACTCGACTATACATAATTACAGCAGGCTTGAGTCAGAGCTGGCCGAATACGTCCGCACCCAACAATCGCTCGGTGTTCAGCCAAGTGACGCTGACTTGCAAAAGCAAGCGCGTCTTATTATTTACGAGATCGACGATGATGGCTGGAATCAAACCTGCGCCGACAATGCCGCTTGGTTGAGCGCTTTCCGACAGAGGAATATGTCACCAGAGTCTAGTGCTGCGGCGTTAGCTAGCAAGCAACCTCTGACAATCTCTTTTGTGACGCAAGGGCCGTGTTCTCGGCTGGATAAACCCTCTCCACAGCCCGATGCCAGGACAAGGCTTGGTAGCAGCAGCAGTATCAGCAGTGGTAGCGGTAGCGGCAGCGGTAGCGGCAGCGGCACATGCAGCGATGTCAACTGGAAAGGCATCAAGACACTTGGGCCATACTTCTTCAACGACGCAAACTGCTATCGGAGGTTAGCGCGTGAGCTGAACCGATGGTGTTCGGCGACGATGTCTCCGAACAACCCCAACTGTCACATACCCAGCGATGAAGAGATTCAACACCAGGCACGCTGGATTCTCTATGACGAGTAAGTCTTCCACCCAGTTTCACCATAGTTCAAGCTGACACTTTCACCAGCGACGATCCTTGGAATCAAACTGCCGCCGATAATGCCGAATGGCTTCAGCGCTTCAAGCGACAGGTCGGAATCCTTACCGATCCATCATTGCCCGGCCTTCCAGAGGGTTTGCAGTGGAACATCGCACAAGGCGGCTCTGGCTTCGCACCGCCTTATATGTTTCCCAATCCCAATGTGCCCATCGCGTCGGTAAAGGACGACTGTGTCACCATCACCAACGAAGGGGGCAAATCGATTCAAGCCGAAGGTAGCACGGCTACAAAATATCTCCAAGCGTTCACGACGCGCCACCAGCCGCCCGCCACCGTGTTCTGCGCGCGCGAGCTCGAGGCCGGTCTCGTTGCCTTTGTCGAGAACGAAGCTGCGTTGCTCGATGATGACGAGGCAATCCGCTCAAAGGCGAGGGATATTCTCAAGACTCCACGCACGGCGGCAGATGACCCGGTATTATTGGAGAAGTTCAAGAGCATGATGAGAGAGCGGCTGAGTCTCGCGGGCTCGAGCGGGATTCAGACTCAGACTCAGCCTCAGCCTCTGGTGGGCCAAAATCAAGGCACTCACGGCGAGACCCAAATGTCCGGGATGGTAACGCCTGGGATGGAATTACTAATGCCATCGGGCATGGACTTTCCGTTTTCTTCGGATATTGATCTTACAATGACGGATGGTGAGCTCAACGACATTCTGCAGGAGATTGACTTTGACTTTGGGGACATGTCGGAGCTGCCTAGTCCTGATGTGGCGGCGCTGGGGGCTTTGAATCAGGGTTAATCGATATCATGTCTGACGGGACGATTTCTTTGGACGATATATGAATGAATGCCCGGGATGTCATGTTTGCAATATACGTTGATGGTTTTCGTTTGGGTATTTCTATGTTTCTACTATACGGTCTGGGCTGGGTAAAAGGGGTTGTATTTGGAGATGCTGTTGAAAATGGCGAGGTCTCATAACAAGTATAAAACGCTATTCTATTTTAATAATATGAAACTGAATGGCAAGGTACTCTGTTAACTTGATGATGCTTGAGTGTACTTACAATATTGCATATGCCTCCAGGTCACAGCGAGCGACTATATAGTTTCGCCTCATTTTCATGTATCCCTTCACCGTTCACCACACCCATGCCTACAGCACCCACTCCTTGACCCCCTATAACCCTCGCCCCCTGACCCCCTCCTTCCCGCCCTCACCTTACTCCCATAATTACCGTTACTTTCCTTCCGCTCCTCGCACCGCCTAACATCCTTCTCGATATCAAACGCCACCGCTACACCCGTCAATGCCAGCGCCACCCACGGCATCCACTCGAAGGCGTATGAGTGCTGCTTCTCCCATTGTTTGCGCTGGCTGCGGTGCTCGGGGTGGGCTTTTGATGAGCGGGGATCAGGGACTGATTTTATGGTTTTCAGGGGCTTGGATTTTGGCATGGTTGTGAGCGGTTGTTTGGGTGTCTGGGTGTCTGGGTGTCTGGGTGTCTGGGTGTCTAAGGTTGGTGGGCGGTGGTGAGTGATGAGGTTGGTAGATGAGAGGATAGGACAGGGTAGAATGCAGAGCAGATTTAGTTTGCAGTGTGTTGATGTGTAGGTAAGTGGTATTGTCTGAGCTGCTTTGGGTTGCTGGTATAGGGGCACAGAAAATAGGGGGGAACGCTGCGAAATTAGGTACCCAAAAGTCCCGCGTCCGCGAGAAATAAAGACAAAGATGTCATCATATCGACCGTCCCGATTTCTTCTATTACAATTGGCTGCAATGGCCAAATAGACATGATGTGGGTGACGTGGGGAGGGGAGTGTAGATCATCAGCTCCCTAATGCCCGATGTCAAGTTCGTGATGTCATTCCTGTTGTGGGACCACTTTTGGACGAGTATCAAATGCACGTAGTCTTAATTGCCACTTCTTCAAACGCGTGAACGCTGTCTGCAACGTCTATATCTGAGCACGGATCTGTCTTCAACAGCATCGCATGCTTGGCCGCCACCGTTGTCAACATATCGTACAAACACACGACGCTCAAATGCTTGCCCGTCTCGGCGCCATCGTCCTCCGCAGCGCCTTCTTCGCCTCTGTTTCCTCAATCAGAGGCAACAAACCCTGGTCCCTCAGTTTGGACAGAAATTCCTGCCCATACTTGTATCCCATCTGGTAAATTTCATCAAACTTGCCAAAGTCCAACGTGCCGTACTCGTCGACGGGGGGCCTCATGTAGAAGCACCCAGCCATGGTCTTGGCCCTCTCTAGTGCGTCTACGCTCGACACATACGCAAGTCTGGCTTGGATTTCGGCAAGCGTGGGCGGATTGGCAACTGTCGAGAGCGGGTTCCACCGGTTGAAGAACGCCCACATGCCCGACAGAGTGTCTCCGAATGCCTGTGGGGTGTCATCGTCGAGGGAGCCCACATCGATGGCAAAGATAATGTCACAACCGAGCGACTTCATATGGGATACCGTCAAGTTGTCGATATAGCCTCCGTCGAGAAGCATGCTCCCTTCGTCACACAGTGGTGGAAGAAGACCAGCTAGCGACATGGACGCTCTGACATACCTCCAAGCGTAGCCACTTGTGTGGAACTCCGCTCGGCTCTTGCTGATATTGGTAGTGTTGCAGTAGTACTCGAGCCAAAAGTCCTCGATCTGCGTCTTCCCGAATGTCTTGAAGATACCGCGGTTAAACTCGTGACCCGTTGTATACGACGCCGAGGGATACGTCAAGTCAAGAGCGAACCTCCACATGCTTGCCATCCGCCCCGCGAACTTTTTGACGAGACCGAAGATGGGGACCACATCGGCATGGCGTGCATACAAACCGCCGATGAACGCGCCGATTGATGTTCCCCCGACAATGTCGATGGGAATGCCTGCTTCTTCCATGGCTCGAATAATTCCGACCTGCGATATGCCTCTTGCCCCACCACCTCCCAGGACAAGCCCGACCGACTTTCCACAGAGTCTCCGAGCCAGCCGGTGGAAATCTCCTTTAAACGGGGCATCAGGGGAATAGAATGGACTGTGGCGCACTTTCCTGGAGGTGAACTTCTGGATCTCGGCCTGTAGGATCTGGACTCGCTCCTTGAGGCTGGGCCCTGACCGTTTTGTTGGTGGGTGTATCGGCAAGTTATTGGGGCTGTACGCCATCTGAACATGAAAGTGACCGCCGTTGATCCACACACGGTTATTGAGCCATCTCCTTGTCAGCCCCGGCTTGGAGTATCGTTCCTGATGCAGGAGAACTAGAATCTTCCGCGCGGTTGATTTGACGCCGAGCATGAATCGTTCGTATTCGCCAATCTCTGGCGAGGCATCGGCAAGTCCAACAAAGAGAACGCAGTCGGCCTGCGCGATGCAGGTCTGCGTCCACGGGGCGTTTACATTTGTGTCTGTGTTTACAACGGCTTAGCAACCGGGAGGGATTCGACGGTAACAAGGAAACAAATACTTACCCGCAACGTAAATCACGAGTCCATACTTCTCCTCCAGGTCGGCGAGATACTGCGACAGCTTCAGTTTACCCATCTTGTTGAAGGCATGCTTTCCGAGGTGGTTCAGGATAGCGGCCTGGTTCAGCAATGTTGCCCCGTTCGGCGTCCCAACTTGCGCAAGCGCGTTCATGAGCCTATTCCCAAACTCGATAACAGGAACACCTACAGCGACCGGGAGGATGGCCACCGTCCTGAGGTTGAGTGTGGAAGAGCCTTTGTTGATCGCGTTTCTGGCCGGGTTGTCCTTGACTCCCAGCACTGGCGGATTGTCGACTAAGGCCCTCATACGAGATGCAATGATCTTAGATATCTTGATCGTTATGTTGGGGTGCTCCTGAGCTAGGCTGTTGAAGAGTGTACGCGGAAACTTGACCAGTTCGGTGTCCCGAATTGCGTGAAGGGTCCCGGACCTGGACGATTCGGTAAGCACTTCGAGCTCCCCGATACTTTCTCCCTGGCCGAACTCTGCTCTGACATTTATGCCACCATCCTTTCTGTCCTCGACAAGCCTTAAACGGCCATTCAGAACGATGTATATGGCCTCACTTTCATCCCCTTCGTGATAGATGACCTGTCCTGAGTTGACTTGCAGCCATTCCAGCGCAAAGTCGATATGCAGGATCAGACGAGGGAGGAGGTTGGCAAGCCTCTTAGCCATAGTAAGAAGAACGATGGGATACCGATCAACGATTCTCTCGATGGAAGCAAGCGGGAGGAAGCCGACATAGACATCAGTCTTAGCTACAACCTCGATGAATGACCGATATGAAGAAATCGTCCCGACATAGCCAGCCAACCCCCCTGGTTTAATCAGAGCAACACTTCGTCGGCCTGCTTTACCCTTCTTTCGACCATCCAAGAAACTCGTATTTGCAGTCGTTCGGTTAGAGCCACCGGGAGTCTCTGTAGTCCCCATGGCATTCAAAGACGTTTTACCTGCAGCTTGGAGGATATCAGAAGACTCTTCCGCTTGAACACAGATGTCCAGAAAACCATCAACTACATAGTAGAGCCCCGGATTTCTCTCTCCCTGTTCGACCAAGACAGAACCTTTCGGGAAGAAAACGATTTCGACTTCATTCCTCATGTCTTGGGCCAGCGCGTGGGCGTTCATGTGAGGGGATGCCAAATGACTCCCCGATGTCATCGATTCTGTGTCTCCGTCGATTGATCCGTCGAGCGGCTCCATAAATCCGAAGGCATTATTAGAAAAGACGGCCTTCTGGCGTCTCTGGTCATAAGACACGAGCATTGGTGAAGCTTGTGCAGATTCAGCATCTCGCTGTCCGCTGCCGTTACCGTACAGCCCGATGGACTTGAACATGCACTCCAAAATGGACTCTCGAAACATATTGTCTTCGTCGAGCGTCTCCCTCTGGTCAAGTGCTGCATGGTTCTTTCTTTGTGTCGCAAATGGGGTGAAATCGCGTTGCGTAAGAGGCGACAGAGCTTCTTTATGTAGTTCAGTCGTCTGAGAAGGCAGGCCATTGGCAAGGTTTGCACTCAGGGGCCTTGGCCCCCCATTCCGTGATTCCTGTATGCCTGCCAGCAAGTCACCTGGACTTGGCCCATCAAACGTTGAGCGTTCATAGGTGATGTTCGGAGAACCAACTAGCGATCGGTGCCGTTGCTTTGAATAGGCTTGAAGAGCAGCCTCTTTTCTGAGAGTGGTAGCGGAGCGGCGTCGGCGGCTAGGGTGAGCGTTGTGAAGGGCTATCCCCTTGCCCACCTCCTCTTCTCCGATCCTCTCCCTCTCCCTATTGAACTTTTCTTTAAGCCTGTCCAGCGCGTCACCACGAAGGTGGTTAGGTAGCTCTAGCATTGTGTACTTCAACATATTCCGCTCCACCTGCAAAACCTCGCCTGTCAAGCCGAGGTAGTCATACGCCGTGGCTAAGGTAACTCTTTGGAACCTCGAGAGAATGACATGAACAATGTGAGAAGTTGCCTTTGGATAGATCCTAATCAGACGGCGGAATGCGCTGGCGGGTATGATGGCGATAGTCGTGTCGACAGTTGCTCTTGCGATAATATCTGGATGAGCGGAGCTTGTGGCACTGCGTTTCGGGACAGGCCTGCGGGGCCTGCTGTCGCGGCTGCTGGTGTCGAGTGAAATAGGGGGGATACCAGACAAGCTCGGATTTACCGAATGGCCAGAAACATGATCTATCAGTGTTACTGACGAGTTTGGCTCAGAACCGTCGAGGTTCGGGGTGCCGGGGAACGATATAGGAGCATCGTGGGGCTTTGGGAATGTTGCGCTCATCGGATAGCGAGGGAGTCCGGTACTCGCGGTCGCGGTTCCGGGTTCGGAATTGTCATCCTCGGGAAGACGCATAGGGATGTCTTCCGTGAAGAGAGACATGATAGAGAACAAGGACGACATGGGAGCACCGTTTCGAACTTCTGTTAGGAGCTGGTATCGTTGGTGCCCCGGGACGAAGCTCTCATCTTCACTAGAAGGAAAATCATGTGAGGGACCGACATGAGGGGTGCTGGCGAGCCACCGCTTATCCCTGGAAGACTTGACAAAAATCTCTACCAGCCCATCCACAACGAGACAGAAGCCCTTCTCCTCTTCCAGATTGAGAGTCTCGCCAGCAATTAGCTTCCTTGTCTGCATACTTCGCGTTAGCTCGTGGAAGACGGGCCGCTCAAGGTAGCCAAAAATCTTGATGGCGCTCAGGAACTCGTCGAAATAGTTGGCGAGACCAGACTTGGCGCCCTCCTCGTGCGTGTCCGGGAACAGGTCGATGTCCGGCTCCTTTCGTTGAGGCTCGGGGGGCAGGCGAGAGTACATATTCAGGTAGCGGTATCTCACAACCCAGCTGATGGCCGACATCATGGCGGCCATTATGAGCATCCTAGAACCTGTCAGACCGGTACGCCAGAAGAAAGCGCGGGACTGACTCACAGCGTCGTCGCATTCATCGTGACCGTCAGGCTTGTTGAAAACAGCGTGAACAGCAAAGATGGTACCGAGAAGGTTGCCAGCTTAAGCGCATAATAGAGAAGCGTAGAGACGGCCTGGAGGATCCAGAGCACGATTCTTGCGAAGAGCCCGAGCCACGAGGAGGAGCCATGGGCTTCGGCGACATCGCTCGCTCGAATGACGGCCGACGACAGAGCGCCGGCAGGGCCATCTGCAATTGCGGCCGCCGTCTTGGATACCACGGCGGCGAGGACCGTGGAGGTTGAGGGGTCCATGGTCGGGTCAAGGTGTGGTTGGTGGGAGCAATTCGAGGAAGAGGGACCCGGGAGCTTCGTCAATTTCTAAGGACGAGTCGCGTCTCCCTGGCATTGCAGCAGAGAAGCGCGGAGGCTTTGCAAGAGCAGAGATACCAACAAAGGAAAACACGAAGCACGTGTCAGAGATGAACCTGTCTCTCCCTACAGCTTTATTGGATGGTATTTTCTCCGGGGCTCACGGCTGCACGAACGCTGGTCATGGGGTTCTGAAGGTTGCCAGCATGGAAGCTCCCTTGCTCGCTTCGCTTCGGCGAAGCTGTTGACGTAGCTCCTTCAGGCCTTGGTGGGCAGTGGTGGGGCCGCCCGCACTTGGCAGATGTGGGGCAACGGCTCTTTGAGTTCCAGCCGAACCCCTCAGTCACAGTCGCGGCGCCCCTCCTTCCATCAGCGCACCAGCCACAGCCATAATTTTTGGTTGGGTTTTGAAAATACTCCAGCTGTTGACTGACTCCATCTGCTTGCAGTGAAACTGTCAACTTTCTTTCACGCCCCCCTCGACCCCCGAACTAAGCGAGAAAGAAGTTCCGATTCCGCCGAAATTTCGATTCACCAGTTTCTGGAGACATTGTGACCGTCGACTTACGTCCGGAATTCCTGCTTAATAGCAGCTCGCGCATCCACAAGACCATCCCGCATTTGCCCCGCCCGGGTACGGCAAACACCGACAAGATGTCGTTCTCCAACTGCCGCTTTTACGAGGATAAGTATCCCGAAATTGACTCCTTCGTTATGGTCAATGTGAAGCAGGTATGGGTGCTGGATCTTGTGGCAAGTGTTGGCGCCAGAGCCTCGGCTGACAGCGGCTAGATCGCCGATATGGGAGCCTACGTCAAGCTCCTTGAATACGACAACATCGACGGCATGATCTTGCTTTCCGAACTCTCGAGACGTCGTATCCGAAGTATCCAAAAGCTCATCCGCGTTGGGCGCAACGAGGTTGTCGTTGTGCTTCGTGTCGACAAGGAGAAAGGTTTGGGACATCCTCCGCAATCGCGCGAACAGCGGGGCTAAAATGGCTGCAGGTTATATTGATTTGTCGAAGCGCCGTGTTTCGCCCGAGGATATCGTGCGGTGCGAGGAGCGGTACAACAAGAGCAAGATTGTGCACTCGATCATGAGACACGTCGCCGAGAAGACCCTGACGCCGATCGAGTCGCTCTATGAGACAATAGGCTGGCCGCTCAACAAGAAATACGGCCACTCGCTTGACGCTTTCAAGCTCTCGATAACGTAGGCTCTTGACTCGCCGATACACGGGACGTTCGCTTACATTCATATGCCCAGCAACCCTGACGTCTGGAATGATGTTCAGTTCCCTAGCGAAGCTGCCGCCGAGGAGCTGAAGACGTACATTAGCAAGCGCTTGACGCCCCAGCCAACAAAGGTCCGTGCCGATGTCGAAGTCACTTGCTTCGGCTATGAGGGCATTGATGCGATCAAGACGGCCCTCCGCACCGCTGAGGCTCGCAACACCGCCGAGACCCAGGTGAAGTGCAGGCTGGTATCGCCTCCCCTCTATGTGTAAGCAACACGCGCCCTCTGATATCTGACGTAGCAAGCCGCATACTGATCTCATTTAGCTTGACGAACACGTGCCTGGACAAGAGTGCTGGCATTGCGCGGCTGGAGGAGGCCATCGTTGATATCCGAACGAGCATCCAGGCCGCTGGAGGCCAGCTAGTGGTCAAGATGGAGCCCAAGGCCGTTACCGAGTCCGACGATGCCGAGCTCCAGGCACTTATGGAGAAGCGCGAGCGGGAGAATGCCGAAGTCAGCGGAGACGAGAGTCTCAGTGAGAGCGACGATAATATCCCGGAGACGGTGTGAGGGGACATCTCACAAAGCCTCAAATCTCAGCTTGAGTTAATACTCGACCATCAACCTGGAATGATAATTCTCAGGGCAGACGTGGCGCGCGGTTCTGGTAGTTCGGCAGCATGTCATGTAGTTTATCAAGGGCTGGCGTCCGGGAACACAAAAGTCCTTACGATGATAGACAGGAGTGGCCGGGACTCGCCGACGAAACACAGGAGAGGTTGTAATCCACAGTCCGAAGGTTACATTCCTGGTAGATGGGGATCGATATGCAAAACAGCGATACCAATGACATTCATCCAACAGTGGGTCGGTGAAGCGAAATGTGTTTCGCAACTTATGGTAATGTGATTATGCAGCAAATGGTGGGGGTGGTGCAATTCTTATCGGTTCTTTATCGGCGAAGCTCCACCAAGCTCAACTTCCTCTCATCAACCACGAGACGAGACGCCATGACCGCGAGTTGACAACCGCCCAGCGAGTCCGGCGCAATGTCGACGAACTTCTTGGGTCAATTTACGCGCCACCTCATCGGCTTTGCGACATGGCTCCCTCCGCTCATCTGGTTTAACACTTGCGTGGCCCAGGTTACGCTTATAAATGGGCCGTCGATGTATCCATTCCTTAATCCCCAGTACCACGAATCACTACGACGAGATTTGTGCTTGGTCTACAAGCTGTATGCGCAGTGGGACCTGGATCGCGGCATGCTAGTGACTTTCAGGTAGGCATGAATGAGACAAAAGACCTTCGCCTCTTGGCCTTTCCAGAGTCCTGACCGTCCGCACGCAATGCAGGAACCCGAACGACCCTGAAAAGATCACAGTTAAAAGGATAATAGGTTTGGAGGGAGACGTGGTGCAGACGCGCCCTCCATATCCCCACCAACAAGTCCGGGTTCCTGAGGGACATGTATGGGTTGAGGGCGACGGAGAGAAAAGCAAGGATAGCAACTATTACGGGCCTATATCAGCGCGCCTCATCACAGGCCGCATCACCCATATCCTGTCCCCGTTGGATAGAGCTGGGCGTGTAAAGTGGTGGGAGCACCCCTCGCATCGCCCCTCCTAGATGTGAGATTTAACTGATGGCGTATCTCCGGATCGGTCACTGAGGCATTCTTCATACAACTGTATAATCTAAGCCCCAGGTCTTCTCCTAGAACGAGAAGGACCTGACCAACTGATGTAAAATTATTTAAATGTGTTTCAAAGACCAGAGAGCCAGGTCTAGACATCATGCACGGACCAAGACGATAAGCCGCGATAAGGATTTTGTCAAGAGCGGCTCCGTCCCGTCGTCAACTTGAATTTTGAACTTATTTGTATCCAACACGTGCATGCGTCGCTTCACACGAGCACCCGAGACGATCTACACCGCGAACGCCAAGTCCGCTGTTATAGCGGCGCGACCAATTCCTCCTTCGGCTTTTCAAGGCGATGGTTCCTGGCCTCGGCACGGCCAGCACGCATCCGACTGCCGCACACTCGACCAGCGGCCCGGCCGCGCCATCATCCGGAGGAGCCGTTCTCGACCATGGACCTACAGACCGACCGGAGCTCTTGTCGCATGTCACCACTGGAACAAATTCGCCGCGCGCCGGTAATATGAACCCCGAAGATGGGGTGCTCGACAAGCGCCCGCCTTACCTGCACGTAGGTCGGCCTCGCCCCCGGATGCTGCTTTCTGTCGCTAACCACAGCGAGATGTAGGCAATGATTGCAGGAGGACTTGGAGGCACTAGCGGTGACATGCTCATGCACTCGCTCGACACCGTAAAAACTCGGCAGCAGGGAGATCCGCACGTGCCGCCGAAGTACACATCCTTGGGCTCGTCATACTACAAAATCTTCCGGCAGGAAGGCGTGCGGCGAGGCCTCTATGGTGGCTGGCTCCCCGCCCTTCTAGGGTCTTTCCCCGGTACCGTTCTCTTCTTCGGCACGTACGAGTTCACCAAGCGGCACTTGCTCAATTACGGCGTACAAGAACATGCGGCATACTTGGCTAGTGGTAAGTGCTGTCAAATCGTATTTGATGGAACAGGCCGTCTAACTTGATGTCACATAGGGTTCCTCGGTGACTTTGCCGCCTCTGTCATATATGTGCCGTCAGAGGTGCTCAAAACCCGTCTTCAACTACAGGGGCAACAAAACAATCCGTACTTTTCTTCCGGATACAACTACAGGGGCATGTCCGATGCTGTGAGGACGATCGTTCGACATGAAGGATTCTCAGCCCTATTCTACGGCTACAAGGCGACGCTCTTCCGAGATCTTCCGTTTTCCGCCCTTCAGTTCATGTTTTACGAACAAGGCCAAACTTGGGCTCGACGTTGGAAGGAAAGCCGCGACATTGGGTGGCATCTCGAGCTGTTGACGGGAGGCACTGCCGGAGGTCTTGCTGGTGTGATAACATGTCCGCTCGACGTGGTCAAGACAAGGCTGCAAACTCAATTGCATCCGGCGGCAGCAATCCTCGCCTTCGAATTGTCCGGGGCGGCAAAAAAGGGGGCAGTGATGGAGGGCCATGTGAAACCTGCGATGGAAGGGGCAACGCAGAAACTCCAAAAGCGGCTAATATCGACGTCGTCGCCGTCAACACATACCCCACGGCCAGGGGCGATCAGTCTTGACACTTCGTCAATAAGTACGGGTCTTAAAGTAATCTACAAAACGGAGGGGATCGGAGGCTGGTTTAGAGGGGTTGGGCCGCGGGTTGTTTGGACCAGCATTCAGAGCGGATGCATGTTATTCTTGTATCAGTCGATATTACGCAGGCTCGAGGCGGCCATGCCCCTGGAAGATCGGCGAGAGCTTGTCTAGATCTGCATGTACATATAGCGCATTTAAGGCGGCGATTCTGTACATAGACCTGTATTCTATCAGAGGAAGGGAGGGACGTGGGGGGTGCTTTGGTGTGGCGTTCATGGCTGGCTGGATAGATGTCATGGGAGACCAACGGATACCTACATAGACGGCGAGCATCTTCACTTTTTTGGTAGCAGCAATTTTCATGATTTGCTTTTGGTCATCTCAAAATGCTCCCGTGGTTCGAGAAGCACAGGGCTTCAAGGAGAAATTGATTGGGCAGGGCGTGTTCAATTGCCCCGCTCAAGCTTGCAGCACTTCGGGACGGAGTACCGAGGTACCAAGTACCACGCTGAGCATGCACGGTCTCGCTTGGCGAAGCTGCAGAGCTCAGAATTTCCAATCAGGCCATGAATGCACCACCTCGAAAAGCCCCCCAAATGTTCTACAGTTAGACGTCGCAACCCAACGCGCTCGTAGTTCACTGCCGGCATTCGACAGTGATCAGACGACATGACCTCAAAGGAGAAGAGGCCATGTCGTCGTCGCCACTCCTTGTGCCCCGGAAGGTTGCCCTAACCGCTGTTCGAGGACTTCTCGTGGGCACCTCATGCACTCTCGCCCTCGTCGCCGAAGATCGTCGTCGCCGGATCAACAACGCCCTGAGAGTCATCGAGAATGGGGAGAAGATTAGATCCGCTCGCAACTACCATGGCGCCGGCGAGAACGGGCCTGCGTGCAGGCAAGAGGAGGGGGGGTTTCCGCTGGACCCGATTGCAGCCGCCCTTCTGAAGCATGGCGTTTCGCTGGAGCTCGAGGGAAAAAATAGCAAAGAAAAGAGGAAATCGAAGAAATCATCTTCCTCAGTCGGTGCTGGAAATGCCCCAGACACCCCGGCATCCGAGCCGAGTTCTAAAACACGAAGCTCGGCGAGAGAGCCGTCCGCGGCCGCGACAAATGAAACACCATATCCGGGCGTTCTACCTTTCGGCACTCCCATCACTGCGTCATTTCAAGGGACCGGAATACCGCTGGAGTTCCAAGAAAGGGAGGCGAAGACTGAGACCAGGCTACGAGGGCTGGATATCCTGAGCGACCGACGATTTAGCGGAGAGGAGTCGGCCTCCATGCTCGCGCGATTCGAGAGCCTTGGGGAACACCCAGAGATTGAACCTATATCTGGACTTTCCATGGAGGGCGAAGGGAAACCCGACTGGGCTATCCCACCCCTGGTTGAACCGTCTACGACGACCAGACATACCAGATCGGGGCGCTTGTGGCCAACTTTAAGTTCTGAGATATTGAAGTCGGTCGCCGCCCGCAGTAGCGAAGAGGTCATGATCATGGTGCAGGAAACATGCTGCGGGCCCCAGCCGGACCTGCAGAAGACATCTGGGGCCGTTCTGGTGTTTCTCTCTGTCTGTGACAACAAGACAGCGCCGAGGAGCTCAAGTCAATGGGTCGAAACAAGCGCCTTATTATGTCGCACATGCCAGGACGTTGGCCTTGTCAAAGAAGCAGAAAGCGTGTTCCGTGCCATACGAGATAGCGGTCTGCTGTCCCTAGAGGACTACTTGGCTCATAACCCTTTGACGCTGATCAAGTCTCTGATCGGCCTCACCCAGAATTGCCCCGATAGGAACACCAATGCAGCAAACCTCGACAGCGCAGTCGAGATTTTCACAGCAAAATTAAGGGAAACTCCTACAGGTGCAAACACAGAGGTTTACGAGACAGGCGTTGCGCTGATCGAGGCGCTGTTCCAAGCGAACCATGTCTGGCATGTTAACAATGTCTTTAAGCGGTGCCTCGTTCACGTAAGTGAGGACCAGCCAAACAGACTCGCAGATTGGTTTCTGGGTCAGCTCATAGACCACGGCGAGTACAAGAAGGCCGTCGACTTTTTTCTTGGACGAAACAACCACTTTTCACTCGAAAGAGAGTCCCTTGTGCGGACTGCTCATTGCGTGGTCGAAGCTGTACAGCGCGGGTATAGCTACAAGCCCCATAGGGTTCTGAAGGTACTGGTCAAACTGTGTTCTGGCGTTTGCGACGTGCACTTCAACTGGATCGCGAAGATTTTTACGGCCCATTGGGATCTTCACCACGACTTTGAGGGGATCGAGAAACTTTTTCGGCATCTTTTAGACGCTGGTCTGGAAAAGATTACGCTTCAGCCGCTAAGTGTGTACCGGTTGATGGCCGAAATAGCTTTGAAGGCCGGTAATGTGGAACAGGCTCAGGGCTATTTCGAAGCAGCCGCTACTTTCGACCCAACGGTCCTCACACACCCTCTATGGCTGGGTCTATTCGCGAAACACAAAGCAAGGGAAGGCAACTGGCAGTCGGTCCGCATCCTCTTCTCAGAAATGGTCGCTTCTGATGAGGAAAGATCCAAAGATCTCGCTACAGTGTTCGTGCCTGTTCTTAAGCTTCATGCCGAGAAGCACTCGCTCCGAGAGACGGACCACTTTGCAAAGCTGTACACTTCCCACATGAAAGTGCCGCTCTGCAGTTACACCGTCACGTTGATGATGAAGCACCACGCCGCCAACCGGCACTTGTCTGGCGTTCTCGAGTGGCTCTCATTCTGTCAGGGCACACGCTTCAGTGTCGACGCCGATATCAGCAACGGATTACTGTCTTGCTGTCGGAAATTCAATATGCCGTTCAGAAACATCCGCACTATTTTCCGCAAACTACAAGCGATAAATCCAGATTTCGTTGATCGGCATACGGAGAAAATCATGGCAGATCTGGCTCTTCGGAACACTTCTCTCAACGGCGACCCCATAGCCGGCAGGAGAGCCCGTGGCCGTTTACTCTCAATGAGGCTGAAGCTCACAAACAAATCACTTGCAGGCAAAGGAAGGCCTGCCCCAGAACAGGATATCGTCTTGGCGATGCAGGAGGCGATGGTTATCGGCGGCCATGCCAGAGCCCTTTGGATCTATAAGCGGGCTCTACATCACGGCATGCGACCATCCGTACGCGCGCTTCGGTTGGCTGTAAGGGCGGAGCTGAGCTTACCAGATCGTGACGAAAGCTTTAGGAGGATACAAGAAATTTTGCGTTATGCCAAATCGCATGGTCAAGATGTCGAATATGTCACGAACCAGGTGATCGTTACCACTCTGAAGAATATATTGGAGACGACATACAAGGGAGATATCTACGATGAAGTACAGGCTACGATCAAACACTTCCAAAAGGGAGGGATTGCGCTCAGCAACGCCGCTTTCAACTGGGCAGCCCGCGCATGCTTGATTGCCAAACAGTTCAATGCCGCCGTTCATTACGCACACAAAGCCGCAGAAGCTGTGGGACCTGGGACAAAACTGTGTCACAACTCTCACAATTTCAAAACGCTCCTCATGTGCTATGTCGAGCTGCTTGACGTCGACAAACTTCATGAAACTATCGAGCTTGGGTTTTGCAGCCGCGACAGTGAGGATGACCAATATTTGATGGCCCTCAAGGTTGCACGAAAGAGAGCGAGATTCGCTGGGTCCGCATCAGACGTCGCGGAGGCGGTCGATGAGGTGCTGGAACAACGGCGTCTTGATGTCATTGGGGTTATCACACAGGGAATAACAAAGACAGTAGGCGACCGGGCCATGCTTTATGAGCAGAGACAGCAACTAGAGGAAGTGGCTCTACAAACCATGGCTCAGGCAGCTGATCTTGACGTAAACTGTCATCCCGTAGATTTTGATACAATCCCTTGGCTAGGCGGGAAAGCCTTGGTGAACGAGGGGAATGGCGCTTAGTTAAGCGTCGATATGAAGCCAACGCTTGGGACGGCCGTCACAACTAATAATGTACAATTAGGGAAGTTGACACTGGGGAGTGGTGGCTGACATGAAAAGCCATGCGTATATAATTAGGATTTGGATACCCATCATGCCAGACACTGAAGTGTGCCGTTTGCTTGTTTCCGCTGCTTTAACACTGTTTTATACCCACATAAATGATGTTGAAATATTCAGAATTTACCACTTTCCTGTCGTGTGTAAGACGGAAACAACAACAAGCATTACCAGAAATATGTCGAGGTGACGAAGCTTCTTCCATCATTCGACAATGGACTGACATGTGATGCTTACCGTGTAGGCATGCTACGTGGTCCAGGGGCCACGCGCTAGCAAGGAGACTGTGGTGGCCCCTGCACGCGAAGTGATTGGCTAGTTGGAGACGGACGATGCCGTATGGGACGATTAAATCGCAAGATCGGACTGGCACAATTTCGAGAGCGGGAGCCTGCGATCGAGGAACTTTTTGAAGGTCAATTCAAAAATCGGGGATAGCCAGCTGCAGAAAACCGAGCTTATTCTCTCTCCCTACTCCACTCCGCTTCATTCGTGTTGTCGCAAGCCGATTCCCCGCTCACCGTTCTTTCCGTGCGGATTATTGATATCGCTGCTGCTCCTCGCGGTCTTCCGTATTCGGGCTTAGCTCTCCTGTCACCTTACTGCTTCTCCCGCCATTTCGAATCTCAAGGCGCACATACACCGACGAACGCAGAGGGTCTACTAGCGAACTCACAGACCCGACATCCCTCCGCCGACTGGAAACCTCTCCATGACGACCACCGCCGAGTTCGGGACCGGGTCGAAGGGCGCTCGCAATGCCGAACGGCGGGAGAAATATCACGAAGCCGATGTGGTAGTTGTCGGCGCCGGCATCTTCGGATGCGCAATCGCATATGCGCTCGCGAACCAGGGGCGGAGCGTCATCTTGCTCGAACGATGGATGCAAGAGCCGGACAGGATAGTAGGCGAGCTGCTCCAACCAGGCGGCGTGGCGGCGCTCAAGAAGCTTGGGTTAGGGGACTGTCTTGAGGGAATTGACGCTGTGCCTTGCTATGGGTACCATGTCCTGTTCCACAAAGATGAGGTTATTTTCCCCTATCCGGTGATGGATGGGGAGGGTGGTGTGCAGAAGGGGAACGGCGCAGAAAATGGACACAACAGTGGCTCTGGGAGGAGAAGCGCAGATGGACAAGAGACTGAGAAGCTGGTCCACCGTCAGCGGCCCCAGGGGAGGAGCTTTCACCACGGTCGATTTATTGGCCAGCTGCGAAAGGCATGCGGCAGGCATCCCAATATCAGTATCTTCGAGACGGAAGTCACAAGAACCGTCCCCAGCCAGTACACGGATGAAATTGTTGGCGTCGAGACGCAGACAACCAACAAGGGGACGCGCGAAAAGACACCTGACTGCTTCTTTGGGCAGCTTACCATCATCGCCGACGGCTATGCATCCAAGTTCCGCAAGGACTACCTCCCTCGTGCGCCCGTCGTGCGATCCAAGTTCTACGCTCTTGAACTGGTCGATTGCCCATTCCCGCCACAAGGATACGGGCATGTCGTGATCGGCAAGGCCATGCCGGTGCTCCTGTACCAGATCGGCACACACGAGACGCGCGCACTAATCGACGTTCCCGAGAAGTTGCCCGCCGCCTCGCCGGCCAACGGCGGTGTCCGTGGTTATATCCAGAACGTTGTAATCCCCGCGCTACCCGAAGGCGTACGGCCATCTGTCCGTGCCGCCCTCGCCGACGGTCGTATCCCCAAGAGCATGCCTAACAGTTACCTCCCACCCACCCGCCAGGGCCGCCACGCCGGTATCATCCTAGTAGGCGATGCCTTCAACATGCGACACCCGCTTACAGGTGGCGGCATGACAGTCGCCTTTAACGATGCCATCTTACTCGCTGAGCTTCTTCACCCAGACCGTGTTCCCGACCTCGGCACGCCTTCCGCCATTCGCACCGCCATGGATGACTTCTACTCCCGGCGCAAGTCCCTCACCAGCATTATCAACGTCCTCGCCCAGGCGCTCTACAGTCTTTTCGCCGCCGAGAACCGCCAACTGCGCGCCCTCCAGGCCGGCTGCTTCCGGTACTTTGAGATGGGTATTACCGACGAGCCCGTCGCCATGCTTGGCGGTATGATGCGACGCCCGCTCACACTGGCGTATCATTTCTTTAGTGTGGCATTTGTAGCCATCTGGGTCAACGCGGTTGAGGTCTGCGGCGGAAGTTTACTGGGGTTGTGGAAGTTCCCTCTGGCCATCATCGATGCGGTGTTCATCCTGTGGACGGCGAGTGTAGTGTTCTTGCCAACATGTTGGAACGAGCTAAAGTGAGGGTGGCGGTAGTAGAGCAATGTCTAAAGGGTTATAGCTACGCATTTGAATTGTGGAATTCATACAAATCGACGAGGACCAAAGACAAACAGCATGGTGGATTCTTGTACATTATGGTAAAGGTTTGCATCGATCTTAGATACACCTAAATATTGGTTAATTAATGGTAATGAGAGACGCTCAAACTTGGATGGGCACATTGTTCATCGTGATATTGAAGTTCGCGGAACATATGTTCTTCAGGGCAAAGGGGCAAAGGGGCAAAGTTGTTCAACGAGCGAAGCATCACGGTGCACTGGCTTTGTGGTTTCCTATAAGTAATTGGACTGTGGTCACACAAGTGTTTATCAGTTTGAATGACTATCAGAATCCAATAGTATCTATATACTCCTCACGCCTAGATATATAACTGCTCTGCACCTGGCAGCTAAGTCAACCTCCGCCGATACACACCCAGCATCCAGCTCGCCCGTAGCACAGCCAGACCAATAGCCATCTTGATGCTGTCCTGGACCAGGTTCATCTTGCTCCCGTCTACCTCATGCCAGGCGATGGGCACCTCGGCCACCTTAATACCATAGCTGGTGCCAATGACGGACCCATCGCTCGATAGCACAGGGGTTGCCGGGGCCGACTCGGCCAGCATCAGCATCTCAATGTCAAAGATCCAGCCCTCCGAGTGCATATAGGGCACAATGTGAGGCAAAGCGGCACGCGAGAAGAGCTTGAAGCCGCATTGCGTGTCGCGTATGCGCGACGTTGCTGGCGGGGTAAGGATCATGAGTACAAAGTGAAAGGAACGCATGAGGAAGTTGCGGATTGCGGAGCGCTATGTGGTTTGTTAGTATCGTAAACCGAAAACTAGGAGCACAGATATCCTGCTCACCCTCACCACGGCTTCGCTGCCTACAAGATGTCCCCGGCTGCCGATGGCCACGCCTCGGTTTGAGCCGTCCACCACGTCCTCGCACCCCTCGATCAGCTTTCCGAGATCGCTAAACCGCGACGCGCCATCTGCATCGGCAAAGACGGCGTATTCTCCCCGTACATGGCGGAGACCGTGAGTGACGCCGCCGCCCTTGCCTCGGTTCTTCTCGAGCGTCACCACACGAATGATATCGTGTAGGTTGTGTTTGCGCGAGAACTCGAGCGCAACCTCCACAGTGCGATCCTTGCTGCTGTCGTTGACTATGATGATCTCGTAGCCGGATGGCGCCGGGGCAGTTTCCGTCGCGGCGCTGCGGTTCTTGAAGACGAGGCGGTGGGGCGTCGTCGGCCTAGAGTGCGGCGTGGTGGCACCGGAGGAGGCGAGTGTCCTCCACCCCTTGAAGGGTGTCGCGGTGATGGGTCGCCCAAAGCGCTCGTCGAGGTACTGCACCATTTCCTCCAGTGCCGGGGTGATTCGTTCGGCCTCATTGTAGGCCGGGACCACCACGCTGACGGCGACCTCAGCGGGCTCGATATTGCCGAGGTTTGGCGTAGCAGGGAAGTCGGTAGGTATGGTAGGGTACGACTCGCTCAGGCGACCCTCAGCGCACCATCGATCGTACCAGCAAGGAAGCTGTCGCGTAGCAGTTGTGCCATCGGGGTTGGTGGTGAGGTAGGTCTTTTCGGAAGGGAATGGATCGCGCGGCTTCGGCGCCAGCCAGTGGAGAAGGAGGTAGAGCTGTGGAAGGTCATCGGGTCAGCGCTCGTCAAACGCAGACAATAATCTCTTCTAAATAGACGATATATGCTTACAAAGGAGAACACAAGGCCAGAGAGGCCGGTGAATGCTAGAAAGAGAAGATGCGCCGGCGTCGTCCTGACTGTGTCAAACAGAAGCCAGATAACCTCCCCCGGCGCGAAGCTCGACTTCTCGGGTGCCATAGCTCCCTGGGCGCTTAATTGGTGGTCGCAACAAGACGGCAGAGACACCTGATTTCAGGGAAACATTAAATAAGAGGGTATGCGCGCGCTGGAGGGCCACGCTGTGGGATGTCGCGGCTGCGTCAGCGCGCAACCTCAGAAATTTAGTTTAACGGCACTGCAGCCTTGTCATGTTGGAGATGCCACGAAGACGTTCCGAACCTGTGGCTTGCAAGGCTGGCAAATGAGGGGACGCCCCTATCGATCGATCTTCGTTTACTTTGTGGGGATCTCCACAGGGGTCCTTTCAGCGCTAACGACCTAACCTCATGCACTCTCGTTCAACTCTTGACTCAACAGAAGCTGAATAACTTCTGGAATATTTTTGTTCGATGTATTAGCACAACAGCCCAGCACCCACCAATACGACAGGCCCCGCGTCTAGACAGCAACTACAGCAAAATCCGAGTCGTGGACAGAACTGTCGAAATCTTCATCAACCCACCCCCCCACTATCCGACCCCGCGGTACGCGAACCGCAAACTGACTGCATGGCCAACTCAGGGGATTTGTTTGGATGCAATACAACCCCACCATATTCTGACCTGCTCCTTTTGTCGATCGAGCCCAGCTATCCAACTGCAAACGACGTACAGGGGCTTGGGAACTCTCAATTCCGGGGTTCTTCCAACTGGCTGCTTAAATGTAGAACACGCGGTTATCTGAGATGGATGCCTACCAGTTTGGTTTCCGCGGGGGGACTGGCCATCAGCATAAAGTACGTGCCGGCTTTCAGGCGTTGTCGAAGGAAGGCCGCGAAGAGCCACCTGACTCCTTCGACTGGCGTCCCAGCGGTACGGTAGCACATGGCAATTAAAGCTGCATGAACCCCCACTCATCAACCTGCCCAGCCCCATCCGAACCCGGATTCTAGGGCTTGGTCGGCACAATGGGCGGGCACAATACCTCGCGGGGCCTTATCAAGATGTTTTGAGCAACCCACAAGCATCAGATAGTACCCCGCAGTGGCTGCTAGTCCGGTTGCAACAGAGCCCTGGTGAATAACAATAGCCACAAGTTAAGATTAGTAGTAAAGGTTGGGGCAAATGAAGCCCAACTAACTTACGTGTACTATCGGCACCAGCCGAAGCCTAAGGTGGCACCGGTCATGTTGTCATCACAGGACTGCATGTCATATGCATAGATATCACCCACACGCTTTTGAATGGGCACGCAATAACGCCCTTGATATAGCGTCACTCACAGCTTCGCTCTAGTGATTTATCTCGAGCTCCCGGTTACGCATCCGAATCCATCAAAAAAAGGAGATAGGCCAAATGTCATCAGTCAACTCTCGCCTTCTAGAATTGCCTACCTATCCAAACTTGCACACCTAAATGAATGACTTATCTTACGAATTACGAACAGGCGGCGCTAAATTCTAGCTACATGCTTTACGTATTCTCCATTACTGGCACTAATTCGCCGATCTTGAAGATAAAGAACCATAATCTAGGTATGTAGGTACTCTGCAAATGGTACAGATTTATCCAAGGCATGTCCATCATCAAGTCCCCCCAGTCAGATAAAAGAGTAACAATGCTCCTTTGAAGTCAGCCAACCCAGTTCCCACCCTAGTCTAACTGAACGATGAGACTGCTCCAAGCCCCGACTAACTATGCTCAAAGTAAACAAACGGAAAAAAGGGAATAGCACTTGGAGCTCCAAGGGACCAAAGTACAACCAAACGCCCCCTTTGGTGTGTCCCTAACAGACCCTGTCAAGTGTTGCTCAACGTGCCCTATCTACGATATCGCCTTCCGTAATGCCCCGAATCTTCACACGTCAAATTGCTACCGCCGCAATCTTGCCACTCCTCAGGGTCCACATTTTATTCTTGCCTTTCTCCTTGCTGGGCGTGTCCATGAGCTTCCCCATCTTCTGGCGAACTGGAGGCAAAGCTGGTTCTTGCGGTAGAGGCAAGCGTGTTGGAAGTGCGGATGTCAGCGTGGTAAACCGCGACCTCTCCACGGTGCTCTCGGTCGCCTTCCTGGCTGGTATCGGGAATTCGCTGAGCTCAATGGTCCCAGACTCCTGAATATTCTCCAAATCGTCCAACTTGTCAGCCTCTGTGGGGTCCTCTAATACGGTCTCTGGGGCCAGGGTTGGTGACGACTTTCGAGACAAAACTGTAGCAGAACCGACGGCGCCGTCCGGAACAATGATTGTGTCGAACTGAATTGGGGGAAGAGGCGGCACCGGAGGAATGCCGGCCGCAGCAAAATATGCATTGTCCCCCGGGATTGTCAAGGGCCGAAAAGGAGTAGTGAACCGGCCAGGGTCTGATTGTCTTCGAAAGCTGTGGGCGATGGGCTTCAACTCCAGGTCGTCTTGAGATGTGATGGAGCTGTTAGAACTTCCTGATGGCGGTGATGGAGCGTCCTTGCTATGAATAGAGGATCTGCTCGCCCGGCCAGAATCAACCATGATCCTGTCTACTCCTTTTCCCTTTACAGCCCTCGACGACGTCACGTCAATCGCATCATGTCGAATGTCGCTGAGATGGGTCCAGCCCTGGGCCGGCATACTGTTGTAGCTGTAGGCTCGCGGTATTTGGATGACAGGACTTGCATACATGGCAGGGTATGATACATGGGAAAGCGTGCTGTGATTTCGAGGGAGGCCACTGTAGGCCGGGGTCGTCGTTCCCGTCCCGCTGGCCATCATTGTGTTTCGCCTGCGGTGTTGCTCAAGAATCCTTGGCCTGTCGGCATCCCTGGAAGAAGCCGGAGCGCTTGACATGGCGTCAATGGCGGCATGTTTTGGAATGTGCCTGTATGGAGTCTTCAATTCTTCCTTTTTCTTCAGCTCGGCCTGCTTCGCAGCATGCTCCTTCGCCGCCTGTCGGCCACGCCTGAACATCGAGAACATTGACATGCTCTGACAGTGGTGAAGCCGCCGAAGCCAAGGGCCGGCAGCAAAACTAACAGAGTGAAACTGCAACCGAAGCGAGACAGAAATCCAGTGTACTTGTTGAGCTACACAACGTCGCGCCGCACAACAGCCTGCGGTTAGGCGCAAGATTCAGAGGGAATCCAGGAACTCTGTGAGTGTTTGCAGGGAGCGGATGCGGGTTGATATTAGGCAGTTTGCAGGTGCATTAGATAAAGGGAGGTATACCCGGTTTTCTTGCCAGTCAAGTTGACAAGGAAGTGTGGTGGAGAGTTGATGAATTGGGTTTCAAAGCTTGAGGATACGGCAATTGGCGATTTGCAAACGGGGGACACGAAAGACCAACGGGCGGCGATCAAGAGGTAGAAGTAGGGAGGAGTAAGGGGCAGAACAAGGCGCACCCTACCACCGCGGACGGGGAGACCTGGTTTAAGAGGCAGGTAGGCGGCCTCAAATATGGGCTTGATAGGCGGATTCCACCCAGTGACCGGACAGCGCTCGACTTCGAGCGCATCGCCGTGAGGGAACACAAGACAGGACCAAGCGAGGTACACGACCCTGAACTTCACCGTGGCTGGTCCCCCAATTTCGGTCTGCAGTAGCATCTGACTGCATCTGGAGAGTGTTGGCTCATCCCTGATAGTATGGGGAACGGCACAGCCAGCGGAACCAACCAAGGGCTCCGGTGTCGCCCATCCATCCGTCTGGGTTCGCTGCACTGGTGACCATCGATGTGCACCTTGACAACGGTCGGTCGGCACGGATTCAGATCACAGACTTCTGGCCACCCAGGACACGAGAGGGCGGGCGTGGGTAGTCAGTGCCATCTTCTGTTGTTACATAGGACCGGGTGTGTTTAGCCGTGGGAAGATAGGCCGCCCACAGGGTCCCCGGCTCGACCCCTCCTGTCCCTGGGGCAGTCCCGGGTGATAATGTAGATAGTGATCTCCACCGTCGGAGAAAAGGACAGGTCGACAGGAGGACCAGCAGCCTCGTATTAGGCTCCTCTGCTGGCGTACTGGTGGCACCCCGCGACGATAGGACTTCCCCGTACTTTTCCGTGGTAGCGGCGGAACGAGTGGCCCTTGGCACCGCGGAAAGCAGGCATCTTCGGTTCTGGAAACCGGGGCGCGGCAGCGAGAAAAGGCACGGCACACCCGAGATGTATCGTCGGTTCGTTCACGTAGGTACCAGCCGCGGATGTTTTGTGCTGGGAGGGTCCCAACGGCAACACAGACGGCGGGCTGTGTCGAGACAGGCGGCGCCACTTGGCGAATGCGACGCCAGATATAGGCGACAGCCATTGTCTGGTTGGGCAGTGGAACGAACAGAAGGGGTGGAACGTCATAAACGGGACGAACGCTCGTTGTTGATAACATCCATGCAAGAAAGTGGGCCGTAACGAACTCTTATTTTGTGGCGTCTCCGATCTGGTCGGGGTCCAGGGTTCCTTCCGCTCCCGCCAGCCACAGACCCGACAGGCTTGAAGACAAACACGAGAAAGATTCCAGTCCAATTGACTTCCGCTACCGAAAACAATTGTCTCGGGACGGTGAGGTAGGCAATTACGTAGGGCAAACGAAGGGTCCGGTCCAAAAAAAAAAGAAATTCCCCCTGTTCTCCTGCGAAAATATACTGGGGAATCCTTCTCACAGTTTTTTCCGGAGTACCTAGGTATCAACCAAGGCCTAAATCTCAATGTGGACGGCCTCAATCCCATTGGTACACAAACCTTTAAATATACCTACTACCCGAGTTCTGTAGAGGTTAGGCCAGGAAATTCGCATGATGTCAGGACGATATCTCTTCCATTCAGCCGCCCAGGGCCGAAATCGAGCAAGAGTCCTTTACACCTGAACACTTTTTGAGGAGGTGGATAGAAGTGAGCTGATGTTGGGACCCGTTCGACCCTCAACTGTCACCTGGAGATTCGATGGCTCTATTGATTGTGGCTTGCATACATGGCGACAGACGTCTCAATATGAGCATTTGGCTGTAGGGCTGATGATCACTCTTGAATGGTGCCAAGGCCTCGCACTCATGGTTCAGCCCCGCACCTTCAAGATAGAAAAAAGAGGTTCTATGACACTCAGGTTCCCGGGACGAGCATTCAATATTGTATTAGTATGGCCCAATCATCGGTTTTGCTCCGGTTCTGACGTCCCGCTATCCTCTACACGGCCCGAGTTGAGATGCAAGCCTCGCTGCAGCCCAGGGTCTTCGTATCCCGTTTGTCTTACTCCCACTGGCGCCTTACAGGGTTCTCCTTCTTTCCATTCTTCACCCTGTGCTTGGGATAGCTGTTGAGTCATTGACTCTATGTGGCACTGAGCGTTTGGGCTTGTTTGTCAGTAGCTTGCACTGTGTGAGGTGTTTGTTGGTTTCCATTGGATACACCTCAATTTCAGTCTCGAAACTGGGTGAAAGAACCAAAAAAAGAGACGTCATCATAAGCTGCCTACGTTCTGAGATGACCGTCTGATCAGAAACCCATGCGCGCAGATGCTATTTCGCAATTGGCACTCCAAGACAGCGTCACAGCAACGCCAGATGATGGCAATGGTCAAGACGCGCGAGCCCTGTGCGTCGGTGCGGTTGGGCGCAAACGCATTCTCGAGGCATTGTACACGACTTGTGTTGGACACTCAAGCCACGGACTGGGATAGCGGTCCAAGTATCGGCATGATGGTCATTAGCCTCGGTTTTATGGCAAGGCTTGCCGATAAGTGCCGGGGCCAGGGGTATGTTGAGGCCGGCTCCGGGGTACCATCTGCGCCGCAAGACGATCTTCGAAACTCACCAACTCGGCGGGGTTGGAAGGTGGTGCCGAGGTCGTTGGTGGACAGTCGTAAATTGAGGACGCAAAGCCCGTGACAGTGCGCTTGGGCGTCGCGCTAGAATGAATCCACGAGGCATGGAACGTGGAAGCAGCAAAAGTGGGATAAAAGAGTCGCGACCCAAGAACAAAAATGGCCACGCGCTTATTTTAGCAGAGAACAGCCGGCGCTTCCCAGCCGCAGGGGGGCAAAAAGAGTGGGTCGAATGGGGAGGCGCTAGTCTGTTTTTGGGCCGGCCATAGCCAAGCGATCACGCCCTCCGCCCACCCTCTCGCCATCGCAACCTTGTCCTGCAGCGTTGACGGCCTAAACGAAAGATTTCATCGCCAATCCATCGCTCAGCGACGCCATCGTCGTTGCCGTGCGTAGCCAGAAACCCAAGCACGAGCATCACCAGCTGCGCGCCTCGCTCGACATCTAGATTGTTGTCTGCTCCGGTCGCCGTGTCTCACCCGTCGCCCGATCGCAAGTAGCGTCACTCGCCATTTGTGTCCGAAACCTAATGGCTCCCTGCTTGGTTGAGACATCGGATTAATTTTTTTCTGCGCTCGACGTCACGCCCTTTGTTGCGCCAAACCGCACGACCACAAACGTTACGACGGCGCCTTCATCCTCGATAACGTCTAGTCTCCACCGACTGCAAGCCATCGCCGCGCCCACACGACAGCCCGCGCTTCGTCTCGAAGCGTCGCGCGACAGCCTCCCGATAAGGTGGCGGCTCTTGCTGTTCTCAGCTTGGCCGACACCCAGCTCACCATCAGGCAAGAGCGCCTCCCTCTCGAGCCCGAACCACTCCTCCTCAGCAGTGAGGGAGAGGGGACGCCGGCATCGCCGATGATGGCACAACCGGAGCCTGACCAGACGGACAAGAAGCGTGTCAAGGTTTACGAGCTCCGTAACAATGACTGGTTTGACCGCGGTACTGGCTTTTGCACGGCCGAGTACGTGACCGTACGTCAATACCCTTTTTCCTTGCGCCTTAACCTCTTGCGGCGCATTTAGGACGCGATGTGCCGCCCTACACCGCTTGGCCGAGGATCCGTTTGCTAATACAAAGTTTGTCGCCTGTCTTACAGATTGAAGAGGGGCAGCCAGGGCAAGAACCGCGCGTAACTGTGGAGGCCGAAGACTCGCCCGGAAGGTGGCTACTCGAAACCAAAATCGTTAAGGATGATGGGTTCCAGAAGCAGCAAGGTGTGTGGGAGGGAAAACACAGTGTGCACCCTGCTACGAACTATTCTAACGATGTGCGTGCGCAGAGACACTTATCGTATGGACGGACAGCGGTGTTGATATGGCCCTGAGCTTTCAGGAGTCAGAATGCTGTCAACAGATTTGGTTCGTGCTTGACTGGTGATATGTATCGAGTCACAAGTGTCTAACGCGCCGCGCCCAGGAAATTCATCGACGGGGTTCAACAGACCTTCCAGAGTATCACCGGCACTCACGGTATGGAAAACGTCCCACGTCGCCCGTTGGAGGTGGCCAACAGGTTATCGCTGACTCAAGGAATAGCAGACGATGGTCTTTCGGATGACCTAGCGATAGAAATGCCGACGCCAATTCAACTGCCCCCCGCCGATCTTGCGTCCCTGGCCGACCTGGAAACTAACATTCGAATAATGAGTTCCACGGCCAGCGGTCGGGACGCGTTAGCAAAGATTATTATGAACGACAACTACATTGGGAGGCTGATCCCTTTGGTTGAAGAGGCGGAAGATTTGGAAAGCTTACCGGATCTTCACCGATTATGCAACATCATGAAGATCGTACTCCTTTTGAACGATACGGTGATCATCGAACATGCTGTCTCCGACGCTTGCGTTTCGGGCGTAGTGGGTGCTCTGGAGTACGATCCTGACTTTCCTAGCCACAAGGCAAACCACCGCCAGTGGCTCAACAGCCAAGGCCGTTTTAAGGAGGTAGTCAGGATCGAGGACGAGCATATTCGTCGCAAGATACACCAGACGTATCGGCTACAGTACCTCAAGGACGTCGTACTAGCACGCATTCTCGACGACCCGACCTTCTCGGTCCTCAACTCGCTCATTTTCTTCAACCAAGTTGATATCGTCCAGCACCTGCAGTCCAACGGCGGATTCCTGACGGATTTATATGGGATTTTTGCTGATCCAAACGAGGACCAGTTGCGGAAAAAGGAAGCCGTTCTCTTCATCCAGCAATGCTGCGCCATTGCCAAGAATCTTCAGCCGCCGGCACGACAGACTCTATACAACAACTTCCTTACCCATGGTCTTCATCAGGTCATCAATTTTGGATTGCGGAACTTTGACGTGACTGTCAGGGTTGGCGCAACGGATATTCTGATTTCAATGATCGATCACGACCCCCAGATGATCAGACATGCTATCTACCGGCAGATCCATGACAGGGAGTCGCCGCTGACAGATACACTTATCGATCTTCTTTTGGTTGAAACCGACCTGGGAATTAGATCGCAGGTATCGGACTCGCTCAAGATCCTTCTTGATCCAACTCCACCGGGCCCGCCGGATGCCCGGGGAGATTTCATCGTAGGCCAGCCCAGGGGTCGTGGTCAGCAAGCGATCGACCCGCAACAGGACGTGTTCCTGAACTATTTCTATGAGCATTCGGCTGTTAGGTTGTTTAAGCCTCTCATCGACCTTGAAAGACGGGCCGATATGAACTTTAATGTGCTGAACGACGGCATCTTCAGCTATCTGAACGACATTCTCTGTTTCTACATACGCCAGCATGCTAACCGAAGCAAATTCTTCGTCATGCAGCACAATCTTGCCCAGCGATTCATTCAGTTGCTTTCGTGCAAAGAAAAGCATCTCCAGCTAGGTAAGCAAAGTCCCGCTGAAACACAAAGTTGTAAGAAGGGCTAACTGAATCCATCTAGTTGCAATTCGGTTCTTCCGTCAACTTGTCGTACTGCAAGAAGAGTTCTACATCAAGCACCTTGCAGAGAAGCAGATTCTTGGGCCAGTGCTTGACGTGCTTCTACGGACGATGCCCCGGGACAATCTTCTCTGCTCTGCTTGCCTTGAACTGTTTGCCTTAATCAGCAAAGAGAATATCAGGGACCTAATCAAGCACTTGGTGGAGAACTATCGCGAGAAGATCATGGCTCTGGCGTACATAGACACGTTCCGGGAGATTATCACCCGGTATGACCACAGTCAGGGCTACACCACAACTGTAGACCCGTACTTTCTGGAATCCGAAGACGAATTGGCTAGCAGGCGACCAACGAACCCCGGCGCGAGGAGTATGATGGAGCAGCTGGCCGTGGACCCGGCTGAGGAGGAGTACTGGAACACGTCGGATGACGAGGAGAATGCCGTGCGTGGAACTCCAGAACACACTGCCACGACAAACGGCAATACGGCGAAACCGCTCGTCGAATACACCTCGGACGAAGAAGCGGAGGAAAGCAGCGATGCGGTGATGACCACCGCGACGTCTGTCCCTTCGGATGAATCCAAGGAGAACAAGGAGCCAACAACATCTGTTGCAGCTTCTGGGGCCGGAATACCGCCCGAACGTATTTCGGAGAAGCGGCGTCGAGAGGAGGACGAGGACGACGCACTTGACAAGCTTGTGCATCACAAGCGTCGAAACAGCAGCGCGGCAAGCAGCACCTCTAGCATCAACTCGGCGACGGCCCTTCGAAAAAAGAAGAACTTTGGTAGCGGCCGTGATGTCAGCCCTAACGGACATGGGCCAAAGAAGATCATCACCATCTCGTCTTCGATCAAAAACGCCGCTTTGAAAGCTGGTCCGGGCGAAGACGACGGGAAATAGGCATCTCAGGGCTGAGGTTTTGTTTTCTTTCTTTGGAGCGATGCATGGCAGAGCAACATACCTAGCTGTCTCTGTGAACTTTAGAAGGCCGACGAGGAAGAGGGGGGAGGCGTTTCTAACTGGCCTGGAATTGTACTGCTGATTGGTTTTCGTTTTGGAGTGGGCGGTGCTATCCTCGGTATGTTTTTGTTTCGGGGCAAAGGGGGGTCACACTTGTTGTTTTGGGTCGCCAGCATGCGATGAGTTTGCGCTTGATTCTCTGGGCGTGTGGGTTTTATTTTCCCCAGGGGGTGGTTTGCACCACCAGCACCGCACATTGTTGGGCGAACCCGTCTTCGTACGAAAGGGTCCGCCTCGATGGCACGATGGAGCACTCGTCCTTGGCATAACATGAAGGCCAGACAATGGAAGCTATGGATCGCCTCCTTGCCTGGCCCTAACAATTAAGCAAAGTTGATGGGCACTGGACCAGACGAGACGGGATGGGATGGGACGGAGAGGACCACGCGGGCGACACTATTGTCACCCGCGTTGTACGGAATATTGGACACTTACCTTGTCTATCCGTGTATAACAATCATGCAAAGCAAGCAACTGAGAACATAGGCGCGCGCACGCATCCTTCGTGATTACCTAGCCGGTGAACTGGTCAGTTTCCAATTGCCTCGCAAGAACGGAGAGTTGGTTGAAGCATATGTGGCCTGTAGCGGCGTGAATAAGATGGGGCAGATCACCAACTAGGTGGGCGCATGGCAATGAACAATATAGCATCTTCAATGACATATATGACATACGGTCTTGATTTGAGTGTACCTAGCTTCTCTGCATGGCTGTGTGTGCTGATTACAATATTACAATGTGATGATGCTATCGCCTCTTTTCAATGATAACAACGCTGGGGCGTCATTAGCAGCCTCAACCCCTCAAATCCACCGCTTGTGGTCATCTCATGGACGACATCACCAGTCTATGAGTTACTATAGTTTACTTATCGCCGCTCCACTCCTGCGTGGTGGGGTGAGAGTCCACCATGGAATCACGGAGTGAGTGACATATCAATCCTTTGATTTTTTTTTACCTATCTTATACTTGTAAGGTAGAAACGCTATCACCTATACTTGGAAGGTAGACACGCTGTCAACACTCTCGCCCCTCCCCATGTTCTAATGCCGCCTAAACTGCCTTTCCCAGTCCTCAAACCCCCTTATCATCTCGGCCGTAATCTGCCTCTTCTGGCTCCCAATCGCCCGCTGCAGATCCTCCATCGTGATCCCATCAATCACCTCACCCTGGCCAAGCTCCTCGCCATCACCGTCACCTACAATCCCAATAAACCGATCATACGCCGCAGCACCCGCGACCGCGCATATGCCCTTGATCTCCGCCCCGGAATACCCCTCCGTGTCGCGCGCTAGCGCCTCGATATCCACGTCAGAGTGCATCTTTTGCTTGGCCGCTACGCCCTGGAAGATGGCCTTTCTGGCCTCCTCATCCGGCGGACCGACGTAGATCAGCTCATCGAATCGCCCGGGCCGCAGAAGCGCAGGATCCAGCGCCTGCGGCCGGTTCGTCGCAGCGAGGATCACCACCCCCTGAAGCGGCTCAAAGCCATCCATCTCATTAAGCAAGGTAGTCAGGACATTGACCACGCTGCTCGTCGAACCGCCCTCGAAATCGTGCCGCTGGCTGGCGATGGAGTCGATCTCGTCAAAGAAGATCATGGACGGGGCGACTTCGCGCGCGCGCTGGAAGAGCCGTCGCATGGCACGCTCGGATTCGCCCACGTACATATTAAGGAGCTCGGCGCCCCCGACGGCGAAGAAGTTGAGCCCGGACTCGGTCGCCATGGCTTGCGCGGCCATGGTCTTGGAGCACCCGGGAGGCCCGTACAGGAGGAAGCCCTTTGGCCGCCGGTCGAAGTAGCGGGCGAGGATGGCGGGGTCCTCAGTGGAGAGGCGGACGGCGCGCCGGAGGGAGGTCTTGACAGAGGATTGGCCACCGATGTCGTCCCAGTGAATGGGAGAGGGTTTAAGGTTGATGTCGTGCATGGCGCTGGGGCGGACGACTTTGAGGGCTTCTTCGTAGTCGGCGGAGGTAATGGTTGCTAAGGGGGGCGCCGGGGCTGGGGGGCCGAGGGTTAGCTTGCTAAGCTCGCTGTCGATGTCGGGAGTTTCGGTGGATTCCTTACTGAGCTTGCTCGCTCGTATGCACCCGAGGATTCGGGCGTGGAGGACCAAGCGCGTGAGGTCCTTGCCGTTGTAGGCGTGGGTGCGCTCGCTCAGCTCATGGAGGAGGGCAGGTTCTTCGTCGGGCTTTACGCACAGGTTAAGAGCGGTGAGGATTTCTTTCCGGCTGGCGGCCTCGGGGAGGGGCAGGTATATCTCATCGGTAAATCGATTGGGTTCCTTCAGGTCGTCTGGGATGTCTGTTGTGTAGTCCATGCAAGCGGCGATGACGGCAACTTTGGGCGCTACACCTTTGACCCCAGCCTCGGACGCCAGATTATCCAGCGCCTCGCAGATGGCCTGGATAACAGCATTTCGGTTGTTCCGGTCCTTGTCGATGAGCCTTTCAAACTGATCGATCAGCACGACGCTCGGCTGCTGAAGCCTAGCCCGCTGGAAAACCTCTCGGATTTCGGATAGTTTGTCCAAGAACTGGATACGGAAGACAGTGCCCCAGCCGGTACTTGCAATTCTATCCAGTAGCATGGTCTTGCCTGTGCCATGGCCGCCGTGGAGGACGATGTTTGGGTTTGTGAGACCTCTCTTGTACTTTTCATCGGCGGTAATGATTCCGAGGAGGCTGTTGAGTTTGCCCAATGGCACATCCATCCCGCGGACCCCGGTGACTTCGAGCTTCTTGCCCTGAAATAACATCTCGGTCTCGGTGGCTGTGTCGGTAGGCTGCGTGATTTTGACGATGGTCTTCCGGTCTAGGTAGCGACCGTTGCCGTTGGGTTGGCCGTTGACTAACGTTACTATGAATGTCCTCTCTGGGCCTCTGACAAATAAGTTCTTGAATATTAACCCTGCGTGGACGTGTTCGAGAAGAGAAAGCCTTCCGGCGAGAAACACCTCCCACCCGGTTTTGTCTTTCTCTGACATGGGCTCTGTGGGCGGGGGCGCTTCTTGCCCCTGCGGGGCATCCTTTGTTGTGACTTCCTCTAGAACGACCTCGTCGGCATCGGGTAGGGGCCCACCGATGACTGTGATTCTGACGTGCTCGCCCAGGCGGTATCCGCAGGAATCGCGGAAGGAGTCGTACATCTGGGTCACTGCCTTGTCGAGCTTCTCAGGCGCCTTCCACAGTGTGGCCTCACGCCTCATCGGTGCCTCATTGTGGGGAAACTGCGAGGGCTGTGATGCCTTCTCCACGTATACGGCCTTGCCGCCATCTTTGGAGCCCGTTAGTTCTATCAGAGCGTCCTCGTTGACGTAGACGCGAGACGGCTGTTTCTTCTGCAGACGCTTTTCCGTGTCCGTGTTGACGTGGAACTTGCGGATGCGGAATTCTAGCGTCTTCATCGTGGCGGCGGTCGTCTGACAGGTCTGCGGCGGTTGTCAGGGCAGGGCTACTGAGAAGTTGTGTGGATGTTGCTCACGAATTTTGCCTTGAATTTTTATTTATGCAGTTTGAATTTTAAAGTTGCTTTCATTTGGCCACCCAAATCTTACTTTGGGCTGGGAAGTTTAAGCCGCCTATCCAAGAGTACATAAAACGCTCATGACTCCCAGTACGTCGGTCTTCCTCGGATGGAAAATACAAAATCAATTTGCTCGATCAGGGTGCCTTTTGTGAGCCGAAAGATCCTGTCATTCGGGAAAAGCGGGGCCGTTGACAGAAACTGCGATAGAGGGTTAGGGTACAGACACAGCTCTCACTCTTCAATGTGATTGACTATAGGACCCCAGAGGCTCTCACTCATCGGATTGCCGCACCACATCGTAAGGCCCTACCCTCCATCCACCCGGCACAAATCAACCGCTTCATACATGCTGGCAAGATGGTTACGCTCGTCACAGACTCTAGCTGTGCGATGTAGGCAGCAATGGGGGTCGGCGCAGCCATGGCTTCCTACAGCGCGATTCTTGTCGTGGGCGCCGACACCGATGCTGAACCGTAGTTTCGATCCCCGTACCAGAGGTCTCCGGGACTGGCTCGAGCAAACCATGGAGCCTGGGAAGGATAATCAGAAAGACACTGCATCGGAGGAGTTCCCCGCAAGAAAGAAATCACATCTCAAGGGCTCGGCCTTTCGCCGTAGGCATCAGCCAGACCCGAGCGTTCCCGTAGGACCTCCCCCTGAGCTTGAGCTTCAAAAATGGCTGAAAGAGCCGCCAACCCCTGGGGATCCCGGTGCCAAACCAGCGCTCCAGGATGAGCAAGACGACAAGCTCAAGACCGAAGCCACCAAACTAGGCCCGCACGTCCTCGTTTTCTCGGGTGCCTCTCCATCCTTGGTGTATTCCGACTTCTCGCGTGTCGCCAACCAAGGCTCGCACCTCGACGACTGGGTCAAGGGTCTTGGACACGTCCATCGCTCCGTCAATCCGCTCACCGGAGAACCGCGCGGCGAATACTTCCTCTTCTTCGACACCAAGGAGGCCGCCATGGAGTACGCCGGCAACATCATACACCGCAACCACACCGCCAACCGCAAGGCAAAAGAGCTCATATCCGCCAACCGCAAGGCGAAAGAACTCAGATCCCTCCCTAGGGTCCTAATATCACCAGCCGCAGCAGAAACCGCGACGCCTCCCACCAGCTCCACCGCCACCCCCGCTTCCTCTCCCCCCTCGCAGGTAGAGGAAGACGAATCCTGCGTCTTCACCCTCATCCCCCCAGGAGTAACCCTATCATTCAAGGTCCTCCCCCTCTCGCAAGTCCTCTCCCATGCCCGCGCGGAGAGGCACAGGCTACAGTCCCGGCAAGACTCCTCCTCCCCCCATCCACAGCTCATCCCCGACGGCCTGATAGAATACATCGAGCGCACCCAAACCGTAACCGACAGCACGGCCCCTACGCCTCCTCAGCACCGCATGCTCTTGTGCGTCGAAGGCGGCAGGATGGCCCGGGATTATCTCCTGAAAACCGTAGCCAAGTTGTCTCTACGCCCACCACCTCTCAAGGACAATGTGCAGGGAATTCCTCGATATCAAATGAAAGTAGAGCGGGAAGGTGTCCGCTCCTTTTTTGCTTACTCGCGTTTCATTGTGGACTTTCCGGAGGCTTCGGATATGGAGCACTTTGTGAGGAGCTTCCATCTGAGAGAAATACCCCACGACGGGTTGGAGCATAATGTCACTCTCAAGTGCACGAGGCTGTCGATATAGAGGCTGGTGGATAGATCATGTGTATTCCGATATGTAAAGTAGGCGTAGGGATGAGAAGGGAGATTAAATTCCTTGCCCAGGTGGGATAATGATGAATATATAGGAGGAGAAGGGAAGGGATATCGTAACATCCGTGTACAATACAACACAGCACATTATTGTATCATTATCATACATACCTCACAAGCTCTTGGCACACATGATTTCACATAGGTACTTTCACATAGGAACCATTTGGGTAATTGGTATTGAATCCTTTCTTTTTGATCTTTTTACCCCAGATCCAGGTTATCCAGATATAGGTAGCTCTTTTACACACAAAGTATTGGTATCGCAACGAATCAGACCGCCATCAAGGCTTGCTCCTCGTCCCAGTCCCGGTCCCGAGCCACAAATGAAATATATGTCTGCGCCAAAAGGGTATTCTGAACCCCCGCTCTATTCATTCCCGCCAAAAAGACCGCCCCGAGAAAAGTGGTAACCCCGCCACAAGCAGAAGAAGAAGTATTGGCTTTGATATATCCGAGTATATCTCGAGAGCCGGTTGAAATATGTGCTAGGACATTGAAATATGAATAGAAATTAATAATCGGAGGAGTTTTCGCGGTAGATAATATCCAACGCATCACATAGCTTCGAGGACGACTCGCTCGCTCTTTCGGTTTCGTCCGAAATGCATATCCACCAGCCTTGGCATCGACTGTTTCGTCTCAATCACGCGGCCCGGGGATACGCCATTGGCCATCGGGTTCACCTTGACGCTGGCGCTGCGTGCCGTCCCGGCTGCCATCTTTGGGAGCGGGATAGCAGTATTTGTCGTTGGTAGGAGATTCCTTTGCTGGCGGGATATGCTGATCTGTCGCGCAATGCTAATCTCGACGGCCGCCTTGAGCGCAGCGTCATCATCATCATCGACATCATGCATATCGACGGAAGGATGGGTGACATGCGTCTTGGTTGATGATGCAGTCGAGATCGATGACATTGACCGCTTTGTCATGGTACTGCTCGCTTCGCTCAGAGCTGAGGTAGAGGGAGGTGAGACTATTTCCCACCGCGGCTCTTCGATGCGAGGCTTGAGGGGAAGTACATCAGCAGGCGAGAGGATTTCCTCGACGTCCGAGACACTTGAAATCGAGCCCGGCGAGTCGGGGGAGTCGAGGAAGAAAGTCGACTCCTCTGGTCGGAACGGAGATGGTGGCCGCTGGGTCTTCTGCATTTGAATTTGCTGTTCGCGCAGCTTCTCCACGTTTTCTGCACGGTTGCGCTCGTCCATTGTGCGGGGGGAAATAATGGTGACGCGTTTCGACTCCTTGCGCAGCCGTGACTCAGCGACCGGCAGGCGTTCACCATCATAGCTCATCCTTGATGGCGAGGGTGGCGCCGGGGATGTGTTGGATCGTAAACGGGGTGATGAGCCGTTAGGTCGACCTTGCGGCGGAGGGGGGAATAGGGAGAAGGAAGGCGTTGCCAAATGTGGCGATGTTGCTCGCCGGACCAACCCTTTTTCGTTTCCAAACTCCTCCTTCACTATCCTGTCATTGATGGTCTTGAGCTTCTCCAACGTCGCCTGCCGCCTCACAAGGAGCGACGGCGCAGTGTTGCTTCCCTCTGGATTCAACACGCCGCTGAACATGATGCTGTATCGCTCGAGTCTGATATCCGGAATTTCGATATCCAGGAAGCCGGAACCGCCAAGTGAGAGACTAGGGGTGGCAGAATCAACTGGCGCAGGCCTTGCTTTTGTTGTCTTGACCTCCGGTACTGACTTTTCTGCCTCTTCAATTGCGTCCTCCATATCGGGTTCCGTTCTTGACCTGGTCAAGAGAGTGAACTTAGGTGCCTTCTTTCCAGCAACTGTGTTGCTCCTGAGTGGGGTGGTTTCTCCAGACTGGTTCAGCCTAGAATTGGAAGCCGCAACATACGACGTGGGAAAGTCCACTTTGATAGGCTCTGGGGCTTTTACCGGTTCCGATTGCTTCCCCCGTCCAAATAACGAGCCGAAGAACTTCCGTTTTTGCGTTTTCTGCCTCTGTACGGGGGGCTCAGGCGTCCTCCGCGGCGGCAGGGGCGAAAACACATCTCGAGGTGGCGTGATATCTCGAGGCTGCCAGCCAGCAAGAGGGCTGGGTGTGTATTCCGTGGTGGGGCTTCCCAAGGCCATTCCGATTTGAATCTCCCCCGAGCTTATAGAGCTGGGCGTGGGAACTCTGGAGGGTGCTAACAGCACGGGCGGTGGGGATGGCATTCTGCTCGGGTTTGGGCTGTCCTCGGGTGTTGGGAGTCCAACGCTCCGGGCACCGCCGAATCGATAGGGGTATACACCCTTCGTCCTCCCCATGCTCATGCCCATTTGGCCGGTCAACGACATGTCATCCTTGGACAGTCTTCTCTCAAAGTCGGGTCTCGTTGCCGCCGCTCTACTGCTGGATCTAGTACCCGGCCCGGACGACGTGCTCGGTCTCGCGGGCATCATAGGCGCCGTGGGAGGAACAAAAGCAACGGTGGCGGGAATGACGGGAGCAGAGGTTTTGGGCGTCTTGGGCGGCGGTGGGGGCGGAAGAGGGCGTTCGAGATAGGGATTTCTCCCTCCGGGAAAGGTGACGGGGGGGATTGCGGCGTTTTGAGGTCCATGTCTGCTTCCCTGTCTGCTGGCAGGTCTGATTTGCGCGTGCGAATGCAGGGTGGTAGCTGACACAGTGCCTGGTCCTTGGTTGAGGCCCTGGCCAACCAGACCTGTCGTCCCTGTCGTCCCCATTCTCGGCGATCTGGAACGGCTTACCGCCCCGAACATAGCGACTGCTGTCAATCGACGGGCAGCCAGTCAGACTGCAGATACAGCTGGGCTCCAGCAAGAGGGGCGCTGCGACGCTGCGGGTGCGGGGGTCCCCTCCTTGCGTGCGGTTTCGAATATCGTCTAATCACGGAGAGAAAACAGCTGGGCGAATCGAGAGGCAGCAAGCATCTTCCCAAATGAACAAAACCGCGAAACAAGAAAATGAAAGGGCAGCCTCAAATGAAGGCTCCAGACCAAACAGAAGGAGAAGGTAACAAGAAGCGGGAGATTGCCACTTACATATCCTGCCTATATGCTACGGCCTCGTCTCCGTCGGAAGCCAGTCTGCTGCATCGCCGACACCGAGTCTTGAGCCTGAAGTCTTCTCGATCATAGCTTTGCTTCGAGCGCGGCCCCGATCTGGGAGGCACGGCAGCGGGTATTTCGAGCGAGGTTGATCAGCAGCAGGGATTGCCCACCTCGTTGCCTCGAAGGGAGAGCTAGATGTGGTGGGGGATTGCAAATCGTGCACGTTGTGGTCCTCGGCGGTCACCGAACAACAGGCGAGGGGCTGCTACCGACCCACCTTTGGGGCAGATCCTGGAGGAGGCTGACGAGGCGGGAGTGGAGAAACATGGTTTTGGCTGTCTCAGATCTGACGATGCCCCAACGTGGGTGGCGCGCGATGCTGTCATCCGAATGCAGGAGCGGGGAGTCGCACCACCAACAGACAGCCCAGTGCAGCATCGCGGGCCGCTGCACCTTGCACGTCCTGAACAGCCTGTATTTCTTTGCCACCACCCGCTACCTGGAAACAGTACGAGCGCACGCCTCCCGCGCAGCGGCAGCATGGTGGAGGACACAGGGCGTGCTGCAGCCCTCCTGTTCGCGCGTCATGATCAAGCGAGCCGCCGCAAAGCCGGGGGAACTAGGGACCTTGCTGCAGGTACGGACAGCACCGTGCACCACATCCGTCAACGGCGATGCCTCTCAGCCAAAAATCTTGCTGGCCTTCGCTCTTGGAGAGGCCTGCAACGCAGGAGGGATTGCGCAATAATCCGACTAACAGCTGATGTGACCGTCCTTGAGGTTGGGGGGTCGGTATTGAGATTGGCATGCAACATCATCCTCTGCTGGATCCGTCTGCAGCACTGAGCCCAATCTGTTTGTGTGTTGGCGGGTTCGAGGTGCAGCGTGTTTTGAGATTAAGATTGAAGGACTTGAACTCGCTTGGGCTTTCGCCGCGTCAACTTGCCAAACAGTTTGGCCATCGGTACTCAAGGCCGAAAAGGGCATCGAAGGGTTCTGGAAAGCAAGGGCTTGAGAGAGCTGTCAGTATGGCCCAACGGGCCTGTTTCTCTTCTCATTACCACGTCCCTGCGAACTTTGGTGTCAGACACCGACTGCTTCGGCCTTGAATGGTCTAATGTTTCCCACTGTCGCCAAGTGTGCCAAGTCGCTGTTTCAAGTCAAAGTTCGATGGAGATGGCAACGTCTCAGGAACACAAATTTCCGTCAGCGCTGTGGCAGTCATCAAAGCCTCTGGCCTCTGGCTTGATTCCATGGAAAAGCAAGATCAGATGAGAAATCCCGAGTCAAGCCGCGTCGCTCCGTGTGACGCAGATCGTATGCCACAGGTTGAGTGCATCCCATTACCCGCCTGAAGAAAAGAAGACGGATAAAGCCGGGCAGGTTCTAGAAACCTTGAGATAAGCAGTACCGGCCTTCCCTGCTCCTGGTTGGGCAATCGTCTGGTATATTACCCCAGGTAAACCCTGTGGAATGCCCCTGTGGTTGAGGATGTACCGGATCTACATCTTGGATCCTCATCTCGTCTCAGGCGTGTGAGAGCAGCATAAACAGTCGTCAGAAGATCTTTGTCAGGCATCCTCGCGTGGATAATAAAAAAAATGAAACCCGTGGAAAATACTCTCACCTTGCATTGCTCGACCGCCTACTAGGCAGGTAGTTATTGAAGCTGCGTTGGGTGAGTGCTGAGGTGGCACTTTTTTGGGCAAGTAGGATGCAAATTTGTATCGCGTCGCCAGTCACTGCTGCGAAGAGATGGGCGACAACCTTCTCACCTACCTACGAAGTGCTTCTCAAGGGACCTCTTCCAGAAGACCAAACTTGCCAGCGGCGAATGTCTGATTTATCGCTCGTGTCCCGGCTCTGTCGTGACTTCAAGCATACACCTCTTGAAGTTGATTTCGGGCTGACACGGTGAAAATCATCGGAACGTGGGGTTTCGTGTTGGGGACTAGTTGGAAATGGGTGCCTATGGGGGACGAGCGAGGCGGTTGGTTGCTTTCGTACCTATGTATGGGACAAAGCTGATGGGATGACGAGAAGACGCGTTTCCATGCTGGAGGTTGATGCAGCGCTTTCAGCTTGCAGTCCCATGTTAACAATTCTCGCCGAGCTCCCCACGACACTTTGTTTCGGCGCAACCCGCACTTGCTTACCTCACCTCAGCAGTGGAGCAAAGCACGTAGCCCCTCTGTTCCCGTCAGAAGGGGGGCCGGTCAGAAGCAATCACCACTGGCGGGGTAGTTATCGTGAGGGGGAGCGTCAAAACTTCCACTTATCGTTCACCCCATCACCGCTTCCGACACTACCTGTCCACGTCAAAACTAGCCCTGCGCGCATCGCCTTATTGCAGATAATACTTCGTTGCTCTACACCTCTGTGTTACCTCTTATTTTTCCTGTCGCGAAAACACATCGAATCGCCCAACATGTCCTGGCAAGGTGCGTCGCTTGTTTCTCCAGAAACAACCCCACCTTCATCTCCCCAGTTCGGAATTGGGTAGCTAACCTCAGCAACAGCTTATGTCGACACGAGGTATGTTGGTTCTTTCAAGACATCCGCTTGCTATGGACCGACCGAAATTCTCAAGAGTGTCCTTTGCTAACCCCATGGAACAGCCTGGTGGCCACCGGCCATATTGACAAGGCTGCCATCATCAGCGCTGCTGGCGACAGCGTCTGGGCTGCCAGCCCCGGCTTCGTAGTATGAAATCCCCACCTCCCACCATCTTCAGGCGACCTCACTCTCAGCGCCCACGGCTGGATTCGAAAGCGCAAGCTGACGGGAAGCTCTAGCTGAAACCCGAGGAGATGAAGAACATCGTCGCGATCCTGGCCGAGGGTGGAAAGGGCAAGGCGGTGGATAAGGCATTCGGCGAGGGAATCCACATCGAAGGCCAGCGATTTGTCGCCTTCAACATCGAGGACCGACACATCTACGGTCGCCATGTACGTTGATCCCTGGCTCCAACACCCTTTCTCTGAGGCAAGGAACCCAAAGCGAGCTAACTCAGCGATGCTTTTAGGGCAGGACAGGGATCATTATTGTCAAGACGGGACAGGCCATCCTCGTTGCCCACTACGGCGAAAATGTACAGGCCGGCAACGCAACCCAAACTGTCGAGGCGCTCGCCGACTACCTTATCAAGGCCGGCTTTTAGATTCGGACGCCGTTGATACTTTCGGGGGATGGCTCCATGTCTCTATGAGGTGCTTGCGAGACGGAACGACAGAATTGGCGGATACCTAGACGATGGGGGTTCGGATGGAGCGAGTCTGATGAGCCCAGTACACTGTTAACGCAGAGATACAAGCCTTCGGGATGTTTTGACCTGACGCGTAGATTGCTCGTTTTTTTTTTGCTCTGTCAGGGAACCATGCTTTGAGCCGGAATTCTGCATTGGTGGTTTGACTCCACGCAAATAAATGACCTTCTCCTTCGTTGGCCCGACCCTTCCGTTCCACTGTCAACCTGCTCTCTCATACATGCCGCTGAGCTAGCCTATCGATGTCCCATACTCTTACATGCACAAGCTCTTATTAAAACACGGGTATAATGTTATCCAACGCCGGTGCCGCCCACATGGCCTGTACAGCTGCACCCAAAGCCTGCCAACCCTTATCTTCGCACTTATCGTCTAGCATTAAAATTCGATGAAGTCCAGAGTCCCGCTGGGGGTTGAAATCGAAGCAATTTTCGCAATTCGTCGTGGTCCCCAGGACTCTCTTACTCCAGTCTCATACCGGAAGCTCCGCGTTGTTTCGTCTCCCTAGACCGACCTTGTCTATGACTATGCCGATGTAGGGACCAACGATTGGGACGTTTCTCGCGAAGCCTGCTATCGTGCCGAGGAAGTCGCCAAAGAGTACCATGATACCGTAGAGCTCGACCAGAAACCCGATGAGCGGCCACTTCAGGAGAATCAGCGCTAGACCGCCGAAGAAGGCCGCCGTTCCCTTGAGCTTTTGCTTGCGGGCGAAGAAAACGAGCGTCTTTTGCGGGCCGATGATGATCGTTAGGCCGATGAGAAAGAGGATCTAGAAAGGGCGGGTGGTCAGAGGCGTGAGCGCAAACAGCGGCTTATAAGGGGAAAGGGGGGGCCTTACATTTCCCATGGCGAGCATGGCCCGGTCGAAGAAGAGCATTACTCCTCCAATAAGAAAGAAGCCACCTGCGTTGCAAGACTCATCAGCCTGTCGTTCTGTTTGTCCATCGTACTAGACGCCGTTTCTTGTCGCGACAACCTTGCGTTTTGCGACAGTCGTCGGGGTTGAAGGCACGCGCGCGTAGTTCGCACAGACTACATACCGCCAGTGCAGAAGGCGACTCCGATCTCTAGACCACAAATAATATCAGCTATCGCGTTATTCTTGTCGCCGCCCCGGCACTCCAAGCTTCGATGAGCTCGAGCGCGCAAACCGTTCCAAGGTCGTGCCGGCTTTCAGGGGCAGAGAGCTTACTCTGCGAGTCGGACATCCACATTGTGGGCATTTTGGCGTAAGACTGTGTTTAAGACCGCTGCTATGTGCTTCGGGCGTTGGCTCTCTGTACAAGGGCGAAAAAACAAAGCTGTAGAAAATCGGATGACGCTGGGAATTGAAGTGCGCTGTGGATAGACCGTGAAGGCCACCTTCAATTCGGGGTCCACTGGTCAAACACTGATTGGGCGGTGGCTTGCATGAGCTTCAGCCACTTTGTCTACGGATCCGTACTTGGAAATACTTAAGCTCGAGTCAAAATTTCAGGTCTCCTCCGTTTCAAAATTTAGTTGCCTCTCAGCCACGAAAACCTCCAAATACGTGGAATATCAGACAATAATATCACGACTCCTATAACCAACAGGATTATAGGATATGAGGATGGGACATGCGGATTATGCTCTCCAGCGATAGGGAAAGCTTCCCGCGTGAAACGGTTGGTCTCTCCTTTCCCCCCAGCTTCTTTTGCCCTGTAGCAATGGTTGCGTACCTTGCACCCGGTTTCAACATTTGCCACGACGGTTCTAGCAATATGCTAGAGCAACTGAGTCCAGTTTCAATCTGTTCTTAGTGATCTGTCACATGGAATTTCCAGGCATATAACAATTGATCACGATTAAGCCGGACCGTCGATTTATCACCACTTGCCTAAAGGCAATGTGTGCGTAATCGGGGGTTGACTTTGTTGGCCGTACATATATAAACACACAGATGAATTATTTATTCCCCTTCAACGCATGCCGTACTGCTTGCCGCTTTTGCTTTGCCGTAATGAATCCCAGTTCCAACTCCAATGACATCTCCCAAGACCATGACCGTCAAGCATCGCAGGCTTAAAAGCACCTCAGACGCCAAATTGATAGGTACTCCAAGCCCCTGGCAACTGCTTTCCCCAAAGAAAAGAAATGCAAAATCCTCCCCCACTCCTCATTTCAACACAGTATGTGCGCCTCTGGCCTCGAGGAACTGCTCCCCCACGCCCGGCGGGAGACTCCTAATCGCTCCGAATACCTCGCGATTGTGGTATCGTATCCTTGTCTTAGGATCCACGTAAGGCGCCGACAAGCCCGTGAGATCGCAATAGCGCCTCTGTGGCGCCATACTCGGCGCGCTCTCGATATTGGTGTAGGTGGCATTAGGCGCCGTGGATGGAACGAGAATGGCGCCGCCGCCGCCGTTAGCTGGCCGAGGCACATTAAGGCTCTTCTCGAGTACCAGTTTAGAGAGGCTTCGGGACGCCTGCGCGAGGTTAGGCGCGAGCGCGTTGCTTCCGTTGGCAGACGCCGGAATAGCGGGCGTCGATGTGCCGCTTGTAGAGAGGCCGTCATCGTTGGCGGGCGTCGCGGCTCCGCTGTTATCTTGGGGGGTGGCGATCACCGAGGCCTCCTTGCGCGAGGCGTCGCCGAGGATGGTCTTGATGTTCTTGTTGCGCCGCTGGTTTGGCCGCCAGTGCGGGTTGCGGAACGTCTTGTGAATCGAGTGGATATCGAGCTGCTCGATGAGAGCTAGGTGCGCGGCCTGCGCGGCCTGTGCCTCTGGATTGGACATAATTACCGTTGTCGCGGTGAACTAGGTGGTGGTGATTGCTGTTTGGATGCTTCTGGTGAAGTGATGAGAGACCCGATAAGATAGACTCCCATGAGAAAATCCTGCCGGCTCTCACCGCCTCTGTGGGAGAGTCAGTCGCACTGTACGGAGTACGAATCTGGTTCTAGAGACGCGCCTCTCTGGTGGGTGACTTCTGCCCCGCGATACTTGCAAATCAACACAAACTGAGAGCACTCAAGTGACGCCAACCGGTGCGCGACGCAGACACAATGGTGATTACATGCAAAACTATCGGATGAACATACATGTTGATATAATGAGCAGGAGAGCCCTCATGAGCATCAGCAGAACCTGCTGCTATCGCGTATCATCACCAATGTGGTAGGTTCACCATCTTACTAATACAAGACACGACATCGACGCGAGAACTTACAGGTTGGGTTGACGCAACGCAGGAGAAACTCAACGAGGCCATCGTGGTAATGAACAAGACCCTCCAGGATATAAACATCCAGAACATGAACATCGAGCTTGTCGCTCAGATGTTCAAAAACTACCAATCAAACGTCCTATTCCACCTAGAGGGCAAGTTCTCCCGGTCCAGAGCAAAACCAACACAACAGACGCTAATATTCTGATAGCAACGGATAACCTCAAAGAGCCCGTATGATCTCATGGCTTCAGTTGGGACTGTTATGAGTGGACGGGAGATGTCGACATGAACTGCGGACTGCCGGGGCTGTATATGTGTGTGGTGTTAGGGGTCGCGAATCACCCCGCACCTCGATGAATATGAGGTAGAGAATATGGTAATTTGAAGCTGAACTGCACCGTCCTTGGAGTGAAAACAGAGCTCTGGAGGCAAGTTGATAGTTGTGTTCAACAACTCACACCAGGGGGTGTCTAAGCTGGGGTACAGTACAGTACCCAACACAGTGAGAACATGGAGGACCTTGCCGCCCCTTAGCGCAGATTTATGCCACAATTGCAGGGGCCTGCATCTCAGCTCTTGCCGCAGGGAGGGCCACAGAGAGCTGGACGGCATCCAAACCTAAGCCGAACACCTTGAGCACCACGCCGCCTGGGCTCAATGGGAAGAAGCCCACATTCTCAGCCATGACCGCAAACGCAACGCGCGCAAGAATTTAATCTCCTCCCCAGCTCGATTTCCCGCTGCAACACCCACAATGCAGCACCTGAACTCTTGCTACTAACTCCAACAACCTGGACCACACGCGACTTTGCGCATTTCTACGCTCAAACCACGACAATCATGGCGCCTTCGGCGACCGAAGACACGTCCGGGCGCCGCGAGGCTTGGAAGAACCTCCCCCCGCCAACGCTTCACCCCGTGAAGGAGGCTCGATTCGAGAAGTTTGTGCCCCCGCAAGCCGACGGCCACGAGCGTGCCCTGGCGCAACATGACGGCCAAGCAAGCATCATCATCGACAATGGTAATCGGCACTCATGCGCGGATCTCTGGCGGCAACCCGGCTAACATGCTGTTATTTCCTTGTCAGGCTCCTCCTCAGTACGGGCAGGCTGGTCCTTTGAGACGAACCCTCGACTAGCTATTCCTCCCATCATGGCCAAATACCGCGACCGAAAACTGGGAAAGACGTTTTCCTTCGCCGGCCAGGACTGTTACGCCGATACCGCCGCACGGGGACATATCCGCAATGCCTTTGAGGCCGGTACGGGCATTGTGAGCAACTGGGATGCCATGGAGCACGTCTTGGACCATGTCTTCATCAAGCTTGGCATGAATGGTGTCGAGGGTGCTATCGATGTGCCCATTGTCATGACCGAGGCTGTTGCCAACCTTCCTTATTCAAGAAAATGTGAGTTTCCGCTGTACGGCTGTCGAGGCGGCCTGGTCTGACTCTAAGCAGCAATGACTGAAATCATCTTCGAGTGCTACGGTGCCCCGGGACTTACCTATGGCATCGACGCCCTATTCTCATACCACCACAACAAGGGCAAGACAGGACTTGTGGTATCTTCATCTTACAGCTCAACACATCTCATTCCCGTTTACAATTCCAAGGCGATGCTCGCCCAGGCAACGCGACTGAATTGGGGCGGCTGGCACGCCGCCGAGTACTTATTGAAGCTCATCAAACTCAAGTATTACAACGGTTTTTCCGGCAAACTAAACTCATCACAAGCTGAACAGATGGTCCGAGATTTTTGCTATGTGTCCAATGACTATGATCAAGAACTCTCCCATTTCATGGACTGGACAGGCCTGGAGGACAGGGAGCGCATCATTCAATATCCATACACAGAGGAAGTTATCATTCAGAAGACCGAAGAGGAATTGGCCAAAATTGCCGAGAGAAAGAAGGAAAGCGGACGACGGCTCCAGGAACAAGCTGCCAAAATGCGCCTAGAGAGGCTGTTGAAAAAGGAGCAGGAGCTTGAGTACTACAAGGATGTACAGCGCAGGCTCGTTGATCAGAATAAGAAAGAGACAAAGCGCATCCTCGACGACGCTGAAGTCAAGGATGAAGCACACCTAGAACGTCTCGTGAAAGATCTCGAACGCACTATCAAGAAGGCTCGCACTAAGGACCTCGGCGGAGAGCAGGAAGAAGAGCAAGCGGCACCCGACTTCAGCCTCCTCGACGTGCCGGATGACCAGCTGGATGAAGCTGGCATCAAACAGAAGCGGCAGCAGCGCCTACTCAAATCAAATCATGATGCCAGAGCGCGTGGAAAGGCCGAAAAGGAAGCGGAGAAGGCTAGGATAGCGGAAGAGGTTAGGCTGGACGAGGAGCGGCGAACAAACGACCTCGAAGGGTGGCTAGAAGACAAGAGGCAGGCACGGCTCGCCAAGATCGCCCTGATCAAGGAGCGTGACCGGCTCAAGGCAGATCTTGGAAACCGCAAGTCACTCGCCAGCCAAATCCGTATGAAGAATATCGCCAACCTTGCCTCGGACACACCGAGTGGCCCGGCTGGCGGTCGCAAGCGCCGCCGAGGTGGAGATGATGATGACTTCGGTGCTAATGACGACGACTGGGGCGTCTACCGCAGCGTCGCCATAGGTGCCAACAAGGGCGATAGTGACGACGAGGAGGAAGGCGAGGAAGACCTCGAGGCGGCCGTCAAGGCGCTCGAAGCGGACTTGCTTGAGTACGACCAAGATTTCACATACGAAAACACACTCGAGGCTCAGAAAGACTGGACCAAGTCGCTGCTGCACGCCTTTCGTTATGGACCGCGTCCGTTCGACTCTGGCTCCCCGGCTGAGACTCACCGCATCCACCTCAACGTCGAGCGCATCCGCGTACCCGAGGTGCTCTTCCAGCCCAACGCAATTGCTGGCATCGACCAAGCTGGGATCATTGAGATCGCCGGCGATATCCTCACCCAGCGTCTTCCAGGTATCCCTGGCCTCAATCGCGATGATTTTCTCCGCGATATCTTCCTGACTGGAGGCAACACGCTCTTCCAGAACTTCGACGAGCGTCTGCGAACCGGCCTCATGGCTCTCCTGCCAGCAGGCTCGCCCCTTGTCACCCGCCGTGCCCAGAATGCTGTGCTTGACGCCTGGAAAGGTGCCGCTGGGTGGTCGGGCACACCCGAAGCCCGAAGGGCAATGGTGACCAAGGAAGAGTACCAAGAAAAGGGAGCCGAGTACATCAAGGTAAGCCACACATCTAAATATGCTGTGTATCTCAATTCTCTAACACACAACTAGGAACATGATATGGGCAATGCTTTTTAGTTAGGGTGCTTGGATATTGCTGTTGACTTGAAATATCCTCCCATCACTTGCTAAGGCTAGGAGATCTGTAACAACCGCGCCCGCAAAATATGGAGTCTTGTTTGGTAGACGGAACGGTAGCGAAATGGTGGCTTTCAAAATGGACGGCCGGCTTATTCCTTGTTATATTTTCCTCACTAGATACTCTTTCGACGGGCGCTCTGGGGATGGGACCAGTCTCCCCAAAAGTCAAATTACCTGATTTTTCTCCCTCTACTGTGTCTTCTACCTTGCTTTTTACGATATTTTTACAGCCTCGTTATTCTGCCGGCTTAGAAACCACGCCTCAGCGGTCATCCATCTTCCTACATCAGGAGATTATCGTATCAACCAAGCGCCGCCATCAAGAAGCCAACAACATAAGATTAAGACAAGCCCTCACTCTTCTCAGTATAGGCTGATATAAATTGGTCCGCCTTCGCTGCGACATATTTAAAATGATACTGTCTCGCCTCCGCCGTCCTGCCAGGCAGCTTCATGTATAACATACACATCATTCGCAAGCTCAAGACAAATTCCACAGAAGTCAAGGCTCGTCCCAACGCTTAAACTCCAAAGTGAGAAAAATGACCACAAGCCCATCGGAAAAATTCTCTAACGGTGGACACAACAGATTTTGCTGGATGCCATGGCATGGTCTGTGATTTAGCTAGTGATGAAGAGCCGTCTCTTCTTTCCCCTGAACGCCGTCAAAGATCAGAAACTCGTCAGCCTCCTACATTGGTGCATCGGAGGCACTGTCTGCCAGTTGTCTCGTAAGTTCCTCCGCCGTTCGTGCGTCGTCATCGACCCGAGGCTCGTACTTAGAGACATAGTCACGACCCGCTAGCTGGTCCGATCGATTTAACCCCGCCACCGCTTGTGCCGCCACATCGATGGCGTTGCTTCCAGCGGCTGTCAAGGCCCCATCAGGCCCGGACGCTGATGAGGGAAGTCCGTGGGGGGATGTGAGGTTTATGTTCGCAGGTGGTGGTGGGATATCGCCGTGAACTTCCAAAAGCCGTGACTGTAGATGAAGTATGTAATCCCTCAGAGCATAGTTCTCTTCCTGTATCGCTTTATAGTTCGTACTCATATCCGTGAACTCGCGCACTTGTTGCTCCAGCTTCTTGATATAGCCTTCTTTTCGTTGGCGAAACGCTCTCTGCAATTAACGAAACCATCAGTCAGCCAGTTTATATAAGCTATTAGTCATGAACACCATTGCGTTGGGTCCCGACTCTGAGACGTTGTGGAGCTTGATAGCCACGCGACGCACCGAGTGGCGCAAGACGGTGATGATTAATCGCCAAGATCGGCACCCCGGCAATCTTGGGGGATTAGAAATGCGATTTCACGAATTGGGGATGCAAAACCACCGTATTCTCCAGGACCCGACCAATTGACTGTCCGGAGAGTGAGGATTAGGCTGGTTACTAACCTGTGCAGCTCTGTTTTGCGCGGCGCGTTTAGATTGCGATAGTTCGCGCTTCGCTTTTCGGCCCTCCGCAGAGTATTCTCCATGGTCAACATCACCCGGCGCAGCGCCAATTGCCGTTGTTGGACCAGACATTACCGAAGGCTGGTCAGATGGGGACAGGCTAGCGGACATCATATTCGGAATTGGTACGGCGGGATATCCAGAGCTCGGTAGTGCCGCGTCGTTGCTGGATCGCAGTTCGGGATGGATATGCGATTCGTTCTGGGCAGGTGGAGCGTGGTTATATCCATGTGACAGCGAGTGCACGGCTGGAATCGGCGAACCTTGGCCTTCCCCCTGCCCGTCGGAAGGAGAGCGGCTGTGGCTTGCGAAGCTAGTGGTCGTATAGGCTGCGTGGACCGCGGCGTGGTTGTTAACCACAGCAGGTCCACCAGAAGAGTCTCGAGCGGCAGGCTCTGTGTGGATCCAGGGTCAGTTCAGCTTCGTGACGGGGGCGAGGCGCTGAGGAATGATGCGCACCGGGGGGAAAAATTTAAAATGGAAAAAGAAAAGCGCAAGAAGTGTTTTGGTAGATGCGCGAGGAAGAAGGGGAGTGCGAGGTAATATGCTGTGGAATCTGCGGCAGGATTGTGTCGTTTATAGGCGCCTTCAGACTGGCGCAAGGGTCGGGAGGTATTTTGGTCCAGAGCGAAAGCAAACGCCGTGATGAGGGGTGGGTAATTGGGTGGGTGTAAGATATAAATCTTGGGGACGTCCACGGACAGCTGCCCTCCTGTCCTGAGCTGTGGCGTAGTTGCAGGAGAAAGCGACTCCCAACAGCGACAGGCTCCCTCCTCTCAGTGACTGATGGTCTTCTTGTGTCCCGTCGGATTTCGGAACAAGGTGTGACGCGACAAAAGAAAGGAGATGCAGGAAACGGGACCGATCCCATCTTGGGGATTTTTTTGACGACTTACAAGACGCGGCAGAATCATGCACCTAATATCTGCTGACTGACTTGGCCGTCCAGCAGGAGAATTAGGTAAGGATACCAGCATGGGACTAGGGACGGTGCAGGGGTGGTGGTGAAGGGTGATGCAATCAGAGGCACTTGCAGCGAAGCGTTCGGAAGGGGTCGTACAAATACTTTTAAGTGTTTCCAGTCGTCTGCGTCAGGTCGAAGCGGGGGATGGGCAGGCCGAGCTAACGGCAACCGGAGGGATACCCATGAATCAGGGACGACGAGGCACAGAAGGGGAGTAGATAAGCAAGCAAAGCTGGACCATACCTCGGCCATCTGTAGACCAGAATATCTCGCTGGAACAGAGCCCGACAAAAATAATCTGTCATCCAACTGGAAGGGACTTCCAATCCAGCTTCGTTTGCTCGCACCAACAGCATGGATCCAAGCGCACCCAGAGTGAATGCACTGACCGCGAACGCTCCCGAGGAAGAATGCCCCGCCAGCTCTGTTTGAGAGATTTCTGGCTTCAAGACTGCATTGCGAACCGGTGAGGGGGCGTTGGTATTGCTTGCAGGTATGTCCGCGTGCTCCTTGAGCGACAGCGACATACTGCACTGATCGTCTACATAGACTACCCATGCGGCGGCGAAAGGCTAGGTGAGGGGTGGGAGGCAAAAGCGGTGCTGGATGCTGAAAGGAGCTGCAGGATCGTAGAGATGTTGAAGGAAGTTACACTTACCCATCTTGAGGCTGCTAAACTTCCTTTCTGCGTCGCTGTCCTGACTCAGCAAGGAAATAAGGGTCGTGGTGTGGTTATGTGAGCCGGGTCGCAGCAGGCCACTGGCGGCGTTCTCATCGAACGTCAAAATCGACGCCGAGACGGACCCTTTCACCTTTCAACCAAAGGCCGAATCTATGACAACGCTCCACGCTCGATCCAGGCTTGTGAGCCACTGCGGTTATCGGTTCCTTGTGTCGTTCAATATTACTACTGAGCTCTGCGGATGAGTGAAACTCACAGTGTGCGAGGCTGGCTGGAAACCAAAATCTGTGTGGCTGGGGTGTTGGCTCGATGATGATGCGGGAATGCGAAATGCGATGGAAAAACGCCCTCGGTCTTTCGCAACGCCGCTCTGATGCCCGCCAATGCCGCCTGGCGTCTTACCGGGTAAAACAGCCCGGAGAGGAAGTTGCAAGTCAGACTAGGTGAAAGCCGTGGAAATAGCGATGCTGCGTTGCACAACAACGGATCGGTGTTTGTAGCAACAAGGTTGACTCAGCAGAACGAGGTGGGAGGTCGACAACCAAGCAACCCAGAAGACAGGCTCGGAAATACCAAAAGTTGGCCGGGAAAAGCGCGAGGGAACGGAAAACGTGCCGAAATGGACCAAAAGGCAAACGGCACACACCTCTTCCGTTTGTGCGAGTATTTGACAGCTCCGCCGTTCCGGTCGAGAAAGTCGGAGTTGCAATCTTCAAGAGTCCTCCTGGTAGGCGTATTAGGTGTGTTCTTTGTCAGGTATTGACTGCTTTGTCAGCAGCGGCTGGGAACTCTCCGAGCCGTTTCGAAGAGAGACCTGATCTTGCCGTGATGGATGCAGTCGGGTTTGAGGGATTGCAGAAAGCGCGTGGCGGGTGGGGCGAAGGCTCGGGCCCAAAAAAAAAAAAAAAAAGGGTCTCATATCTCCGTGCGAAAATGCGTTCTTTGAATCCTCACACAGTCCTCTGGTACGGTCCTCTTCCGGAACCGCAAGGCCGGGGCTCATCACATCACAGGCTCTTTCCAACATGTAGGAAAGCCTTTTTAGTATTATTATTATTTGTCTTACACCGTAGGAGCTGAAAGCTCCGCCCGTGAGGGCAAGCGGTCCCTCTACTGCTAACAGCCTTTTAGTATTTATGTCAGTGTTTTCAGAATGAGAGATCGCCTGTAATAACGAAAGCTATGGGTAATATTTACAGCAAGACGACATCTTTTCACACTGGCTAAGGGGGCCCTACCTCTTTTAGCCCGAGTCTTCGAAGGAAAGAAGTGGATGGCTGGGTCCATCGTCCTTGGCATGATGAATCACCAACCCACAAGCTTGACTGACTGTCAACACCATTCCCGTCGCATCGGCCGCATTCATGTGATTAGTGAGAAGAAATAGTACTGATAGCCTCACATTAGTTACCTAATCACCTACCCAATTTGTAGCCAGGCTCATTTGGGTTTATTAGTGAACGGCTCATCGCTCGGCTCCCAGTCTCCTTCCCAGCCTTCGCCGTGACGGGGCACTACTGCGCAAGTCAACACGGCACTCCGTCACGTGGTTATCCCGTGGACTCTGGCTGGATTCCGATTTGTAATCCGACACTCATTTGTCTGTCATAATGGAGCTGGAATGTCGAGTCTCCGGTGTAACAGGGGACCAAAACCCCGAGCCAGCAGACCAGTAACGGATTCGGACAGTGGATACAGACCGTAACCACGCTCGCAATACGCATTTGGGCTCGCTCCCCACCTCTACTCAAAGGGGAATATGGTTGTGACGGCCACGTATTTCCCTCGCTGAGAGCTGACCTTACCTTACGTACGCAGCAGCATTCAGGAGGTATGTGGCATTTCTTGGCCAGGCCCGACTGAGATTCCCGCTTTTGGCGAGCAATCTGATGACATGCCATGTGGACGTTGCAACTGACGCTTTGGCCTCGTTTGCAGCTTTACTCGTTCCTGGGATATTATGCCAACCTCCCTGTCCGCAGACCGGAGCTCATCAGTACTTGTCTTTGTGCGATGAAGGGCTCCCCGGGGATTAACACACTACTCTCGGGATTAGATGCGGCCGATGCGGCCTCGTCCGTCCCGCAATCCCCTCGGTCCCATCTTAGTAACCAAGATGAATAGATTGGCGCCAGCTCTGTCCCCTCAGTAATTGCTTCATCGTATCTGCAGAGGAGCACATGAAAGTGGCCGCTTCGACGGGGATGACTGCCTCAGAGGGTACCTACCTCTCCCTCCTTGTGAACAGCTTAGCTCCTTGCCTCGCAGATTCTCTCATCGAACGACTATCTGGGAAGTCCGTTGACTGATCAACAAATGGAGAGCCGAAAAAGCCGCGGGCACTAGCCCTGGCTGGAGCAGCGACGCTCGTTGGTGTGATGGCTGTTGGCATGCGTAAGCAATATACAGCATCCATCGCCTGGCGGCAGCTCCACGCTCTTTCGGCCACTATTTTGAGATCCTAGCCCCCGGACAAGACCCAACCGATGAAGAGAGGGAAAAATAGTCCCTTTTTTAGCCCCTTTGAAAATGAAAGGCCAACTCCGTTCACTGTCTCTACACAGCAATATTGACTGGGACATATGGAGCTTGTAGGCGCTCACAATCAAACATCCACAGGCTCATGTTGCAAGGGTCTTAGAGTACGGTGCTTTACTTTTGATGTCAGTTACCAACCCTTGCATTGCGTTATGCTACGCCTCAGCGCAACGTGCGTGCCATCTGCTCCGCTACTGCCTACCGCGCAGAGATTATACGGGACCACGTAGAGACAACACCCTCTCGTGGCCTTGCCCAGTCGTCAAGTGGTCGGGCTCGCTATACTTCGGTAGGGGCCCCATCAGCCATCCCGATGCAGCGCAAGTCTTTGTTGTCAAGCTGAGTCTCAAGAAGGGCAACATGGGAGTTGAGAGCAGGCGCCCGGTGAATTCTCCGCTTCTCAACTTACCAACCGGGAGATTAGGTGAAGTTCGCCGCCAAGCGCTTCGTATGGACCGTATCGTCATCAACAACAACCATGGGCAAGTTACCCTCCTTCATACTTGACCGCTCAATGTAGCGTGGAAGCAACAACAGCCTCTGGTACAGAAGAGTACGAAGTACTGTCACGGAGTCAGCATGACCAAAGAGCCTCGCAAACGTCATGCCGGATCTCGCTATGCCGGAGTTGGAGCTGGGTATCCTCTGGGAAATTTCTGTGATACGAAATACTATTGCATGCGGCATACCTTACATCTGCACCGGACGTGTGACATTTTCTGGCTTGGGTTTGCGATGCTTACTATCACTCTCGCGCCTCCTCTTTGTTTTGAAGGAAGTCTGCGGTTTGGATTTATGAACGCGGCAGCTGGCGCTGTCTGCGTCACGAGCCAATTGTCTCCTAACTCCGCGATGGGATAGGTTTACCTCGATCAGGGAGCGATCAGGGCAACGGCGGCTGCAGAGACGTCCGTGGCAACATATATCGGTCGGCGCATCCATCCCCAAGACCAACCCTCTACGGGGGCTTCGCTACCTTTACCAGCAAGAACATGCCAGAGCCTGAGGTGCCACTGTGTACGCAGTGGAGACCTGCCCTCAGGCCTGTCCCACTCGCCTCCAAGTGCAGTCCTGGAGACACCCGCATGTTGAAATAGATAAGGTAGCTCAAGAGACAATGTATTCTCGTACTTATATACGTTTACATTGCGTATCATTGAACTGGGGGAAGGGGGAACCCCTGAGCTCACTCACCTAACCCTCGGTGCCAAGACCCTTGAGATAGACCCACTAGCTCATAGCCCGAATCACATCACTCTCTGTTGCAAGCAACACGCCAGCTCGAGGCCCTCCAAACCTGCTGCGCAGGAAACAATGAGCAAAGCAGCACTCATATCCACGGGATATCGAATCTCGTGGGGATTATCAGAGCTCTTGCGCCACGCCCTAACTGTCCGTCGCAAGATTGCGGCAACGCGTAACCACCACATCCGTCTCAGCCATACAGGCTCACCGATGGCCCTACCTCACCCGCAATTCTCAGCCGGCACCGTGCCGGACACTGCAAAGGCCACGCTTGCTCCGCTATTGAAATCCGGAGGTGGTCGATGGACCCTCACCGCCGACGGAGAAGGCCTGGAGCGCACGTTCAAGTTTGCTGGTTTTGCTAAGACATGGGTATGTTTTGGTGCAGACCCTGGATGGCATCACATCTGCGAAATCTGCCTATCTAAAATTCACGTCTACTTCTCACGCTACAGCCTCAGTTATCACTGTCTATTGGCGGCTCACCCAACCCTTCCTTCCGTACCTTACCTAGCACCAATCCTTCCCGCCTGCTCACCCAACCATTCTCCGCTCATCGCACTCACACGCTCGCAAACTCGCGGCTCCTGAGCTGCTATGCCGCACAAGTTCACATCCCATCACCCAATCCCCAACCCCCAATCACATCTCATGACTTAGACCGTTGAGCCATCAGCTAACAGGTCACTCGCACATCAGGATTTCATGACTGCCGTATCCCTCCAATGCAAGCTCAAGAAACACCATCCGGAATGGTCCAATGTGAGCTCATTACATCCATGGATACCCGCTGGGCCGGCTCGGGCACCAGCGGCCTGCTCAGTCGGTCAACTGACCTTTTATCTAGGTATTCAACACCACCTTCATCCGGTGGACGACACACAACCCAAAGGGACTCTCAAACCAGGACCTCGACTTGGCCTGTATCTGTGACGCGCTGGCCCGAGATTTCGGCGAGGTTGTTGAGGAGAAGGGGGAAGCGTCGGCATGTGAGCTATCGAGCCTGGCTAACAAAGTCGTCAGTTCTGCAGGTAACTGTTGCACGCCAAGCCAAAACAAGCCCCAGAGTACCACATAGCAAGAAAGGAGCTTCATGTATTATTTTTGATTTATTGTATTACAAAAAGCCCAGGGAAAATTATTTGTACAAGAAGGTAGTATATCACATAACGCACACGCCTCTACTTGACTTAGCCGTCGACGAGGGTCACTATGTACCCCTCCATGCCACAGGACCACATTAGTTTCCCTCACAGGAACGTCACTGCGTTGCCCGTCCTAGCTTCGGGGATTGGCTAGGATTGGGTCCAACAAACACAGGGACAGCATCTGAGCCATCCCTAGTGTATGATGCTAACAAGAGCCTGGCAGTATTTATTGCGCCTTCTTGGCCCTGATCTCTGCCAGCTTCTTGTCACGACGCTTCTTGTTTGCCACGAGGCCAGCCTCGGTGTCAAGGCAGTAGTCCCACCACCGGAAGCTGGAGGCATAGTTGCCAATGAACTTCTCGTGATGGAGATCGTGGTGGTCAGCGCCAGCCCAGACCGGGAAAATATGGCGCAAGCTCCAGGGGAAGTCGTAGCCGCTGTGGGCATCGATGGCCTGGAAGAGTCGGAGGATGATCCACGCGAACATGGTCAAGAGGTGAAGGTCACCGATGACAGAAACCCAAACGATGGGAATTCCAACAATTCCAAAACCGAGGAGCATGGCCTCGATCGGGGACGCATACTCGGCGGCGAGGCCAAAAGGCGCGCTGTACGTATGGTGGAGCTTATGGATATTCTTGTACAGAGGCCCGTAGTGCAGCGCTCGGTGGAACCAGTAATGCCATGCGTCCTCGAAAATGAAGAAGACGGCGATTTGGAGGGCCATTGTCGACAACTTCGGGAAGGGGACACCGTAGCTCATGCCGAAGTAGGTGGCAATAGGGTGGAAAAGCCAGATCTGGGGAAGCTCGACAGTGCAGTGGCTCAACAGAACCAAAACCGTGCAGTCCCATTGTTCCTTCCAGGTGGGCAGCTTTTGCTATTCGGTTGTCAATATTCAAATGCGCGCGTGTCTCGAGAAGGATTCGCCACCGACATTTTGAAGCTTGAACTTGTTGAAGTAAGGGATGCTGTCGATAACCATCCAGGGAATGGACCTCCCAAAGTAGACCATCTCGTGCATGATAAAGGCCATGATGCCGGTTGCGAGAACGTCATTCTGCATCCAAAGATACCAAGCCTATTGTGAAAGTCAGGATGCGGTCGTCAAGGTGTAGCGACCGGGATGGGATTGCGCGCACCGCCCAGAGGCGCTCGGCCCAGTTCAGGTGAACATTGTACTTTGCGACTTCTTCGAGGACACTGTAGTAGGTGGTTGTCGAATTCAGACCGGCAATGGTCGCGTTACTAGACAGCTAGTCAGCTGGGGGTTCGCGACTCGCGCGGTGGGTGGCAAGCAACATACACCAGAGACGCGGCGGCCATGATGGGTGCGGCTTCGGAGCGCAACGGATTGCGCCGAGTAAAATAATGAGGGTAGAGAGTGAGTAGGCGATGGCGAGGAAGAAGAATCCACCAAAAGGACAGCAAAGGCGAAGTCAAGTAGAAAAAAAGGATTGGCCTCTCTGGGTCAATGCCAGTCGCAATCGATGAAGAACCAGAGGAGGGTTCAAGGATGGGATAGAAGTTTTATGACAGCCCCACGGCAGGCAAATTTGGCCAATGAAGGTGACACCAGAATCTGCCCACCTCGAGCAGCTCGGGACCCAACAACCCGGGAAGCTTTCATTGGCCGGTAGCTTTCGCCCCCGCTGCGGCACCTGCAGCTGGACCTGCCAAGCTTAGACATCCGATAGGAGCATACGAACAAACTTTCCATTGACGGGCACTCAAGGCGTCTCCGGGACATCAAGGAGCTGAGTCTAATGCTTCAATAATTGGCAAAGATGTATCTGGGCTCACTGAGCTATTGCACTTAGGTAAACTTACAGTGCTTTGACATCCCTTCTTTTTGATCCGCTCGTTGTCGTCGATCATCGCCAGTTGCTATCAGGACTGCACGAAGTGTCCGCAACGTGGATAGCCTCGATAGTGGGGTAGTCCAGGGGTTCGTGTTCGTATATGCATCTAAACTGGACTTCCAGAACCGCTGATGAGACGATGAGCTCATAACGCAGGCAGTCACTGGAGGCTGGATGAATTGTGGAATCCAAGGCGAAACGAAACGGCGCCAGCCGTTGCGAGTAAACATTGCTTCCTCCTTTCTAGGATCCCACGGATTGTTAGCAGCGGTTTCCGAATTTGCCGGCTCCCTGCTTGCTGTCTATCTCCTGATCACTCAGCAATCTCGGATCGTTTCCTGGTACTAGATCTGCCCATTTGACGTTTGGCATGATTCCTCTGGCCACAACCCACAAATCCTGGCAAACTAGCTCGACCTGACTGTTTTGATTCACTGCCAGAAAATTTCCAGACGCTCCACCACGACTGTTCATCAGCGGTCGCGCATCCGGCAGCAACCGCTTCCGGCGCAATCGGATGGCCTGATCCCATCCCCTCAACTCGCCACCTTTACGCGTCGTTCGGACGAAGCACCAGCCGTGGATACGACAACCACCCCCTTTTTTCCCTTTGACCTGAGCCCCCAGCTCTTGGCTCTGGAACGCGTGCAACCTGCGTCGGAGGCGCTACCATGTCGCTTGTGGCCGAGTTAGTATTTTCCCGAGGTTCCACCGCCCCTTTTCAGCATCTGGGAGTATCTCTTGTTGACTTCAATTTTGTGCCGTAGTCAGGTGCGCCGGCTGGATGCGCAGATTGACCGCATCTCTCTGGTGCCTCTCACGATCAGCGAGCATGATGCAGAGGAGCAAGGGTTTGATGGCCAATCTGCCCAGCCAGGGTTTCTTTCTGCCACCAATGCCCTGTCATCGCCCCGCGTTGGTGAGCTTGTGCGCATAGCTAAGTCCCTATCATCCAGCTCAACATCTAAATCCACGTTGAGCTCGGCGCGCATCCAGGCTTTACTCGTACAATCCGGCTTGACAGGTGACAGGCCCAGTTTTCACCAGCTCGCAGGGAAGAGCCAGTATGAGACCGAGATCGAATGGCTGCTGGTGGGCAAGGCGACCGTGCAAACATACGGCCTCCTTCTGAATACACTACTTGACCAAATTATCCCGCTGAGCGACGACTTATGGTACTGGGACGACGTGCTGGGCTCGTATTGGAGCAGCGCATTGTACACGGTCCAAACCTCGCCCTTACGAATGTGGGCGTGGTCCCAAGACATCTATTCAGAGAGCCTTGACCGATTCCAGCGTTTAAGAAGGAATCACGCCGCGCCAGCATCAGCGAGGTTATACTCCGCCGCATCCGGTCATGCTGGAGACGAATTGGACCAGGATCAGGACGAAGAGCAGGGTCAAGGTGAGAATGTCGAGCACGCAGCACCGCAAACTGAAAGTTTGTCCACGCAATGGCGCCAGTTCTACTCAATCGTGAGGGAGAGTATTGCCGAGCGGACCATCACGGATCTTCGCCGCAGGGTTGTCTCACACGTAGGCATTGGCCGGGCTGAGGCCCGTCGGAAGCAATCTCAACTCAAGAAACTCCGAGAAATGACCGCGACGGGCTTGGGCATTCTTATGGTTGAAGGTCTCTGTTTCGGGACGACGGACGAAGGTGACAACGATCATGGGTGGAAAGGCTTGCTGGAGCGAAGCGTTGCTCTGATGGATATGATTCTTCGGAAAACCCACATTCTTGATGTTGGTCTCTCTGAGTATGAGGATAAGGTTTTCGCAGGGGTCGAAGAGGATCCTGAGCTGTCAGTTCACGTTGAGGATGGTGTGGATTCAGAGAGGCCGGCCGTACTGGCGCGAAGAATCCTCGAAATCCTCCAGACTGGACTACCGAGACACACACGGAACATGGCAAAGGTCGCGCGCAATAATGGACGGCCGTCGAGGCTTGTTCGCTTTTGGCTACCGGCAGTAGCATTGCTTGTGTCGTCCTCCACAATCCTGCGAGTTCTGGCCAACAGGAAAGAAGACATTCTCAACTGGATCCGCGACCTTGGGACCACAACACGCGACTTTTGGCTTAACTGGGTAGTTGAGCCTGTCCGCAAGATCATCGGCACAATTCGGCATGATTCCACAAGTGAGATTGCCATCATGAGCCGGGACAGTCTCAAGGCGGACCGGGAGAGTCTGGAGCGGATGGTAGTGGAATTTGCGACGGACAAGCCGGACATAGCGGTCGGCGCGTCCTTCATCACGGAGAGTCAGATCGCGGATATCCGGTCAAAGGTCAAGGAAGGAGATGTGACACCAATTTTGAAAGCATACGAGAGAGACCTGAGGCGGCCGTTTGTGGGTGCCGTGAAAGGGGATCTGGTCCGGTCGCTTCTCATCCAGGTGCAAAAAACAAAAGTCGACCTGGAAGTGGCGATCAGCGGCATCGACGCATTGCTAAAGAGCCAGGAACTGGTCTTTGGCTTTGTTGGGTTGACGCCTGGTATTCTTGGTGAGTTTTGCTTCTCCTGTTTCCCGCTTCTAAACCATTTGCTGACCCAGAAAAGTATCGATTGGGCTGTTCCAATATCTTAGGGGTATTCTCTGGACTCGTAAGGGACTCCGCCGCGGGCAAAAGGCTCGACGCACCACCAGGGTATTGAGGAAAATCGACAAGATCCTGTCTGATGCCACACCTTCACCAACCAATGTGATATCCTACAAGGACCATGGTCTGCTACTATCCGAGGTCCATTTGTTGCGCAAGTTAGCGCACGGCGTGCTTCCCAGCGAAGTTGAGAAGGAATTCATCGAGGACGCCGATGAGCTAGCTAACCTCAGGGGAATCAATGTCCAGATGAGGGCCCTCGACCGGATCCGCTGGGCATACGCCGAGTGGATGAACAAAATGGATTAGGCCGCGGTCGCTAAATTCAACCTTGTTTCGGCATACCACCAACGAAACGAGGAACAGCGGTGGACAAGTTCCATGGCTGGAAAGGTACTTAGACGTGGTTGGCACGAAAACCATGACGGATACGACGGACGCATTCTGTTGTATTGATAGCAAGCATTTGGCTACTTTGCCTCCTCGACATTTTTACAGCATAGCGGGCAACGGGGAGTTTGTGGGCTTCTCCGACAGGAGACCAAGACTTGCCATGTATATCTTCTCAGCGTAGTAGTTATTGCATTGTGCATCACCTACCTGGAGAGCACTGAAGTTAGAACGTGTTTGTGGCGCAAAATATGGGGCATCATTGACATGACGCCACCTTCTTCTGTTGGCCGCCAAGATTCAAGCCCCGTGTCTGTGAGCCTAGCGGGGCGAACCAGAACCCGAGACAAGGCGGCGTTCCGCTGCAGATTAATCTTTGGGGGTGCCTAGTGTTGAAGCTCACCTCTGGGGACGTCACATTTGCCTTGCTGCACCACTACCCCTTCCATTGCACATACATCTAAGTTACTACGCTGCGAACGTTTATTGTCATCCTTCTGCCTGCCCTCCGCCCTGGCAGCTGACGATTTCGAGCCGCCCAGTATCAACTTTTTGCTGTCGTTGAAAGAGACAGGTGCGTCAGTCAGCCCTCATATCCCGGTCCCCGCCCGCTCGGTTGGTCCATCGGCCTTCTGTCATTTGTCCTATCTCTACCCCCGACTTTCCTCACGGGTCTCGTCCCACCATCTATCGCTGCTCGCTCGCCTCTCCTGCTCCTAAGGGTACCCTGAACTCTTAACCTCCGAACTCTATCCCCTGCTGCCTCTCGTTGACAAAGCGGCAACTGACTCTTTGCTGGCCGCGACGCTTTCCAGTCCCGTGGGTCACCAGACACAAACTCCCACTTTTACCCCAGACTGCTCATTTCGCTGCGCATAACGACACGCAACCTCCGCCGGTCTTTTGCTCCCCTGTCATTGTGCATCTTTCGTTGAAATCCTCCCGTCCTCCGCGAACGAGACTGCCGTCTTTAGCCCAACCCGAACCGAAGTTAGCGAAACAAAGAGAAATAGACGGCAGCGTCTCCCATTTCGTCAAAATGTCTAGTAACAGAAATTACGATTTCCTGGTAGCTACACCCCACCCATCGTTCACTATCGCTCGCTCCCTCGCTGCCCCTCCTGACTGGATGCGGCGTCGCGACGATTACGACCAATACTGACGCATGGCTCTCTGCATTAGATCAAGCTGCTGCTGATCGGAGACTCGGGTGTCGGCAAGTCATGCTGTCTCCTACGCTTCAGCGAGGACTCGTTCACGCCATCCTTCATCACGACGATTGGCATCGACTTCAAGATCCGAACCATCGAGCTCGACGGGAAGCGTGTTAAGCTCCAGATCTGGGATACGGCTGGGCAAGAACGCTTCCGGACCATCACTACGGCGTATTACCGTGGTGCGATGGGAATTCTGCTGGTCTACGATGTGACCGATGAGCGGTCGTTCAACAGTATGTCCGACGTCTTGTCTTGTACCAAGGAGGTGTGGTGCCGTTTGCAAACGTAGGTGCTAACAGGCTGTCCGCTTGATAGATATCCGAACTTGGTTCGCAAACGTGGAACAGCACGCAACGGAGGGTGTCAACAAGATTCTGATCGGAAACAAATGCGACTGGGAGGAGAAGCGAATGGTTTCGACCGAGCAGGGCCAGGCGCTCGCCGACGAGCTGGGTATCCCCTTCCTCGAGGTCTCCGCCAAGACCAACAAGAACATCGAAGAGGCTTTCTTCAGCCTTGCCGCCGACATCAAGAAGAAGATTGTCGACACCTCCAAGACTGAGCAATCATCAGGCCCGGCCGTCGACGTAGGCGGGCAGGGTGGAGGCGCGGGTGGCAAGTGCTGCTGAAGGGAATATGAGAAGCTGGATGTGAACACACCCGGCCGGAGAGAGGCATCAGGTCGAGACGGTATTAGACATGGCGACTCGAGCGGCATACTAGCGACTGTTATCCAGCGAATAAAGCCGCGTGTGAGCGAACAGGGCCATTGAACGGGCAAGTGAGGAGAGGACCGAGCCCACTGCGGTGGACGGCAATACAAGGGAACCGACACACATCATGGATTTCACGGCCAGGGCTCGCTGCCCGCCAACCTTAAGATACCTCGAACTGAGGGAGGGGAACACGCAACGAAACAAATGTACGACTACGACAGGGTTTTCACGCGTTTTTTTCTTCTCATCGTCTTTTTTATGTCGCCGTTTTACTTTCCGTAGACGAAGGAGGGGTATTTCAGGATTGCTTGGGCAGGCAGGCTGAACGGCATGACATAGCATGGAGGCGGGAGGGAGACGATGCGAGAGAGCAGGTACCTGGTCACGGAGTTTTGGGGTTTGATAATATGATCTTGGCTCTTCTTTAATAAATTATCTGACCCCTGTACGATATCCTGATACCCTGGGAAGTGTAGCGGAGGTCAATGTGGGAGGAGGAGTGAGTATTGCGCGAATGAGTGGCGGTGATGTCCCGTTCTTTTAGACCACCTATCTCATTAAGCCTGGGGTGCCTTTTGTGTGAAGACTGTGCTTTCGCGAGTACGAGCCTCAGGAAGTTTTAAGCCCGGTTGCCTTCATCCAATACCTTAGATACCTATGGATGTAAAGGGGCAGCAATGTTAGGGTTAGGGTTATATATATATGTGACATTGTAAACCCAATGCACCTTGAGCGGGGTCCATTGAGAATAACTGAACCACAGGAGTGGCCGTAATCAGACGCCAGACGCTGCATATCACCGCCCTGTCCGAGTGACTCAACCGGACTGAATTCAGAACCGGAGCAGCTTGGGCCACATAATTTCCAAAGTGCGAGATCTCTTCTCACGAACACTTCAGGGGCCCGACAAATATACATTTGGGAATGAACACAAACACCCCGCTCCCCTCATTTCCACATCATCCCGGTACCTTATTCGCACTCACAACCCGGCGGTCAAAATGGGCTCCATCGCAGAATGGCGCGCTCAAGTGGACGCCATGAGAGCGGCTGTCGCAAGCTTACAAAAACAGCAACAAAAATACAAGGGAGGCAGCAAAGACCTAGAAAATAGCGGTGATTGGGACGACGACGACATCGACTATGCGTATGAGCCCAGAGGGAGTCCCCGCGATGTGTGGGACTTTCTCTCGGACGACGACGTTGATGAGATTGATTTCGACAGCGGGGATGCGGCGGATGACGTTGGGCCATCGTCCTCGTCATCGGGGTATGGTCTGGAGTGGCTCGCCGTACAGTGCGCTGAAATCGCAAACCGGAAGTCGGGGCTCAACCCGAGTGCGCTCCAGGGGCAGATCATGGACGCCTTGGCTGCGGATCGCCCGGAGGAGGAGCTGCAGTCGTCGCTGACGGACCTCTTAGGGTTTGATGATTTGGATTCGGTCATCAGTCTGCTCTCGCATAGGGGAGAGATTGTCGCGGCCATGGGGGCTGGGCAGGAACGCTTTGGAGATGAGGCACATGTCGTGGCACCGGGCTTGAGGCTGCTGTCGAAGAAGCAGAGGGAGGATGCCCTGCGTCGAAAGGATCGCGAACATAAGTTCGCACCGCTGGCCGCGGCGCAAACGAAAGGAGAGGAATATCCTCATGTCTACAAGGCGTATGACGCGGGGAATACGCTCAGCCACTCCGGGAAGAGGTTTGCGCTGCCGGTCGGCAGCGAGCGGAAGGAGTTTGAGAAGTACGAAGAGTATTCCATCCCGGCCGGCAAGACGGGAGTGCTAGGAGTTGGGCGGAGGCTTCTTCCTATTGCTGAGATGGACGGGCTATGCAGGAATACCTTTCGCGGGTATAAGGAGCTGAACCGCATGCAAAGCCTGGTATACCCAGTTGCGTATCAGACCAGCGAGAACATGCTCATATGCGCGCCTACCGGCGCCGGTAAAACAGACGCGGCCATGTTGACGATTTTACATACCATCGGCCAATACCTCACGCCTAGTCCGTTCGAGGACCACCAGACAACAAATTTCGCAGTTCGGACGGACGACTTCAAAATCGTCTATGTCGCCCCGATGAAAGCCCTTGCGGCTGAGATCACGGGGAAGCTTGGAAAGCGTCTTGCGTGGTTGGGAGTCAAGGTTCGCGAATACACGGGAGACATGCATCTCACGAAGTCGGAGATTGTACAGACGCAGATTATCGTGACGACACCTGAGAAGTGGGATGTCGTGACGAGAAAGGGGACCGGGGATACAGAGCTTGTTCAGAAGGTGCGGCTGCTCATCATCGACGAAGTGCATATGCTTCACGACGAGAGGGGTGCTGTTCTGGAGTCTCTTGTGGCGAGGACACAGAGACAAGTCGAGAGCACGCAGTCACTTATCAGGGTTGTTGGCCTCAGTGCCACCCTGCCGAATTACACCGACGTGGCCGATTTCTTAGGGGTCAACAAGATGGCCGGCCTCTTTTACTTCGATAGTTCGTTCCGACCCGTGCCGCTAGAGCAGCATTTTATCGGAGTCAAGGGCAAGGCGGGAAGCAAGCAATCGAGAGAGAACCTTGATCAAGTTGCATTTGACAAGGTTAGGGAGATGCTAGAGCTTGACCATCAAATCATGGTGTTTGTCCACTCCAGGAGGGATACGCAGGGGACAGCCAAGATGCTATACGAAAAAGCAATAGACCAGGCTTGCGTGGATCTGTTTGATCCCACCTACCACGAGAAGTACGAAGCGGCCATGAAGGACGTGAGGCAAACCAAAGCCCGAGAGCTCCGCGAGCTCGTTCCCAAGGGTATAGGTATTCATCATGCTGGTATGGCACGGTCGGACCGAAACCTTATGGAGAGGTTGTTTGGGGAAGGTATCCTGAAAGTCCTGTGCTGTACGGCCACGCTCGCTTGGGGTGTCAACTTGCCCGCCGCAGCCGTTGTGATCAAAGGTACCCAAGTCTACAGCGCCCAGGACGGCAAATTTGTGGACCTGGGAATTCTCGACGTGCTGCAGATTTTCGGTCGTGCCGGTCGTCCCCAGTTTGAGGACGTCGGTATCGGTATGATTTGTACTACTCAGGACAAGCTGCCTCATTACCTTACCGCAGTGACCGACCAGTTGCCTATTGAATCGCGGTTCTCCGCAAAGCTCGTTGACAACCTGAACGCCGAGATTGCACTGGGAACCGTCACTTCGATTCCCGAGGCTGTCAAGTGGATTAGTTACTCGTATCTCTTCGTTCGCATGAAGAGAAACCCGATGGCGTACGGGATTGACTGGGCCGAGTTTGACAATGACCGGTCCCTGGTCCAGAGGCGACGGAAACTTGCCATCGATGCCGCTAGGACACTCCAGCAGAACCAGATGGTCATCTTCAACGAGGCAACCGAGGAACTACGCAGCAAGGATATAGGTCGTATCGCCAGCCAGTACTACATCCAGCATACGAGCATACAGATCTTCAACAAAATGATGAGTCCCGAGGCCACGGAAGTCAACATTTTGAGGATGATTGCCATGAGTGGCGAATTCGACAACATTCAGTCTAGGAATAGCGAGGCCGACGATTTGGTGAGGATGAGACAGAATGAGAACTGCGTCCCGTACGAGGTCAAGGAAGGCATCGACACACCGCAAGCCAAGACCAACATCCTGCTCCAGGCTTATATTTCAAAGATACAGCTGGATGATTTCGCAATGATGAACGACTTGAACTACGTTGCACAGCAAGCAGGACGTATCTGCAGGGCGCTCTTTATGATTGCTCTCAACAGGCGATGGGGTTATCAGTGTCTTGTCCTGCTCACTATGGCTAAGTGTATTGAGAAGCGTCTATGGTCATTCCAGCACCCCTTTCACCAGTTTGACCTGCCCAAGCCGGTGCTGAACAACCTTGATGCCAAAGACAACTTGAGCATCGAGTCTATGCGGGAGATGGAGCCGGCCGAGATTGGAAATTTGGTCAACAACTTCAAGATAGGCAGCAAGATTGCCAAGTTGCTTGATAATTTCCCAACACTCAGCATCGAGGCGGAGATTGCGCCCCTGAACCGCGATGTGTTGAGGATCAAGCTCCATGTGATTCCGGATTTCCGCTGGAATGACTACCTGCACGGAATGTCCGAGTCCTACTACATCTGGGTTGAGAATTCGGAGACGTCTGAGATCTATCACCACGAGTACTTCATCCTGAGCCGTAGGAAGCTTCACGATGATCACGAACTCAACTTCACGATTCCGCTCTCAGATCCTCTCCCCAAGCAAATTTACGTTCGCGCCGTCTCCGACCGGTGGCTAGGTGCAGAGACTGTGACGGCAGTCTCGTTCCAGCATCTCATCCGGCCCGATACTGAAAGCGTCTACACGGACCTGCTTAATCTTCAACCACTGCCAATCTCAGCGCTCAAGAACCCCGCCCTGGAGGAGATATATGCGCAGCGCTTCCAGTACTTCAACCCTATGCAGACGCAGTTGTTTCATACGCTGTACCATAGGCCGGTCAACGTCCTCCTTGGCTCGCCAACTGGAAGTGGCAAAACCGTTGCCGCGGAATTGGCTATGTGGTGGGCTTTCCGGGAGCGACCTGGCTCGAAGGTTGTTTACATCGCACCCATGAAGGCGCTCGTACGTGAGCGTGTCAAAGACTGGGGCGCCCGTCTAGCGCGGCCTTTGGGGCTCAAGCTGGTTGAGTTGACAGGTGATAATACACCGGATACGCGGACGATCCAGGACGCCGACATTATTGTCACTACACCTGAAAAGTGGGACGGTATCTCCCGTAGTTGGCAGACCAGAGGTTATGTCAGGAAGGTTAGTCTGGTCATTATTGACGAAATTCATCTTCTTGCTGGAGACCGTGGTCCTATCCTGGAGATCATCGTATCACGAATGAACTATATCGCCGAGTCGACCAAGAACGCGGTGCGGCTGCTTGGTATGTCGACGGCTTGCGCCAATGCCACCGACTTGGGGAACTGGTTGGGTGTCAAGGAGGGCCTCTTCAACTTTCGGCATTCAGTGCGGCCCGTACCACTGGAGCTGTACATTGATGGCTTTCCGGAGGTGAGGGGCTTCTGCCCTTTGATGCAATCGATGAACCGACCGACCTTCTTAGCGATTTTGAACCACAGTCCCGACAAACCAGTCATTGTGTTCGTACCGTCTCGTCGACAAACTCGCCTCACGGCGAAGGATCTCATTAACCTTTGTGGAATGGAGGACAATCCAAGGCGGTTCCTCCACATGGACGAGGACGATCTCCAGTTGAATCTCTCTCGGGTTAAGGACGACGCGCTCAAGGAAGCCATTAGCTTTGGCATTGGCCTCCACCACGCCGGTCTAGTAGAGTCTGATAGACAGTTGTCTGAAGAACTGTTCTTGAACAACAAGATCCAAATCTTGGTTGCCACGAGCACGCTTGCCTGGGGTGTAAACCTTCCAGCACATCTCGTTGTCGTCAAGGGCACCCAGTTCTACGACGCAAAGATCGAGGGTTACAAGGACATGGACCTGACCGATGTGCTCCAAATGCTGGGACGAGCGGGACGACCGCAGTTCGACAACTCTGGCGTGGCGCGCATCTTTACGCAAGACGCTAAGAAGGACTTTTACAAGCACTTCCTGCACACGGGCTTCCCCGTTGAATCATCGCTGCATACTGTCCTGGACAACCATCTATGTGCCGAAATTTGCGCCGAGACGGTCATTACGAAGCAGGACGCGCTCGATTATCTGACGTGGACTTTCTTCTTCCGGCGTTTGCACAAGAACCCGTCATACTACGGTCTCGAGATCACCGCCGAGGAACACAACAGCACTACGGCGCAGCAGGCCGCCAACGTCTTCATGATCGAGATGGTTAACGACTCGCTCAAGGCACTCGCCGAATCCAAGTGCGTGGAGGTTTACCCCAACGGCGATGTCGACCCGACACCGCTCGGAAAGATTATGAGTTACTACTACCTCTCGCACAAGACGATCCGCTACCTAGCGCGCAAAGCCAAGGCTAACGCATCGTTTATCGACGCCCTCACGTGGATGTCTCACGCCACAGAATACGACGAGCTACCAGTGCGCCACAACGAGGACCTCATCAACGCCGAGCTATCGCGAGCCCTCCCCTTCCCCGCCACAGACTTCGGTCTCCCTATGTGGGACCCCCATGTCAAGTCGTTCCTCCTCATCCAAGCGCACATGTCGCGCATTACACTGCCCATAACCGACTACGTTGGCGACCAGACCAGCGTCCTCGACCAAGCAATACGTATCATTCAGGCCTCCATCGATGTCATGGCCGAGCTTGGCCATCTGTCAAGCCTCATCGAATTCGTCCGCCTCCTCCAAAGCATCAAATCCGCAAAATGGCCTACCGAGCCGCCCCTATCTATTCTTCCAGGCGTAGACACCGCCACCCTTGAGGAAAAAACGAAAGATGTTACTCTTCAGCAAATGAGCACCTCGTATCGAAACCCTCATCAACTGGAAAAACTCGCCAGAGAACTCAGCATCTCGAGACCGATGACAGACAAGTTTATAAAGGCTGCCTCGGCAGTGCCAAACATCGACGTCAAGGTTGAAGACCTCAAAGTTGGTGAGCTCACTGTTATGCTGAGGAGGACGAACCCGATCACGGAGAGAGAAGGCCGGATGTATGCCCCGAAGTTCCCGAAGCCGCAGACCGAGGGGTGGTTTGTTATTATTGGGGATGTCGGAAGGGATGAGGTCATTGCTGTCAAGAGGGTTGGGTGGAGGGCGGCTGGGGGGGGGAGAGGAGACGGCGGGAAGAAGGTGGGGGTGGATGTTGGGATGAAGCCGACGGCGAGGGCCGTGCTGAAGATTCCTGGGGAGGGGAGGAAGCTGGACGTGCTGGTTGTGAGTGATGGGTATGTGGGCATGGAGTGGAGGGTTATGGGTGTGCAGCTTCCACTGCCGCCGGTTGTGGATGATGATGAAAAGAAAGAGGGTGGTGCCGTTGGGTCGGGAGGGAATGGGAGTGGAAGTGGTGTGAGAGGATGAGGGTGTAAATGTGAGTAGAATGATGTGAGGACTTGCAAATTATTGGAATCCACGATGGATGGGTGACCAGATGAAAGATATACAAATCTTGTTGCAGCTCTGGGTCGAAGAATATCGTATCCCCTTTTTGTCTACACTGTGCCATTGGGAACACCCAAATTCGCAGGCCCAACTGGCAAGGCATTAACCACAGAGCCTCCTCTGTATGCACACAGGATGTATCCTTGAATTGCATCTTAGTGGAAGATCACAGTCCAGTACCATCGTCGGTGGTTACGTTCGAATTAGCTCCAGTCATGCACCAAGCGTCGAAGAAACCCGATACGGTCCCAAGAGTTACATTATTGGTTACAGGCCGCGTGGCCCAATGGCTAGGGCGCCAGATTTCGGCTCTGGAGATTGTGCGTTCGAGTCGCACCGTGGTCGGTCTATATTTTTCTCTCTCAGATAAGAAGTTCTCCTTTTTTTTTTTCTTTCTTGAAATTCATTTTTGCCAGTTGCTAGGATGATGGCTTAGGATCCCATCGAATCAAATTCCCCTGTGTGTAGTTCCTAGTGTTTTGAGATGAAAAGCGGGATCTTGTGGGACCTTGCTATAATTTTTCCCTTACCCCCACAATGCCCAGCCCAACGCTAGGTACCTAACTCCTCTTTCCACCCACACATTTCAACAAATCGGATATGGTGTAATGGTTAACATCGCTGACTCTCATCACTGAGCGTCTCAGCAGCTCGGGGTTCGATTCCCCGTTTCCGAGTTCCAGGCCCGACCCCAACTACTGTGGATGGTAACATCCGCACATCTTCCGTAGTATAGTGGTCAGTATATGAGCTTGTCAACTTCTTTGAAGAAGACTTCGCTCGGGACCCGGGTTCAATTCCCGGCGGGAGAGAATATATGTTGTGCCTGTCTTTTTGCAGGCGCGGGCTTCTTTTTGTTGCTGATTATGAGAGTGGGTGGGGGGAGGATGAGCTGGAAATCCCGAGAAGCGGTTACCGGATCGACTCCTGATTCGGGCCAGCCCCACGCTGGCGGCCCAACCCCTGAGTTGGGAGGCTATTTTATATTTCGATTCATCCGCAGAAAGTCCTCAACCAGCCCCAGGGCCAAGATACTTCTCCAAATCGTCTCTCATAAACAACTGCTGTCGAATTCTAGCAGCCCTGCGATTCTCCTCGGCCTCCATCTTCCTGACCTTCTTGGCGTCGAGCAACTGCTCCTTCTTCTTCGGTGGCAGATTCTTCGGCACAGCCATGCCAATGCCGAGTTTGTCATCCTTGACCTTGGATTTGACCGGGTACTGGATGCCCTGCTGAACCGCTCCCAGACCTTTCCGGGCGTCAGGGTCCCAGCCATAGGTTTCTAGATATGCGAGACCCATCCGAGACCGATCCAGTGCTGATGGAGGATGGGAATGCGGAAGGCACAGCTGGTGGGCGAATGAACTCTCATGTGATGTTGCGGCCCTCACAGTGCCGTCTTCGGTCCGAGAGATGTCTTCGGGGGCGAGTGATCCCAGAGGGAGTCTGCAGACCTCGCACAATTCAGGAGTTGGTGTTAGGCCCTTCGCAGTGCGAAGGCTGGGGTCTGCTGCGGGTTGACGCTTGACGTCCTCGGGCAGGACCATACCCAGATATACGTCTGATACATCTTGATGTGGCCGTGACCCAGATGCAACAGTAGCATCGGTGGAGTTGAGTTGGCCATCCCCAGATGCCGGCACGAAGGCGACTTGCTTGCGGTGCAGGCCGCTTCCAAAGGGCCTCACGTGCTCCAAAGGAGTTTCGACATCATAATCGTCAGTATCGTCAGGTCCACGCGGCGGCAGCGATTTCATCTTGGCTTGACACCATGGACACCCGGTATTAATCCTCGTCTGTGGTTGTAGATGGGAAGATCAATCTTAGGCAGCCGTGTCGAGCAGGGTGTTTTGCGGCTCTTGTTAGTGGCGGGATCGCGGTGCAGTGCAACCCTGGCAGATCCCGCCCATCTGTGGATAACAAAGGCGCCTTGGCTGAAGAGTTCAAGTTGTACCGTTGGACGTTCGATAGGTACTGAAGCTGCCGTTGCCCTTAGCTTCAGGTTGAATATACATTGTAGATGAAATTCAATAAAATACTCGACTTTTGTCAAATCTATTCTTGTGATATTCTTCCGTCTCAGGGTCCCCCATCGCACCCTGCGGTTAAGCAAGCTCCCGGCGGTCCAAGAAACGCCACGGCCCCACTCTAATCAGGCTTGTCGGGGAGCTACGTAACAGCTCACCGGCCTGGAACTCGCCAGAATCGGGGACGCGAATTCCCAGCCCCGATATCGAATTTCACTCTCGCATCCTCACAGCGCAACAACGGGTCCCACGGAGATGATATTATAGTGACTTCTCTCTCCAATCTGCAATGCCAATTCCCTTTATTCTCCACGTTATCCAGGAGGGATGGCCGGAGGCCCTGCCAAACCCATGGCACTTCATCCGCGCCGGCAGCACCATCGCCGCCGTCGCTGCGACCAAGCGGTACATGGAGGGCGCCGCCTGCACAGCTGAGAAGGACATGCACGGCCGCGTCGTGTTGATGACGGGCGGCACCTCTGGAATTGGCGCCATCACAGCCTACCAGCTGGCCCAGCGCGGCGCCCAGCTCGTGCTGCTCACGCGCCAGCCCGCCTCGGACCCCTTTCTGGTCGACTATATCGAGGACCTGCGGGAGCGTACCAACAACAATCTTATTTACGCCGAGCAGGTCGACCTCTGCGACCTGCATAGCGTCCGCCAGTTTGCAACCCGCTGGATCGACAATGTGCCGCCACGTCGCCTAGACATGGTAATCCTGTGCGCCGCTACGATGACGCCACCTGGTGGCAAGAGGACAGAGACACCGGAGGGCATTGAGACGACTTGGATGGTGAACTATCTGGCAAACTTCCATTTGCTGGGTATTCTCAGTCCGGCGATCCGGGCTCAACCCTTTGACCGCGACGTTCGCATTATTCTACCGACCTGCTCGACCTACATCTCGTCGCCACCACTGGATGTTCCGATGGACGAGAAGGACTGGTCGCCGGGCAGAGCCTACGCCCGGAGTAAGTTAGCGTTGATGGTGTTTGGTCAGGCCTACCAGAAGCACTTGGACAGCTACAACAGGCCGGATAAGCTGCCCATGAACGCGCGCGTCTTTCTGGTAGATCCAGGCTACACGAGGACGCCCGGAATGAGGCGGTGGCTCACGCGAGGGTCGTTGTTTGGCCTGTTCATCTACATAATACTCTGGCTATTGGCCTGGCTGTTTCTCAAGAGCCCTTTCATGGGTGCCCAGTCTATCCTGTGGGCCACGCTCGAGGGCAGTCTCGTCCGCGACAAGGGGGGGAAATTGGTGAAGGAATGCATGGAGGTTGACAGTGCGAGGAAGGACGTCAACGACGAAGAGGTCGCCAAGAAGCTCTGGGAAGAGAGCGACAAGTTGATCGAAGCAGCCGAGAAACAGAGCGCCATGAGGAGGGCGAGGGAGAAGGAGGAGCAGCGGAAGAAGGGACAGAAGGAGGAGGGGACGCAGGGGAAGAAGCAGCAAACACAGGAGAAGCCGAAGGGAAATTCGAAGGGAAGGTCGAAGGAGGAGGACGAAAAGGCGGCAACGGCGGCTGAGATCGAAGCTCTCATCAAAACCATCGCCAAGAACAAGGAGCAGAAGGACGGACAAAAGGCTAAGGGCGGCAAGAATACCAAAAAGAGCGGGAAGGCCGCCTCCTCCTCTAGCTGATGGGTCTAGGACTCTCTTTTTTCCTCTGAAGGGAAGCGAAACTTTTGATCCCGTCTTAGACTTGGCAGGGGTTGTCACCAGTGAGGCGGTTAAAGTGGGGCACCCTCGGCACTTCATGTGGAAGTCATCAAGCGGCCATGACGACACCCTACACAACACACAACGAAACCATCTTCGCTCAAGCCTCAACTCACATGAGCTGTGCATCTTATCAGATCCCAAGTCAATCGAATCGCCAAACTGGCCTTCTACATACAGCAGCCCAACCAGTTCATTCCCACAGCGCACCGCACATCCAAAACCAACCTCGGTCCTCAAGCCCCGCTCTCACTCATCTCTCATCCACATCCTTCCCCATGGCAGCACTTCAACCACCAGCGCTGCCTGTCCCGCCGCCAACCCGGATTATATCACAGCCGGTCTGGCGAGCACCACACGATGCATCACACTGCCACCCTGTCTTCTTTACCGAGAGACTTCGACGACAGCCTCTCTCGTTCGCCGCTGCGCCAACTCAGCATGCTAGCCCTGTGACCCACGGCTACGTCTACCAAGATGCACTGCGCGTCGGATTTAAAGGGACAGCCGGGCCAAGGTTATGAGATTTCTTAGTATGGGCGACTTGAGGGGGGTGGCAGGCCGGAAAGAGCAGGCACTCAGGACGGCAGGGATCTATGTTATGTTGCGATGCACGATCATATATAATGTAATTAATATCCTCCGCCTCTTGGGGAGAAAAATTATATTACACACTGGAAAGGCAGCTGTAGAATGAAGGGATTCAAAAGAAACCCCAAAAATATGGGTATCGATGTAATTCAGAAACACGCAGGCCCCAGAGCTAAAACAGAACGGACATTGTTGCCTCTTTTTATTTGCCATTGCCCGTCTCTTTCTTCTCCCCAACGTCCGTCGGCCAAATCAGGCCGCTGTCGATGGAACCGCAAGCACTAGTACAGTCGTGTGTACAAATACAACTTCGTCAAATAGCTGATACAGGAACGCCCAGAAACCAGAACGCCATCCAAACAAATGAAAAGGAGTGAGAAAACGGATGTGCGAGACAACCCCCTCCGCTCAATTTAAGCTGTTCTTGACCGAGATAACTATCGTTACCAAGATCAAAGCCAGCACCAACCCCAAGAGCGTCATCAGCTTGACATTCTTCCACCACATCCTCCTCTTCAAGCCCCTGCTGCGCACGCGAAACTCGCGCGCGCTGCCGCCGAGCCGATCCGTCTTGTCAACCAGAAGATCGATGCGCTCCCCTCGCTCAAGCAACCCCTCAATGTTACGCGTCATGATCCCCCGCACGTCGTCGATCTCCCGCTGCGCATTGGTGATGGCGTCGTCCCGTCCGTGGCCCGTCGTACCGTACTCGACCATCAGGCCGCGAAGGTCTTTGTTGAAGGCGCCCGCGCCATAGTGGGGAAGGTCGGCGAACTCGGTTGTTGCGGCCGGAAAGCTGCTGAAGAAACGGTTGCGGACTTCGACGAGGAAGCCAAAGCTAATACGCCGCCCGAGATTGCTGTCGGCGACGACGAGGAAGACGAGACCCCCTGCTGAGGGGTTGGAGCCGTGTTCGGATGGCGCTTCGGAGATGTAGTGAATGTGGTAGGACCCGTGGGTGTAGGTGAGTTTCTGGGGGGTAGCGTGGTCGATCTTGGGGAGGATGAGCGAGGCGAGGGAGGACGTCTGGGACGAGGCGGAGGTCGTGCATTCTGCGAGAATGGTGGAGTTGTGGGCTATGCACGAGCTAGAGGGGGTTCATCGTGTGAGTTCGGATGTGAGGTTAGGGGGTGGTACATATTAATGGGGAGCTCTTACTATAGCAACGGGGTTGCTGGGGTCGATGACGAAGCCATTTTCGTGGCGTGAGTCGTAAGAGAATACTTCGGTGGTTTGGTATTATCCTGTGAGCTATTGGGTTTGTTGATGCGCTGGTTGAGGGTGTATTGTGAATTGAATGGAGAGCAGAGCAACCGGTTGTGCCCAGCTGCGAGATGACGAAGCACCTACCTTAGGTCGCAGAGTGTATGGGGGCCCCTGCAAAGGCTCACGTGCAGGCGCGAAGAAACAGGGGTAAAGGATGGGTGATCACTGATAAGATAAGAATCGTCGAATCGTCGCGGTTGACGCAGCAAAAATTCGCGACAAGTTAATTAGTTCATTCGCAAAGTCGATATGAAGGTATTTACATTACGACCACGGCTATGAAATCGCTGCTTCGGGTTTCCTTGAGCTCGGAGCGCGCAGTCCGTAGCCGCGCCCTCGCTCCCTTCCGAGCAGCATCGTCGTCGTCGTCGTCGTCGCCGTCGCCAAAATGGGCGTCGTCAGGTTCGTTAAGGCCATCTGCGCCAAGGGGCAGACCACCTACCCACAGGGGGTCTCCAGGTTCTAGAGAAGTATATTCTATGTCTGCCTCTATCCTCCTCACGGCTGACTAGTTGGGTCTCCAGGGTCCAGGAGGATCGATCGAGCAAGTCCCGGCAAGACTGGGCCAATCCGCCCAGCGCAACTACCACTTTTTCCTAGCCCTCGTGCACACTCGTTTCAAATACATACGTCAAGTTCAGAATACCGATTACAAGTTCTTCGGCTTGCAAAATGATCGAGAAGTCGAGCGCCAAGCTGCCCTGTTTATCAAGGCCGTGGATACAGCCTTCCGGCTCGCCACTGACCGGGCACAAACGTCCCGGGAGCAGAACCCATTGTTCTGGAACTTGCGCAATGCTTTCGTCAAGGGAGACACGCGTGCCCTGACGGCCGAGCTCAAGTACTTGTTCGAGAGCTTCATCATGCGCAACCGCTTCCCTAAGGCTGTCACGGAGATTCATGAAAAGATAGCGGATTTACGCTTTCCATATGAGTGGTACCCCGCGACACGCATGATGCAACGGACCGTCCATTTGCACGTCGGGCCTACAAACTCGGGCAAGACATATAACGCCCTGAAAGCCTTAGAAGGTGCCAAGTCGGGCATCTACGCTGGCCCCCTGCGCCTCCTAGCCCACGAGATATACACCCGTTTCGAGGCCAAAGGGATACCGTGCTCCCTTGTCACAGGTGAGGAGCAGAGAATTCCAGAAGGTGTAGACAGCAGGTTCTCCAGCTGCACCGTTGAGATGACGCCACTCAACAGGCCGGTTGATGTCGCAGTCATCGACGAGATCCAGATGATCGCTGACGACGACCGTGGGTGGGCCTGGACCCAAGCATTCCTGGGTGTGCAGGCCAAGGAAGTCCATCTCTGTGGAGAAGAACGAGCCGTCGAGTTGATTCAGGATCTGACAGCTAGAATGGGCGACAAGTGCGTTGTGCACCGTTACAAAAGACTCAACGCGTTGCACACGATGACAGAAAGCTTGAAGGGAGACTTCAGCAATCTTCAAAAGGGAGACTGTGTTGTGTCGTTTACCCGAGTTAATTTGCACAAACTTAAGAAGGGTATCGAGCAAAAGACTGGTCGTCGATGCGCTATTGTTTATGGCTCGCTTCCTCCGGAGACCAGAGCCCAGCAGGCGGCGCTTTTCAACGACCAAGATAATGATTACGACTTTCTCGTCGCCAGCGACGCCATTGGCATGGGCCTGAATCTAGAAATCAGGCGTGTCATTTTTGAGACTGCCGCAAAGTTTGATGGCTCAAAACATCGTTCCCTGTCAGTCTGGGAGACGAAGCAGATCGGAGGACGAGCCGGACGGTACAAGACCGCCAGCCAGGCGAACAAAGACGCAACAATCGAGCAAAAAGACTCAGGCGCCGTATCACCTTATGCCCCTGCGGCAGTCCCCGCCGGAGGTTGGGCATTACCGGGTTTCGTCACGACGCTCGATGATGAAGATATGACAACAATCGGCGAGAATATGGAAATGGATGTCCTGCCCATCAAAACTGCGGGTATAAAGCCGCCACCATTTTTGACCGAGAAATTCTCGACACAGTTTCCTACTTCGACGCCTCAGTCCTTCATCTTACTAAGGCTTCGCGAGATGTGCAGACTCTCCGGCCGGTTTCACCTGTGCACCATGACAGACGAGACTGATATTTTGGATATGGTCCAGGATCTGCCTCTAACTCTGAACGATCGCATGATACTCATGGTTGTCCCTGCCACTCTCAATGACGAGAGGTGCAGGAGTGCGTTAAGGGGCGTTGCCGAGGTTCTCGCGTACAACAAGTCAGGGCACATACTCGACATTGAAGAGATTGACCTGGAGGTTCTCGAACTCAGCCAGAAAAACGCGAATCTTGGCAAAACCGAGTATCTGCTGCGGCTCGAGGCACTGCATAAAGCGGTCACAATGTACCTGTGGCTGAGCTACCGCTTCGAAGGTGTTTTTCAAAGCCAGCATCTAGCGTTTCACATTAAGGAGGTGGTCGAGGAAAAGATTGCCAACCTCCTCAACCAGTTCGACTTCACAGCGGAGGGCGCACATGATCGCCGGAGCAGAGTCAGGCGGCTGGCTCAGCAAAGTCGCGAGATCGAAGAGGCGCTTGTAATTGAGGGCAACGAGGACGTGAACGGCGAGCATGGCGAGGGCCCGGGAGTCTGGAATGAAGAGGGGCACGAAGAGCCGTTGCTTGACTTGGACGAGCTAGATCGAGACCTAGATGAGGCTACACAATCGATGGCAGCGCCGCAATAGGGTGCGCGCACAGCAACATGTATTTCCCCGTCAGGCTGTACTTTTATGGGTTAAACCAAACAACCGAATATGTAAATGATAGAAGATATATGTACCAGTAGGAACAGGCAAGAATGTACAGAGAAATTGGAATAGTGTCTTCGCACTTGTCTGTAGACTTTGTTCAACCGTGAGCTTTGTCCGGCTGAGACGCGTCCTAAGTTGGTTGCCTGACGCGTTGCGGGGTTGCCAATGAGGGGCCTGATGAGGTCATGGTTTATCTTCTCTGGCCGAACTCTACCCAAGAACAGAACAACGCTTTCCACGCCAAAGCACGCCTTTAATTAAATATCAATCTAGCTTGGATCACACACTTCCCACTCCGCCACAAAATCGAGAGGCCGATAGAAGGGAGAGAAAGAAAAAAGCGAGGATTGGCAACTTCATTTCCCCACACACAGCACCTCACTTCCCGGTACCGTCGGTGCAAACAAATCATGGCGTCCACCTCCGTCGACACCCACAGCGGAGGGCCCGATCCCGGTACCTCTGCGCCCGCATTCATCCCGCTCGAGGCAAACCCGGAGCTGATGACCACCCTGCTCCACACCCTCGGGCTCTCCCCCGCCCTTCAGATCCACGACGTCTACTCTCTCACCGACCCGGACATGCTCGCCTTCGTGCCGCGCCCTGCTCTCGCCTTACTACTCGTCTTCCCCGTCTCGGCAGCCTACGAGTCGCACCGCCTTGCAGAAGACTCACTCCTCCCTGCGTATACCGGCCGCGGCGAGGGCCAGCCTGTGCTCTGGTTCCGGCAGACGATTCGCAATGCGTGCGGCTTGATGGGCTTGCTTCACGCTACCGCGAATGGACCTGCCAGAGGTTTCGTGGAGGAGGGCTCGGATCTGGATCGGATTATCAAGGGCGCGACGCCGCTTGGGCCGGAGGAGCGGGCGAAGCTGTTGGAGAAGGAGAAGTCGCTAGCGAAGGCGCATAAAGCCGCTGCGGAGAAGGGGGATACGGCTGCGCCGGAGGCCACGGATGATGTGGAGCTACATTATGTGTGCTTTGTCAAGGGCAATGATGGAAAGCTCTGGGAGCTGGACGGGCGGAGAAAGGGACCGTTGGAGAGGGGGGTGTTGGGGTCGAACGAGGACGTGCTCAGTGAAAAGGCGTTGATGCTGGGTCCTTTGAAGTTCTTGGAGAGGGAGGGGGCCGATTTGCGGTTTAGCTGCGTTGCGCTGGCCGGGAGCTTGGAGTAGCAATGTACTGTCGAGGAGACGGCATGTACGGGTGCAGACGGCCGTGGAGTTTAGGAGCGGGAGTGCGGGAGCTGAAAGCTTGTCCGTTGGGTCGGAAAGAAGCAGGCATTGGTATTTCGAGTCGTGGCCTTCTATTGAGTATATGGGATCGCTCATGTCCCTATTCTCGTTTGCTGCGTTGCTTGTTTTGCTCAACTCGGCTGGTCCCCTTGGGTCGATAGCAATGTTCATCGGTTCACTTCCGCCAATTTTGAGCATTGGCTATCTAATACCCCCTAACGCCTGCGAGCTTTTTCATCAGGAAACCAGCCGTGGTGATCAGCTCTGTCCTGGCAATAGTATGGAGGTAGTTACGCTTTTGGGGGTAAAGAAGGCCGGATACTTCCCTCAAGAAAGAATTATCACTACAATGTGTCTTGCCCAATCTCCTCTCTATAATGATCGCTCCCTGACCAGGCTGAACACAGATGGCTACCTGTTTTTGGCAGGGCAGAGCTTGCATTGACACACAACTTCAACTATTGTTGGGCTTCAAGGTATCCCTGTGTTGCTGATGTATAAGAGAATATGGCCAGTGCTCATGCACCACACCTTCGACGATTACGACGTTACATTATTGATCGCCTCCCAAGTCTCTTTGAGTATGGGATGAACCCGAACCGGGAACCTCGAAACTAGGTACTACATAGTAACTCCCGAGCCGCCGAATGGGAACGCGACTTTGTGAGATCCTCGTCATTACAGCGGTCTACCATATCAAAACAATCATCGTCACGTCTTTGACCGTCATCGTTCCCGCAATCTCCATGCTTTCCTGGCGAGATGCTCCGATCTCCGTTCAAGTTAGTCTGCCTGCCGGTCCAAGTCCCCAAGCCAACGCTTGACCTGCAAACCGTACACCGACTGGTTACTCTTTGACGCGCGCTCAGACTCGAGTGTGTCGTCGAAGTTGGTTGTGAGGGGAGATTCCCCGCACTGATAGGATCGGGATGGCACCCTCCCAGATGCATCGTCGCAAGCGCGCCAAAAGGAGTCAAGCCTGTCGCTACAGTCCACGCCGATGTGGATGCGGAGCCTGTATCTACGGAACGTGGTCAGGATTGGGACAAGCCCAGTCTCGCCAGTGTCATCAGGATGATCAATGCGAACGGCCCGGGATCACATACCCTAACCCTATGCAGAGCAAACGAGTGAAAGGTGATGCACCCTGAATACCTGCATTGCCGTTACAAACGGGGAAAAGGGCGACGACGGGAAGGAAAAAAAGGAGAAGAGGCGATATGCATGCGTTGTCTCACCACCAAACGGCAGACGGGTTCACAAGCTACTGCCTGCGAAGTTTGTACCTGCAGATTCCCAGAGACCTCCAAATTGGAGCGGGAAAGCTTACCAATGTGGATGCTTCCCCTTCCCGGCTCCTCCCAGTTTGCTTGTTGACTTGCCGCGCTATTTCGAGGGGTGGCCCGTGGCATCCAGGCTCTCCCTTCAAATTTCAACAACATGGAAATCGCAACACTGTAGAGCAGCAGTGACCTAGCAAACTGTTCACCAGGCAGACATCTACCGTCTCGAGAAGAGTTCTGTCCAGTTTCATCAGTGGTTACTGGTGGCTTTACGCACGGCGAGAACCTGGGAGGGAAGAATGTTCCTCGCAGTAGTGCGGCAGGCGAGATGCAGCTGTTGTCCGCGCTAATTCTCCCATCGCTGCTCGTTCCCCGAACGCTGAACCAAGGTATGACAGCTTCGTCCCCCTTCCGTGGAAATTTCGTGTTTAGCTGCCATCATGTATCTGCTGTTGGGCACGAACTGGAGGCTGGACGAAAAAGAAGAAAAAAACTTTTGATCGGCCATCCTTGGAGAGGCCCTGGCGATCAATGACGGGAGCAACCCTTGCCCCGCCCCGGATCGTCTTCCAGGATCCGCTTGGTCTCAAGGGTTGCCTGACCTTGCCTAGTTTTTCTGAAAAGATCCCCACTCGCCGACGCCATTCTTTAGCCAAGGCGCTGGGCTTCCATGGAAGACGCCAGAAAGAAAAAGGAAAAAGCAAGCACCGCCATGTGCTGGGCCGAACAAGGGGTTTTGCTCTGCCAAACGCCAAACGAACTCGACTGGGGCCCGAGTTCCGATCGAACTCGACACTAAGGAAATCGAGATTCAGCGATCCCCCCGGCTTAGCGGCGACTCTGCTTGGCTAAGTTTGAATCGATACTTCGGGCGCGTGATGGCCTGGAAATTAGTGCTGTGGTACAGAGACCATTTCCGCGCTCAGCAGCGGTGCCACTCGTAATCTTTCATTACGGACTTCCAGCCACAACTATTGCTACCAGCCTTCTCCTTCCCGTGGTGTGGGTGGAGGTGTTGCATGGCCAGCGAGGCGGTGACCTCAATTGGGACAGGATCAGACCTGCCGAAGCGGCTCGACCGCTGTCCGTCGATACTCGACGGCAAAGAGGCGAGCGCACGGCCAGACCACCTCGATACCCCTCGATCACGCCGTCCCCCGCCAAGTGAGCAGCCTCTCTTTTTCCATCTCGCTCGCATCACGAGCCTCCAGCGTCCCCGCCTGGCGATGGACTGCTGTTCTCCTCGTATTTAGCCGCTCTCGCACTGCGGCTTCACACAGTTAGAACCCCTTGTCCCGGCGTGCAAACGGGCTCCGTCGGAACACGCACATGTTTGCGACGTCGCGGCGACTGCTGTCGTATCGTCAACGGGCCCCTGTCGCCGTCCCACCCTGGCGCCTCTCGGTCTGCATATGCCGTGCCGCGCAGCTGGTCTGCTCGCGATAGGCTGGAGGCCTTGAAGAAATGCAGCTCCCTCGCAAACTCCTGACCGAACAAATACTGCCCCGGCCGAGTACGCTAGGTTTCAATGTCAGAAGAAGGGGAAGCCCCCGACTCAGGATGCCTGGGTTGACAACCTCTGCCTAGCTCAAGTGGCTACACGTGTAATGGACGGCAGCCGCACTTCGCCAGCGTCGCCGAACTGCGACGCCCCCATGCAGGGTTCCGGGCCTTCGGCGCGGCTTATCACATACAAGTAGGCGCGCAGCGAGCACAGCGCATCTGTACCTGAGGAGAGGAGATGGAGCTGCCGAACTGGTGTATGTAGGTACGGCGATACAAGGTGAGACTCTGCCGCCGCCCCGTTCTGTGTGTCGCGTAGTCCCTTGGCCTAGCATCCGGGATCTCCTTGCACTCCAAGATTGTGAGATCGCTCTGATCCTTGGTACCCCAAGTCCACGGCGTCATATAGCGTCGTGCGCCGGGCTGCCGTCCCGTTACCCATCCCATATTACTTGGATTGTCCCCTCCGTTCCCGCTCCTTCGACTCCAATATTTCCTGTCTAGTGATACTCCCCTAAGTCACTGCTGCCGCTGCCCGTATCTTGGTTTGCTGTTATTGTTATTACCCTTTTCCACCCCATTCGGTTTCGGTCCTATTTTAGTTTTACTATTCCCTCCTCCCCATCTGGTCATTACTGTCCTCGGCATAACATTTCTCTGTCTCTCACCTTGACGTTTGCTCAACCAGCGAGAGCTTCATCCATCTCTGCGCCCGCCCGACTTCGAGGCAGCTGGCCGCTGATGGCCAGCCGCTCACTACCAAGATGGGCCTTCTGAGCTTTCTTACTAAGAGGTCGAGTGACAAGGCCAAGGCAAAGCCGCGTGCTTCTGATGCGCCCCCTCCGAAGGCTCCCCCAGTTCCCAGTAGGTTCACCATAATGTAATTGGAGTTCTGGATCAGCCGTCAACTCACACGCCCGCACAGGTCTGGTTGCAACGACAACCAACGGCACCACTCCCAAAGAGACTACTCCTCGGGGCCGCCCCAGGATCAGCCCGACCCGGATCTCCCCGCCTGTCGCCATCGTCGCCGAATCTCTGGCGCCGGCACCGGCACCGACTGTCCCCCTGTTCCGAGAGGAGGAAAGCGTGGAGAGACCGAGCACCGCGCCCAACGGGAACTTACCTCCCACGGTATGGGCAAATGCCGGGTCTCGTTTGCGAAAGAACCCGCTGCGGGGCGCTCCTCCAGTATCTTTCCGGCTGCTAAGGCCCAGTACTGCGAATACAGGGGCTCGCCCTGTGTCCCTCACTGGCTCAACAAACTCGATTGCCAAGGATGCCCAAGCACTTATTGGCCATTCGCGGAGTAATTCGATTAGCAGTTCGATGCGCAGCGATGGTGGAAAGGGGTTCAAGGATCTCCTCGATGCTCAGTCTGAAATCAAACCGGCCGACTTCAGGTCTAGGGTGAAGGCATCCGGCGCCAGAGACTACGGGGAGGATGTCGCCGATAGAAATATTGGAGAGAACGGATCCAATCTCGAGTCCTCCCCAGTCCAAGCATTCTATGCCCACGCCCCCAACCCCCTTGCTCAACAGGAGCCAACAATGGGCGTGAGCATCGCAGACATCAGGACGAGATCTCTAACTTCCTCGACAAGCTACATGTTTCCCAAGAAGACAGCCGCCCTACGGCCTCTTGTACCTCGAGTTCGCCCCCCGGAGGTCACTTTCTCCGACGTCGACTCGCCCCTCTTGAGGCGACGGCAGTCGCTGAATACCTATATGCCGACAGCGTCGGCTGGTACTGAGAGTGATCCGTCTCCAAAGAGGAATAAAGGCATCCGAACCTCCAGCAACCCGATGCGACCCGTTACTAGCTCACAAGTTGAGAACACGTCTTGGGAATTTCCAACGCTGCAGTCTCTCAGTATTAGCTCGCCAGTCGTTCTGGAACGGCCAAAGACGGCGCGGCCCGCCACAGCTCACTCTCCGAGACTGCCCCGCGACTCGGTGGTCCTGGCCAAGCAAAGGGCAGGAACGCCAATAGGGGATTACCTGTTCAACGACAACGTCTACGGAAATCCGCTCCCGGGCGACACGTCTTTCCCTCTTCGTCCTCCGTCCCTCCCCAATCGTGGGTTAGTTACAGCCCCCGCCAAAGCCTCTCCCCGAAAGCGTCACAGTTTGCATACTTTACAGCCCTCTGCTTCATTTGCCAACAGCGACTCCGTTTTTGATTCGACCCCTCTGGCATATCCGCGCCGCAAACACCACCACCCCACCCAACAGCAACCCGTGGTTTCTCCCCCTGAAGTTACAATAGATTTTGATGTAGCTGCTTCTCCAAAAACGCCCGTGGGCCCTGCGCGCTCGCACTGTTAGTGATTTTTTGCTTTGTATTTTTTTTTTAACACCGGAGTCTTCCCGAACGCTAACTTGCTTATCTCTAGACATAAGGAGTCCTTTTACGATCCATGAGGTCAACGAAACTGCAGAAACGGAGCCAACATCGGGATTTGTTGGGAGAAGAAACCAAGCTGACAGCCCCGAGCTGGTTCCTCTGAAGACCCGGAGCATACGCGGATGGTCCACCTCCTCGGCCACACCTACAACCTCCGACACCAGCTCGAAACTGTCGCGCCACACCGCAAACACGTCGATTGATCTGAGCCAAGGTGCACCTTCTATCACCAAGGTTCCCAGCCATGCTTCGCTGGACAGCGGCGCGGCATTTTCACCCAAAACAGCCATGTCGAATAGCTTTAACATTGACGACTACCTATCATCTGACGACGACTCATTCACCGAGCCACGACGTCCGCGTGCTGAGGGAGAGGAGCAACTGCTATTTAGTGATAGTGGTTATGGCATCGACTTTCAGCTGCCAGGGATCTCTTGTATGCCCCCAACACCTAACGCTGGCAGTCCTAGAGCAGAGCAAATGCTGCAACACGCACGGTCGAGCATCTCACTCCCGCCGATGTACGACTACGGTTCTTTCGGACCTGCCGGTGGTCGTCGGTTCATTCTCGACACTGCTGCCGACTCGGAGGACGAAGACACACCGTGCAACTCCCCAACAGCTGCCTCACCACCCCGAGGCTTTCGTGGTACCAAGAGGCTATCCGCTATATGCAGCTCTCCTTCCAAGCATCATTTCTACGCACACGACGTCATCGAAGAGGAAAGGACCGGCAAGGTAGACGTTGCGGCTGCGATTAGACTCCGTAAAGAGACCAAGGCACGAAAGAGGGCATCGGGAGTTCCACTCACGAGGCCGAGGAAAGCAAGGTCAGCTATTTCGCTAGGCATGAGGGAGATGCTAGTTGCGCCTATCGATGACGAGGCGAACCACGCCGATGTCGAGTGAGGCGTGGTGCTGCACAACACGACACCATTTCATTTGTCAGTTCTTCCTGGTAAGGTACCAGACTTGAGACATCCCGGGGAGAAGGTCGCAACCGACCGTAGGAAGCACCCAAATTTTCCATGAAGCGCGGCGTTTCAAAAGGCAGAAAGGAGCATGGGGCATATGTGTTTGATTGATTATACACGGGACGGACGAGAGCATCGGGTTGTTTTGATCTGTGGGCAAGGCAGCCAGCCAGCCGGGATAATTCCTCCACTCACACTTGGCTTTACAAGGAGTAAGAGACGCGGCTCGGTTCGGTTCGCTCGGTTAGGAGGCTAAAGTCGGCACTTACACTTCATGGAGGGACGGACGGCGTACCGAATGATACCTTGGCGGCAGGATAGGGGAATAGGGGGAGGAGTGGGGCTGATCTGAATACTAACCATGCGCTGCTGCATTTGCGCGCATATATTCCTTATATTTGTGAGGATATTGGAGCGAACCGTGGGAGTTGACGTTGTTGGCTGGAATAGCTACCATCGCAGCACCACATAATAATTACCTATCTAATGGAGAAATACAGAAGCTATTGCCTCATTTACCATATGCGACTGTTGTTAGTTGACGTGCTTGCACAGTGTCGCCGGAATGACAAGTCCGAATGGTACATCCCGCCTGCAAAAAAAAAAAAAAAAAGAGACTAGGATACAGCATGCAGACAAGTAACATGCTGTTTAGAGTTCCAGTGGGTTGGCTTTTAGTTGCCTTGATTCTTGGTTTATTCTGCTTTGTGTTCAGTCTACGTCCACCCATAGCTCTGGTTACTTTCCGTGTAACTTCAGGTTCAGCTTTGTTTGAAGTTTATTCTCTATTCGTTCGCCTTCTGTTCAGCCACAGTTTCAGTTTCGCACCCTATTTTCATCTATGTTTATGGATATATTATTCATATTCCATCTAATTACCATTTAAACTTCATTCAGATTAAGCCTTGTTTACAATTTACCAGATCTGTATTTATTCACCTTCTAGGCAACTTCAGTTTCAGTTTTTGTTTTAATCCTGTTTCCCGCTAGTCCTATACAGATATTGTTTGGCTTCCATTCACTTACTTATTCCCGATATCAACGAGATTATCAGTCTACGCTTATTATACTACATATTCTTCTCGTATTGAGAGACATCTGATAGATTGCCGTTTAAGATCTTCACGACAAAGAGTATCTAACAATGCGTCCACTACGAAGCATTGTCGCGTCTTTGATCCAGAACAAGTACTTATCATGCACTCATGTCTCAAGAGTCTTTGCCCGAAGAAGCGCAAGATACAGTTTCGCCGGTATAGTAGTACGTGCAAGACCTCTAAAATTCGCTACTCTGACAGCAAAAATTGCCTGAATTGGCAATATCAACGCTATTTCTACAAAACGCTGAGCCTCCCGGCCTAAATCGCAGAGCCAATTGCTTCCTCAAGATGGCTGGCGTCGTCCTCCTCCTCCACCACGCAGTCGCAGCCATACGTGCCCCGAAAGCCGTCGAAATCCATGCCTTCCAGGATAGCAAGCGCCTTCTTCGCCACGGCGACTTTTCCATACCGGCCGCTTTCGGAAACCGTGTGCGCCAGCATCTTTCCATGAACCAAGACACCGCACACCACATCCTGCGTTCTCGTGCTGTCGCCCAGCAAGCCCACTGCGCCATCGCTACTGTTGCCACCAGAGATGGCCGCAGACCTGACGAGTATGCGCCAGTCTGAACAGTGGAATCTGGACTGCATCAAAGTGCCTACCATTTTGACCGGGTGCGTGTTCGCAAACGTGTCGTAGACATGCATGTCCTGGAACCAAGGCTTGACGTGCTTATCAAAGAAGGCCTGGACAACGCTGAAGTCATATTCGCTGTCGACAAAGATGGCACCGATATATGCTTCGAGAACGTCGGGCAGAGCTTTGGGAGGGCGGCCGCAGTTGAGCCAAAAGCTTCGATTAAAGTCCGCCTCAGTCTTGCCGGCCCGGACAGCGTCCTCTTTTGCCGCGAGAAGCGCTTCCTCCATCTCAGTGACGTATCCGACTATGTCGCTCACCACCGCGGGAGAGTTGGCCAAAACTGATTTGTGAAAGCCCAGATAGAAGGCCAAACATCCCAGAAACTGGTTAGACACCATGGCCATTTTGTGCTCAGTGAGCCATTGAGGGTCAGCTCCGGGGTAGCGGTGGAAGATATAGTCTATGCAGACCATGTCAAATAGGGAATCGCCCAGAAACTCGAGGCGCTGGTAGCTGGGGAGATTTTCGTAGTTGAACGGATAGGATGGGTGGTGAAATGCGGAACGCAAGAGCCGGGGATAGGTGAACTTGTAGCCCATCCGCTCATGGAACTTTCTGGCCATGTTCAACTGGTCCGCACTCGGACTTTCCGTCTGCCACTTGGGCTTCTCGTAGGCTTCATAGTATTGCGAATATTTCGTCATGGTATGCTTTTTGTCCTTGACCACGGCAGTGACCGCCTGAATCGCCATGTCAAAGTCGTGGGTTTCGTACGTGGTTAAGTAGGCGGCACCGATGAGCGCCTCGCAGACATCTGCAATTGACTTGTCCCCAAGAGCGTGTCTCCGTCTCACCTCGGGTCGCTTGCCCTTCTTCAAAGTCAAGCCCTCTGGGTACCACGTCCGCCGGTTGAACGCCATCGATCGAACATACTCCTCCAGCTTGACATCTAGAGCATTGTTGAAGAGGTTCTGGTTGCACAAGAGTGCCATACGTTCGCAATGGAGATGGAACTCGCTTTGCTCTTGTACGAGTGTGAATATAGCGATGGTTGTCGCCATCTTGAGGAAGCAGTCTCCCAGAAACTCGAGTCTTTCATAATTGTTGCCCATGCCGCCCTGGAAGTTAACCTTTTCGGCGTCATGCTCGTCTGAGTTGTCGCTGTCCTTCGTGAAAGCCTCCAATGCAAGATCTGCGCGAATATTGGGTAGCCCCATCAGGCTACACGCATCCAGAGCGATCAGGTTGGATTCGATACGATGAATGATGGCTGGGACGTTGTAAGCCATGGCCACCATCTCAACTGGCAGCTACGTGATGGTTAGCATTATAAAACTCATGGGCAACCCGGGGATGGCCTTACCGGGGAGATTCTCATCGGCTCGAGAATCAAGAAGCACCTCTTGGACTCCACATCCTCATCGACAATATTGTTGTCCAGGATGTTTCGCCAGATCGAAAGCAGTTCGGCCTCAACAACAGGCTGATCTTTGTTGAAGTTCATGACTGTACGAGACTTTGACCATAGACTGATACTGTAGTTATAAATGTCATGGTTCTGGCACGATTTCACCCATGCTCGATGACCCGGTGCGACGACCCCGTCGGGAACAGGATCGCTCGGTTTCATATCCTTTCGGCGGCCTTGAAGATAAAACTTCCGCGATCCATCAAAGAGATCGCTTACGAATTTTCCATGGAAGAAGGCATCCGGTGCATCGAAATCAAGGCTGATTGCCTCGTTTTCAGACACAAATCGAGTTGTCTCCCAATCCAATAAACCATCCGGGTCGGCCACAGACGAGAAGTCAAACGAATGGTCCTTGAGCGCTGGGGCAATGAAGTAGGGCAACTCAGCCGCTGATGCCTCGAACAGCTTGCTGAAGACATCGTAGAAGATTCTGAGGGTTGTCTCCGTCAAACTGTGAAGGTCTTGTGCGCTTACTTTCACTGATGCTGGGACCGGAATGCACTGAACTTCCGAGGAGCGATCCGTTCCGAAAAATAGGGGGAAAGGGGCGATACGCGGAATCGGGCTCCTGGTCAACAAGATAAGTGGCTGTGAATGGCGGCCAAGCGCCTCAGGTTTGGCGAGGGCCAGGACCATTAGATAGAGCTCTGTGGGCTCTCCGAGAACAGACCATCGCTCTGGCTTGAATCGCATGTCGTATTCCGCTCTCTTTTTCGAGCTAATTGCAAGCCGGGCGTTACGCAAGGCAGGAAGCTGCTTTGTGAACATCGGGAGGAGATGCCCGTCGAGGTATTTTCCTTTGAGAAGTTCAAGGCACATATCGAATGCGGCCGAGCATTTGGCCATGGCCTTGCTCGAATGCACTCTTCCAATAGCATTGGTGATTGGCGAGACGCTGGGAAGCATGACCTCGCATTGATATCCACCAGCAACTGAAGTAACCACGTACTCAGCCGTAAAAAAGACGTCAAGCGGGTGTGGCAACGAGGCCACAAATGTAGCAAGGATGGCTAGACTCTGGCGGTAGTTCAGTTTTGCTCCGGTCTCCGGGACAGTGTATTGGCGCTGATTTCGTTCTTTACGTAGTAAGATGTCCATGTCATAATCGTTGCCCTTCAGCTTCCTGTCTTCGGGCATTGCTTCACAGAACTTCCGGAGGGCCTGCTCATGTGTTTTTGTTTCGCTCAGTCTCGCAAGGTGAACTGGGTTGTCCTTTTCAACCATGTGGATGTACTCGGACCCATCTTGACGGGCGCGTCCTCGAGACTGGATGTACTGGATGAGGGTGTCGTACAAGTCGAATCTGACGATAACGTTGCAGTCCGGTATGTCCAAACCCTCTTCGGCAATGGACGTGGCAAATATGCAGTTGAGTTCGCCTTTCCTGAACTTGAGGATCGTTACGATCTGGTCTCGGAAGGACAATTTGTGGCTGTCTTCCCTAGTGCCACTACCCATCTGTCTCACAGTTAGAATATATTGACTCGACAATACTGTTAGGAGCCTTACCAGTACGCCCACTCTGACTCCAGGAATCTGCATTTCTGGTTGCTCAAGCAAGTCGGCAAGTATCCGGGCTGCCATTCTCTGTTTGACAAAAACAATGCATCTCCGGTCGCTGTTACGGTCCTGGTATTGTTCCCGGATAATCTTTACCAGTTCAATAACCTTTGCTGATAGCAGACCCAGGTCTAACGCCGGTGCCGGAAATGCGTAGCTCTCAACGAGCTGGCGAGCATCACGCACTTGGCCAAGGTGTACATCCGCTGAAGTTCCACTCCAACGGGCGGCTCTCGCTGTCTTGGCTTCCATTGATGCCGCAGGTTCTGCTTCGAAGAAGCGCTGCCAGGACCGGCCGACACACCAGTTTCCCAGCTCTGCAGCAGCATACTTTGCGAACACGAGCTGCTTTTTGAAAATCCAATGGTCCTCGATGAGAACGTTCAAGGACATCTGGAGCTCAGTCTCACTGCCGCTTGTTCGGTCATACTCACGAATAGTTTCCATCTTCGGCTTGCATACGGTCTGCTGTAAAATGGCCGGATCACTAACAGTAACGATCTTGCTGTGGAGAAGGTGTTCCAGATCCAAGGCGGCTCTTTCCGGAGCCACTTTGGCGTCCACGGGTGAGGCTGTCATGCCGAGGATCCGTGGCCGGTTCTCCTCCGGCGTGGCTTTGGCGTAGAAGTCCTTAATAATGCTGGCATAGGGGTGGCCCTTCTTGGTGTGGTGAGCCTCGTCAAAGATGAGGAGGTTGATCTGGTCCATGCGGATCCATGAATGATGCAGGCAAGTTTTGAGAATATCGGCTGTGCAGACAATGGCCATGTTATCGTCAAACATTTTGCCCCAGAACTCCTTCGACTCCTGCCAACTAATCATGTCGCCGCAGAGCTTCTCAATGGGATAGTCCAAGTTGCATGTCAGGACGGCGTGTTGCTGGAACACCAGCGCGACCTTGTCGACCAAGAAGAAAGCAACCCGCTTTGGGTTCCCTCTTGAGCGAGCTTCCATTTCCTGCTGAAGGGTCCAGCGCAGGAGCAAGGCGGCGATCAAAGTCTTGCCAGAGCCTGTATCGAGCACAGCAATGATATTCTGTGTCTTTGCCTTCTCGAACAGCTCGAGCTGGTACTCGCGCGGGGTCGAAATGATCTTCTTGTTCTCAAACTCCCGGACCAAGGCAAGGGCGGACTGGTTGTCGCCAAGCACCAGCTTCCGCGATCGCTTGGAGAGAGACGAGTGGTTCTTTTCGATCCACAGCTCAAAAGCAGCGTTATCCGCGCGCCGCTTTTCCGAGATCTTCCGGGCCTTGGGGGCGGGATTGAACACCCACTTCTTGATGCCATCGCCAACTTCATCGGCGTCACTGTCCTTGTCGGAGGTGTCGCCATCGTTGCTCCCCTCCTTCTCATCGAATGTCTGGATATCGTCTAACATGGTCGGCGCGGACTCATGGGTCTCCAGAGTGTGGCTTGAGTCGGCCCTGCTTGATGTGCTGGCGCTTGAGCTAGAGCTTTCATTTTGACTCTGTGAGAAGGCGAACCGCGAGTGGAGGCCATTCTGCATTCTAGAATCTAGAGGGTCGAAGTTGGGAATCTAGAACAAATAAGTATAAATACGTATTTGATGTCGTCTGAAGATGCTGCTGGAGAAGGAGAATGGAAGGAGCTGTGATGCTCAGGAAAGAATGGGACAAATAATGCCGATTGAGAGACAATGAAGTCGCAAGCAGGAAACTGGCAAGAAGCGACGGAAGGGGAGATGTGCCGATGAAAGGCTTGCAGAGATGAGGCTGGATAGCTGCCGTCAAAGATCAAGACCTACCAATAACAGCAAGTTCGTCCCGGTATTTCGGTTTGGCCTATCACTAGATTGTTCCCCGCGGAGTAGATGTTGTCCGGGGATAGCGAACCAATCGTGCGACTGCGGATTGCCCTAGCAGAAGATATACGGGGATTTCGGGCGAGGAAGCTGCAATGCTGAGAACGGGGTAACGGGGAAGAGAAAGCAGGGTTGGTGGTGACAGCAAAAAATCGCAATGAAACCAACGCTCCGAACCAAGGGTGTCGGACAAGGTGCTGTTTGTGTGTGTGCGTGTAGGACGCAAGCTGCTTGTTTTTCTTTCTACAATCCAAAACTTCCCAGCCAGCAAGAAGGCAGGTCCCGTGATTTCCTCAAGGGCTAAGCCTCTCCAACGTCCACTTCATCTCATCTCCTTCACCCTCAACCCGCCCGTAAACAAAGCGATCATGCAACCGGCTCTGCCTCCCCTGCCAAAACTCAACCCTCTCAGGCACAATCCTCAGCCCTCCCCAAAACTCTGGCACAGGAATCTTCTCCTCGCCCTCGAACCGCCTCTCCGCCTCCTCAACCCACCCCTCCAGCTCTCTCCTCCCATCATCCTCCCCATCCCCTGCCGCCGCATTCAACACCTGACTCTGCCTACTCGCCCACGCACCAACCCTACTCCCCCTCGCCCGCGTATCATAATAAAGCTGGCTCTTCTCCCTGCTCAGCCTCTCAACCTTCCCCTCCACCCTCACCTGCCTCTCCATCGGCTCCCACCAAAACACCAACGACGCCCAAGGATTCCCCACGCTCTTCCCGTCTCCACTCCCAAACAAATCCCTCGTCTTCCCACTCGTACCAAAGTTGCTATACACCACAAACCCCTTCGCATCCAGTTCCTTCATGTACACCATGCGCGCCGACACCCGTCCCGACGGCAGCTGCGCCGTCGAGAGCGTGCACGTCTCGGGGTGAGACACACCTGCCGCAGTCGCGGCGGTGAACCACGCATGGAACTGTTCAATGGGGCTGCGCGGGTCAAGGTCCCGGCGGCGTAGGCCGCCTTGCTCCTCGGCCTTCATGAACTGGGCGGCTTGGCCGGGGCCGGCATCGGGTGCGGATGCCGGGGCGCCGGTTGGGGCGACGTAGGGGGTGTTAATAAAGGGTGATGGAAATTTCAAAAAGGGGAAGAACACTTACAGATGAGCTTCGCGCCGTCTTGAGGGGGGTAGAGGGCCATTCTTCTTTTGATTATGAGGGATGTGATGAGCTGTTTTGGGCAGGTAGTTGGTGAGGTGAGAACTAAGGTTCGGTAGCTTCTTCGCATGGGCGATGCTGTAAGGTTTAGGTGATGTGCTAGGTATTTGTTCTGAAGGTGAGGGTGCCTGGGTGCCTCGTCCGATCATGGAGGGTTTTGGATGGCCTGACGTCTCTTGATCGCAGGACAGGCACTGTGACTGTGCCGTTAGAAATCCGACCCCACCACGGTGGGAGCCAATCAGCCGATGGTATGCGTGTAAGTCACCCCCCTGGCCAACCGATAGAATGACTTGCATAACAATAACACATGTTCTGGAATCTGCAGTTTAGTTGTCCATGCAATTGTTGAGAAGTAAAAAAAACTCGAGTCAAATCAACCGACCCAGGATATCCTTAAAGCAAACCAACCGTATATCTCACAACTCGATCATATCATCGTTGACCCCCGCTGTACCGCTCTAAACGTCACAGTTTTTACAAAAAGTAATCGGCTACCGGCTTTTTAGCTGGCATGCCCCTAGAGTCCTGCGGCGCCGCCTGGAAGACGCGGTACCTCCTCGCCGGCCCGCTCTTTAGGTCATTCTCCAAGACACTGCGCAGCCCGCCCCCGCCCCCGCCCCCGCCTCCTCCACCCATGCCGCCGTCGCTGCGGCCCACATCCCCGTTGCTACGGGCAAAAATCCCCAACCCAGAGTCGTCTTCGGACAGCTCAAGCAGCGCCGCCACATTACCGCAGCGGTAGCAGTAATTGGGTGCTGACCACACCGTCACAATGCTCGCGTCAAACATCTCCTTAAAACCTTCCATAACGAGCTGGTGCGCACGTGCGATCAGGCTCAGATCGTTGCGGTAGTTGAACACCTTGACGATGTCCGCGCCGAATAGAAACCCGGCGCCACGGGGGGACAGGCCCCACCCATCGATCTCGTCCGGATCCGACCATAGTAGGTCGCACATGGCGCCCTCGTGCGGGACCTCTTGCTTGCGATCGAGAAGCCGTATCTTATCCACCATGTCGATCAACGGGCTGAGGCCACCGTGTACACACAGGACTGCACCGGCTGGGTTGCCTATTGATCCGCCGCTCGCTCCCGATGCTCCAGAGCCCGGAGGGCCCGTATTGGCGGGCGGTGGAGGCCCTGACCCTGGAGTGACACCGTTGCTGGTCGCGCCGTTTGGACTTTTCCCCCTTGCCCTACTGTTGCGTGGCTGCCGTGAGAACTGAGTCATAATTTGTCCATCCGCATTACAGACTTCGATTTCAACATCGTCCTCGCTCGCTTCCACTTGTTCTGGGTTAGGCGAGAGCGTGTTGGACGCCCCGAGAACTATCGCCCCCAGCGCGAGGTAATCAAACACGTCGCAGCAGTAGCGCCACACATTGGCACTGCCGTATTTTCGTAGGCACTCGTCGTAGAAGCCGTACACTGTTGTTATTTGACGCGACTCGTGGTTACCTCGGATGAGCGTCATCCGGTCGGGGTACCGGACTTTGAGGCAGAGAAGGAGGAGGAATGACTCTAGCGAGTAGAAGCCGCGGTCAACGAAATCGCCTAGAGTTAAGAAGTCGTGTCAGCGAGAGTCTTTGCGCATATGCGCTGTCTATGGGAGTATTTATAAAGAATGCTGTATACCCATAAAGAGGTAGTTGGTATCGGGAACGTCGCCGCCGACTCGGAACAGTTCCATCAAATCGTGGAACTGACCGTGAATGTCACCGCATATCTAGAGCGCATTGTTAGATTGGATGAAATACGGCGTGTTTTTTGCCCTTGGTTGAGTACCGTTACCGGCGCCGTGACCGTCACCACATTCCCCTCCTCAATCAAGAGTTCCCTGGCCTTGTGGCAGAGTTCGCGAACCTGTGCTTCAGGTATCGGCCGGCAGGCTCGAAGCTGAGCGATCGCCCTATTCAGAGAAGTCAGGATCTAGACATGGGCGCAACCTTGGCGAGAAGAAAGACTATGCGCCGGGGTTGTCGCATACTTATCGAGGTCGCTCATTTTCGCAACTGAAGTCGGGTGGCCACGAGGCGGCCACGAGGCGGATCGGATCGGACTACCGGAACCACCCGTTTGCGCTTCCGTCAAAAGGTTGTTTCTTGCGTCAACTCAATATCATGGTAGTTCAACCAGCCCAGGGCGCGTTCGGGATAGAAGGTGAAAACCGTTTCACCGTTTGTTTGCTGTGGCGAAGGCGCGGCGGCGATTGCTTTGCGACCTGGGCTCTCCAAGGATTTTGGGATGTTGCGCGACAATAACCCTAACCCTGTTCATAAGTCGAAGCGATAAGCAATCATGCTTAATCACGTATCCACGCGAAATCCGCAACGCTTGCTCGTCGTTGACCCACGCGTGGGATTAGCTTTCGATTTCTACGACATCCTAGCTTCCCGACCTAGCTTCCCGGGGAAGAAACAAGGCCAACTACAGACGCACCATGGTATGAGGGGAGCTTGAATAAAGCAATTGGTGAGTTTAGAGCCTCAATGGCCGTCACAGACGGCTGCCTCCCCCCTTCCTTGATGCTAAATTGACTCAGCGCTTTCTTTTCCCTACTAGCACTTCCCATCCGGCCCGGACCCCTCATTTACATCATGCCGCCGCCTCATCTCCATCCGAGGTCCCGGATGACCTCGTCGCTCTTCGCGACAACAGTTATCGCTAGCTTCCTGGTGGTTGGGCTCCCACATGTGCTCCCGTGCCCTGCGCCACGGGTGGTCTATGCCGACGGCGAGATGCCGGACGGGACAACTAAGAGGAAGAGGAGGAGGCGACCAGAAATTATACAAACCCCGGATGGCATTGTTCAGTTTGGCACCGGCGGCGATGGCGATAACGACAGTGCTGCCAAGGCGGAGGCGTTGAAGCGGGAGTGTCCTGTTCCGAAGCCTGGCGGAATGCTGGGGGAGTTCTTTGGCTTCAAGAAGGCCTCTAGCGATGACTCCGACTCACATTCACAACCCGACAGGTGATAACGACGGAGTTCAAATAGAAGACAAAGACACTCAGGGGCTCGCCGGGAAGGTTACACCTAACGGGCGGATCGTGCATGGCAGGACAAGAAGACGTATCCTGTCGCAAACGGTCAACCCGAGAACATCCTCAATACCCCTGTTACTATCGGGAGGGCGAAGAATAATTCTGTCTGCGATAGAAGCTTCCCTTTCCAGCACCTAACGCTCGGCGGTTCAGGGCTTGTGGTGATCGGTATTCTCCCCGTGGGATATGATACCTGCTGGGGATCACCCGGAACCAATATACTCAATTGAGGGCTCGGTGGAAGCCGATACCTTCGCCCTCCAATTTCCATTGTCGCTGGTTCCAGACGATCAGTCCAGATTCGAGAACTTTCAATTTATCCAGAATTTGGATGTAGGAAGGGGGCATGGACTGTACACGTCCGGAGTGCTGTCGATCTTGTGTGAAGAGATGCAGGCACACATACCCACACAATGTCGAATTGTTAGCGCCCTATTGCAGTCCCATGCGTGTCTCAGCGCCGACTGATAGGAAGCTTGACTTCTGCCTATCTGCCATCGAACAGTTATGCATAATTCCAGGCCGTCTTGGCAGGCTGAAACAGTCGAGGTGACTTGAATACAAGCTCTCGTCAGTCATTCTGCCAAGCCATCTTGAATCTGTCACCCAGTTGAGCGACCACCGGCACGCCGCGAAGCGCGCTGATCGCCCATGCCAGCTGCTCTTTCCCCATTGCAGCTCACCCATCACTCAATCGATATTCTGCCTGATCTGCTGGTTACTATGGGGTGTTTCATCGCCACACGTGTCTGCCAAAGATGTGCTTGTTTATGGCAACCAACTATTGCCGCTCATGACTATCGTTCTAGAAATGTATAACAGTATGTCTGCTCACCCAGCTTGTGCCGTTTTGTTTCTGTTCCTGATGTTGCCCCGATTTGCCAAGACTTGAGCCCCTTTACTTTCGTTCGTTCATTATTAAATTTTTTTCGGAGGTGAGTAGAATTCCCTTCGAATACCAGAGGTAGACTTGGTCAGCTAACGTTGTGAGTTGTAGCTGTGCTCGCCGTATCCTTCGTTTCTATTTGGACTGAAGTCCATCGACATATTCCGCAATAATCAGCATCATGAAGTCTTGCGCGCTCCTGTTCTCGGTCGGCCTGGCGTCGGCCCAAGTCTTTCAGGCTGGGGGGGTTAATAATCTGGATGTGAACGCCCTGCTCAATACCTCCCTCGACGTCAACAGCGGTGCCGCCGACTTCGACCCGGCGGCCCTGGGTATCAACCTCAACGCTCTCAGTAATCAGGGGCTCGACTTTTCGAATCTCGATTTTGGCAACCAAGATGCTATGGCACAGGCGATTCAGTCTCTACTGGGACAGTTGTGTCTCAACAACGCCATTGATTTCGGCAACATTGTTGGCCTTGGCATCAACAACCAGGTGGATCTTTTCCTGCAGCTTGCACAGCTTCAGCAGCTGCAGAACCTCGGATTTGTCGGTCTTGGAGGCGCTGCCAACATCTTCAACAGTGGCCGGCTTTTCGGCGGCGGTTTCAACGTCGGTGAGTACCTTGATTGTCTACCGGGATACATGGTGGTGAAAAATCTGACTGACATGTCACAGGCAACTTCAAGCGCGAGCTGGCCAAGGCAAAGAAGATGATGAAGCGCAGCAAGCTGAGGCGTGGAACGGTATCAAAGCGACAGTGTCAAGCAGCAAATGCGGCGCAGCCAGGTGTTGCCGCGGCAAGCGCAGTAACAGCAGCTGCCGCAAACAACGGCGTCGTCTCTATTGCTACTGCGAACCCGTCGGCGGCGTTTACTATCGCCACGGCTGCCCCGGCGGTTGCTTCTGCTCCACCCGTTGCCGTCGTAGCAACGCCTGTTGCTGTAGCCACTGCGGCGCCGGTGGCTGCTGTTCCCGTTGCAGCAACCCCCGCCGCGGCCCCTGTTGCGGAACCCGTTGCTCTCGCCAGCAACATCCCGGTCGCTGCCCCAGCGGCTGAACCGGTGGCCGCCGTCCCCGACGCTGGTCTTGACGCCCCGGCCGGTGGCGAGGAGAACCTTGCCGACTTCACCCGTTAGGCGGGCTGCAGCGATTTTGGGATGATGCGATGATGAGATGTCAGGTGGCTGGGCGGAGGGGGGAGTCTCCGGACGAAAAAGAAAAATAACGCGAATACCCCTTTCGGATTCCGCCAACGGAGGAGCCTCACCTGTCCCACCGCAATTCAGTCAAAACATGTCAAAACGACAGGTCAGCTTGGCGATGTCTCAGGCGGTCCGATGAGGCTCCAACCCAAGTAATATCTGGGGAACTAAGACACCACGCCAAGCAAAAGGGGTTCGCAAACGAAAGAAGCAACAGAATAAAGTAATAAGCGAGTAAATAGTTCAGGGCCCCGGGTTGCTGTGACGGAGACCCAGCGGCCGGGGGTTGGTTAGCGCACACTTTAGGTATCTTCAGGTTACCTTAGACAGATGGGCCCCTGAAGGCCCCAGTTTCTTTGCACCGTCAGGATTGTATTTAGACCCCGGTCTGCCATACGGAAGCTGTTTTGCCGACACTTAAACTTATTTCACGTTTCCACATATCCCAGCAAGTGCCAAACTGTGTCCCAGCAAGCGCGTTGACATACAAGCTGTCAAACTGCATCGAGCGTTGTTTCCGCACCCAGATGCCGCAGATGGGGGTGGATAGGTAGTTGGGGACGTGATCAGATGCTGCTTGAGTTGCCCGATGCTTGATGCGACTGGCAGTCATTATAGTATCCGCCATGAAGAATATGGGTTGCTTAACGTTGCTATTTTAAGACCGGACATTTTTTATTCGATCTGCCGCAAAGAAAGTCGTGATGGGCAGACGAGACGCATGGAAGCTGCTCGAGCAGATCAGGCCAAACACGCCACCGTCGATGGCCTGTGCATCATCACCAGCTTGGATGATACCACATTATTCCACTTCCAGCTTCGCGCTGGCAGACCAGACGGAAGTAGCGCGATTCCGGGTTTGCCAAGACGCCATCGACATTCATCAGGTGAGGCAACCTCGAGATGCGGCTGCGGCGGCGACAGCACGGAGGCTGCCGCTTTGATAGCAAAGGCATGGATCGGGTGTGCTTCATCGCCCGCATCTGCGACGCAACGGGCGACGCTCGAGGTCTTGAATGGGCCGAAAGAGGCGAAATGACAAGGGTTGCTTGGACGTTGTTGCGGCATCTGCCCGACACCTGCATGGTCCTGCCCAATCACGGAGGTCAATTGGCCTCGCTTCTGCCCCAGATTCGCAGGGGCCCATCCCGTCAATCGGCTTCATCGATTTCAGCCTCTTCCACCTGTGCAGCACCACCATTTAGCCACTGCCCCATCCTTCTTGGCAGGCACAGGGCACCGAAGGGGGGGGGGGCTCTTGAAGTGGGCTTGAAACACACTCCAGTCTCTCGAGCCGCTGATTCGCTCCGGCAGTCGGCACCGCTGCGCCATTCAGGTAAGCTTAACTGACAGCCGAGACCAGATCGAAGGCCGCCCAATCAACGGCCGCAGGTTGGGCCCCTACCTCAATCTTGGAAGGCCTTGAACGTGACCCGAGTTTCCCCCTTCCAGCCTGCAGACCCCCACCCCCGTCGCTGCGTCGCCTGCCATCCGACCTCGCCCGAGCTCTGGGCTCTTCCTCTCCCAGCTAGGTGTCATGCCTCCTGGGCGCCCAGAGCACCGAGAGAGGATGGTAGGCGCCCGCTTTGCTCTATCGAAACAAGGCGAAACAGGCTGCCCATCCTCGATGTCGATCAGGGAAAAGACCTGATGAGAACGGGAGGGCAGCAGACTTCAGACGAATCCATGTCTCCCACGGGCAGCCCTGCAACGGCGCCCCTCGACGGGACCCCATACCCACTCGGCCAAGGTGGCTCACACTCAATCCGTGACTGGGCCGCACGACACTAGAATACACTGCGCACTAGCTATCGTCAGCTCCTGCGTGGAGTTGTTCCGCCCCCGGTCGTCGTGTGTTTCTCTAATTCCCTTGGCATCCGGGTTACCCCCTGGACCAAGACCCAATTCTAGGCCCGGCCACAGCGGCTTCCGTGCATGACGTCGCAACGGTCTCGGGTCTCTGCCCCACGATCTCGAGCAGCGCGCTGTGCGCCGCGCCCCACCCATCTCGTCCGCCCTACCAAGTGGGATGTCGGAGACCCTGGCCATCTGAGGTAGCCTCGGAGGATGGCCGCACCTGTACCTGCACCTGCACCTGCACCTGCACCTGCATGCTACAGCGTGCCGGAACACCTGCACCGCGACCTCATCCCACATCTGGCCAAGGCGTGGTCTGAGGCCTCGGTCCTGTGTTTCCCGCCACGCTCCCCAGGTCTGGGTCCATCACTGTTTTACCCGCCCCTCCGTTTTCGCCCAGTGACGCCTGACAGGCCTGGCATCTGACACGCTCCGGATGCCTACCCACCCCCCCTTCCGAGTATTCTTGTACCTCCCTGAAATTCTTGGCGGGCGGCAGCTCCTCATGCCTTGGTCATGGACACGCCATGCAGCCACGGCCTCACCAGACTGTATATAAGACGGGAGAGACGGTCGACGATATCCAACTCTTTTTGTTTCCTCATCCCACTCACCATTTCATCCATTCAGTCATTCTCTTCAGAGGTAAGACTACCACCCTCCTGGTACTTCCAGACTTGGAACTGACAGATGCTCAACAGCTGTGCTCGTTGTTCGCTTCATTCCTTCAATTTTTGAACATTTTTGAGGTAAGCATCTCCGCTACACACGGGGGATGGACAGGATAACTAACAATCCATTCAGCTGTGCTCCTTCTTATAATCCTTTAATTTGAAAGACTCGAGTCATTCACTCCAACACAACAACCATCAAGATGAAGGCCTCCACCGTTATCGTTTCTGCCCTCGCCACTCTGGTCGCTGCGGCACCCACTGAGAAGAAGGTTGAGCAGCGCGGCTTCAATGACTTCCTCGGCGGCCAGCAATTCGGCGGCTTCCAGTCGACCAACATCGACTACCTCTTCGGTCTCAACAACGGCGTCAACAACTTCGGCATCCTCCAGCAGCTCGCTCTCCAGCAGAACCTGGGCCTGAACCAGTTCGATGGTCTCTTCAACGTCAACAACCAGGTCCTCGACCTCAACTCGCTCCTCTTGCTCCAGCAGCTGTCCGATCTGTCTGCCATTGCCAGCCTCGGTGTCTTCGGTGGCTTCGACCTTGGCCAGCTCAACCTCCAGAACAACCTGCTCAACACCGGTCTGCTGAACCTTGGCGGTGCCAACCTCGGCCAGTTCATCCAGCCCAACGTCGTCACTCAAGTCCAGACGATTGCTTCCCAAAGTAAGTAATTTCTTCTTGTTCCGCCTTGAGCAAGTTGAGAGGAGAAGTCGGTCATTTGTTTTCCCACAGTGTGTTCACGCACACCAGTCTTGCCAGGAGGTGGCCTTCTCGGGTCAGGCATCTCAGGGGTCCCCGCGGGAGATGCATTCTCCGGAGTTGCCTCCCCGGGTGTCGTCTCTGATGTGTCGTCGGGCGTTCCTGACGGCGCTGTCACCGCTGCCGAACAGGACGCACAGGAGGGCGGTAGCTCTCTCAGGGCTTAAGTCAGACGGTCGACGACACCGCCCTCCATTTTTCTCTCGCCGATTCAGCACTACGCCGGGCAAAACAAAATTCAGCAATTTGCGAGACATCTGGGCTAATTCGGTTTTCCTTTCAAGCCTTCGTTCTTAAGGAATAAATAGGTTCCTCACCCATGAACCACCTTCCACCACTCATCATCCTTCCGATCACTCACCAGACCTTGCTATGAGCGTGTAGCAAGGAAGCGGGAATGACGAGAGACAACACAAAAAGTGTGGAGAAGGATTCACAAGATAGACAGATCAGATCAGGAGCGTCGGGGTCAGGATTACGGAACGGACCGCGACAATACTTGGGACAAGAAGCAGGCCAAGGGTGTTTGTATCATCGCTGGGTTGTTAATCATCTATCGCGCGTTTTTGCCTCTGCACTTCCGCTGGTACAAACCTCCTTTCCTTTTCTCATCTTTTTCTCAACCTATTTATTTCCTTTTTCATCGAACGGGCTGGTATTCATTGTACTCGGGTAGACTAAAGAATATGAGAGAAATGTATGGGCTTAGTGTCTTTTTTCCTACTATTTTGGAAATGGTTGTTTGGTGTGCGAGAACTTGGGCAATTCCCACCATGGAACAGGTAGATAGCAAACCTGCAGAGACCTGACGGAAATCGAACGAAAAGAAAACCAAAAAAACACGAAACAACAAACGCTGCCTGCCTGACTGTGCACTACTTGTGTGTGAGACATGAACGAGCCGGCAGATGGGGTGATAGCAAAGGCTGGCTACCTTGGCGAGGGGGGTGTCGAGGTGAGTTCAGATAGAGAGGGGATCAGACGAGTGGAACACACTCCAGACCGCGAGCGTCGATCCCGGGGGACATTATCCGATAACGCGATGGCGCGATGACATGGGGGGGCTCCGTGCCGATGGATGGGTTTCTAAATTGGGGCGAAACCGGATTGGATGGGATAGGTAGGTTACGCAGGCGGCATTGAATGCACCGGTGTGTCCGAGCTATACATGCTACATCTTTGAAGTCGAGCTTTTTGAGCCGCAGATTTGTGGTGCTTGAAGATGAGAGGATGAGAATAAGGCGCCAAGAATGAATGAGTGAGTCAGTTGGTCGCTGTGAGGTGAGACTACAGCTTCTTCACCTTGTGCCTTCCCTGACTCCTAGGTTTGTTTACGAGTGATCGGCGGCCTCGCCGAGCTCGACGAGGGGGCTGGGGACTTTGTCTGTTACTGATATTCTGATAGAATGGTCAACGGACGGTTGACGTTCTTGTTTGTACCTTCCCTCACTTTCAAACTATGACCATGGCTGTTCGTGAACTTGCGGGGTGGGCCCCATAGACTTGATGATGTATGAGGAAGGAGTCAGGGGCATCTGGCCCGACGACCTGGGCGATTCCCAGCTGTAGCCTCGGCAGCGTAACACACTCAATTTCACTTGCCCTACATACATTCCCTATCATCGCGTACCTTAAGCAGCATATTCCTGAAGTGATTTGCCCGGAGTGGATACCTACGACCTTTTGCTCATTACGGGATGCTGGTTCCAAGACGCAGCTTCCGGGAGCCGTTTAGTTTTCACTTTACCTAGATACGAGGAACAAAACACCGTGGCGGAGCGAGATGGACTGGCTCTAGTAAGGATTTCTCGAATACTTGCCATGACCTGGTTGATAGAATTGGGCTGGAAAAGACGCTGATGGGATATCTAGTCTCCACGAGGGCAACCATATGCGCACTTCTCGAGATTCAGCTCGCCGGACCACGGTTACGACGAACCCCTGAGTCCGATGGACGGACCAACCAATCAACCACACAGCAGTGGCACGTCAGTTACATCTAGCCGGAACACGCCCTTCAACTTCACGCCACTTTCAACGTTTGGTGTCGACCCACCTCGGCCACCCAAGGAAGGACACGAATAGGTTTGGTATCCTGAGGGATATTGGGCCGAGCGGGAGTTCCGTCCCATCGAGACCGCCACGTTCAAGTCCCTAGACCTCAAAAAATGGAAGCGGAGAAGACGGTCGCAAAAGAGCCAGAGCGGTGGCGGCGGGAGCAGTCAAGATGGCCAGGATGCCGAGCATGTCTGTGCGGCCTCGCCTATCTCGCCCAGGACTCAACTTAACCAACTGCAGCTTCCCAACAGCCCTCAAGTACCAATGAGCCCCTATCTCAGTGAGGAGGCCTTCGTCCACTCCCTTCAGCACCCGCCGACTTCGCCAGGCCAGAAGGATGACGCAGCTGGATGGCTGGCGCCAAAGCACCGCCGGGTCTCGTCCTCCAATATACCTAGAATGCCACTGCTCGAGGAGGCCTCCCCTGGCGCGTCAGCATCGGAATCGCATTATGTGTTTCCGTCTCTTCCCTGGAAAAGGAGTAGTGTTGCGCGCCTCAAGGTTAAAGAGGCATGTAGACAATTCTCAAAGTATTTGAGATGGAAAAAGGCTAACAGTGCACCGCAGAGAAAGAAAAGCACTCCCCTGGAATCGAGTACAGTTTCGGAGACTCCTGTTGACGCTGTCGACGTGGTGAACGCATTCATTGAGCAAAATCCTGGCAACAAAATTGAAGTTTCGGTCAAGACGAGCGGTGTCGAGCGAGCTCCGTCTACCGCATCGAAAAGCCGGCGAATACGGTTCGGGAGAGGCGGCTCATGGCATTCAACTCGAGAGCATAAAGACTCCCGCCGATCCGACAGCAGCGCCACGGATACCATTGTGACAAAGCACAAAGTAGCGATAGAGGAAATATCGAAGGCTGCACTTTTGGGTAAGGGACACTTGTAAGGCCGTTTCTTACGGGAGAGAGGCTGACCCGGGACATTTAGCTCACCCACAGCTCTGGGCGACACAGTTCCCAGGAGGTGTAAGTGTCATGATCGAAGAAATCCCAGAATACTTTCAAAGCTGGCTAATCATAACCCGAATAGAAGGCCACTCGGGTGAATACCCCCCCACTGAAGGAGGATGTGGCCGACGGGAAGCCACGGGGTCTTTTTTTCGACGTCAGCGGCCCCAGCGACCAGCAACAGCCAGGCTCTGAATCTGCCTCATCGTTTGGTCCCAAGGGCACGCCACGTCCTCGAAAAGATGACATAGATCCATTTGACGAACGGGCGGGTGGGCGCCGGAGAGAATGGTGGGACATCCCTTCGAAATCGACGGCGGCGGCAGCTGCTTCAAAGCGGAACCAACTGCGCAAGGCGCCACTGTTCGAGTTCAACTTGCCAGAGCATTTGCCAACCAGCCCGATGTGCCCGGCCAATCCGAAGAACCCTTCAGGTGGCAAGGGGGTTTGTGTGGTGAGATTTCCCTTCATTGTACCCTTCTAGGTCGGGTAAGGACAGCTGCTGATGAGATACTTTTGGTCCCTGCAGTACCACGGAAGGGGTAGAACCACCCCTCGAATAACCAACTCTGCCCCCAATTCTGTCCCGCAAACACCTGCTACTGGTGGAAGCGCAGGCAGGACCGAGTATATAATGGGGCCAAGAACAACGGATCGGTCAGGGATGCCAGGAACACCAAGAACGGAAAACCTAGGGTGGAATTTAAGAAATACAATAACTCCATGAAGGCTATCCAGAATAATAGGAAGGATGCTAAGAATGCCGCAAAGGGCACGTGAATGAGATACGTCTGCTTGGGGAGGGGTTTTAGGGTATAGAGGTTGTTTAGAAGGCCGTGTACGACGTACCTTCCTCACTGTTTGGCCGGGAAAAGAATATTGAGGGAAAGAGATTGAGTAAAGAACGTCCCTTTCACTTTGTGAGAGCCAAGTGTGTTTTGCTTCGCTGGTTGCTTTTGAGAGAGGTTGTTGTTGTGGTGAGGTCGGACAACGAACATGGAGGAAAATGCTTATTTGCACTGTGCATCACGTGCATTCGTTCGTGAAATACATTCCTGAATTTTCAACGGCCTGGTTTCAAGGTAACTGAGACCTCTTTGGGATGCGATTGAGGGCTATTTACCTTGAAGTACGGTGAATTAAAGGGGGCCAGGAGGCGAGGCAGTCCGTACGCTGCAATAGATTCTGAGGAACAATAACGCGGTTATTCAGCAATCGAATCGGAGATCGCTATTGTCTTATTCGTCACTTGGAGCTGCAGCAATTAAAGGGTGGGTCCGCGGCTAGCAACATTTCCACCTTCACTCACTGCATCTTTCTTTCAGCCTCGCCAACAAGCACTGACCTTACTGACGCCAGCAACCTCGAAAGTGAGCTTTTGACCACTCTTTTTTCTCAAGACCAGCACCGCTACCGACCATATCGCAGAAACCTCAATATCAAGTGCTCGCGCGTACTTGCTAAAGCCCGAAGCCGCAACCATGGCGAACCCAGAAGCCGACCCGCTTCTCCTGCTGCGGCAGTCGATCGCGTCGGGTGGCGCCATCATCCCGACCACAACCGCCGACACCTCGCCCAACGCCCCCGAGGTCCCGCTGGCCCAGGCCACCCATCTACATTTCACACATCCCGCGCGTGTCGCTATCCCCATCGACGCGCCGACGCGGTTCGTCTCCAACGACCGCCCCGTCGATCTGCGAAGCATTTACTTTGCCTGGCTCAACCGCGAGATCGCCATTCCAGACTACAATGCTTCGGCTACGAAGCTCAACGATGAACTAGGCGGCACCGCGGCGGTACATAAGTTTGCTTTCGTCGAGCGCCTAGATCTTATTACATGGCTCGAGGGCGCGAGTGAGGAGTCCGAGTATATCCAGCCACTGACTGGCGAGAAAGATGGCGCGCCCGTGGGCGCTGCCGCCGCAGCGGCAGCTTCCAAGACAGTTCTCGTGTCGTCTTCAGCACGCGCTGGCCGGGGGACGTTGGATCCTAGGTTGGCGCAGATCTACAGTGGGGAGCGGCGGATGGGTGACCGGAATACAGCGCTGCGCGGGATCAAGCCCACGGTTCGTTTTGAGCCTCGAGTAGTTACAAACCACACTGCAGGTTACTGACGACGAGGACAGGATTTCTCACATGTTCGAAAGCTTGCGCAGCCCTTTATGTCGCGGAAGCCTGCTTCCGCCACCAACAACAATGGCAGCAGCATCCCTAGCGGCCCCGGTATTCCGTCTCACCAGAAGCCAGCACGTCGGCCAGACCCTATTATCTTGCTGTCGCCATCAGCGTCGTCGCTTCTGCGCATGTCTAACGTCAAGTCCTTCCTGGAAGGTGGCCGATATTCACCACCAGATCACAACTCAAACACCTCAATGCTGCACCTCTCGCGCATTATGAAGGACATCGACCCCAGCCGTCCTATGCGGTTTATCTTGGTAGAGGGGCCGGAGCAGTTCAAGCCTGAGTACTGGAACCGCGTTGTGGCTGTCTTCACGACCGGGCAGCCATGGCAGTTCAAGAACTACAGATGGAGCAACGCCGGCGACCTCTTCAAGCACGTGCTGGGAATTTACTTGGGATGGCGTGGAGAGCAGCCGCCCGAAACCATCAAGTCGTACGGCCACCGCGTATTGACATGCTCCGTTGAGGGGTGGCGCGACCCTGGCGCGCCCGGTGCGGACAGCAGTAGATGGAGGGACCGTGAGGTCGTCGAGCAGATCTGGAAATCGATTGAGGTCAATATGCGCGCCAAGGGGTGGCGTAAAGATGCAGCGCCGACGTCAATCTAGCTTCTCGTCTGGCGAACTGAGTTTGCAGCGAGTGGGATTGAGGGGTAGGTTGTGCTTTGCTCCGGAGTCAGGTTTGCCGTAGTTTGCCAGGACCAAAGTCAGCCAGGCATGGTAGAGAAGCCATGGGACACAGCTGTGCGGAAGCAAGGAAGGAAGACTGCAGACCGCGGAGCGAAAACTGGCAGAATAGGTAGGTTAAGCAGGCGAGCATGGCGGGGAGTTCTATATAGCTTCTTGATGTTTATGGTAAAGAAAATGCGAACCCGGGGAGGCAGACATTGCATGGCGTTCGGTTTGGGGACAGGGAGTCAGGCGTTTCCCACTTTTACTAGTAATCTGGAAATATTTAGAACAAAGAGGGTATTTGCCTATAGCATTTGGAGTTGGGTATTTGTTTGTATTGCCCTTTATAGCAGATCAGGCATGTAGTCGTTCCGCTGTACGTCCTGTATGTAAGCAGAAACAACATCTATGTAGATTTCTATTACCTATCAACCTTTGTTGTTTGCGTCAAGTTTACATGGGCACAGGGCAGGGAATCGGAACCGCGAATTGGACGAGACCCTCAGCTCTGAGCCTTTCTGGCGTTGATCTCTGGCTCGTTAAGGTGGAGCTCCCTATACTGCGCTATAGGGACATTACTGTGGCTACACACGTCGAACTGGACGGGGCGGGTGAAAGCTTTATATCAAAGGCGCCGAAATTCAGGGGCAGAAACTTCCCTTAAGCTCCTTTCCTTTCCAACTTCTCGTCAGCTACTTGTAAGACTCTTCACTTTGGGACCACGGGAGATCGATATACCTAGTATTGTTCACTGGGTTAGGCACAGGAAACCCTTTGGGTTTTCTCATGCAAGAGAATGCCGGGGTCCTTCATCATCGCATTCGGTTGGCGGACCGAGACGAAGACAAAAAGATTTCATGAGGGGGGCTTGTCGTTTCCGCAGGATATCACCCGACAAAGGTGGTGACCTGAAGGAGGAGGATTATCCTCGCCCTCTAAGTCACATGCCAAATTATCATCTTGAAGACAAGAATGTCTTTTGAAACGTAACAGTAGGTATGCGTCTCGACATTGGGGTACAGTGCAAATCAGGTAGTCATTCTTAGATTATGACCACATGTCATGGTTACGAGAACTAGACCCTCCGAAACAACGCTCGAAATGATTGGAAGCTTGGTTCACTTCCATTGGATTGTACTTCGTACAAAGGCTAACTTGAGCTCAACAACGAGGCTGCCACTAATGACAGAGCCAGCGAGGCCAGCAGATCATGGAAATCACCCGACTAACGGTAGTACCCCTATCGCGACATGATATACCTCAGAATCTGCGACGTCAGGCACACCAGGAATGATAGATCGGTTGACTGTCAAGCCAATAGGGGTTGTGGAATAGGTACGTATGTCAGTGAAGGCCCGGGTAGGGCTTCCTTCTACAGCTCGGCATTGTGCGAGACGGAGATTGACTACAGCACCTGAGTTCCCTCGCAGTAACAATGTTACTACCACAGATATGCCCAGCTCAAAGTCCAGACGTATGATCCCGATGTCTTCTCTCCGGCCAGAGGATCCAGAACAACCACCCCTTACCTAGCAGACCACCTCACCTCACATGACCGCTCCCCACTCACTCACTGTCCACGGACTTGACAACAAACCGGACAGCACCAACCGTCGGGACCGCATCTCCGTACCCCGGCACAACATCGTACAAGGCACCGAATCTAGACCCAATTATCGTAGCACCTCCCTTACCACGGCCACGGTGTGATCCCCGCCCCTCCTGCTACCACCCGCAGAGCCCAAGACATGTGTCTCTCCCCCTCCACCCCCAAAAGAAGCGGTGTCGTCGTCCTCTGCAGCATCTACCTGTCCGTCTCGGACGGGGGCAGACGCACGTAGCACCGCTTGCCATTACCTCCGGCGGGTGCCCGGCCAACATGGGCAGTTTAGGTCGTGAAGACATGGATGTGGTCAATGCTGGAGACAGGACGTGCTACTGCGGTGGATTGTACGTGGTCCCGACACGCACGTGGAGACAGAGACATCCCTATTGATAATTAATACGTGTGTATTGTACATGTACCTACCTAGGTAGGCATGGGGGTGAGTATGTATTATCTGTGTTCTCGTCTCTGGCACGCGATCGGGTTACACCGAGTGACCTGACTGACTCTCGCGTGGCCTTGTCTCTGGCTGACTGGTTAGTTTGTAAAGAAACATAGCACTGGAACGCAAAGTAGGTAGTTTGAGTAATGTTTCTTATTAGACGGGGGGGCGGTGTAGTGCACGTGTGAGGTACCTTGACCAGAGGATGGCTCCATGCTCCAAGGGTTATTGTGTAAAGAAATGGAAGAAATGGTACGAGTAACAGAGACATGCGGTGGTATAGTGCCATCCGGCAGTTGGTGAAGTTGGCCAGCTTCAATGTTGCTGTGTATGAGTTGAGTGTGCACTACATACTCGACACAAACAAACGGCATAACACGCACGGTACAGCATGGCATGACAAGCAGGGGTGCTGGCGGCAAGTTGTAGGGATATATCCCGTTTCGTTCTCCGCTCCCGGTTTATTTTACTTACTTACGGCGGCAGGAGAGTTCAAGACATGCATCCGTTGCCGCCGCAGGTCAGGTCCCGGCTCAGACACCACGCGCACAAGCGGCAGAAAAAGCCACGAGGAAAACGGAAAAGAGGCGGCTGTGAGAGACACTGCCTAGCCAATAGACAGCCGCCCGTCGGGAACCCAGATGATGCATGCTGCCGGGGCTGCAGGTTTGCATACAGGCGGGCCGGTGCCAACCAGCTGAGCCTGATCTTGGTTGGACCTCAAACACAGCGAGATTGTGAACACCGCCTTCTTCCTTTGTTTTCTTTCCCCTTGGAAAAGAATTTGGGGCA